>Ga0335083_10003595_pt1 | contig 20009 bp, 17 predicted proteins | sample Lox_Sample_42_FD_206716 | JGI IMG/M metagenome (GOLD analysis project Ga0335083, IMG submission 206716) | Soil microbial communities from Loxahatchee National Wildlife Refuge, Florida, United States - Lox_Sample_4.2 | ecosystem: Environmental > Terrestrial > Soil > Wetlands | place: USA...
CCGGAGGTGGCGTCGAGCAACGCGGCGCTGTCGCGCACCGTGCGCGTGACCGCGTGTCCGACCGAGGCGCCTCCCCAGCCCTCGCCCTGATCGGGCCCCAGCGGATTCCGGGCGCGGGTCGGCTTGAGGCCGAAGAGCCCGCAGGCCGAAGCGGGGATGCGGATCGAGCCGCCGCCGTCGGTGGCGTGCGCCATCGGCGCCATGCCCGCAGCCACCGCCGCCGCCGAGCCACCGCTCGAGCCGCCCGCGCTGTGCGCGAGGCTCCACGGGTTGCGGGTCGGGCCGAACAGGCGCGGCTCGGTCGAGCTGGCGAGTCCCAGCTCCGGCGTGTTGGTTTTGCCGAAGATCACGAGCCCGGCCCGCTTGAGGCGCGCGGTGATCTCGCTGTCGTGATCGACCACGAAGTCCTTGAACAGTGCGCCGCCGTAGCTCGTGACCGCACCCCGGTAGTGTGCGCCCAGATCCTTCAGCAGGTACGGCACTCCGGTGAACGGCCCCGCGGGCAGCCCCGCCGCGATGGCCGCGCGCGCCTGGTCGTAGAGCCGGCACACCACCGCGTTGATCTCGTGGTTGCGGGCCTCGACCGCGGCCACCGCGGCCTCGAGCACCTGGTCCGGACTCACCTCGCGACGGCGCACCAGCTCGGCCAGGCCCAGCCCGTCGTAGCGGGCGAACTCGTCAGGTCTCATCGGTCACTCTCCGAGCTGGGGATCGAGCGCGTCACGCAGCCCGTCGCCCAGCAGATTGAAGGCCAGGACCACCACGAAGATCGCCAGGCTCGGAAACGTCGAGACGTGCGGGTACTGGGCGATCAGCCCGCGGCCCTCCGCGGCCATCGCACCCCACTCGGCCATGGGCGGGCGCGCGCCCAGACCGAGGAAGCTCAGGATCGCGGCGGCGAGGATGGCCCCGGCCATGGCCAGGGTGGAGACCACGATCAGGGGCGCGGCCGCGTTCGGCAGGATGTGCCGGGCGATGATGCGGGCGCTGGTGGCCCCGAGCGCGCGGGCCGCCTCCACGTAGTCGCGCTCACGGATCGAGAGGGTGGAGCTGCGGGTGAGCCGGGTGAAGCCGGGCACCGCGCCGATGCCGACCGCGATCATCGCGTTGAAGATGCCGGGACCCAGGGCGGCCACGATGGCGATGGCGAGCAGGATCTGCGGGAACGAGAGCAGCACGTCCATGACCGCGGTGATCGGATAGTCGAGACGCCGTGAGAAGCCCGCGATCAGGCCCAGGGTCGCCCCGACCCCGAGCCCGATGCCGACCGCGATGACCCCGACCGAGAGCGACACCCGTGTCCCGTACACGATACGGCTCAGGATATCGCGCCCGAACTGGTCCGTGCCGAGCCAGTGGAGCGCACCGGGCCCCTGCAGCCGCTCCCGCATCGCGACCCGCAGCGGATCGTAGGGCGCGAGCGCGGGCGCCAACGCGGCGATCAGGACCAGCAGGGCGAGGCAGGCGGCCCCCGCCACCGAGGTGCGGTCGCGCCACAGCCGGCGCCAGGCGTCGGCGCGCGCCGGGCCCGGAGGCGCGGCTTCTGAACGCTCGGGCGACGCGCTCACGTGTACTTGATGCGCGGGTCCAGCACCGCGTAGAGACAGTCCACCAGCAGGTTGATCGTGACGAACGTCAGCGCGGTGACAAGGATCGTCCCCTGCACCACCGGGAAGTCGCGCGTGAGGATCGCGGTGACCGCGAGCCGGCCAAGGCCCGGCCAGCTGAAGATCGTCTCGGTCACGACCGCGCCGCCGAGCAGGCCCGCGAACTGCAGCCCGATCACCGTCACCACCGGGAGCATCGCATTCTTGAGCGCGTGCTTGGCGACCACGAGCCGCTCGGCGAGGCCCTTGGCGCGCGCGGTCCGCACGTAGTCCTGCTGGAGGGCCTCCAGGATGCTCGAGCGGGTGAGCCGGGCGAGGGCCGGCACCTGGATGCCGCCGAGGGTGAGCGCGGGCAGCATGAGGTGCTGGAGTCCGGCGGTGGACCAGAGGGGGCCGCCGCGGCCGGAGATCGGAAACCACCCGAGCTTGACCGCGAAGAGCCAGATCGCCATGAGCCCGATCCAGAAGATGGGCAGCGAGAGCCCGAGCAGGGCGGTGACCATCGAGAGCTTGTCGAAGATCGAGCGGCGCTTGACCGCGGCCACCACCCCGATCGGAATACCGACCAGCAAGGACCAGATCCGGGCCGCGATCACCAGCTCGAGCGTGTTGAGGAAGGCGCCCCAGACCTCGTCGCTCACCTGGCGGCGCGTGAGGATCGAGCGGCCAAGGTCGCCCCGCACCGCGTGTGAGAGATAGCGCCCGTACTGCACCATCACCGGCTGGTCGAGACCGAGCTGGGCGCGGATGTTCGCGACCACGTCGGCGGGCGCGGTGGGCCCCGCGATGATGGTGGCGGGATCCCCGGGCACCAGGTGCAGGATCAGGAAGACGAGCAGCGACGTGCCCAGCACCGTGGGCACGGTCAGGAGCAAGCGCCTGACGACGTAAACGCTGACTACGGCGCGACCGAGACGTCGAGCAGCTTGTGGTAGCCGACGTCGTAGACCGCGTGCGGGCGCAGATCCGTGACCCGGACGCTCATGACCATCGCCCGTCCCGGATGCCAGAGCGGCACCCACACCGCGCTCTCGATGACCTTCTTCTGGACCTCCGCGTAGACCTCCTGGAGCCGCTTCTTGTCCGGGTTCGTGCGGCCTTCCTCGAGGAGCGCGTCCACCTTCGGGTCCGCGAAGCCGAACCGGTTCGGGGTCGGACGGTTCTTCGAGTGGAAGTAGAACATCAGGATCTCGTCCGGGTTGGAGTGGGGATTCCCCATCGCCATGACGGTGTGCTCGCCCGCGGCGAGCCGTCCCCAGATCGCGGCCTCCTCCAGGAGCACCTGCTCGACGTCGATGCCGACCTCGCGGCACTGCGCCTGGATGAGGGTCAGGGTGTCGGGATAGCCGTAGCCCGCGATGGCGTGGATCGGCAGTACCAGGCGCTTGCCGTCCTTCACCCGGATGCCGTCCGGGCCCGGCTTCCATCCCGCCTCGTCCAGCAGGGCCCGGGCCTTGGCCGGGCTGTACTCGTAGGCGGCCTTGCCCACGTCCTTCCACGCGCCGGCCACGATGGGCGAGACCGGTCCCTGGGCGGGCGTGCCCAGGCCGTAGAAGATCTCGTTGACGATGTCATCCTTCTTGATCGCGTGGTTCAGCGCCTTGCGCACCCGGATGTCCTGGGCGATCTCCTTGTTCATGTTGAAGCCCAGGTACACCACGTAGCCGACCTTGTAGTCGATCACGCGGAGCTTCGGGTCCTTCCTCAGACGCGGCAGCTCGGAGAACGCGATCCACCGGCTCACGTTAATCCCACCGCCCTGCTCCAGCTCGAAGAGCCGGGTCGCGTCCTCGGGAATGACGCGCCAGACCACACGCTCGACCTTGGCGGGGCCCTTGTTCTTGAACATCGGCGGTCCCCACCGGTACTCGGGGTTCCGCTCGAGCACGAACCGGTCGCGCAGCACCCACTCCTTGAGCTTGAACGGGCCGGTGCCGTCGACGGCGAGGGTGCCGTAGTTGGCCCCGTGCTTCTTGATCGCCTCCGGGTTCACGATGGACGCGAAGCCAGAGGCCAGATTGAACAGGAGGTAATTCGAGCGGTCCTTCACCCGGATCACCACCGTGAAGTCGTCGGGCGCGGTGACCTCCTCGACCTCCGCGATACGGTTCCGGGTGGGCGATGCGGTCTTGGGATCCCGCCACCGGTCGAGCGAGTACTTGACGTCCTGGGCGGTGAGAGGCTTGCCACTGTGGAACTTCACCCCGCGCTTCAGCACGAACGTGTAGGTCTTGCCGTCCGGCGAGACGCGCCACGACTCGGCCAGGCCGGGCGTGATCGTCTCCATGTTGAAGTCGAGGTTCACCAGCGTGTCGTACAGGTTGTACAACCGCTCGACCGCGAGAACCGCGGTGGTCTTGTGCGGATCGACCGAGTCGGTGTCGTTCCCCTGCCCGATGATCAGCGTGTTCGCCTGGGCCTGGCCTCGCGCGGCCAGCGCCGCCCCGATCAGGGTGAGGAGGGTCGCGAGCACGAGCGTGCGGCCCCATGCGATGCCGAGCGTGATCCGTGATGACATGACCATCTCCTCTCAGGCTCCTCGCGGGCGAGTCGAGCGCGTACGTAGCGGCGGCCGGCGGCAGCTCTCGGGTATTCTAGACCGAAACGACCGGCTTCGCCCGGCCCCGCTCCTTCGTCCCCGTGTCGGTGTCCGCAATTCTGGACATTGTGGCGCCGGCCCGGCCCGCCTTAGCATGCGGCCCGTGATCAAGACGGGACGGATCGAGTTCTACGATCGTCCGACCGCCTGGGGCCTGATCGTGGGCGACGACCAGGAGCTGTACGTCGTCCGCGGGCGCGACGGCCGCGGGGCGATCCCTCGGGTGGGTGAGCGGGTCTCGTTCGAGCCGCAGACGATGTCCGACGGCAAGCGCGCGACAGAGGTACGGCTGGTGACTCGTGGGCTCACGCCGGTCGGGCGCGGGCCGGCGGCGGGAGGGCTCAGGCTCCTCCGATGATCTCCGGGACCACCGCGAAGCCGCGGGAGCGGATGGCCTGGTCGACCTGGATCTGCCGGCGGCGGTCGGCCTGCCGGCGTTCGGACGTCGTCGCCTCCTCACGCTCCCGCCGCTGGCCGTGCCGTCGGTCGAGGATCACGGTGACCGGCTCGCCCGCGTACTCGCGCTTGAGATAGTCGTAGAGCTGGATATTGTGGCGGGCCACCACGAAGAGGTGCCCCAGGTGCAGGAGCTCCTCGGCCGCGCGCGAGAGCCAGAAGCGCATGTCCATCTCCCGCAGGAGACCGAGCGCGGTGGCGAGGTGATCCTCGGCGCGATCCCGGTGGCCCGCCACCCGCAGAACCCGGCCGAGCCCCAGGTGCGCGCGGGCCTGCAGCGGGCGCATCTCGAGCTCCTCGGCCAGGGCCAGGGCTTGGGCGAAGTAGCCTTCCGCCTCGCCCACCGCGGGCGGCTCGGCGAGGCCAGCCAGCTCGCCCATCAGCCGGAGCGCCCAGGCCTGGTGCCCGCGCTCCTTGTGGCGCAGCGACAGGTCGAGCGCGCGCTGCGCCACCGCGCGGGCACGATCGGGCTGCCGCGCGGCGGCCAGGCCCTCGCCGAGATGGGCGGTCCAGAGGCCGAGGCAGGCGCGCACCCCGAGCTCCTCGGTGAGCGAGACGCCGTCCTCCAGCAGGCGAAGCCCTTCGTCGACGCGGCCCAGCAGCACCAGGGTCAGACCGAGCAGCGACGACGGGATCGGCCGCCAGACGTCGAGACTCTTCTCGCGGCACGCGTCGAGGCTCCGCTGGAGCGCGGGCAGCGCGCGCTCGAGCTGGCCGCGGCGCAGCCACGCGAGCCCGGCCATGGTGCGCGCGATGGTCTGGGTGTAGGCGTGGCCGCTCGCCTCGCCCGCGCGCTGGGCGCGGTCGAGCGACATCGCGGCCGCGTCGAACTCGCCGAGCTCGGCGAGCGTGAAGGCGAGCCAGCCGCTCGAGGTGACGTACGAGACACCGGTCTGGCCGCCCGGGGCGTCGCCCTGGACCAGCTCGAGGGCTTCCACTGTCTCGCGCAGGATCGAGTGGGCGCGGCGATAGAGCCCCTGGGCGTGGCAGGAGTAGCCGAGGTAGCTGCGGGCCAGCGCCTGCAGTCCCGCGTCACCCGCCGCGTCACCGATGCGCAGGCAGCGCTCGCCGTACTCGATGGCGAGATCGGGCTCACCCTTCAGGTAGTGATAGTTGATCAGGTAGGTGTAGACACGCGCCAGCCGCTGCTCGTCGCCGAGCTTCTCGGCCATCGCCTCGGCTTCCTGCGAGAGCGTCAGCGCCCGCTCGAGCTGGCCCGACTGCAGCAGGGGCGAGCGCAGGTCGAGGCGCAGATCGATGGCCAGCTCGGTGGCGATCCGGCCTTCCGGGAGCCGGGTGAGCGCGTTCATCGCCTGCTCGAAGAAGATCACCGCCTCCCGGTTGGAGGAGCGGGCGGCCGCCTTGGTGCCGGCCTGGCGCAGATACGACACCGCCTTCGCCCACACCTCGCCCCGCACCGCGTGATGCGCGAGCCGCTCGAAGTGCTCGGGCAGCCGGTCGGCGTAGAGCTGCTCCATCGCCTGCACCACGCGGCCGTGCAGCGCCCGCCGGCGATCCTGCAGCAGGCTCGAGTACGCCACCTCGTGGGTGAGCGCATGGCGGAAGGTGTACTCCACGCTCGGGAACAGGCTGATCTCGTACAGGAACTCGCCGGACTGGAGCTGGGCGAGATTGCGGCGCACCAACTCTTCGGACAGATCGGCGATCTCCTGCAGTGGGGCCAGCGGCACGTCCTTGCCGATGACCGCGGCGGCCTGCAGCAGGCGCTTGGCCTCGATGGGCAGCCGATCGATGCGCGCGGCCAGCACCGCCTGGACGGTGGCCGGCATCTGCACCTTCTGGACTTCCCGGGTGAGGCGGTAGCGGCCTCTCGTACCGGCCAGCACCTTGGTCTCGGCGAGAGTGTGCACGCTCTCCTCGAGGAAGAACGGGTTGCCCTCGGTGCGCTCGATCAGGAGCTGCTTGAGCGGGTCGAGGCCCGGATCGTCGCCGACAAGCGCGCTCAGCAGCTCCTCCGAGCTCTGCGGCGGCAGCGGGTCCATGCGGAACTGGGTGTAGTAGCTCTTGCGGGCCCAGCCGTGCTGGTACTCCGGCCGGTAGCTCACGAGGACGAGCGCACGGGCCAGCGGCAGGCTGTCCACGAGGCTGTCGAGGAACGCCTGACTCTCGGAGTCGAGCCAGTGGAGGTTCTCGAACACCGCGAGCACCGGCTGCACCTGGCCTTCTCTCAGGATGAGGCGCTTGACCGCGTCGACCATCCGCTGACGGCGCTGCGGCAGGTCCGGCGTCTCCCACTCCGCGTCGTCGACCGGCACATCGAGGAGCTGCAGGAACGCGGGCAGCGTGGGGCGCAGGCTCTCGTCCAGGGTCAGGAGCTTGCCGGTGACCTTCTCGCGAACCCGCCTCGGATCGTCCCCCTCCTCGAGCTGGAAGTACGACCGCAACAGCTCCTTGACCGTCAGGTAGGAGGTGCTCTTGCCGTAGGACGTCGCCTCGGCCTCCATTATCAGCCAGCCGTGGGCGCGGTGGGAGTGGGTGAACTCCCAGAAGAGCCGTGACTTCCCCACCCCGGGCTCGCCCGACACCGCCACGATCTGCCCGTGCCCGGCCGCCGCCCGCGCCATCGCCTGGTGCAGGATGTCGACCTCGGACTCGCGCCCGACGAAGGGGGTGAGCCCGCGCGCCGCGCTCGCCTCGAGCCGGGAGTGCACCTTCTCGGTGCGCAGCAGCTCGAAGATCTCGACGGGCTCCGGCATGCCCTTGACCGGCACCGGCCCGAGCGGCTTGACCTCGATGTAGCCCTCGGCCAGGCGGAGCGTCTCCCGCGAGACCAGCGTGCTGCCGGGACGCGCGAGCTGCTCCATGCGCGCGGCCAGGTGCGTGGTCTGGCCGATGGCCGAGTAGTCCATGTGCAGGTCGCTGTCGATGGCGCGCACCACGACCTCACCGGAGTTCAGCCCGACCCGGATCTGCACGTCCACCCCGCGGCCACGCCGCAGCTCCTCGGCGTACCAGCCCACCGTCTGCTGCATGCGGAGCGCGGCGTGGCAGGCGCGCACCGCGTGGTCCTCGTGGGCCAGCGGGGCGCCGAAGAGGGCCATGATCCCGTCGCCCATCACCTGGTTGACCGTGCCCTCGTAGCGGTGCACCGCTTCCATCATGCGCTCGAGCACGGGATCGAGGAGCCGACGCGCTTCCTCGGGATCCTGATCGGCGAGCAGCTCCATCGAGCCCTTGAGATCGGCGAAGAGCACGGTGACCTGCTTGCGCTCGCCCTCGAGCGCCTGCCGCGAGGTGAGGATCTTCTCCGCGAGATGCTTCGGGGTATAGCCCTGCGGGGGGGCGGCGGGGCGCTCCACCGGCGCCGGGTTGACCGGCGAGCCGCAGGAGCCGCAGAATTTCTTGTCGGGGAGGAGCTCGGCGCCGCAGCTCGGACAGGTCGTCACGAGGCGGCCGCCGCAGTCCTCACAGAACCGGACGCCCTCTCGGTTCTGGGACTGGCAGCGGGGACACTTCACCTCGGCCCTCCTCGGGCGGACGCCAAACAGGTGTTCTGAAAGAGTAACCTCTTGGGGCACTTGCGGTCAAGGGGACCCTGCCGGCCCCCGATGACTCAGCGCGGCTCCTCGGGTCCCAGCCGATAGCGCCGTACCTCGGCCTGGACGTCGCGGACGAGGTCGCCTTCGAGCTCGATACGCACCTCGTGCCGCTCGACGTCCCAGTGTCGCACCGTCGAGAGCCACCCGAAAACGCGGTGAGCCTCGGGCACCAGCCGCCTGCCCCGGTAGATCAGCGTGGTGCGCCCCGAGCCCTGGAACCGCTCCTGCCGCTCGACCTCGGTGCCGCAGAGGCGCAGCACGTCCTCCCGCGTGGCCTTGCCGGGGGCGATTCGCTCGAAGACCTCGCGGGGCACGATGACCCCCTGGTGTCGGTCGCGGCCACCGGCGCGCCAGGAGCCCAGCTGCACGCGCGCGGCCGCCGCCTCGACCGCACGCGCGAGGCCCCGTCCGAGGAGCGGGCCCATCGCCTGACCAAGAGCGAAGAACAGGATCGGCGCGGCCACCAGCATCAGGGTCTGGGTGCGCGAAAAGTATCCGAACTGCACGGCGAGCTGCTGCGGGGTGAGCCCCTCGGAGCGATCGAGGAAGAGCGACACCACCTCCGTCGACTCCAGCGTCTCGCTCAGCCGCCGGATGGACGAGGGCGGGTAGACCTCGTCGATCTTCAGGCGGTCTGACTGCGGGAACTGCACGACGAGCTCGGCGGGCGCGTCGGCGAGGCGCACGACGCGGTCGCGATGGGCGAAGTACATGGGAAACAGCGGCCGGTCCCGCACCTCGTGAAAGCCCACCGCCACCCGGTAGTGGATACCGCGGACGAGACGCTCCACCCAGCCAATCCTCAGGGGCTTGATGAGCCCGGCCGTTCTCATCGAGATCTCGATGAGCCAGCTCCGGTCGACGAGCCGCGGTGTCCACGGGATGCGGATGAAGGTGGCGGGGGGACTCAGGCCCAGGGCCCCGGTCTGCACAAACGTGACGAACGAAGCGCCCGGCGCGAGCGGCTCGAGGCGCCCGTCGTCGCTCAGGTTGCGCGCCGCGAGCCCGACCCATCCCTCGCCGATCACGTCGAAGCCCTGGTCGGTCACGTAGCGGAGCAGCGCCGCGTCCGGCTTTCGCTCGGGTGAGTCGTTCACGACCTCGCCGGGCCAGAGCAGGTAGAGATCCTGGGCCGCGTCGCCCGGCTTCCGATCCGGCGCCAGCTGGAGGCTGAAGGCCACCACCACCGGCACCGGCCCGGGACCTTCACGCACGGTGGCCCGGATCTGCAGCGGTCCGACGGTGAACGGAGGGTCGGGGCGCGCCGCCACGAAGAGCTGGGCCCGGACAGAGACGGGAGTCAGCACCAGGGCAGCGAGCGTGACGAACCAAGCCAGCCGGCGCATCGGAGGGCCCGATCATACCCGGCTCCATCCGGGCATGCCAGGCGGGAGCGGCCGCGGACACAGCGGCCGGGCGTGTGGTAGGCTCCCGGCCATGAACACCACCACGGTCCTCGCCGAGTTCGTCACCAAGAGCCGCATGGACGACTGCCCCGAAGCCGCGCTCGACGCCGCGCGCCGGGCCATCCTGGACTGTCTGGGGGTGATGCTGGCCGGATCGATCGAGCCGGCGGCCCGGATCCTCCAGCAGGTCGCCCAGGCCGAAGGCGGCATGCCGCTGTGCACGGTGGTGGGCACGGGCCGGCGGACCGGCGCGGTGTGGGCGGCGCTCTGCAACGGCACCGCGGCGCACGCGCTCGACTTCGACGACACGAATTTTGCACTCATGGGTCATCCCTCTGCGCCGGTGCTGGCGGCCGCCCTCGCGGCCGGGGAGCTGGCGCTGGCCGACGGCCGCGCGGTGCTGCACGCCTTCCTGCTGGGCTTCGAGGTCGAGACCACGCTCGCCGAGGTCATCAACCCGGCGCACTACGAGCACGGCTGGCACGCCACCTGTACGCTCGGCACCCTGGGCGCGGCGGCGGCGGCGGCGAGGCTCCTCGGCCTCGACGGCACGCAGACGCGCCACGCGCTCGCGGTGGCCGCCTCGCAGTCCTCGGGGCTCAAGGAGAACTTCGGCACCATGACGAAGCCCTTCCACGCCGGTCACGCGGCACGGAGCGGCGTGCTCTCGGCCCTCATGGCCCGGGAGGGCTGGACCGCGTCGGAGCACGCGATCGAGGGCCCGCAGGGCTTCTTCAACGTGCTGGGCGCCGGCAAGCGGGTGCTCGAGCCCCTCGCCACCCTGGGCGCGCCGTGGAAGATCCTGACCACCGGGGTCGCGGTGAAGCCCTATCCTTCCTGCGCGTGCACGCACTCGATCATCGACTCCGCGCTCGAGCTCAGGCGCGCGCAGGGTATCCGACCGGAGGAGGTCGAGGAAGTGACGGTCGGAGTGGCCGCGGGCGTGCCCCGCATCCTCATCCACGCGCGGCCGCGCACGGGCCTCGAGGGCAAGTTCTCGGCTCAGTTCTCGGCCGCCGCCGCGCTCACCGACGGCCGGGTGGGGATCACCACGTTCCAGGACGACCGCGTGCAGGATCCCGCGATCCGGCGGCTGATGGAGCGGGTGCGCGTCACCGTCGATCCGGAGATCCCGACCGATCTCGAGCGACACATGTGGACGCGCGTCACCGTCCGCTGCACGGATGGCCGCACCGTCACGCTCGGCCCGCGTCCGGTGCCCGGGCATCCCGAGAACCCGCTGTCGATCGAGGCACTGCGCGAGAAGTTCCGCGAGTGCGCTGGAATCGTGCTCCCGATGGACCGCGTGGACTCGGTGGCCCAGATGGTCGAGTCGCTCGACACCTGCCCCGATCTCCGGAGCCTGACCGCGATCCTCGACTCCGGGCGCTAGAGCGCCCGGCGCATCACGCGACGCGGGCGGGCGCGAGCCGCCCCATCCACCAGATCGCGCCCGCCACGACCGGCCCGGTCAAGAGCAGGACCGCCACGTTCACCGCCATCCCCGCGGGCGAGCCCAGCCAGGCCGAGAGCACGACGGAGCCGGTGTTGTTCACGACGTGGCAGATCACCGCGGGGATCACGCTCCCGGAGCGCTCCGTCACCAGCCCCAGGTAGAGTCCGATGCAGAAGGCGAGCACACCGTGCACGAGCTCACCGTGGATGAGCCCGAACGCCAGCGCGGTCACCAGGATCGCGGGGCCCGGGCTCCAGACCAGCCGCAGCCGAGTCTGCAGGTAGCCGCGGAAGAACACCTCCTCGCCGAGCGGGGCGAGGAGACCGACGACGAGCACCGCCAGCAACAGGCCCGAAGGGGGCGCGGCGGCCATCGTCCGCGCGATCCAGTCGAGCGCGGGCCCGGGGCCGACCTCGAGCAGGATGGTGAGCGACTCCAGGGCCTGGCTGAGCGCGAGGGTGCCGAGGACCACGATCGCGAGCCCGCGGGCCGGCAGGCGGACCGGCCGGAGGCGGAGGGTGACGCCCGACGGACGGCCGCCGGCCACGAAGGCGATCGCGATCAGGGCCAGCGAGGAGGCGGGTACGCCTGCGAGCAGGGTGACCAGCGCGTCGCGCTCGACGTCGAGGGAGCCGCCGCGCCATGCGACGAGCGCGGTGACGGCCGCGAACTGCAGGCCGAGCACGGCCACCACCGCGAGCGCGTAGACGAAGAGAGCGGTCCAGACCGGGCGCATCTCGTGCCCACTCTCCCCGGGGGAGAGGAGAAACGGTCAGGCTAGTGGTGGCAGGTCACGCACTCGAGCGGCGCCTTGCGGCGCTCGCTCTCGCTGCCCGGCGGCACGGCGACCGACGGGATCGGCGCGTCCGCGACCGTCTGCACGCCCTGCACGCCCTTGGCGTTGGCGTTGCGATGGCACTCCACGCACCAGCCCATGGTCAGCTTGGGCGGCTGGTTCGGGATCAGGACGAGGCTCATCAGGTCGTTGACGATGTTCTGCCCGGTCTGGGCGTGCACCCGCTCCATGGCCTCGATGCGACCGTGGCACGTCTGGCACTGCACGCCGGCCTGCACGTGCGGCTTGTGCGGGAACTGCGCGTGCTCCGGGATCTTGAAGATTCGGACCCACGGAATGGGCTCCTGCCGATCCCAGTAGCCGTGGAGCTTCTTCACCTCGGGGTTGCCCTCGGCGGCCACGATCTTGTGGCAACCCATGCAGCGCTCGACCGACGGCACGCCCGCCGAGGGACCGCGCCGCGCGCCCGCGTGGCAGTACTGGCAGGCGATCTGGTAGGAGCCCGCGTGGATGACGTGACTGAAGAAGATCGGCTGCACCGGGCCCTGGCGCGTGGTGGCGACCGGCAGCACCTTCGTCGGGTCGTAGGGCGGGTCGGCGAGGGTGCGGACGTAGGCGATCACCTCGCGGATCTGCACCTCCGACAGATACGGCGTGAAGTTCGGCATCAGCGGCGAGAGGCCGACGGCCTGGCCGCCGTGCGCGATCACGCTGTGGAGGAAGTGATCCGGCAGCGGATTCAGGACCCGCCCCTCGCTCAGGTTCTGGGGCTTGATCGGGAGGTTCTGCCCGGCGATGCCATCGCCCTTGCCTTCGACGCCGTGGCAATTGGCGCAGTACTGGCCGAAGGTGACCTTGCCGCGCTCGATGATCCGCGGATCCGCCCCACCCTCACTCCCGTGCCCGGGAGCCGCCTTCTGGCCCTGAGCCGGCGCGGCGGCCGACTTGGCGGCGGAGATGGGAAAGCCGATGAGAATCGCGATCAGAACGGCCGCGATGGCCGCACTACCGACGACGGCGGAGCGAGCGATGCGCATGAGTTTCGGCCTGTCTCCCTGGAAAAACCCCAACGAATATACTCAAAATCCCCCAGGAAGCATAGATAGAAATTCGGGCCCGCCGCCCAGTGGATACCGGGCTTTAGGACTCCACCCCCGACATGAGCGCCGCGCACCGGACCCGGAGCGCGTCCAGCGAGCCAGTGTCCTTCACGTAGGCGACGAAGGCAGCCAGCGGGGTGGCCGCGATGCTCCCGCGCTCGGCGTCACGCGTGAGCCGGGCGAGAGCCGCGACGCCCTGGGGGCTGTCCAGGTGACAGGCGAAGATCCGCTCCGAGCGAAGGCCCATCATCCGCGTGACCTCCACGGTCAGGAGACCTCCCTTGAAGCCGCCCTTCTCGTGATGGACCACGATCTTGTCGCCGCTATCGAGCGTGATCTGGCAGTAGGCGCCGGCACGCGGATCCGTGACGAACCGTCCGACCTTGGGCATGGTCGCCTCCTCGGAATATCAGTTTGACGATGAGCGTGAGCGCCATCATGAACACCAGGCCGAACCCGGATCGGGTATGGCCAGTCTCACGGCCGGCGAGAAGGGACTAGTGGGAGTCTTCGGAGGGCGACGTCGGATCGGCGGACGGTCGTGTCAGCCGTCGCACCGTGCGGCGCTGACGCTGCGCGACCGGCGGGGTCGGCAACCGGTGATCCTCGAGCTCGGGAAACCCCGGGAGGACGACCGCGCGGCCGGACGTGACGGGCAGCACCACCGCCTCGATCGCCGCGCGGCCACGGCCGGCCTGGATGCTCTCGACCGAGTCGCCCGCGTCGAACACGAAGGCGCCCGGCATCTCGGGCAGCGAGAAGTCGAGCGTGACGAAGCAGAGGAGAGCCAGGTGCAGCAGCGGCCGCCGACGCCTCATGGCCGGGATTCTATCTCGCTGGTCACCCGCCGAGGTAGAGCCGCTTGACCTCGGGGTCCTCCAGCAGCGCCCGCCCCGCCCCCTCGAACCGATTGCGTCCCAGCTCGAGCACGTACCCCCGGTCGGCCACCGTCAGGGCCTTGGCCGCGTTCTGCTCCACCACCATCAGGGTGAACCCGGCGTGCCGCATCTCGCCGAGCTTGTCGAAGATGAGCGAGACGAACTTCGGGGCCAGGCCGAGCGAGGGCTCGTCGAGCATGATGAGCTTGGGGGTGGTCATGAGGGCGCGGCCGATGGCGACCATCTGCTGCTCGCCGCCCGACATGGTCCCGGCCTTCTGGGCCCGGCGCTGGGCCAGGACCGGAAACAGGGTGTAGACGCGATCGAGCGCCTCGCGGATGCGTCGGGCGTCGCGCTCGATGTAGGCTCCCATCTCGAGGTTCTCGAGCACCGTCATCTGGGGAAAGACGATGCGGCCCTGCGGCACGTAGGCCAGGCCGCGCTGGAGCACCTGGTCGGGCCGGAGCCCGGTGATGTCCTGGCCGTCGAACCGCACCCGGCCGCTCGTCGGGCGCAGGAAGCCGACGATGGTCTTGAACGCGGTGGACTTGCCGGCGCCGTTGGGGCCGATCACGCTGACCATCTCGCCCGCGCGCACCTCCAGGGTCAGGTCGTGGAGGATGGGCATCTTGCCGTAGCCCGCGGTCAGGGCCTCGGCGCGCAGCAGGACGGGGCTCGCCTCGCCGGTCACGGCCGCCGCCGGGCGACGTAGAGCACGTGAGGATACGGCAGGACATCAACCATCAGGTGACGGTGCACCTCGAAGCCCACGTCCTCCAGGAGGGCCTGCAGCTCCTCGGTGGCCCAGTAGCGCACGGGCGTCGCCGGGTCCATCAGTCGGTCGAGCGCGAGGGTGAACCAGCGCTTGTACGCGGGGTGCCGATCGACATCCTTGACGAGCAGCCGGCCGCCCGCCGGCAGGGTCTTGGCCACCTGCTCCACGAGCGGGCGCACCGCGTCCGGAGGGATGTGGTGGACGATGTCGAGCATGTAGGCGGCGTCGAACCGCTCCCCGCCCCGGAAGTCCATCACGTCGCCGACCTCGTAGCGCACGTTGGGCAGGCCGAGCCGCTGCGCGGCCGCGCGGGCCATCGCGATGCGGCGCGCATTGCGATCGAAGCCCTCGACGACCAGCTCGGGGTGCACGGTCGCGTAGTAGAGCGAGAAGAGGCCGAAACCGCAGCCCATGTCCAGGATCCGACCGCGCGGCGGCAGGTACTGGCCGATCTCGTCGAGGAAGCGCTGGCGCAGGATCCAGAAGCGACCCCAGCAGTACGCCCGCACGATCGGATCGTCGTAGGAGCGGATGACGCTACGAATCGCTTCGCTTCGCATAGATCCGGTACCCGTCGCCGGAAACCGCCAGGGTGAACGAGTGCTCCAGCGCCTGCGCGAGCTCGGGGAAGGCGGCGAGCCGCGCGTAGCCGAGCTCGGGCCAGCTTTCCTCGAGCACCACCACCGCGGCGGGCGGGCGGGCGGCGAGCCCGGACACGAGCTCCGCGCGCAGCGCGCGGATGCGCGGATCGTCGACGTGGTGGAAGAAGTGGAAGTCGTAGATGAAGCGCGTGGGCTGCCGTAGCCCCAGGCGGAAGAGGGCGTGGACGCCCCCGCCGGTGGTGTCGAGCACCTGGACGGTCGCTCCCGCGGGGACGAGCGGCGCCAGGTCGCGCGTGAGGGCGTCCACGCGCCGCGCCTTCTCGACGATCCACCCGGGCTCGCGCGCCTCGACGCCCTTGGCGCCCAGCACGACCACGAGTAGCGCCCACGTGGCGAGCGCGACGCCGCGACGGGCGCCCCACAGGTCGAGCGCACGCGAGCGATGCAGGGCGTCGCGCCGCGCCGCCGCCACCGGGGCCAGCGCGCAGAGGAAGAGCGCGAGGGGATAGAGCTGATACTCCCAGCCCTTGCCCTGCAACGCGAAGTGGGCGGCGCCGTAGAGCACCCCGAGGCCGGCCAGCATCACGCGCGGCGACCACGAGCGGGCGCGCGCGAGCAGGCCGAGGGCGGCCAGGAGCGCGAGCAGGCCGAAGAGGGCGCGGCCGTAGGCGTGATAGCCGGTGGCCTCGATCACCGAGACGCGGCCCACCTGGCTGTAGAGCGGCAACACATAACCGGTGAGAATGGCCACGAACGGTCCGAGCCCGCCGCGGCCGGCGAGCCAGCCGAACACCAGCCCGGGGACGAGCAGGCCCCCGCCCAGCACCATCGCGGCGGGTGCCCATCCGGAGCGGCCGGCGCGATGGGTGAACCAGCCCGCGGCCGCCGCGCACGCGAGCCAGAACAGGCCGGCGTGGGGCTTGATCGTCAGGCCGGCGCCCAGGGCGAGCCCACCCGCGAGCAGGGCCAGCCGGCCGTCCTGCTCCTCGAGCCCCCGCGCGACGCCATAGGCGCCGGCCAGCAGGAAGAGGCAGAGCAGGAAATCGCGCTGGCCGGCGCGCCACGGCCCGCCGCCGAGATGATAGAGGCCGAACAGCACGGCGCCCGACCCGGCCGCGACCGCGTCGTTCAGCGGCCGGCTATAGGCGAAGAGCAGCGCACAGATCGCGCCGAGCCAACCGAGATCGAAGAGCCGCCAGGCGAGGTCGCCTGCGCCGCCCACCCGGAGCACCGCGAGATGCAAGAGGTACACTCCGGGCAGGTTCATGTCGAACGCGTCGCGATAGGGCACTCCGCCCTGGCCGACCACCCAGGCGATGTAGTGCATCAGCGGCGCGTCGTGGATCAGGGGCCAGGCGCGCGAGGCCCAGACCAGGTACGCGAGCAGCACCGCGCTAGCGGCCGAAATAAGCCTCAATGACCCGCTCGTCGGCCTGGATGACGCCGGGCGCCCCCTGGGCCAGATTCTCGCCGTGATCGAGTACGAACACCGTCTCGCAGAGGCCCATCACCACCTTCATGTCGTGCTCGACCAGCAGCACCGTCTTGCCCTGGTCGCGCAGCCGCCGGACCGCGTCGAGCAGCTCGTTGAGCAGCGTGCGGTTGACACCCGCCGCCGGCTCGTCGAGCAGGATCATCTCGGGATCGGTCATGAGCACGCGGATGAACTCCACCAGCTTCTGCTGGCCGTAGGAGAGATTGCCCGCGAACTCCTCCGCGAGCCGCTCGAGCTTGACGAGCGCGAGCAGCTCCTGGGCGCGGCGTCGCGCTTCCGAGTAGCCGCTCGTCGTCACCACCAGCAGGTTCTCGAGCGCGGTCAGCTCGGGGAAGACCCGGATTACCTGGAAGGTGCGGCCCATGCCGAGGTGGAAGATCTGGTGCGGCTTGAGCCGCTCGATGCGGCGGCCCTTGAACAGGATCTCGCCCTCGTCGGCCTGGTCCACGCCGGTGATGCAGTTGAAGAGCGTGGTCTTGCCCGAGCCGTTGGGGCCGATGAGCCCGTAGATCCGGCCGGGCTCGAGCGCGAGCGACACTCCGTTGACCGCGGCGACGCCGCCGAAGCGCTTGATCACTCCCCGGACTTCCAAGATCGGTGACATGCCCGGCTAGATCGTCCGTGGCAGGTTGTACTTCTGCTGGAGCACACCCAGGATGCCGCGCGGCATCAGCAGCACCACCGCCACGATGATGGCGCCGAACAGGAGCTGGTGGAGATAGATGAAGCGCGCCCACACCGCCTCTTGGAATGCGAAGAGCAGGGTCGCCCCGAGCACCGGCCCCCAGATCGTGCCCTTGCCGCCGAAGAGCACCATCACGATCATCGTGATCGTCATGACCAGCGGGAAGACCGAGATCGGCTCGATGTAGCCCTGGTCGCGCGCGGACAATCCTCCCACGATGCCGGGTCCGGCGGCCGAGAGCAGGAACGCGTAGAGCTTGTAGCGGAGCGTGTCGATCCCCATGGCCTCCGCCGCCACCTCGTCCTCCCGGATGGTCATGAGCCGCAGCCCGAAGCGGGAGGTGAGAATGAAGTAGGTGACCACCGTCACCGCCGCCGCCACGAGGCCCATCGCGTAGTAGATCTGGACACTCGCGTCCAGCGTGGGCAGCGAGAGTCCGTTGCCGCCGCCGGTGAGCCCTTCGTAGTACGAGGCGATGACGCGCAGCACTTCGTTGAGGCCCAGCATCGCGATCGCGAAGTACGGACCCTTCAGGCGCAGGCACGGCCAGCCGATCACGAGGGCCAGCACCGCGGCCATCGCCCCGCCGCCGAGGCACGCGACCGGCCACGGCCAGCCCGCCTTCACGATCAGGAGGCTCGAGGCGTAGGATCCCATGCCGAAGAACGCCACGTGTCCGAACGAGACGTACCCGGTGAGCCCGGAGATCAGGTTCCAGGACTGGGCGAGCGCGATCCACATGAAGAGCTGAAGCATCACCCGGATCCCGTACCCGGTCGCCTGCACCGGGTACAGGGCGAGCCCGACCGCGGCCAGGCCGAGGGCGACGGGGAACCAGCGCTTCACGCGCGGCCCTTCAGCAGTCCGGTCGGACGGATCAGCAAAACCAGCACCAGGAGGACGTAGGCGACCGCCTCGTTGACCTGCGCGGTGAGGAAGAGCGAGGCGAGCTGCTCGACCAGCCCGAGGAGCAGGCCCCCGAGCAGCGCGCCCGGATAGTTGCCGGCGCCGCCCAGCACGATGACCAGGAACGACTTGAATGTGTAGACCTGACCCATCTCGGGCTGGATCGCGACCATGACCGCGACGAGGGTGCCGCCCGCCGCGGCCAGCGCGGAGCCGAGCCCGAAGGCGAGCAGGTGGATGCGCTGCACGTCGATGCCGCACACCTGCGCCACCTCCCGGCTCTGGGACACCGCGCGGATCGCCTTGCCGAGCCGGGTGTACTTGAGGAATACGAAGGCCGCGATCGTGATCGCGATCGCGAAGGCGCACGCGGCGAGCCGCGGCTTGGAGAGCGCGAACGGCCCCACGCTGAACGAGCCGGTGAGGAACTCGACGGCCCGCAGGTCGGAGGTGAAGGCGAGCTGGGCCAGGTTCACCAGTGCGATCGACACCCCGAACGTGAGCAGTAGCGAGGACAGCTCGGGAGCGTCCACCACGCGCCGGACGAGGAAGCGCTGCAGCACCACGCCCACCACGAACAGCAGCGGCATCGTGAGCAGCAGCGACAGGTACGGGTTGAAGCCGAACCAGTGGAAGAGCCAGAAGGTGGTGTACGCCCCCAGCATCATGAGCGGGCCGTGGGCGACGTTCAGCACCCGCATCACGCCGAAGATCAGTCCGAGGCCGAGGGCGACCAGCGCGTAGAGCGAGCCGGCCAGGAGGCCCGAGATCACCACCTGGCCGACCATGGTCGGCGTGATCAGGACGCCCACGGGCTCTCCGGAGCGCGACGGCGCCCGCCGGATGGCCGGCGGGCGCCCGAGGTGAGACCGCTCAGCAAGGGAGGCGGACTACCGTCTGTTCCACTCCGGCGTCGGGTAGCGGACCTTGCCGCTCGCCAGATCGTCCGGCCACACCACCACGCGCTTGCCGTCCTGCCACTGCAGCATGACCATCTTGTGCGCGATCTGGAAGCCGTCCGGATCCACCTTGTAGTCCCCGAACGCGGTCCTGATCTCCATCTTCAGGAGCTGGTCCCGCACCTTGTCGGCGTCCAGCGTCCCCGCCCGCTTCACCGCCTCCGCGTAGGTCAGGCAACCCGCGTAGCCGGCGGCCGCGTGGTACGACGGCTCGTGCTTGAACTTCTTGGTGAACGCGCCCACGAACTCCTTCTGGCCGGGATACGGCAGCGCCTCGTCCCACTGGGTGGAGCCGTAGACGTACTCCGCGTTCTGCTTGAGCAGGTCGTAGAACTCGGGGATGTCGCCGCCGACCGTGAGCCCGAACATCTTCGGGTTCACGTTCAGCTCCTTCATCTGGCGGGTGATCGCGATCGCGTCGTCGAAGTAGGTCCCCGCCGCGATCACGTCCGGATTGAGCGACTTGATCTTCACGAGCAGTGCCGAGAAGTCGGTGTTGCCCTTCGGATAGGCTTCCTGCAGCACCACCTGCATGCCGCGCTTCTTGGCCGCCTCCGCGGTGCCCGCGGCCGACGCCTTCGGGAACAGCGTATCCTCGTTGATGATCGCGACGGTCTTGAGGCCGCGCTTGGCCGCCATGTCCACGAGGCCTTCGAGATACACCTCGGCCGGCGAGATGATCATGAAGATGTACTTGCGGCCCTTCTTGAAGATGGAGGTCGTGGCCGC
>Ga0335083_10003596_pt1 | contig 20008 bp, 23 predicted proteins | sample Lox_Sample_42_FD_206716 | JGI IMG/M metagenome (GOLD analysis project Ga0335083, IMG submission 206716) | Soil microbial communities from Loxahatchee National Wildlife Refuge, Florida, United States - Lox_Sample_4.2 | ecosystem: Environmental > Terrestrial > Soil > Wetlands | place: USA...
CGTGCAATTCGAACTCGCTTCGGCCTGCGAGTCGCTGACGGATCTCCAGGCCGGTCGTGCCGGCCGCGCCGTCGATGAAAATGGTTGCGCCCATAATAGGTTGTGACTCAAAGGCCTGTGGCAGATTGACAGGATATTACGGTGGCTCTTAGCTCCCCGGAAGTGCCGATTCCGCGGCCCAGGGCCGCTACAACCAGAATGCGCGAACACCCCACGCGCGAGGGAGAGCGACATGGATTTCAACAAGCTTTGGCAGAACTTCATGGACACGGTCCAGAACCACTACATGGATTTCAACGGCCGCGTCGGCCGCGCGCAGTTCTGGTACTACATCCTCGTCGTGGTGGTTGTGGAGATCATCGCCGCGATCATCGGCGGCGTGTTCGCCACCACACTTGTCAGCGCCGTCGTTGCCCTGGCACTTCTGCTTCCGAACGCAGGCATGGCCGCCCGCCGCATGCAGGACACGGGAAAGAGCGGACAGCTTGTGTGGCTGTGGGTGATTGTGGGCGCTGTCTACGGTGTGCTCAATCTTCTGATCGGATTGGCCGGGCCGTTCGGAGCGCTGGCGTTCCTCGCCTTCTATTTCACGATCGGCTGGATCATCAGTCTGGCGATGCTCGTCGTGTCGATCATCATCATCTATTTCTGCGTTCAGCCGGGTAATCCGGGCGACAACGCCTTCGGTCCGCCGCCTCCGCCATTCAATCCCATGGCTCCGGCCGCCGCTTAAACGAGCGTCCTTTCACGAAAAAAAGGGCGGATGCCTCGGCATCCGCCCTTTTTCGTTTGGTGGCTGTCAGATCAGAACGTGACCCACACGCCGTTGCGCCAGTAGCCGCGGCCTTCGTGCTCGCGCCAGACATAGTGCTCATGCGCACGCCAACGCCAGCCGTTCGGATGGACGACAAGCCCGAACTCCGGCTGATATCTCCATGCGTGACGGACATGCCAGCATTCACCCTCGCGGTTGCAGACGATCGCTGCGCTCGCGCTCGTCACCGGAAGGGCGACGAAGGCGGTCGCCGCGACGGCACCCGCAACAACAAGTTTTGCCAAGCTTTTCATTTGGGTAGTCCTCCTTAGATCCCTCTCCAACTCGAAACGCTAGAACGGTCCAGCGTCGGTAAATGTTCCCTGTGGTTAACATATGAGCGTGGGCAATATCCGGCTGGAGAATGAACTGTTGTTCATGCCGCGGCCGTGCGCGCGACAGGAAACGGGCGGCAGGGACAAGGTCCTACCGCCCGGAATCTGCGATATCGGAAAACGACTTAGCGCTTCGAGAACTGGAAGCTGCGGCGCGCCTTCGGGTGGCCGTACTTCTTGCGCTCCACGACGCGCGGGTCACGCGTGAGGAACCCGCCCGGCTTCAGTGCAGCCCGCAGCGTCGGCTCATAAGCGACCAGCGCCCGGCTGATGCCATGGCGCACCGCACCGGCCTGTCCCGACAATCCGCCGCCGGTCACCGACACGACCACATCGAACTGCCCATCGCGGTTGGCTGCGATCAGCGGCTGACGGAGGATCATGCGCAGCACGGGGCGGGCGAAGTAGATCTTCTCGTCCTTGCCGTTGACCGTCACGCGGCCGAGGCCGGGCTTGATCCACACGCGGGCGACGGCGTCCTTGCGGCGGCCGGTGGCGTAGGCCCGGCCTTTGGCATCGCGGTTGGCTTTCTTCTGCTCGGCGGCTTCCGCAGCAGTCTGCTGCGGCTTGGCCTTGATGAGCGTGGATTTGAGATCGCCGAAGCTCTTCACGTCCGACATGATCAGGCTGCCTTCGCTTTGCGGTAGTTGTGGTTCTTGGGGCTTAGGGCTGCGACATCCAGCTTTTCCGGCTGTTGCGCTTCCTGCTTGTGATCCGGTCCCGGATAAACCCGCAGGTTCGCCAACTGGCGCTTGCCGAGCGGACCGCGGGGAAGCATGCGCTCGACCGCCTTCTCGAGGACGCGCTCGGGATGGGCGCCGCGCATAATGGCTTCGGCCGTGCGGTACTTGATGCCGCCGATATAGCCGGTGTGCCAGTTGTAGACCTTGTCCTTCAGCTTGTTGCCGGTGAGCAGGACCTTGGCCGCATTCACAACGACGACGTTGTCACCGCAGTCCATGTGCGGTGTGAAGGTGGGCTTGTGCTTGCCGCGCAGGCGCGTGGCGATCAGTGCCGCGAGCCTGCCGACCACAAGGCCGTCGGCGTCGATCAGGATCCACTTCTTGTCGATCTCGGACGGCTTGGCCGAGTAGGTACCCATGTGCGTCTCTCCCGGGCGGGAAGGCCCGCCTTCGCTGAAGCTTCGGTGGGCGAGCCGCCCAATGCGAAGCGCGGGCATTTAGAGGGTGAGGGGTGGTTCGTCAAGCGAAACCAGCCGGAATCCCAGAAATTTGGCCGGAAATTCGATAGCGGTAATATGATACCGTGTTGGCTACTCAAAAAGCCACAGGCGCGGCCACGATCCCTCGCTCGCCGCGCCCGCTGAAGCCGCCCGACCTAATCGAGCGGAACGTTGTAGTACTTGTACGACGCTGTCAGGATCTGGCCGTCGTCCTTGGTCAGGTCCTCAAGCCGGTAGGTCGGCGCCTTTTTGAGCATGTCGGTGGACATCGGCACGACATAGCCGCCCTTGTCGGGCTGATAGTCGAGCACGGACCACGGAACCGGCGCGAACTTCTCGCCGACGCCGAGTACGCCGCCGAAGCCGAGCGCCGCATACAGGATCCTGTTGTTTGTCTTGTCGAGGACGATGTCCTCGACTTCACCGATTTTCTCGCCGGCCGAATTGTAGACGGCAGTTCCCGTCACCTTCGAGGCGAGGATCGCCTTGGTGTGTCCGCTTGCTGTGGGCATTCCCTATCTCCGCTGAAAAATCATGCACCTAACGCGAAGCTTTCGCCGATTGTTCCGGTGCGGCTAGGATGTGCGGATGAAAGCGCTATATTCCATCAAATGAACGCTCCCGTTTCCGAACAGCTGGTGCTTTCCGCACGTGACGGCGCGGTGCTGCGCCTCGTGATGAACCGCGCACAGGCGCGCAATGCGCTCAGCCGCGCCATGATGGGTGCGCTGCAATCCGCGTTCGACGATGCCGCGAAGGATGACAGCCGCGCGATCATTCTGGCTGCGGAAGGGCCAGTCTTCTCCGCCGGGCATGACCTGAAGGAGATGACGGCGCGCAGGGCCGATGCCGACAAGGGCAAGGCAGCCTTCGCGGAGATCTTCGCGCAGTGCTCCAGGCTGATGCAGACGATCGTGCGTTGCCCGAAGCCCGTGATCGCGGAAGTGCAGGGGATCGCGACGGCCGCGGGATGCCAGCTGGTGGCCAGCTGCGATCTGGCGATTGCCTCTTCGTCCGCGCAGTTCGCGACTCCCGGCGTGAACATCGGCCTGTTCTGTTCCACGCCGATGGTGGCGCTGTCGCGCAACGTGTCGCGCAAGCACGCCATGGAGATGCTGCTGACCGGCGAGATGATTTCCGCCGACGAGGCGGCGCGTTTTGGGCTGGTGAATCGCGTGGTGGCGCCGGACGTGCTGTACCCGCACGTGATGCGGCTGGCGCAGAAGATCGCCGCCAAGCCGCGCGCGACCGTGAAGATCGGCAAGGAAGCCTTCTATCGCCAGCTCGAGATGCCGCTCGCCGAAGCCTACGACTACGCTTCGCGCGTGATGACGGAGAACATGCTCAATGCCGAAGCCACGGAAGGCATCTGCGCGTTCGTCGAAAAACGAGACCCGAAGTGGCCCAATTGAGGCGAATAGTGAGTAGCGAATAGCGAATAGGAGATGCTGGACATCGGAACGCTCTATTCGCTATTCGCCATTCGCTATTCGCGGTGAACGATGCCCCATTATCCCGATGACCTGATCAAATCCGTCCTCCGCTCCACCAAGGTGATCGCCATGGTGGGAGCGAGCGCGAACGACATGCGCCCCTCCTACTTCGCCATGAAGTATCTGCTGGCCAAGGGCTACGTCGTTCATCCCGTCAATCCCGGCCTCGCCGGCAAGGAGATTCTCGGCCAGACAGTTTATGCCTCGCTGAAGGATGTGCCGGCACCGGTCGACATGGTCGACATCTTTCGCGCCTCAGAATTCGCGCCCGGCATCGTCAAGGAGGCGCTGGCGGAGAAGGAACGCCTCGGCCTCAAGACCATCTGGATGCAGCTCGGCGTCATCAGCGAGGAAGCGGAGACGCTCGCCAAGGAGGCGGGCCTCACCGTCATCATGGATCGCTGCCCCAAGATCGAGCACGGCCGGTTCTCCGGCGAGATCGGCTGGATGGGCGTCAACCGCAAGGTGATCGACAACCGCAAGCCGCTGCTCTTCGGCAAAGGCGGCGCGCTGAGGCGCTGATCCACAAGCGTCATGGGCGGCCATGAGCCGCCCACCCATCCGGCGCGCGTCTGCGCGCCGAGAAGAGTCGTTTGCGCTCGCGGACGCTCGCGCGATGGGTGGCCGGGTCGAGCCCGGCCATGACGAATTGATATATCTTCCATTCCGCTCGCGCGTTCCTATTTCTCGAACAAACACGGGAGCGGAACCATGAAGCACGTCATTGCCGGACTTGCCGTTGCGACGTCACTGATCCTCGCCGGAACGCCGGCCGTCGAAGCCAAGGGCTGCCTGAAGGGCGCCGTGGTCGGCGGCGTGGCTGGCCATTTCATGCACCACCACACCATCCTCGGCGCAGCCGCCGGCTGCATCATCGGCCATCACATGGCGCACGAGAAGGAGAAGCAGGAGAAGGAAGCCGCCGCCGCAAAGGCCAAGCAGCAGCAGGCCGCTGCCCATCATCCCTGACTCTGGATTGTTCGTCACGAAAGCCGGTAAGACTGCCGGCCTGGCGGCGCCATTTCGGAGGCAGGCATGAGCGACTACGGATTCAACACGCTGGCGGTACACGCCGGAGCCTATCCCGATCCCGCCACCGGCGCGCGCGCCACGCCGATCTACCAGACGACCTCGTTCGTCTTCGAGGATGCCGATCACGCCGCGGCGCTGTTCAACCTCCAGGTGTTCGGCAACATCTATTCGCGCATCATGAACCCGACGAACTCCGTGCTCGAGGAGCGCGTGGCGTCGCTGGAAGGCGGGCGTTCGGCGCTCGCAGTGGGCTCGGGCCATGCGGCGCAGCTGATTGCGCTGCACACCCTGATGGAGCCGGGGGCTGAGATCGTGGCCGCGCGCCAGCTCTATGGCGGCTCGATCAACCAGTTCAGCCAGGGCTTCGCGAAATTCGACTGGCATGTGAAATTCTGTGATGCGCGCGAGCCGGAGCAGTTTCGCGCCGCGATCTCGGAGAAAACACGCGCGGTGTTCATCGAATCCATTGCCAATCCCGGCGGCCTCGTGGTGGACATCGAGGCGATTGCAGCGATTGCGCATTCCGCCGGCGTGCCGCTGATCGTCGACAGCACATTCGCCACGCCCTATCTCATCCGGCCGCTGGAATGGGGCGCCGACATCGTCGTGCATTCGGCCACGAAATTTCTCGGCGGCCACGGCAACTCCATCTGCGGCGTCATCGTGGATGGCGGCAAGTTCGATTGGGGCAGCGGCAAATTCCCGACACTGTCGGAGCCGTGCCCGTCCTATCACGGCATCCGCCTGTGGGAGACGTTCGGCGATCTCGCCTACGCCACGGCCTGCCGCGTGCTTGGCTTACGTGACCTCGGGCCGGCGCTGTCGCCGATGAACGCCTTCCTCGTGCTCACGGGAATCGAAACGCTTCCCTTGCGCATGCAGAGGCATTGCGACAATGCGCTGGCGGTGGCACGCTGGCTGAAAGGCCACGACAAGGTCGCGTGGGTGAACTATGCGGGGCTGGAGGACAATCCCTCCTACAATCTCCACCGCACCTATTGCCCGCGCGGGGCGGGTGCGGTGTTCACCTTCGGCGTGAAGGGCGGATTCGAGGCGGGCGTGAAACTTGTCAACAATGTGAAGCTGTTCAGCCATCTCGCCAATGTCGGCGACACGAAGAGTCTCATCATCCATCCGGCCTCCACGACGCATCGCCAGCTCGATGCCGAGCAGCGCAAGGCCGCCGGAGTCGGCGACGATGTGGTGCGGCTCTCCATCGGCATCGAAAGCGTGGACGACATCATCGCCGATCTCGACCAGGCATTGACAGCGTAAATGTGGAAAGCGTTTGCATTGACCACGGCTCTGTCGCTGGCGGCGCCAGCTTTGGCGTATCCCGTCGATACGATTGCAGTGCAGGCGGATGGAACGGTGACCTGGAATCTTATTCCGCTCAAGAACAATGCAGAGCTTGTTCAGAAATTGAAGCGTGCGCGGAAGGAGAATGCGGAAATCCACGTCAAAGCCTCGCCGACCGCACGATACGATGACGTCGCCAAATTGATGGCCACGATGCAGCGTATGGGCGTCCTGAAGATCGGCATCGTCAACACGTCACGATGATCGCCTGACTTCAAATGCATTCCACAGGGTGGCGGAGAGAAGCAGCAGCGCGGTGGTCTGATGCAGCGCCGACAGCAGGATCGGGGCCTGGTTCAGCAGGGTGACGATGCCGAGTGCGATCTGCGCGAAGGTGACGATCAGGATGGCGTACGCGCTGGTGAGGGCAGGGCCCGTCAGGCGCCCACGCATCGCAGACACCAACACAACGATCGCGGCAATCGCCACGATGTACGCACCGATACGATGATCGAACTGCGCCAGCCCGGCGTTCTCGAAGACATTGATCCACCAGGGCTGCGAGAAGAACGGATGTTCCGGCACGAAGCGTCCATCCATCGACGGCCAGGTGTTGTAGATCAGCCCGGCATGCAATCCGGCCACCAGCGCGCCGAGCAGCATTTGGACATAGACGAGGGCAGGGAAGATGTACGGCAAACGAACTGCGTGTCTCCCCGTCCTCGCTTCGGCGCCGCGCAGGTATTCAAACGCCGTCCACAGAATGGCGGCGAACAGGATCAGCGCCACGCCGAGATGAATCGCCAGCCGGTATTGCGACACCGACACGCGCGTCTCCAGTCCGCTCTCCACCATCCACCAGCCGACGAAGCCCTGAAGCCCGCCGAGTGCGAACAGCACGATCATGCGCGGGATCGCCGACCGCGTGATCCATCCGCGCCACACGAAAAACAGGAACGGCACGAGGAACACCACGCCGATCGTCCGTCCCAGCAGACGGTGCGTCCATTCCCACCAGTAGATTCCCTTGAACTGGTCGAGCGTCATGCCCTGATGCTCGCGGATGTATTGCGGGATGTGCTGATACTTTTGGAACGCCTCCATCCAGTCGGCGGTGGAGAGCGGCGGGATGACACCGAGGATCGGGTCCCATTCCGTGATCGAAAGGCCGGAACCGGTGAGCCGCGTCAGGCCGCCGATCACCACCATGGCGCCGATCATCAGCGCCACGGCGACAAGCCACCAGCCGACAGCGCGGCGGCCATGCAAATCCGCGAAACGAGGGGGTGGGGCGAACATGGGCGTTCTCTAGCCCCGCGCGCTTCTTCCGTCCAATCCATCTTGAGCTTCGCGGCGCGAGGTCGCATTCTGGCGCCGTCGTTCGGGGAAGACGTCCATGAAACCGCTGAAGCTCGCGTCCGCGTTGGTTGGCGCCAGCGTGCTCTTTTCGCTAGCTGGCGCGCCGGCCTTGCCTGTTCAGGCCAAGGACGCAGCGGGCGCGGTCGCCAGTTCAACGATGTGGGTGTGGGTCCATTCTGATGGTCGCATCACTTGCGACGGCCAGACGCTCTCGTTTGCAGAACTGCAGCAGCGAGTGAAGGAGTTGCCCCCGAAGGTTCAAATTCGAATTGGAGCCGATCCGGATGCCACGTTCGATGCAGTTGGCAAAGTGGTTGCTGTTGCTCAGCGCCACATCGGCATAGTGGGTTTTATAACTGGACCATCGGGGGACACTAGCAAATGAAACCGCTGAAGCTCGCGGCCGCCTTGCTGGCCGCCACCGCCATCGTTTCATCCGCATACGGAGCGGATGACCAAGCGAAATCCATGCCCGGCATGGCGATGCCGCCGATGACCATGCCGCCCATGCCGGCGCTTTATCCGCAGGCCGACAAGCCGGGCGCGCCGGTGTTCAAGCGTCTCGGCACGCACCGTCACAAGATCAGCGCCAGCAATGATCAGGCGCAGATGTATTTCGACCAGGGCATCAATCTGCTGTTCGGATTCAATCACGCCGAAGCCATCCGCTCGTTCCGCGAGGCGGCACGGCTCGATCCCAACTGCGCGATGTGCTGGTGGGGCGTGTCCTTCGCGCTCGGTCCCAACATCAACCTGCCGATGCAGCCCGATGCCGTCGCACCCGCGTGGGCCGCGCTGCAGAAAGCAAAGTCGCTGGAAGCAAGCGCCTCGCCGGAGGAGCGCGACTGGATCGAAGCGCTGTCCGCGCGCTATTCGGACGATCCCAAAGCCGATCGCGCCACGCTGGACGAAGCCTTCGCGCAATCGATGGCGAAGCTCTGGCACGACCATCCCGACGATCTCGATGCCGGCGTGTTCTATGCCGAGTCGATGATGGACACGCAGCCGTGGAATTACTGGGAAGCGGACGGCAAGACGCCGCACGGCCATGGCGGCGAAATCGTCTCCACGCTCGAAAACATCATCAGCCGCGAACCCAGCCATCCCGGTGCGCTGCATCTCTACATCCATGCGGTGGAAGCCTCGACAACGCCGGAGCGAGCCGAAGCGGCCGCCGACAGGCTCGAGCCGCTGATGCCGGATGCCGGGCACATCGTGCACATGCCGTCGCACATCTATTTCCGCGTCGGCCGCTATAGGGATGCGGTGCATGTGAATGAGCTGGCGGCGGAAGCCGACGAAAGCTACGTCGCGGCATGCAAGGCGCAGGGCTTCTATCCGCTCGCCTATTACACGCACAATCTGCATTTTCTGTGGACCTCGTCGGAGATGATGGGGCAGTACAAGCTGGCGGAGAACGCGGCGCACCGCGTGGTGAAGAACGCCGCGGCCGGCGCGCCCATGGCGGCCGCACTGCCGCCGATCCAACTCTACATGATCGTGCCGGTCGTCACCGATATCCGGTTCGGCAAGTGGGACAAGGCGCTGGCAGAGCCGCGGCCGTCTGATGGTCTGAAGCTGGTCAAGGCCATGTCGCTTTACGCGCGCGGATTCGCCTATGCCAACAAGCGCGACTTCAAGCGCGCGGCGCAGGACCGCGCGATGCTGCAGGCCATGATCGACAACAAGGAGTTCGCGGCCATCGATGCTTTCGGCACGCCGGGAACGCAGATGGCTGCGCTTGGCGTTGCACTGGTGGACGGCGAAATCGCGCGCAAACAGGGACACATGGCGGATGCCTTGGTGGCGTTCAAGAAGGCCGACGATCTCTACGACGCGTTGCCGTACACCGAGCCCGATTACTGGCATGAGCCCTTGAGCCACATCTACGGCGCGGCGCTGCTTCAGGCGCACAAGCCAGTGGAAGCGGAAGCCGTGTACCGCGCCAGCCTCATGGATCACCGCATCGATGGCTGGGCCCTTTTCGGTCTGGCGCAGGCGCTGACGGCGCAAGGCAAGACGAAGGAAGCGGCCGAAGTGAAGAAGGAATTCGCGCAAACCTGGCAGCTCGCGGACGTGAAGCTGACGTCGTCGCGGTTTTAGCCTACTTCTGATACGCGCCGATGTTGATCTTGCCGGACACGATGCGCTTGTTGCCGGCGAAATCGTAGGTGCCGTTGATTGCCGCGCCGAGCACGATCCCGGTCCTTCGCGCCGGCGAAGACGCTGCGATGTCGAAATTGTCCGGCGGGGACTTGAATATCGGATCGGAGAAGGGCGGCGAATCGGCGTCCATTCCCGTTCCGGTGCGATAGGCGTCGTAGCCTTTGTAGTTGTGCTTCTGCCAATCCCAGATGGCGTTCGCCGCGTCGCCCGAGAAATAGAGATTGTAGTCGAGCACCGCGGGGTCTGGCTCGCTGGTGGTGAAATCGTTCACCAGCAGGTCCTGCGCGCCGGCATAGACGATGTTGTTCTCGAACACATTGTTCGTGGCGTTGAACTGGATCTGGAACTCGCCGCTGCCGGTGTTTTGCGTGTCGTTGTTGTAGAGCGTGTTGTTGACGATGGTGACGTGATCGGTGCCGCCGCGTTTCGCCGCGTAGCCGCCGATGGAAATGCCGGCACTGTTGCCGGAGTAAATGATGTTGTTCCGCGCCGTGATCAGGCTCGACACCTTGCCCTGGTGCTCGCTCGCCATCTCGATACCGAGATCGACATTGTGGATCAGGTTCTGCTCGATGACGATGTTGGTGCCGCCGTCCACATAGATGCCGTCCGCCGCGTACTGCTTGCCGTAGTCGGGATTGCCGTACGACGTGATGTTGTAGACGGTATTGCCGCGGATGACGCCGTCGCGCGCCTGGTCGTAGGCCGGATCGGGCGCCACCTTCTCGAAACCGATGGCGCCGATGGCGATGTTGTCGTCGTCATGCACATTGTTCGAGGCCACCAGGAAATTGGTCACGTTGCCGTCGAGCGACATGGTCTCGCTGCAGCCGAGCTTGTTGTTGAAGATGTCGTTGCCGGCAATGGCGATCTGATCGATGGCGGCGGGCGCTTCGCTGCCGTCCACCGTGATGCCAAAAGCGTCGGACGCACAATTTGTCGGATTGGCCGGGCCTGTCGTCACGATGTCATGCACGCTGTTGTTGACGAGCTGGACCGCGGTTCCCGCGCCTTCGACCCAGATGCCGATGGGCACCTTGTTGTCGCTGGTCGACTGGTAATTGCGGATCTCGAAACCTTCCAGGATCACGTAACCAGCATCCTGCACGGTGAACATGCCCCATTGTCCGCCGGGAATGGTGAGCCCGGTACCGTCGAGCGTCGCCGTTTCGCCGGGATAATTCGCGAAGGTGATGAAGTTGTTGGCGTTGCCGGAGATGTGGATATTCACGTGCTCGTTGTAGACGCCATCGCGCACCAGCACGGTGTCGCCGGCCGCCGCGGTGTCGGCCGCGTGCTGAACCGTCTTCCACGGCGCATCGATCGAACCGGAATTGCTGTCGTTCCCGGTCGTCGCCACATAGTGCGTCGTTCCGGTTGCGGCCTTCGCCAGCAACGTCACCACGGCCGTGGCGGAGAAGTCCGGGTTGGCCTTCTCGACGGCCGTGATCGTCACCAGCTGCGGCACTGGCAGCTTCGCCGGCGCAGTGTAGAGTCCCGAGGCCGAAATCGTGCCCCAGGTCTTGTTGCCGCCGGTGGCGTTGTTCACCTGCCAGATCGCGTCCGCGTTGGCGGAGAACTGCAAGGTCTGGCCTTTCACGATTTGCGCGTAGGTCGGCGAAATGGCGATGCCGGCGCCCGCATTGGCTTGCCCGGCGCAAAGAACCAGAATGGCTGTCGCAAATAATCCGCGCATGACTACTCCATCGGCTGAAAGACGAGCAGCTTCATCGATCCCGGAACATAGGTGACGTGCGGCCGGCCTCCGGCCTCCGTTGGCGGATCGATCTTCGCGACATCGGCCGTGGGCAGGAACAGACGGCCGGTTGCCGGATCGATGGCGATGGTGCGCGCGCCGCGCTGCGTCGGAACGTCGGGCAGGGCCACGAAATGGTCGGCGTCCTTTTCCTGGATCACGCTCAACGTACCTTCGCCGTTCGAGCTGATGGCAAGCTTGCGCCTGGGATCGAACGCCGCGCCATCGCTGCCTATGCCGATGGGAAGTGTCGCCACGATGGTCCCTTTGTCAGCATCGACAACTGTCATCACCTTGTTGACGCAGGTCGCGAACACGCGCCGCGTCTCGGCATCGACAGCGATGCCGTGCGGCCGCTCGCATCCCGGCATCGGATAGCGCGCGATGACGGCATTCGTCTTCGTATCGATAGCCGCGACCATGTGCGCATCCACTTCCAGAACGAACAGCTTGCCTTTGCCATCCGGCACCGCGGCCTCGAGCGGCGCGCCGACATCGATGGTCGTGACCGCTGCATTCGCTTTCGGATCAATGACGGTGATCGAGCCGCTGTCGCCATTGATGACGAAGATGTGGCCCGTCACGGAGTCCCGCACGATGCCGTCGGCATCGGCCGCCGCCGGAATCTGCTTCACGATCTTCAGCGTCTTGAGATCGAAGGCAGCCGCGATGCCGGCCTTGCCGTCATCCGTATAGCCGAGGCCAGCTTCCGGGGCGGTCGCGATGCCATGTGTGCCGCCCGCCAGCGGTCCGATCTCGCCAAGCGCCGTTCCCGTTCCGGCATCGACCACAGTCACATGATCGCCATGCGCGACGTAAACGCGGCCGGAAGACGGATCGAACGTGGCATAGTCCCAGCGTTCGCCTGGACCCAATGCGATCGTCTTGACCATCTTGTATGCCTGCGCCGGTTCTGCGGCCGGCGCGACGGAAATCGCCGACGCAAAGGCAATCGTTGCCGCTGCGGCAATGTGTTTGCAGTTCATATGCTCGACAACCTGCTTTACCGTCTTCCCGCGACACAGACTCTCCCGAACCGGCCCAGCGTGCAAATGAAGATTGCAGCAGTCCTGAAGTTGGTAAGGAATGGGTTTGCGATTCTTGTCGGCTTTGTCGGGCCGGCTGTGGCCGGGCCGCCCTTCGTTCTGGACGACCCGCAGCCAACCGATGCCGGGCATTACGAAATCTACGCCTTCGCCGCCGGAACCTCGACGCGCGACGGCAGCGAGGGCGAGGCCGGCATCGATTTCAATTACGGCGGCGCGCCCGACCTCCAGCTGACGGCGGTGTTTCCCATCGGATTCAGCTCGCCGGCGGGGCAGGGCGCCTTCGCCGGTCTTGGCAGCGCGGGACTCGGCAACATCGAGCTCGCGGCGAAATACAAATTCCTGCACCAGGAAAACTTCGGCTTGGATGTCGCTGTGTTCCCGCGCGTGTTTCTTCCGGCCGGATCATCGGTCGCGGGCGACCGGCACGCGTCCTTCTTCCTGCCCGTCTGGCTCGAGAAGGACTGGGGCGATTGGTCTCTCTTCGGTGGCGGCGGATGCGAACTCAATCGCGGCGGAGACTCGCGCAATTTCTGCATCGGCGGCGCGGTGCTGTTGCGCAAGGTGACGGAGAATTTCCATCTCGGGGTGGAAATGTACCACCAGTCGTCGGACACCAGGGACGGCCGTTCCAACACCAGCGTGGGGCTTGGCGCCATCTTCGACATCAGCGACACCTACCATCTGCTCGGCTATGCCGGTCGCGGCATCCAGAATGCCAACGCCACCAACCAGCTTACCTGGTATTCCTCCGTGCTCTTCACCTTTTGAAGCGAGGCCCGCGTGAACGACAAATCCGTGTTGAGCAAAGTGCCTGCCGTCACGCTCGGGTTCTGGATCATCAAGATTCTGGCAACGACGCTCGGCGAGACCGGCGGCGATACCGTCACCATGACAATGAACCTCGGCTACCTGATCGGCACTGCGATCTTTCTTTCGGCGCTGGTCGTGTTTGTCATCCTGCAGATCGCGGCAAAGAAATTTCATCCCTTCCTCTACTGGGCGACGATCATCGCTTCGACCACTGCCGGCACGACGATGGCCGATTTCGCGGATCGCTCCCTCGGCATCGGCTACGCGGGCGGCTCGACCGTGCTGCTGGCGTGCGTGCTCGTGTGTCTGGCGGCCTGGTACTGGTCGGAGGGCACGGTGGCGGTGGAGACGGTCGGTCGTCCGCGCGTCGAAGCTTTCTATTGGGCGACGATCACCTTCTCGCAGACGCTCGGCACCGCCCTGGGCGACTGGGTGGCCGCCGCCCCGGATGAGCACCCGCCCGGAATGGGATTTGGCTACGAGATCGGCGCGCTGGTGTTCGGCGGCGCGCTCGCGATCATCGCGGCACTGTACTTCTGGACAAGGATTTCGCGTGTCTGGTTGTTCTGGGCGGCCTTTATTCTGACGCGGCCGCTCGGCGCCACCATCGGCGACTTCCTCGACAAGCCGCTGGCCCAAGGCGGACTCTCGCTCAGCCGGCCGATGGCATCGGCCGCGCTCGCAGTGCTGATCGTTGTGCTCATTCTCATCATTCCGCAACGGCCGGGAAAGCATCCGGGGAACGCGCCAGAACCGGCGCTTTGAGACGGAAACAATCCGTGGCAGTTTTCCGGTGCAAATGCCATGTGTGGCGAAGGGGAGAAGCGAATGAGAGTTTCCAAGCGTATTCTGATTGCGGGTTGTGGAATTGCGGCTCTTGCGGTCGCCGCTGTGCCGGCCATCGCCGGACACGGCAAGGCCGGCCTATGGGACGTTACGGTGACACTGGATATGGCAGGCATGCCGAACATGCCCGACATGTCGAAGTTGCCGCCGCAGGCGCAGGCAGCCATGCGCGCGCGCGGCGTGACGATGGGCGGACACACCGTCACGGCCCAGCACTGCATGACGCAGGCCCAGGTCGACGCCAACGGTCCGCCGCCGATGCGGCAGCAGCGAAAGGAATGCACGGTCTCGAACATGAAGACCGGACCGGGAACCTATAGTGCGGACATGACCTGTGCCGGCAACGTGACCGGAACCGGACACATCCAGGTGTCGTGGGATTCGCCGGAACACTATGCCGGCAAGACGACCATCAGCGGCACCACTTCCAACGGCCACCCGTTCAGTTCGACGACGTCGTTCGAAGGCCATTGGGTAGGCGCCGATTGCAAGGGCATCACGAACTAAGCGATACCGCGCTTCATTTGGCACTGAACCGGGCCGCACGATGACGCGGGTCAGTGTCGGTGTGCGTGCGCACATCGTTCGCGTGACTGGGTGAATCTTGCGCAGGCGAATGTGTGATCACACGATTCGCATATTTTTCTTGACTTGGGGGGTCGAATATGGTTAATAGTTTCTTAACAACAGCCGCCGGCATTTAACGATTTCGGTCCGGCGACGCGGGTGAAGGCGCGAGTGCGGGGGAAGCAGAACGGAGGTGCCGTTATGCTTGTTTGCAGCGCGATCCGAATTCCGGCTCGAAACACCTTCTGGCCCAGGGCCGCTCATCAAACCGTCAAAGGCGATCATCCGCAGTCGCGCGGGCCGCCCGGTCCGCGCGTGACGCTGACTGCTCGCCGCCGAGGGTCAGTGGCGCGCACCTCGCGCCGTGCTAACAAGGCGAGGCAACGGCGAATTCTCGTGCGGCGATGTCCGTCGACAAGTTTGCACAGCTCCTGAAAGCTTCGACGCGCGTCGTGTTCTTCACCGGCGCCGGCATCTCGACAGAGTCCGGCATTCCGGATTTCCGCTCGCCCGGAGGAATCTGGACGAAGATGGCGCCCATCGATTTCAACGATTTCGTGCGCTCGTCCGAACTGCGCCGCGAAGCCTGGCGCCGCCGCTTCGCGATGGAGGAGACCTTCGCGACGGCGAAACCGAACGATGGTCATCGCGCCATCGCTTCGCTGATCGTGGGCGGCAAGGCAAGCGCCGTCATCACCCAGAACATCGACAATCTGCATCAGGACTCAGGCGTGCCCACTGACAAGGTGATCGAGCTGCACGGCAACACGCGCTACGCCAGGTGCCTCGATTGCAGCGCGCGCACAGAGCTTGACCCCATCCGCGCGCACTTCGAAACGCACGGCGAACCACCGGATTGCGCGCGTTGCGGCGGCCTCCTTAAGACGGCCACGATCTCCTTCGGCCAGGCCATGCCGGAGATCGAGATGCAACGCTCGCCTGCGATCTCTTCGTGGTGCTGGGTTCGTCGCTGGTGGTTTATCCGGCCGCCGGGTTCCCGCGGCTCGCCAAACGCAACGGCGCGCGGCTTGCCATCGTCAACCGCGAGGCAACGGAGCAGGACGACATCGCCGACCTCCTGATCCACGCTGGCATCGGCGACACGATGCGCCGTGCCGCTGCGCTGCTCTAGCCCAGCCCCTTGCCCAACAGCAGGCGAATGCACCGGCGGCATCCGCCGGTGCATTCGACCCGAGTTTCGCTCGGCCTACATGCCGGCCCTGAGCGCCACGGCCCGGGTGATGGCCGTCTTGGTGTACAGCGTCCCGAAGAACCGTCCGGTCCTGTCCAGCGCAAGCCCGGTCAGGACCTGTCCCCGTTCGGATCGGCCGATTTCGAGATTGCCGAAGCCCATGGGCCTGTCGGTCTCGACGACTTTCACGGTTCGCCCGGCTTCGCCGACAAACACGACTTGCGATCCCCGCGAAACGAGCACCTCGGCGACCATGCCGTCGCGCTCCGCCACACCTTGAATCTGTCCTTCGACAACGATGACGCCGTTGATGAAACGATCCGGCGCCGGATCGCCCTTGTCGATATACTTCAGGATGCAACCTTCGATCGCACACAGAACCGGGATATTTGGATGCCCGTAGGGCGGGTTGGAATTTGGCGTGCACTGGCTCACGTACTGACCCGCGCTCCACGAGTAGCCGCTTGGGCAGGCCGTATGATAAGCGGCCAAACCGACGGTGCTCGTCCCGCTGTTCACATCCAGGTCGCGGCTGGTCGGAACGTTGGGCATGACCGGCTCGGACGTCCAGCGGTCAAACGATCCGCCAGTAGTTGTGCTTGCATAGGCGTTGATCCGGACGGCAGCGCTCGTCGTGTCCACCGATCCGTAGATGTTGCCGGTGTTGGTCAGAGTGGTGTCCTGGGTCACAGCGCTCTGCGGTGAGTACACGGTGACAAAATAGTCCCACAGCAGATCGCCCGTCATTTCGTCCATTTCGCCAAGCCATGCACCCGATCCCTTGCCGCCTGGTCCCGGTCCGCCAACCGGAAAGTAGACGAAGTTCACGTTGATGTTCGCGCTTCCAATGTCGATCTGCACATTGGCAGGAAGGGTGCCGGCGGAATTGGGAAACGCCGTCGCGCCGCCCTCCTTGCCGCCCAGCACGCTTGCGTAGGCCAGATTGTAGGTATTGCCGCCAATCATCAGCGTCGGCGTGCCACCGAGCAGCGGCACCAGTGTCGATCCCGAAGGATAACCGGGTATGGGAAAGGGATACCCGTTGATATTCAGCGATTGGAACCCGCCGGCATTGCCAACGTGCGGAATGCGCGTTCCGCCATTGCCAGGCTGATAGTAGATGATGTTGTAGGTCAACGTCACGGCAGAACAAGGAACGGAAAGCAGTACGCATACGCTCACGGGTATTGAGATCGCGAAAAGCTTCTTCATGTTCCCCTCCTCGAAAAATCACTTCATGCTGGACATGTCTCCAAATCGTTCGAGTTGCGAAAAAGGTCAGGCCAGTTCCCACACGCCCGAGAGCAGTGGCTTGCCCTTTTGCATGTGGCCGCTGGCGTCGGTCATGCGATAGCCTTGCGCCGTGAGATCGGCGTCCTTGGCGGCGAACGCGTCCGGGGTCATCTCGTTGTTGGCATACCAGGCGGTCACGGTGCTCGGCTCGAAGATAGCCGTGTAGTGCGAGCCGTGGTCCGTCGAAGCGCCGGAAATGCGGATGGGCTGAAGCCCCTGGGCGGCGAACGCGGCAGCCTGTTGCTGGTAGTCCTTGCTCGAGAGTCCATGCACGATTTTCTGTGACGAGCTGTCGCCCTTTTCCCAGATCCCGGCGTAGCCCACGCGCGCATCGGCATGCGTCATGCAGAAGCCCTGGCCGGCCAGCTCGACAATGGACTTCGCAAATTGGCCCTGCGTCATGCCGTGGCGCGAATGCCACTCCGGGCCTTTGACTTTTTCCCACACCCCGGCGTAACGCACGCCGCTGCTTGTGTTGTATGCGCTCACGCGACGAAGGCGATAGTGGCGGCTCTTATAGGTCGTGTTGATGACGCCGTACTCGGTTTCGTCGAGAGACGAGGCGGCGAACCATGGGCTGTCCGGGGCTGTGACCCAGATCATGCTCGAGAAACTCTGTCCGCCGTTCTCGTCTTCGTGGACGAGGAGCTCCATGAAGCGTTGCGCTGCGGGTCCGTCCTCGTCGTAGCGCAGCAGATGCAAGCCCGATGCGCGCTTCATCACCGATGCGAAACTCACTCTCGCTGTGCTTGCAGTTGCCGCAAAGGCAGTCGCGGCACCGAGTGCCATCCGGCGCGAAATTGTCATGGAGAAACCCCAACCTTATTGTGGCCCCACATTACCAGCGGTAGCAGGGCAACGCCAGTAGCCAGCGGTACGCGAAAGTGCGGGCTTTGCGTAAAATTCAAGCCCAGATGCGGCCCAGGGCCTCGATAAAATTGCGTCCGAGCACCTTCTCCGCCACCCGCTCCGGATACCCACGCTTCAGCAGGGCATCGGCGATCACTTCGCAGCGCCGCGGCGTGTTCAACCCGACGACATACATCGGGCGATCCTCTTCCGGCGCTGCAACGCCCGTCTTGTTTCGGTAATCCTCCATTTTCTTGAAGGCTTCCATGCCCGCAGGCGACGTGTCCCACGGACTGAGACCGCTGTCGCTGCCGATGCCGACGTGATCCTCGCCGCACACATCCAGCATGTGAGTCATGTGCGCCATGTAGTCGTCGAGCGCCGGCTGCTTCGGGCTCGCGGTGAGATAGGGAAGGTCGTACACGCCGCACACGCCGCCCTTGTCGGCGACCGCACGCAGCAGCGTGTCCGGCTTGTTGCGCGGATGCTTGTGGATGGCCTCGCAGCCGGCATGGGTGATCAGAACCGGCTTGGTGGATGCGATCATCGCATCCATGGAGGTGGCGAGATCGGCATGGCTGATGTCGAGCGCCACGCCTTCCTTGTTCATCGTCGCCACCGCCTTGTGGCCGAGCTCCGTCAGGCCGGTCGGCGGATCGGCAAGCACGCCGGCGCCGAACGGCGACGTCTTGTTGTAGGACAGCTGCATCACGCGGACGCCCAGATTGCGGAACAGCGTGATCCGTTCAGGCTTGTCCTCCAGCATGGCGACGGATTCGAACGAGAAGAGGATTCCCAACCGGCCGCTCGCCTTGGCGTGCGCGAAATCGCCATGCTCGCGGATCTGCATGAAGACGTCGGGGTGCGTCTCGATCACGCGCTGGAAGAACGCGATCTCGTCGACGGTGTCGACGAAGTTCGCATCCGTCCCGGCGAGCGATGTCTTCACGGCGTTGACGCCGGAGTTGCGCACGATGTCGAGGTCGGCTTTGGGCAGCGGCAGCGTTTCTTCCAGCGGCGGGCCGCAATTGGCATCGAACACGAGTGCGCGGGCGTAAAGCGCGCGCGCCTTGGGCGAGACGTTCACGGCATCCTCACCGGAATCCGCCAGCGCCACGCCCGGCGCAAGACTGACCAAGGCCGCGGCACCCGCGGCAACGATTGCATCCCGACGATTCACGATTGTCTCTCCAGCGCCAAGTCTCAGGCGACCGTAGCCGTCCTGCCCCAGCGGGGCAAAATGCGTCCCACACAGGCCAACCTTGCACCTAGCTCATGATCTTCAAGGAGGTCCACCGGCAAACCGGTGCCGAGGCTCAAAAATGCTCGCCGCTGCGGAAAGGACCATGCCGCGTCGACGCCGCGACCAGATAGGCGATGGACCAGCCGATGAGAATGAATCCGTCCACGGATTCGAGAGCGGCCAGCTGCCGCCAGTTTGCAAACAGGTGCATGCCGGAACCGACGGTCGAGAACATTTCGGTCGAAAAGGTGAGTGCGACATCGAAGCTGCCAATGGCGCCGGTGATGGAATAGGCCGCAGCCCAGAGCCAGATCTCCAGCGTGTGAATCGCGAAGATGCCGAGCACCGTTGTGGTGATGGCGACGGTGCGGCCAAAATCATGCCGGTGCAGGCGAAACCAGCGAACGATCCTCGCCATGGACCGCGACAGGACCATCAGGCCCAGCGTGTGGATCAGCACGGTGGCGGAAATGAGCAGCGTTCCAAGGACGAGATTGGGCAGCATCGTCAGGCACTGTTAGCGCCGTTGGAAGACACGGGACAGCCATCTTTTGTGGAAAACGGCCAAACGCCGGCCCATTCCGCCACTTGGCGTTAACCGCGAAGCACATTAGATGAGTGTCAGCAAACAGGAGCATGCCCTTGTCAGACCTCGACATCCGCCTCGACGAAGAAGACGACGAGAAGCCCGAATCCAAGACGCCCGAACCGCCGATTTCCCC
>Ga0335083_10003598_pt1 | contig 20001 bp, 17 predicted proteins | sample Lox_Sample_42_FD_206716 | JGI IMG/M metagenome (GOLD analysis project Ga0335083, IMG submission 206716) | Soil microbial communities from Loxahatchee National Wildlife Refuge, Florida, United States - Lox_Sample_4.2 | ecosystem: Environmental > Terrestrial > Soil > Wetlands | place: USA...
CTTCTCGGGCGATTTGGCGAGGACCGGATCGCGCTCGATCAGGGCGCCGACGACGCCGCTCTGCTCGGCGAGCTTGCGGCGCCAATTGACCAGCTCGCGCCGGCGCGCAGGATCGACCGCCTTGCCGATGCCGACGAGATGGCGCTCGATCTCCGCATAATGCTTCAGCGCTTCGCGAAGCGCCGGGGATGTTTCGACGACCATTTTTTCGAGCCTTTGCCTCGACATACATATACGCCCACAATAATTGACGAAGATTGAAGCTCGTCGCGCCGGGTACTGTTGATCTTTCCCGCGGATTGGGCATTCATGGCGCGGTGCCGTAGCGTCGATTCACGCCGGCCAGTGGGGAGGAACGTGTGGCCATGAGCGAAGACCCGCGTTCGGTCGGTCACGATCATGATGCCCGCAATGCCGCCTGGGAAGTCGCGCTGCAGAATGGCGGCCTGCCCGAATTCGTGAAGGGACGGCTTTCGGATGCGGCCGCCAGCCGTGGCGCATGGGTCGCCACCATGAGTCCCGCCGAACTTCTCCTCGTGCGCTCGCATGGCATCCGTCCGGTTGCGACCGTATCGGGCACCTGCTGGTTCTCCTACGGCTGGAGCTGGACGGAAGGGCATGCCGAAGGCTGGCATAATGCGCTCGACCGGCTGCGGACCGAAGCGATCGCCTGCGGCGCCAATGCCGTCGTCGACGTGCGGATGCGGACGCTCCGCCACAGCATCGGCGCGAGCATGGACTTCACTCTGCTCGGCACGGCGGTCAAGATCGACGGACTCGCCCCCGGCGCCGATCCGGTCATCGCGACGGTCCCCGCCCTCGAATTCGTGCGGCTGCTGGAAGCCGACATCGTGCCGGTCGGCATCGCGGTCGGCGCGCGCTACGATTGGCTTGGCAACTGGGGCGGATTCGGCGGCGGTTATGGCGGCGGATATTCCGGAGGCTTCGGCCGGCTGGGGCAGAACTGGCGAACCCAGAACGCGATGCAGAGCTGGTCGAACCAGCCGCTCTACGATCTCACCGATTTCTGGGAAAGCATCAGACGCGAAGCCCATGCCGATCTGCGCGAGAAAGCCGCACGGCAGGGCAATGGCGTCCTCGCGCATACCCAGTTCGGCCAGCTGCTCCGCCGCGAACAGGACAAGCAGCCGCCGGCCTATCTCGGTCGCCATATCGTCATCGGCACGGTGGTCGACACGCGCCGCGCCGCTGAATTCCGGCCCGATATCGAGCCGGTGATCGACATGCGGGACGCGCTTTCGCCACTCTCGAACACCAACGAGAGCCGGCACAGCAGTTATCAGAGCGACATGAACGACGAGGAAGGGGGAATTTGATGGCAAAGGATCCAGGGCAGGTCCCGGAACATGCGCTGGCGCGCCTCGCGGGCCTCCGCCGCGAGGGCCATCCCGACGGCGTCTTCACGTCGGACTTTTCGGTCAACGAGTTCCTGCTCGTGCGCAAATCCGGCTTCGAGCCCGTCGGCCTGTGCGTCGGCAGCTGCATCTATCATGTCGGCTTCCAGATGGTCGGCTGGGGTTCCAGCGTCGAGCTCGATGTGCTCTCGACGGCCATGTACGAGGCGCGCGCGCTCGCCATGGAGCGCATGCGCGAGGAGGCCAAACGCATGGGCGCGGACGGCATCGTCGGCGTGCGGCTGACGGTCAAGCGCCTGGAATGGGACAAGAATGTCCTGGAATTTGTCGCCATCGGCACCGGCATCGTTCACGCCAAGGGCCACCAGGGGTTCAAGGGGCCGAAGGGCGAGCCGTTCACATCCGCCCTCTCCGGCCAGGATTTCTGGACGTTGCTGCAAGCCGGCTATCGGCCGCTCGAGATGGTGATGGGCAGCTGCGTCTATCATGTCGCGCGGCGCGGGCCTTTCGCCTCGCTTGCCAGCATCGGCCAGAATGTCGAGCTCACCAATTTCTCGATCGCGCTTTACGAGGCACGGGAAATCGCCATGGAGCGCATGCAACTCGAAGCGACACAGGCGGCCGCGGAAGGCGTGGTCGGTGCCGATCTGCATGAAGGCAATCACGGCTGGAGCAGCCATGTCATCGAGTTTTTCGCGATCGGCACGGCGGTCGTCCCGATCGAGGGCGGCAGCCATGCCGAATCGATCCCGGATCCCAAGCTCGTCCTGTCGGTGAACAGCTAGGCGCGCCTCAAAGCCGCGACATCTCGTCGCTCTCATATTTGAGCTCGAGAAAGCGATCCTGCGTGGCCAGCGCGTCGAGATCGCCGCGTGCCAGATCGTCGCTCATCCGCTTGAGCTCGCGCGCGACGATATCGAGACCGCGCAGGAGATGCGCATCGGCCGGGCCGTTGCGGGCGCTCGGCGGCAGGCTCTCGTAGCGCTCGATCAGCTCCGGCACCTCAATGGCGACGAGGCGGCGCACCGCATCGGCGCCAGGTGTCTGCGCATCGAGGCCCGTCAGCTGGCCTTTCATCGCATCGAGCTGCGTCGCCAGTGCATCGAGCGGGCCCGAGGCGGCATGCGGCAGGGCGGCGCGGTGCGCCTCGATCCAGTGTGTCGCCGCATCGGGGAGCGCGGCCAGCGTCTTCGTCCCCAGATCGGTCGTGCGCACCGGCCGTGGCCGCGACAGCCAGGCAATCCCGCCCCAGCAGGCGAGCAGCACGGCACCCCCCGCCTCCAGAACGCCCGTGCCGAGCGCGCCCATCGCGACATCGACGCCGTAAAGGCCGGCGCCCACCCCGGCGGCCGCGACGGTGAACCGCCCCAGCAGCCGCATGTTGCGCCTCTGCTGTTCCTTGCGCGCTTTCTGGGCGCGGGCGCGGCCTTCAGGCGAGACCCGATGCAGCATCGCCTCTGCCTGATTGGGGCCGCTCAGCGGATTGTCCATGGCGCTCTATTCCTCCCCACGATGAACCGCGCCGCTTATGAGCGATACTCGGCATCCGGATCAATCCGGCAATCGCCTCCGCGCTTGCGCCTCGCCACAGCCCGCGTTAAGAGCGCCGCCTTCACCGGCCGCAGGGGTGTAGCTCAGCTGGTAGAGCGTCGGTCTCCAAAACCGAATGTCGTAGGTTCGAGTCCTATCGCCCCTGCCAGCCGGCGAAGCCTCCAGCACCGCTGGGCTGACGGACTTGCTCTTGAAAGCCAAGCGGCGTAGGGGCACATGACGGTTCCGGAGCGAGGCGGCGGGCTGGTCGGGGAAAATTCTCCCGGCGCGGTCCGCTTTTTCCTGTCCGGAAGAATGGTTTCACGAGCAAGGCGAGCATAAAGAGCGTGGCAAAAACGTCTCCGATCGAATTCTTCAATCAGGTCAAGGCCGAGGCGCGCAAGATCGTCTGGCCGACCGGCCGCGAGACGATGATGACCGCGCTCATGGTTGTCCTGATGACCAGCATGCTGGGCATCTTCTTCTTCGGCATCGACAGCCTGTTCGGCTGGATCGTGAAGATGCTGCTCGGCCTGGCCTCCGGTCAGTAACGGTCGCTCGCGGCTACAGTTTTTAACGAGGGTTTGAGACACAAGATGGCGCGCTGGTACATCATCCACGCTTATTCGGGCTTCGAGAACAAGGTCCGCGATTCCATCATGGCCGAGGCCGATCGCATGGGCCTTGGCCAGCTGATCGAGCAGGTCGAGGTGCCGACCGAGACGGTGACCGAGGTGAAGCGCGGCAAGAAGGTGCAGGTCGAGCGCAAGAACATGCCCGGCTATGTGCTCGCCAAGCTCAGCATGAACGACGACATCTATCACCTCATCAAGAACACGCCCAAGGTGACGGGTTTCCTCGGCAGCTCGGGCAAGCCGCAGCCGATCAGCGAGGCCGAGGCCCAGCGCTTCTTCTCCTCGCGCGAGGAGGCCGCCGCCCAGCCCCGCCACAAGATCAGCGTCGACTACGAGATCGGCGACAGCGTCAAGGTCATGGGCGGACCGTTCGCCAGCTTCATCGGCACGGTCGAGGAGCTCGACTTCGAGAAGAACCGCGTCAAGGTCTCGGTTTCGATCTTCGGTCGCGCCACGCCGGTCGAGCTGGACTTCGAGGAAGTCGAGCTCTCGAAGTAAGGCCCTTCCCTTTTTCCAAAAGCTTGCTATAGGCGCGCGCTTCCACGCCCGCCTTTGAGGCGGCGCATGGAAGACATGCGCGGGAGGGCTGGTCTCGAACCGGCCCGTTTGACCGCTAAACTTGAACCGGACTGCGCCCGCTAGAGCGCGGTCCTCCTACAGAGTGAGACGACATGGCCAAGAAGATTACGGGCTATATCAAGCTCCAGGTGCCCGCTGGAGCCGCCAATCCCTCGCCGCCGATCGGCCCTGCCCTGGGTCAGCGCGGCGTCAACATCATGGAATTCTGCAAGGCGTTCAACGCCGCGACCGAGAAGATGGACAAGGGTACGCCGCTGCCGACCATCATCACCGTCTATGCCGACCGCAGCTTTTCCTTCATCACCAAGCAGCCCCCGGCGACTTACCTCATCAAGAAGGCGGTGAACCTCAAGTCCGGCTCGAAGGAGCCCGGCAAGGTCACCGCCGGCAAGATCAGGCGCTCGCAGCTTGCCGAAATCGCCCAGGCGAAGATGGCGGACCTCAATGCAAACGACATCGAGGCCGCGACGAAGATCATCGAAGGCTCCGCCCGCGCGATGGGCCTCGAAGTGGTGGAGGGCTAAGGACATGGCAAACCAGAGCAAGAAGGCCAAGGCGCTCGCAACCGCCGTCGACCGCGAGAAGCTGCACGGCGTCGACGAGGCGATCGGCCTCGTCAAGCAGCACGCCACCGCCAAGTTCGACGAGACCGTCGAGATCGCCATGAACCTGGGCGTCGATCCCCGTCATGCCGACCAGATGGTCCGCGGCGTCGTCACGCTGCCGGCCGGCACCGGCAAGAGCGTCCGCGTCGCCGTCTTCGCCCGCGCCGACAAGGCCGATGCGGCCAAGGCCGCGGGTGCCGAGATCGTCGGCGCCGAGGATCTGCTCGAGCATATCCAGGGCGGAAATTTCGATTTCGACCGCGTCATCGCGACGCCCGACATGATGGGTCTGGTCGGCCGCCTCGGCAAGGTTCTGGGCCCCAAGGGCCTGATGCCGAACCCGAAGCTCGGCACCGTGACCCCGAATGTGGCCGAGGCCGTCAAGGCGGCCAAGGGCGGCCAGATCGAGTTCCGCGTCGAAAAGGCGGGCATCATCCATGCCGGCCTGGGCAAGGCGAGCTTCTCGCAGGCTGACCTGCGCAAGAATTTCGATGCGTTCGTCGACGCCATCGTCAAGGCCAAGCCCTCGGGCTCGAAGGGCAAATATGTCCGCAAGATTGCCCTGTCCTCTTCCATGGGCCCGGGCGTGAAGGTGGACGTCGCGGAAGTCGCATCGGCCTGATCGCGCTCGAAATTCTCGAATGAACAGCCCCGCCGGACTCGCGTTCGGCGGGGTTTCCTTTCAGTCCGCCGCGTGCCGAAATCCTCATGCCGGACTCGGGGCGGATTTGCCCTAGGGACCGGAACGATGTGGCGATCCGTCCGTAATCGTTCACGGTCCGTTAGAGTCAGGAAGATATGACCCGTTAAATGGCCCGTAAGATCGACGCCTACGATCGCGCCAATCGCCAACTCAACATGGGTTCGCGCATCCTTGGACTGTGGCTTGCGCTGGTGGCCTTCTATTTCCTGAGCCAGGCGCTGAGCTATCGGGGTCTTGTCGCTGAACTGGCCGAATATCAGTTCACCCATTTCGACCGCTATTGGCCGACTTTCACCTTCGCGGCGCTGACCGTGCTGTGTACCGCGCCCTTCCTTGGCATATTGTGGCTGATCCGGTCGCGACAGAAACGCAGCGAGCGTTATGGCCCGGCGCGTGTCGACGATCACCGCATCATGCTGGGGCGCCTGGCGAGGCTGGCCAGCTTCTTCGGCGGCGCCTCGATCGGTTGCCTGATCTGCGTCGGCATTCTCGTCTTCCAGCTGTTGACACTTCCCAGCGAAGGCAATGCGGCGCGCAGCATCGTGATCGGTTCGCCCGATGCGACGGCGCCGCCCGACGGTCGTGCCGTGCTCACCGGCTGGGTCGATACCGGCGAGACCGCGCAATTCAACGAGGATCTGATCCTCGTGCGCCGCACCTTCTATTTCGCTCCGATCCGCTCCGGCCCCAAGGACAAGTCGCCGCTGCGCTATTTCGTGCAGGTCCGCCGCGACGACATCAAGGCCGCCTTCAATCCCATCATCTTCCCGCTGGGAGACAAGCGCGTGCGCGCCTGGCGCTATCGCGTCAAGAATATCGCCTTCACGCCCTATCTGGACGGTGTCCTGCAACGCGGTGCGCTGCCCGGCGAGATTTCAAACCTGTACCGCTATGCCGGCTACGAGGTTGACCGGGACAATTACGTCCTGTTCGCCTCCAACGAGCCGATAGGATGGCGCCTGCAGATGCTGGCGGGCGAATTTCTGATCGTTGCGGTGGTGACCGCCCTGCTCTCTCTGCTGTTCGCGCGCAGACGCCGCAAGGTCCGGAAGATAGCACGCGCTCATGCGGAAGCTGAAGCCGCCCGCGAAACCGCCAGAGGCAGCGCCTGAACGCGGCGCCGGCGTTCGCACCGTCTCCACCCTCGGCAGCAGCCCGCGACGCCAGCGCGCCCGCGCACGGCGTTTCAAGGCCTGCCCATGCATGGCCCGCAGGCGATAGGCGATCGCGCCGACGCCCAGGATCATCATCGCCCATGTCCCCGGCTCCGGCAGCGCGCCGCCGATCGGCATGCCGCCGCCGAAAATCGGGAAGATCGTGCCGAAATAGGGAACCGCGGGCGGCGGCGGCAATTTCGGCTTGCCGGGACCGACCAGATCGATGGGCGGCGGCGGCGGAATGTCGAACTGCAGGGGCTGGGTCTGCAACAGGGCATCGCGCCAGTCATCGGGGACGATCCCGCCGATGTCGGGCGCGAACACCGGCAGCACCATGTCCTGGCGCAGCTCGTCGGCCGGCTGCGACGCCGGCACCGGTAGGCCCGGCCCGCTGAAAATCGAGGAGCGGAGCGTGGTCTGGACGGGCGCCGTGATGGAACCCAAGCCCGGAAGGGCCGGGAAATCGAACAGCCGTCGTTCCGTCCGCGGAAGGAATGCGATGAGCAAAGCCGCGATGACAACCGCCATCACCACCGCATTTTGCTTGCGGCGCTCGCGCTCGAACCATTCTGTCGTCATGGCTGCAGAAGCCATCTGTCCCACAAGTCCCACAGTTAACGTGTTGTTAGCAATAAACCGGCGACGGGCGGATTCCCAGCGCGTTTACCTTGTCTCGCCATGAATTTCGCCGATACGTGCGATTCTTGCCACCCCATCGGCCACAGAGCGCTTGCATTTCCAGGCTGATTGCCCTATCGGCGCCGCGCTTGCCGGGCCTTTCGGGGCTGCGGGCATTCCGTCCGAGACAGCTGGCGGCGGGCATTTTGGCCCTCCTTAATCTCCAGCCGAGACGGGGAAAAGTTCTTGCCGACGCCGCCTTGGTGCGTGCGATCGGGTCTGCCTCTTCCGCGGCCTTGGTGCCGGTGCGAGGCCAGTCAACCCTTCCCCTCGGACTTGCAAGACGCCTTGTGCGGCGACGTCTCGTGACGTCTTCGCGCCGGGCATGTTCGAACGCGGCAATGCAGGCGCGAGCCTGTCTGCCGCTGAAGGAGAATGGCATGGATCGCAATGAGAAGTCCGAAGTCGTTTCGGCGCTTCACGCATCCCTGAAGCAGATGGGCGTGGTGGTCGTCACCCGCAATCTGGGCCTCACCGTGGCCCAGAGCACCGATCTGCGGACGAAGATGCGCGACGCTGGCGCGGCTTACAAGGTGACGAAGAACCGTCTTGCCAAGATCGCCATCCAGGACACGGATTATGCCAGCATCGGCGAGATGCTGACCGGTCCGGTCGGGCTGGCGACGTCGGGTGATCCGGTCGCGGCGGCAAAGGTCGCGGTCGATTTCGCCAAGACGAACGACAAGCTGGAGATCGTCGGCGGCGCGATGGGCACGCAGTTGCTCAACGCCGAAGGGATCAAGGCCCTGGCCTCGATGCCCTCGCTCGACGAGCTGCGCGCCAAGCTGGTCGGCCTCATCCAGGCCCCGGCACAGAAGCTCGCTTCCGTCACTCAGGCGCCCGCCGCGCAGCTCGCGCGCGTGTTCAGCGCCTACGCCACCAAGGATGCGGCCTAAAGGGCCTCAACTCTTTTGTTTTCAACAAACTGAATTGGGCTCCTCAGATAGCCCCGCAAGAAATGGAGTGTTATTCAAATGGCTGATATCAACGCACTGGTCGACCAGCTTTCCGCCCTCACCGTCCTCGAGGCGGCCGAGCTTTCGAAGGCTCTCGAAGAGAAGTGGGGCGTCTCGGCTGCCGCGGCTGTCGCGGTCGCCGCGCCTGCCGCCGGTGGCGCTGCCGCTGCCCCGGCTGCCGAAGAGCAGACCGAATTTGACGTCATCCTGACTGGCGACGGCGGCAACAAGATCGCCGTCATCAAGGAAGTCCGCGCCATCACCGGCCTGGGCCTCACCGAGGCCAAGTCGCTGGTCGAGTCGGCTCCCAAGGCCGTCAAGGAAGGCGCCAACAAGGCTGACGCCGAAGAGATCAAGAAGAAGCTGGAAGCCGCCGGCGCGACCGTCGAGCTCAAATAAGCTTTTTGCGATATCGCGAAAACAGGAAGGGCGGTGCCGATGGCGCCGCCCTTTCCTTTTGGGTCAGTCCGCCCCGGCGTCGTCGCCGTCCGGCGCCCCGTCGCCCGGCACCCAGGCCAGCAGGTCGCCCGGCTGGCAGTCGAGGGCAGCGCACAGCGCATCGAGCGTGGAGAAGCGGATCGCCCGGGCCTTGCCGGTCTTGAGCACGGAAAGGTTCGCGAGCGTGATGCCCACCTTGTCGGCCAGCTCGGTGAGCGTCATTCGCCGCTGGTAGAGGAGGTCGTCGAGTCTGACGGTCACCGCCATCACACCGTCCCCTCGATCTCATCGTTCATCTGCGTGCCCATGCGGAAGATGCGCGCCAGGACGAACATTGTCAGCGCCAGGATCACCCCTCCCCACGAGAAGCCCAGAAAGCTCTGGAAGGCGGGACGTATGAAAGCCGGGCCGATCGAGCTTGCTACCAGCCCCATCGGAATGGCAATCATCTGCGCCCAAAGCATCAGCCAGCCCATGCGCGTGAGCCGATCGGCATTTTCCGCAACGAACGGGGTGCCCAGACCCACGGTTGCGATCATGCGGGTGAGATGCATGAAGAAGCTGTTGATGAAGCCGAGCGCCGCCAAGCCCAAGCCCAGATAGAGAATGATCCGCAGGCTGAGCCCGACCGATGCGCCCGGCGGCGGATGCCCGAAGCCGGTCAGAAACGCGCCCAGCCCGAAAATGTTGACGATCAGGGTGAAGCCGGCGCCGATCATGCCGACGATCAGCCCGATGCGCAAAATGAGAATCGCGAAATTCGCGGCTGCCAGCAGTGAGTCCGTCGCCACGGGGGGCCTCGGCATCGCCGCGGGCAGAAGCTTTTTGAAAATGCTCATATCGTTCCTCATGACGTTGAATATCGTTTATCGATATATAAATATCGAATAACAGTCAACATCATATCGATTTTCGGTAATTTTTATCAGCGAACGAAACGCGCGAGCGGACGCGGTCGCTGCATGTGAACATGCTCAATTCTGGCAATTTAATGCGGGCCTAGCGGCCGTGCTTCTTCTCGGCCTCGCTGATCGCGATCTGTGCCTTGGCCGCGGCGACCGCCTCGAGCAGCCGCGCCGGACGGTCCGGCTCGGCTTCGGCCGCCGTGGCGCTCGCCTCCGCCTCCTCATCGGCCGACGCCGCGCCGGCATAGATGATTTCGACGTGACCTGGCCCGCCGGGCGTCCGGCGAACCAGCAGCCACAGGCCGACGAGACCGATCAGCCCGCTCAGCGCAAAGGCCGTTGCCTGGATCGTCGCGACATCGCGCGCGGCAATGCGATCCGCATAGGCCATGATCGCCACGCCGGCCTGAACCGCGCCATGTCCGGCATCCTCGAACACGGACGTACGGCTCGCGGCGCGCACGGGGCCATTGGCGATCAGTAACGACATCGCGAGGCTGATGCGGCTCACGATCTTCTGCGGCGTGCGAATGGCCAAGAACATCTGGACGGCCCGTCTTTCCTCGATCACTGTCCGGCTTACGGGCCGCATGCCTAATCGCCGGCCGCCCACCCGACAAGCCCCGCGATCTGCTACAAGAGGAACGAGCGCAATGCACATCCTCATTCTCGCCGCGCTGCCTGAGGAAGCCGACGCTTTCTCTCCAGGCGAGGGCGAAATGCTCGACCTCGCCTGGCCGCCCGCGCGCCGCCTCAAGATCGGGGATCGTGACATCGTCATCGCCACCACCGGCATCGGCAAGGTCAATATCGCCACCGCCGCCGCGCAACTGCATGCGCGGATCGGGGCCGACCTGTTGCTCACGCTCGGCACCGCCGGCAAACTGAGTGCGATTCCCGGCGACTGCTTCTACCTCGCCCGGTCGATCCAGCATGACTATGGCGCGCGGCGGACGCAGGATTTCATCCATTATCAGCCCGGCGCCTGGCCGATGGGTCCGGCCAATGTCGAAGCCTATCAGGCCCTGCCCGATCCGGGACTGGGCCTGCCGCACGCCTGCATCGCCAGCGGCGACGCTTTCATCGAGGACGCCGCCTACGCCCTGCATCTCGTCTCTGCGCTCGGCGCCGATATCGTCGACATGGAGACGGCCGCCGTCGCCCAATATGCCCAAGCCGTCGGGCTGCCATGGGCCGGGATCAAGGCGACCACGGACGATGCCAATCATGACAGCGCGGGCGATTTCCACGCGAACCTGCTGGCGGCATCGGCCCGCGCGGCGGAAGCCCTGCTGAAACTGCTGGTGCTGCTCTAGCGCAAGGGCGTATCGGCGATGAGGACATGGCCGCCGCTGCGTCGGGGTGTCTCCACCGCCTCGGGCGGCGCGCCGGCTAGGCGGGCCAGCATCCCGGGCATGTCAAGATCGTCGATCACCTCGAAACCCAGACCACGCAGCATCCCGTGAAGCTCGGCCGGATCGAAATAGCTGAGGAACGGCTCGCCGGCCGCGACGACCCGCGCGGCGCGCTCCTCATGTTGGGCGCGCAAGGCCGGATCGATCCGTTCGCGCGGCTCGCCATAATCGAACGCGACCCCGGCGCCGGCCGGGTGCGCAGCGATCTGGGCGAGCGTCGCCCGAATGGCATCCTTTGTGAGATACGGGACGACCCCGAGCCAGGTAAAGAAGGTCCGGACGGTGGGATCGAGACCGGCGGCGGCGAGCTGCACGGCGAGATCGCCGCGCTCGAAGTCCATCGGCGCGTAGAAAAGCCCGTCGGGAATGGCGATGCCCGCCTCGGCGAGCCGCCGCCGCTTCCAAGCCTGGGTCGCGGGATGATCGGCCTCGAACACCCGGAGTTCCGCCCCGAAGGGATTGCGATAGGCGAATGTGTCGAGGCCGGCGCCGAGGATGACGAACTGGCCGACGCCGCGCGTCTCGATCGCCTCCGCAAGCGCCCGTTCCGCTATGGTCGAGCGCGCGGCGACGAACAAGCGGATGCCCCGCCGCGCCTCATGGCCCTCGTGATCCTCGATCAGCCGGTCCGGGTCGATGCCAAGGATGGTCAGCGCCAGCGGATCCTTGAAGACCCGCCCCTCCTCCAGCAACTGGTGCGCCGCGCGCAGGGCGGCGGCGGCAAAGGCAGTGCGACTGGGTTCCTGTTCGATCATGCGCCCGCTCAGTCTAGCGTCGCGCTCGGCAAAAGCGATGCGTCGCGCGATCAGACAGGCTTTTGATCGCACCCCCTTTTCAAATCCAACAAGGCTCCCTATATCGCCGCCAGCAAGGGCTTGCCCGGCTTCATGCCGGACTGGCCGCCCGCTTCGCCCGGGCCAGCATGTCGCGTTGCGCACGGCACGCTAATGAATGGGGCGAAGTCAGGGTTTTATCAGACGCTGCAGTGCGGATCGGACAGCCCCGGCCCGCACTTTTTTGCGTCTCTGCGGTCGCCGCGAATCGCGCGATCGGCGCCCTAAATGGCTGAGCTTCCGCCGGAATGCGGAAATATTTTTGGGACTCATTCAGGCAGGAACACCCTCACCCATGGCAACCAAAGCTCTCCCCCCCGTTGCGAACGGCAGCGTCAAGAAGCGCATCCGCCGCGTCTTCGGCAATATCCACGAAGTGGTGCAGATGCCGAACCTGATCGAGGTGCAGAGGGAGAGCTACGAGCAGTTCCTGCGCTCCAATCCGGCGATCGGCTATGTCTCGGGCCTCGAAAAGACGCTGCGCAGCGTCTTCCCGATCCGCGATTTCGCCGGCACCGCCGAGCTCGACTTCGTCAATTACGAGCTGGAAGAGCCCAAATATGATGTCGAGGAATGCCGCCAGCGCGGCATCACCTATGCCGCGCCGATGCGCGTCACGCTGCGCCTGATCGTGTTCGAGGTGGATGCCGACACCGAGACCCGCTCCGTCCTCGATATCAAGGAGCAGGATGTCTATATGGGCGACATGCCGCTCATGACGCAGAACGGCACCTTCATCATCAACGGCACCGAGCGTGTCATCGTCTCCCAGATGCACCGTTCGCCGGGCGTCCTGTTCGATCATGACCGCGGCAAGACCCACTCGTCGGGCAAGTTCCTGTTCGCCGCGCGCGTCATCCCCTATCGCGGCTCATGGCTCGACTTCGAGTTCGACGCCAAGGACATCGTGAACGTGCGCATCGACCGCAAGCGCAAGCTGCCGGTGACGGCGCTGCTCTACGCGCTCGGCCTCAACAGCGAGGACATTCTCGGCGAGTTCTACAACAAGGTGACCTTCCTGCGCGGCCCCAATGGCTGGCAGATTCCCTTCACCGCCGAGGCCTGGCGCGGCCAGAAGCCGCAGTTCGACATCATCGACGCCAAGTCGGGCGAGGTCGTGTTCCCGGCCGGCCAGAAGATCAGCCCTCGCGCGGCCAACAAGGCGCAGAAGGACGGTCTCGAGACGCTGCTCATCCCGACCGAGGAAATCTATGGCCGCTATTCGGCCTATGACCTCATCAACGAGGCGACCGGCGAGATCTATATCGAAGCCGGCGACGAGGTGAGCCCGGAGAATCTCGAGAAGCTGGACAAGGCCGGTCTCGACCGCGTCGAGCTGCTCGACATCGACCATATCAACACCGGCCCGTGGATCCGCAACACCCTCAAGGTCGACAAGGCCGAGGACCGCGACCATGCCCTCGCCGACATCTACCGCGTCATGCGCCCCGGCGAGCCGCCGACGCGCGAGACCGCCGAGGCGCTGTTCGAGGGCCTGTTCTTCGATCCCGAGCGCTACGACCTCTCGGCCGTCGGCCGCGTGAAGCTCAACATGCGCCTCGGCCTCGACGCCGAGGACACAATCACCACGCTGCGCCGCGAGGACATCCTTGCCGTGGTCAAGGAGCTGGTGAACCTCAAGGACGGCAAGGGCGAGATCGACGATATCGACAATCTCGGCAACCGTCGCGTCCGCTCGGTCGGCGAGCTGCTGGAGAACCAGTATCGCGTCGGCCTGCTGCGTATGGAGCGCGCCGTCAAGGAGCGCATGAGCTCGGTCGACGTCTCGACCGTGATGCCGAACGACCTCATCAACGCCAAGCCGGCCGTGGCCGCGGTGCGCGAGTTCTTCGGCTCCTCGCAGCTCTCGCAGTTCATGGACCAGACCAACCCGCTTTCGGAAGTCACCCACAAGCGCCGCGTCTCGGCGCTTGGCCCGGGCGGCCTCACCCGCGAGCGCGCCGGCTTCGAGGTCCGCGACGTTCACCCGACCCATTATGGCCGTATCTGCCCGATCGAGACGCCGGAAGGCCCGAACATCGGCCTGATCAACAGCCTCGCCTCGTTCAGCCGGGTGAACAAGTACGGCTTCATCGAGACGCCCTACCGCAAGGTGGTCGACCACAAGGTCACCAACGAGGTCGTCTATCTCTCCGCCATGGAAGAAGCGAAGCATACGATCGCCCAGGCGAACGCGGAAGTGAACAAGGACGGCACCTTCGTCGAGGACCTCATCTCAGCCCGCGAGGCCGGCGAGTTCCTGATGGCGCCGCGCGATCACATCACGCTGATGGACGTCAGCCCCAAGCAGCTCGTCTCGGTCGCCGCCTCGCTCATCCCGTTCCTGGAGAATGACGACGCCAACCGCGCGCTTATGGGCTCGAACATGCAGCGCCAGGCGGTGCCGCTGGTCCGCGCCGAGGCGCCGTTCGTGGGCACCGGCATGGAAGAGACGGTCGCCCGCGATTCCGGCGCCGCCATCGCGGCCCGCCGCACCGGCATCGTCGACCAGGTCGACGCGACCCGTATCGTCATCCGCGCCACCGAGGATGTCGAGCCGGGCAAGTCGGGCGTCGACATCTACACGCTGATGAAGTTCCAGCGCTCGAACCAGGATACCTGCATCAACCAGCGTCCGCTGGTGAAGGTGGGCGACTCGGTCGAGGCCGGCGACGTGATCGCCGACGGCCCCTCGACGGAGCTGGGCGAGCTGGCGCTCGGCCGCAACAGCCTCGTCGCCTTCATGCCCTGGAACGGCTACAATTACGAGGACTCCATCCTCATCTCCGAGCGGATCGTGAAGGACGACGTCTTCACCTCGATCCACATCGAGGAGTTCGAGGTCATGGCCCGCGACACCAAGCTCGGGCCGGAGGACATCACCCGCGACATCCCGAACGTCGGCGAGGAAGCGCTGCGCAACCTCGACGAGGCGGGCATCGTCTATATCGGCGCCGAAGTGGAGCCGGGCGATATCCTGGTCGGCAAGATCACGCCCAAGGGTGAATCGCCGATGACCCCGGAAGAGAAGCTGCTCCGCGCGATCTTCGGCGAAAAGGCCAGCGACGTGCGCGACACCTCGCTCCGCCTGCCGCCCGGCGTTGCGGGTACGGTCGTCGAGGTGCGCGTGTTCAATCGCCACGGCATCGACAAGGACGAGCGCGCCATGGCGATCGAGCGCGAGGAGATCGACCGCCTCGCCAAGGATCGCGAGGACGAGCGCGCCATTCTCAACCGCGCGACCTTCAATCGCCTCAAGGACATGCTGGTCGGCCAGACCGCCACGGCAGCGCCCAAGGGCGTCAAGAAGGGCGCCGAGATCGACGATGCGCTGCTTGGCGAAGTCGAGCGCCACGAATGGTGGAAGTTCGCAGTCGCGGACGACGCCGTCCAGGCGCATCTCGAAGCGGTCAAGGCGCAGTATGACGAGGCGGTGAAGTCGATCGTCGACAAGTTCGAGGACCGCGTCGAGAAGCTGCAGCGCGGCGACGAGCTGCCCCCGGGCGTGCTCAAGATGGTCAAGGTCTTCGTCGCGGTGAAGCGCAAGCTGCAACCGGGCGACAAGATGGCCGGCCGTCACGGCAACAAGGGCGTCATCTCGCGCATCCTGCCGCAGGAAGACATGCCGTTCCTCGAGGACGGCACGCCGGTCGACATCGTGCTCAATCCGCTCGGCGTGCCGAGCCGCATGAACGTCGGCCAGATCTTCGAGACGCATCTGGGCTGGGCCGCGCGCGGCCTCGGCCAGCAGATCAAGCATGCCCTGCAGGACTGGCGCGACGCCAATCCCGATGCCAAGGGCGGCGCCATGCCCCAAGCGGTCAAGGACCGGCTGAAGGGCGTCTATGGCGACAGCTATGTCGCCGAGATCGAGGCGCGCAGTGCCGACCAGATCGTCGAGCTGGCTTCGAACCTGGTGACCGGCGTGCCGGTCGCGACGCCCGTGTTCGACGGCGCCAAGGAAGCGGACGTCGCGAGTATGCTGGAGCTGGCCGGTCTCGACAAGTCGGGCCAGTCGACGCTCTACGACGGCCGGACCGGCGAGGCGTTCGACCGCAAGGTGACCGTGGGCATCATCTACATGCTCAAACTCCACCACCTGGTCGACGACAAGATCCACGCCCGCTCGATCGGCCCCTACAGCCTCGTCACCCAGCAGCCGCTGGGCGGCAAGGCCCAGTTCGGCGGCCAGCGCTTCGGCGAAATGGAGGTCTGGGCGCTGCAGGCCTATGGCGCGGCATACACGCTGCAGGAAATGCTGACGGTGAAGTCCGACGACGTGGTCGGCCGCACCAAGGTCTATGAGGCGATCGTCAAGGGTGACGACACGTTCGAGGCCGGCATTCCGGAAAGCTTCAACGTGCTGGTCAAGGAAATGCGCTCGCTCGGCCTCAATGTCGAGCTGGCAGCCCTGGAAGACCTGACCGAGGACGGCGCAGAGGCCCTGCCCGACGCGGCGGAATAAGCGAGGCGGGCGCTGCCGCGAGGCGGCGCCCCTCTCCTCTTTCGCCCCGACACGACATTCAGCCCTCAAGAGGGAATTGAGACATGAACGAACTGACCACTTTCGCCAATCCGATGGCCAAGCCCGAGGTTTTCGACCAGATTCAGATCGGCATCGCGAGCCCAGAGCGTATCCGCAGCTGGTCCTTCGGCGAGATCAAGAAGCCCGAGACGATCAACTACCGCACGTTCAAGCCCGAGCGGGACGGCCTGTTCTGTGCGCGCATCTTTGGCCCGATCAAGGACTATGAGTGCCTGTGCGGCAAGTACAAGCGCATGAAGTACAAGGGCATCGTCTGCGAGAAGTGCGGCGTCGAGGTCACCGTCTCGAAGGTCCGCCGTGAGCGCATGGGCCATATCGAGCTGGCAGCCCCCGTGGCGCACATCTGGTTCCTGAAGAGCCTGCCCTCGCGCATCGGCCTGCTGCTCGACATGCAGCTCAAGCAGCTGGAGCGCGTGCTCTATTTCGAGAGCTACATCGTCACCGAGCCGGGCCTGACCCCGCTGGAGCGCTACCAGCTCCTCACCGAGGACGAGCTGCTCGACGCCCAGGACGAATATGGCGAGGACGCCTTCACCGCCGGCATCGGCGCCGAAGCGGTCAAGCAGATGCTCATCGCCCTCGACCTCGAAGGCGAGCAGAAGGCGCTCATGGAAGAGCTCGCGACCACCAAGTCCGAGCTCAAGCCCAAGAAGATCATCAAGCGCCTCAAGGTGGTCGAGAGCTTCATCGAGTCCGGCAACCGCCCGGAGTGGATGATCCTCGACGTGATCCCGGTCATTCCGCCGGAGCTGCGCCCGCTCGTGCCGCTTGATGGCGGCCGCTTCGCGACGTCGGACCTCAATGACCTCTATCGCCGCGTCATCAACCGTAACAACCGCCTGAAGCGCCTCATGGAGCTGCGCGCGCCCGACATCATCGTGCGCAACGAAAAGCGCATGCTGCAGGAGGCGGTCGACGCCCTGTTCGACAACGGCCGTCGCGGTCGCGTCATCACCGGCGCCAACAAGCGTCCCCTCAAGTCGCTGTCCGATATGCTCAAGGGCAAGCAGGGCCGCTTCCGCCAGAACCTGCTCGGCAAGCGCGTCGACTATTCGGGCCGCTCGGTCATCGTGACCGGTCCGGAACTGAAGCTCCACCAGTGCGGCCTGCCCAAGAAGATGGCGCTCGAGCTGTTCAAGCCGTTCATCTACGCCCGCCTCGACGCCAAGGGTCTCTCGATGACCCTGAAGCAGGCCAAGAAGTGGGTCGAGAAGGAGCGCAAGGAAGTCTGGGACATCCTTGACGAGGTGATCCGCGAGCATCCCGTGCTCCTGAACCGCGCGCCGACGCTTCACCGCCTCGGCATCCAGGCGTTCGAGCCGGTGCTGATCGAGGGCAAGGCGATCCAGCTTCACCCGCTGGTTTGCTCGGCCTTCAATGCCGACTTCGACGGCGACCAGATGGCCGTGCACGTTCCGCTGAGCCTCGAGGCCCAGCTGGAAGCGCGCGTCCTGATGATGTCCACCAACAACATCCTCTCGCCCGCCAACGGCAAGCCGATCATCGTCCCCTCGCAGGACATGGTGCTGGGTATCTATTACCTCTCCATGGAGCGCGAAGGCGAGCCGGGCGAAGGCATGGTGCTCTCCGACATGCAGGAGGTCCATCAGGCCCTGTTCGCCAAGTCGGTGACGCTGCACTCGAAGATCACGAGCCGCGTGCCGCAGACCGACGAGAATGGCGCTGAATATATGAAGCGCATCGAAACGACGCCGGGCCGCATGCTGATCGGCGAATGTCTGCCCAAGAGCCACAAGGTGCCGTTCGAGACGATCAACCGCCTCCTCACCAAGAAGGAGATCGGCGACGTCATCGATCAGGTCTATCGCCACACCGGCCAGAAGGACACGGTGCTGTTCGCCGACGCGATCATGGCGCTGGGCTTCCGTCACGCCTTCCAGGCCGGCATCTCGTTCGGCAAGGACGACATGATCATTCCGGACAGCAAGATCGCCCTAGTCGATGAGACCAAGGCGCTGGTGGCCGACTATGAGCAGCAGTACCAGGACGGCCTGATCACCCAGCAGGAAAAGTACAACAAGGTGATCGACGCCTGGTCGGGCTGCGGCGACCGCGTCGCCAACGCCATGATGGACGAGATCCGCTCGATGCCGAAGGACCCGGAGACGGGCCGCCTGAAGCCGATCAACTCGATCTACATGATGAGCCACTCGGGCGCGCGCGGTTCGCCGGCGCAGATGAAGCAGCTCGCGGGCATGCGCGGCCTGATGGCCAAGCCCTCGGGCGAGATCATCGAGACCCCGATCATCTCGAACTTCAAGGAAGGCCTCACCGTTCTCGAGTATTTCAACTCGACGCACGGCGCCCGCAAGGGCCTGGCCGACACGGCGCTCAAGACGGCGAACTCGGGTTACCTGACTCGCCGTCTGGTCGATGTCAGCCAGGATTGCGTGATCGTCGAGGTTGACTGCGGCACCGACAAGGCCCTCGAAATGAAGGCGATTGTCCAGGGCGGCAGCGTCATCGCCTCGCTCGGCGAGCGCATCCTGGGCCGCACCACGGCCGAGGACATCGTCGACAGCAAGGACAACTCGGTGATCATCGCCGAGGGCGAGCTGCTTGACGAAGCCATGGTCGCGAAGATCGAGGCCCATGGCGTGCAGGCGGTCAAGATCCGCTCGCCGCTGATCTGCGAGGCCAAGATGGGCGTCTGCGCCAAGTGCTACGGGCGTGACCTCGCCCGCGGCACGCCGGTCAATATCGGCGAGGCCGTCGGCGTCATCGCGGCGCAGTCGATCGGCGAGCCGGGCACGCAGCTCACCATGCGCACCTTCCACATCGGCGGTGCCGCCCAGCTCAACGAGCAGTCGAACCTCGAGGCCGTCAGCGACGGCACGCTCGAGCTGCGCGACATGCCCACCATTCAGGACAGCAAGGGCCGCCGGCTCTCGCTGGCCCGCAATGGCGAGCTGGCGATCATCGACGAGGAAGGCCGCGAGCGCGCCGTCCATCGCCTCCCCTATGGCGCCGCCATCCTGTTCAAGGACGGCGCCAAGGTGAAGCAGGGCGACCGCATCGCCGAATGGGACCCGTTCACGCAGCCGGTGATCACCGAGAAGCCGGGCATCGTGAAATATCAGGACCTGATCGACGGCAAGACCCTGACCGAGCAGGCCGACGAAGCGACCGGCATCACGCAGCGCGTGGTGACCGAATATCGCGGCTCGTCGCGCGCCAAGGACGATCTTCGTCCGCGGCTCACCCTGCTCGACGAGGCTTCGGGCGAAGCGGCGCGCTACATGCTCGCTGTGGGCGCGACGCTCTCGGTCGAGGATGGTGCGCAGGTCCAGGCCGGCGACGTGCTGGCGCGTGTCTCTCGCGAAGCCGCGAAGACCCGCGACATCACCGGCGGTCTGCCGCGCGTTGCCGAGCTGTTCGAGGCGCGCAAGCCCAAGGACAATGCGATCATCGCCAAGGTCTCGGGCCGTGTCGAATTCCTCAAGGACTATAAGGCGAAGCGCAAGATCGCCATTCGTCCCGAGGATGGCGGCGAGCCGGTCGAGTATCTGATCCCCAAGAGCAAGGTGATCGACGTCCAGGAAGGCGACTATGTCAAGCGCGGCGACAACCTCATCGGTGGTTCGCCGGACCCGCATGACATCCTCGAAGTGCTCGGCATCGAGC
>Ga0335083_10003599_pt1 | contig 19998 bp, 15 predicted proteins | sample Lox_Sample_42_FD_206716 | JGI IMG/M metagenome (GOLD analysis project Ga0335083, IMG submission 206716) | Soil microbial communities from Loxahatchee National Wildlife Refuge, Florida, United States - Lox_Sample_4.2 | ecosystem: Environmental > Terrestrial > Soil > Wetlands | place: USA...
TGAAGATGCTCCCCTTGCCCGGCCCGAGCACGAAGACCAGGGCGATGATGAGCACGTAGAACGGGAACGCGACCACGATGTCGACCAGCCGCATGATGACCGAGTCCACCCAGCCGCCGAAGTAGCCGGCCAGCGAGCCCAGCACGATGCCGAGCAGGAACGGCGAGAGCACCGCGAGGAACGCGATCAGCAAGTCGAGGCGCATCCCGTAGAGCAGCCGGGTGAAGGTGTCGCGGCCCAGCTGGTCGGTACCGAGCAGATGGCTTGAGCTCGGCCCGAGCAGCGAGTCGTTCAGGTTCTGGGCGATGGGGCTGTACGGGGTGATCAGCGGCGCGGCCAGGGACAGGCCGACGACGACGGCGAGGATCGCCAGCCCGGCCACCAGGGCGGGCTGGCGGTACCAGCGGCTGGCGTGGCGGCCCTCGGCCCGGAGCACGAGCACCGGCTCGCTGGCCGGCTCCGGACCCGACGAGCCCGGCGGGACCGGCGGGATCTCGATCGTGCTCACCGGTCGAACCTCACTCTCGGGTCGAGCGCCGCGTAGGACAGGTCCGCCATCAGGTTGACAAGCACCACCATGACGGCGAACACCAGCGTGACGCCCTGCACCACCGGGAAGTCCCGCTGGAAGATCGAGTTGATCATCAGCTGCCCGATCCCGGGAATCGCGAATATCTGCTCGATGATGACGGTCGCCCCGATCAGGAAGCCGACGTTGATGGCCAGCACGGTGACGGCGGGGATGACCGCGTTACGCAGTGCGTGCCGGAGGTAGAGCCGCCGCGGGGACACTCCCTTGGATCTGGCCGTGGTGATGTAGTCGGCCCCCAGGACGTCGAGCATGCTGGCCCGCAGGCTGCGGATGACCACCGGGGTGAGCGCCAGCGCGACCGTCAGGCCGGGCAGGAACATCGACTGCAGGTGCCCGGTGAAGCCCGAGCCGTACCCGCTGACCGGGAACAGGTGCAGCGAGATGGCGAACAGGTAGATCAGCAGGAACCCCAGCCAGAACTGGGGCATGCCCAGCCCGACCAGCGGGACGGCCCGGACCACGTGGTCCCGGACCCCGTCCCGCCGGCTAGCCGCCAGCACCGCCAGCGGCACGCTGATCAGCACGGTGAGCACGACCGCGTAGGCCAGCAGCCACAGGGTGGGCGGCAGGTGGCTCCAGATCAGGCTGGACACCGACGCGCCGTAGTACAGGCTCTGGCCCAGGTTGCCGTGGAACAGCCGGTCCATGAACAGCCAGTACTGGCTGGGCAGCGGCCGGTTCAGGCCCCACTGCTGGTGCAGCAGGGCGATCCCCTTCGGGGTGGCGTGGATGCCGAGGATCGTCGCCGCCGGGTCACCGGGGATCAGGTGGACCATGAAGAAGACGATGATCGTCACCCCGACGGCTACTGGTATCAGCAGCAGCAGCCGCTGGGCCACAAACCCCGTTCGTCCCATCTATCTGCCTCGCTGCCTGCGCCGGCCCCTGCCTCCTCAGCCCGCTACTTGCTCATCCAGACGTTCTCCATGTGGTAGTTGCCGAGCGGCGTCACGTAGAAGCCGTGCACGCTGGACGAGGTGGCGTAGGCGTAGGGGGAGTAGTAGAGGAAGGCCATGAACGCGTCGGCCGCCGAGTCGGACTGGACCGTGTTGTACAGGTCCTGCCGGGTCGCGGTGGAGAGGGTCTGCTCCGCGTCGTGCGTGGCCTTGACCACGGTCGGGTTGTTGTAGGCGGTGAAGAACGACCTGGCGCCCGACTTCGGGTCGACCGCGAACGTGGCGAGCTCGTCCGGGTCGGGGATGTCCATGGTCCAGTAGGTCAGCGTCATGTCGTACTTGAGGTTCTGCTGGTTCGTGTTCGCCGTGTTCGGGTCGAGCTGCTGGATCTTCAGGTTGATGCCCAGCGGCTTGAGCTCGGACTGCAGGATGGTGGCGATGGTCAGGTCGTCGGAGAAGCCCGAGGACACCAGGATCGTGGTCGAGAAGCCGTTCGGCACGCTCGACTTGGCCATCTCCTGCTTCGCGGCGTTCAGGTCGAACTGGAGGCCCTGGGTAGCCGGCTGGTAGTAGGGCACCTGGGGCGGGAAGACCGAGTTGGCCGGCTTGCCGTTACCGAACAGCACCGCCTTCACCAGCGCGGAGCGGTTGACGGCGAGCGAGATCGCCCGGCGCACGTGCACGTCCTGGAACGGCTTGGAGGTCTCGTTGAAGGCCAGGTAGTCGGTCCTGGTCGAGTTGAACAGGTTCATGGTGACGTTCGGCGTGGTCTTCAGGCTGGCCACCGTGGACCAGGCCGGGAACTCGTCGATCTGGGCCTGGCCGCCCTTGAGCTGCAGCTCCCGGGTGTTGTCGCTAGGCGTGTCGGTCCAGGTCACGCTGTTGAGGTACGGCTTGCCGGGCTCCCAGTAGTTGGGGTTGCGGACCAACTTGAGCGCGCTGCCCTTGTGCCAGTAGTCCCACTTGAACGGGCCGGTGCCGACCGGGGCGTTGTAGAAGGCGGTCTCCGTCTTGCCGCCGTAGTTGGCGGGCACGATCCCGTTGGAGAACAGCGACAGGTCGGCCAGCAGCGGCGCCCACGGGTACTTGAGGTTGACCACGACCGTGGACGGCGAGGGTGCCTCGACGGACTTGATGGCCGTGTTGATGTAGCCCCAGCCCTTGGCGGCCGCGCTCGCCTGGTCGATGGAGAACTTCACGTCCGCGGAGGTCATCGGCTGGCCGGTGGAGAACTTCACCCCCTGGCGCAGGGTGAACGTGTAGGTCTTCTTGTCGGCCGAGACCTTGTAGCTGGTCGCCAGCATCGGCTGGACGCTCTTGCCGTTGGGCGTCACCGTGTACAAGGTCTGGAAGATCTGCTCGAAGACCCAGATCGACTCGTTGTCGAACACGGTGGTGTTGTTCATCGACTGCGAGTCGGCGGTCCGGGCGATGACCAGGTCGCCGCCCTTGACCGGCGTGCCAGCCGCGGCGGACGTGCCCGAGCCCGAGCCGGCGCTCGAGCCCGATGAGCCCCCGCATCCGGTCAGGACCGCGAGCGCGCTGACCGCGATCAGGGTTATCGCTGTGGTGGTCCGGTGCTTCACGGTAACTCCCTGTAATGTCCGGGCAGCCTGGGAACTGGCGCTGGCCTGCCCCGTGGGCGGGTCTCGGCGGCAAGGAAGAACAAACCTTTGTCTAAGCCAAGATGCGCGAAAATCTCCCCGTTGGCAATACCGCGATTGGCACCGAAATGAAGGTTTTACTCGGTCGTTACGCTTCGGGCCGTCTCGTGACGTTTCGCGATTTGATTACATGCTGTAGCGTTACGCGCCGTGCGCTACGTTGTGCTCGGCTGCGGTGCGATCGGTGCCACCGTGGCGGTCGCTCTCGCCCGTGACGGCCATGACGTGCTGGTCACCGACCCCGATCCCGCCGTAGCGGCGGCGGTCGCCGCCGCCGGGCTGCGCGTCGAGGGCCCGGCCGGCCGCGAGACCGTCATGGTGCCCGGGGTAGCCCCCGACGACCTGCCGGAACGCCTAGAGGGCCCGGTCCTGGTCGCCGTCCGGGCCCCGCAACTGGCCGCCGCAGCCGAGATCCTGGCCAGGCGCCTGCCCGGCGACGGGTACGTGATCTGCCTGCGCCACGGCCTGGACGCGGGCATCCTGGCCGCCGCCGTCGGTCCCGAGCGCGTCGCCGCGGCGTACGCCGACGTCGACGCCACCGAGGTGGCACCGGGGGAGGTGCGGGCGGGCGTCCGTACCACGCTGCTGGTCGGCGCCCCCCAGAACCTTCATAACGAACGGGGTCGCCTCCGCGCCCCCCTCCTCCCGCACGCCCAGCTGACCGAAAACATCCTCGGCTGCCTGTGGACCGGCCTAGCCCAGGACGCCGTCCTGGCAACCGCCTCGCTCACCGACCAGCCCCCCGCCGACGTCCTCGCTGCCCCGCAATACCGCCCGCTGTTCCTCGCTATCGCTCACGAGGTACTGTCCCGAGCCCCCGTACCCCCAGAGCCAGTGCGGCCGGAACCTGAGCCCGCCGCCCCTGTCGCTTCTCACGCCCCCGCCACCCCCGCCACCCCCGCCACGCCCGTTTCGCCAACCGCACCCATCGCACTCGTATCACCTGCCATACCGGTCTCATCGGCCGCCCCAGCCGCACCCGCTAGCGGATTCGATCCGACTGATCTACCCGGATCGCTCAACTGGCTGGCCCGGGCCACCCGCACCTCGCCGAACCCGCACGCCGAGGCCTACCTGGACCTGGCCGTGCGGCACCGGCCGAGCGAGATCCCGGCCATGCTGGCCGGGCGGGGCGGCGTCCTGACCGAACGCCTGGTCGAGCTCGTCCAGGCCATCGAGCAGGGCCAGCGCGTCTGCGCGCCGTCCACCCTGGACCTGCTGGCCGCGCACGAACGTCTTGAACGCCTCGGCCGCCCGCTCAACGCGGTCTGCGCCGCGATCGCCGCCCCGGACCGGGCTCACGGGGCCCGCGGGGTCCCGGCCGGCCCGCTGGCCGGCCGCCCGGTCGGCGTCAAGGAAATCATCGCCGTGGCCGGCGTGCCGACCCGCTGCGGCAGCCCGGCCAGCGACCCCCGGCCGGCCAGCCGGGACGCGGCCGTGGTCCGCCGCCTGCGCGCGGCCGGCGCCGAGGTGTTCGCCACCACCCAGTGCCTGGAGTACGCGGCCGGGTTCGCCCACCCCGAGGTGGGCGACACCCGCAACCCCCGCGACCCGTCCCGCACCTCGGGCGGCTCGTCCGGCGGGTCGGCCGCGCTGGTCGCGGCGGGGGTGTGCGACCTGGCCCTCGGCACCGACACCGGCGGCTCGATCCGGATCCCGGCCGCCTACTGCGGTGTCGTCGGCCTCAAGCCGACCTACGGCCTCCTCCCGCTCGACGGCATCTTCCCGCTCTCCCCCCGCTGCGATCACGCCGGCACCCTCACCGCCACCGTCTCCGCCGCCGCCGCCCTCCTCGCCGCCCTCGCCAACCCCACCAGCAACCCCACCCGCCCCACTAGCCCCACCAGCAACCCCACCCGCCCTATTAGTCACTCTGGTCCCATGACTTACACGGTAGGCGTCCTCGCTTCCCAGCTGGACGATCCGTCGGTCACGCCGGCGGTGCGGGACGCCGTGCGCGCCGCGCTGGACACGCTGGCCGCGGCGGGCTGGCGGGTCACCGAGCTGACCGCGCCGTGGCTGGCCGACCTGCCCGCCTGGGAGGAGGTCCTCGCCGTGATCGTGGCCCGGGAGGCGTACCTGGTTCACCGCGACCGCGACACCAGCCGCTACGCCGACGGCACCAGGGCGCTGCTCGCCTATGGCGCCTCGGTCACCGGCGACAGCTACGCCGCCGCCCTCGAACGGCAAGCCGAGCTCACCGCCGCGGTCGAGGCGAGCCTCACGGGTGTCGACGTCCTGGCCGGGCCGACCGTCGGCTACCAGGCCCCGGAGCAGGACCCGCCGTTCGGCACCGGCGAGGACCACGGGGAAAGCCGGTTCACCGGACCGTACAACCTCACCGGCCACCCCGCGGTATCGCTTCCGGTGCCCGTCAGCGGACCCGGCGCCCTTCCGGCCGGCCTCCAGCTGGCCGGGCGCCGCGGCGCGGACGCGGCCCTGCTGCGGGTGGCCGCCGCCGCCGAGCACCTGATCGCAGCCCGAATCCCTCGGATCTAGCCATGGAGGACCAACGCATGCCCACGACCACGCGCCGTCACGCGCTCACGCTGGCCGGCCTGGAGGTGCCCGTCATCGAGCTGACCGGCGCCGCGGACGGCCCGCGGCTCACCGTCATCGCCGGGGTGCACGGCTGTGAGTACGCGTCGATGGACGGCGTCAGGAAGTGGGCCCGCAAGCTCGGGGAGCGGGAACTGCGCGGCCGCGTCGTCGCGGTGCCGGTGCTGAACCTGCCGTCGTTCCGCGCCCGCAGCCCGTTCGTGATCCCCGACGACGGCAAGAACCTCAACCGGTGCTTCCCCGGCGACCAGTTCGGGACCCTCGCCGACCGGCTCGCGTACGCGGCGTTCACCGAGCTGATCGCGGGTTCCGACGCCCTGGTCGACGCGCACGCGGGCGACATGGTGGAGGCGCTCGAGCCGTTCGCGCTGTACGACACGGGCCCGGCCGAAGACCGGGCCCGCGACCTGGCCGTCGCCTACGGGCTCGGCTACGTCATCCGCCAGGCGCCGGGACCAGGCCGCGCGGTCGGCGGCTCCACCAGCGCGGCCGCCGCCGAAGTCGGCATCCCCGCGATCATCGCCGAGGCGGGCGGCTGCGGCCTGGTCGAACGGGCCGCCGTCGAGGCACACGTCCGCGGGCTCGACGGGGTCCTCACGGCCCTCGGCATGGCCGACCCGCCGGCGGACGCCAGGCCCGCCTCGCCGCCCGAGCACCTCCAGCAGTTCCTGTGGCTGCGCACCGCGGACGAAGGCTGGTGGGAACCGGCCGTCACGCCGGGCGAGAAGGTCGCCGAGGGGCAGCTGCTCGGCACCGTCAGCAGCCTGGACGGCGCCCGCCTGCTCCAGACGATCACCGCCCCCGCGGCCGGCGTCCCCATGTTTATCACCAGTTCCCCAGCCGTCGCCGCCGACGGCCTCCTCCTCGGCCTAGGCGCCAGCTAACCCCTTCAACCCGCCGCCAGCTACCCTTCGGTCGGCCCCAGCTGAGCCTTCAGCAACCACACCAGCCGCGTTAACCACAGCCACCCCGTCCTGTACGGTCTTCACGGCCCGCTAACGGAGGCTGTGTGCCCCGGCCTACGTAAGAGCGTGGGCCGGGGCACACAGACAGCCTTCCTGGTGGCGTCCGGCCGCCGAACGCGATGCGCTGCCGTGCACCGCGTGCATCCTAAGCATCATCATTCCCTTGAGCCCCCAGCGTCCCCTGGCCGCGTACGCCAGCGTGCAAAAACTCCGGATTTGTCCGCGGTTTCGGGTGCTATAGCACCCGAAACCGCGGACAAATCGCCTCGGGCTAGTGCTGGCTCGGCTAGTGCTGGCTCGCCTCGGGCCAGTGTCGGCTCGCCGGAGTGCCGCGCTCCCGCCTGCCGTCCATCCTGCCCGCTCCGCATCACCCGTCCCCGCGCCGTCTTTCGTCCCGTCTTGGCGCCTTACCTAACGCTTGACACCGGTTACATTACTATTTAGCGTTGCCACTTAGATGGCTATGTAAGCGGTTTCAAAGCCTCACAAGGCGGCCTCGATGACGACGGTGTACGACGTGGCGCGGATGGCGGGAGTCTCCACGGCCACGGTCTCCCGCGTCATGCGTGACTCATCTCTGGTACAGCCCGAGACGCGCCAGCGCGTGCAGGCCGTGATCGAGGCGCTCGGCTTCGTGCCCGACGCCACCGCCCAGGGGCTCAGCCGGCGCCGCAAGGACATCATCGGCTTCGTCGGCCTGGAGCGCGGCGGCGCCGAGATCGACATCGAGCGGGAAAGCCTGCTGTTCGTCGACAAGATCGTGCACGCGGCCGAGGCGGTGCTGCGGGACACCGAGTACTCCCTGCTGCTGACGTTCGGCTCCAGCGGCCAGGCGTTCGAGCGGCGGGTCCGGGCCCTGTCCGGCAAGGTCGACGGGCTCCTGGTCGCCGAGGAGGTCATGGCGGTCGCGGACCTGCGCCGCCTGGCCGGGCGGATCCCGGTCGCGGTGATCGCGGGCCGGGCCGACGAGACCGAGCTCGACGTCGTGCTGGTCGACAACGCGGGCGGCATCACCGCGCTGGTGGCGCACCTGGCCGGGGAGCACGGGTACCGGCGGCTCTGCTTCGTGACCGGGCCGCCCGACGCGCCGGACGCCAGGGGACGGCAGGCCGCCTTCGAGAACGCCGTCCTGGCCAGCCCGGGCTGCGTCATCGACCAGGTCGTGCACGGCGACTTCTCCGAGGCCAGCGGGACCGAGGCGGCCCGCGCGCTGCTCGCCCGCGGCGCGCTGCCGCAGGCCGTGGTGTGCGCCAACGACCAGATGGCCATCGGCGCGCTGCGGGAGTTCCAGCGGGCGGGGGTCGCGGTGCCGGCCGACGTGGCGCTGACCGGGTTCGACGACGTGTACCCGAGCCGGCTGGTCGACCCGCCGCTGACCACGGTGAGCCAGCCGCTGCGCGACCTCGGCGTCCGCGCGACGCAGCGCCTGCTGGCCAGGATCGAGAACCGGGCGCTGCCGCCCGAGACCAGCGTGCTGCCGACCCGGGTCATGATCAGGGCCAGCTGCGGCTGCCAGGGGAGGGACACCACACCAGCGGGAGCGGAGACACACCGGTAAACCCGAAAGGAGCGCGCCGTGCGCAAACATCTGGACTGGCTGACTGGGGCGGGGACAGGGGGCGCGCCAAAGAAAGGCAGCAGGGTGGCGGGCAGGGTCACCCGACGGGCGGCGCTGGTGCTGGTCACAGCGCTCGTCCCGGCGGCGGCGCTGCTGGCGACGGCGCAGACCGCAACCGCCACCACGGTCCCGCCGCCGCCCACCGGCTGGACGACCACGTTCAGCGATGCCTTCTCCGGAGCATCCGGATCCGGCGCGGACTCCAGCTGGACCTACGACCAGGGCACCCAGTACACCGGCAGCGGCTGCGCCGCCAACTGGGGCACCGGCGAGGTCGAGCGCAACACGAACTCGACGACGAACGTCTCCGAGGACGGCAGCGGTCACCTCAACATCACCCCGGTGAACTCCGGCGGCTCGTGGACCTCGGGCCGGCTCGAGACGGTATCGAGCAGCTTCGCCGCCCCGGCCGGAGGCGAGCTCGAGGTCAGCGCCTCGATCAAGCAGCCCAACCCGGGCAGCGGGCTCGGCTACTGGCCCGCGTTCTGGATGCTCGGCGCGGGCTTCCGGGCCAGCGGGGCCGGCACGTCGGGCACCATGACCTGCTCCAACTGGCCCTCCGTGGGCGAGATCGACGTCATGGAGGACGTCAACGCGCTGTCCGAGGTGGCGGGCACCCTGCACTGCGGCGTGGACCCCGGCGGGCCCTGCAACGAGACGACAGGATCGGGCAGCGGGCTGGTCGCGTGCTCCGGCTGCCAGACCGGGTTCCACACCTACTCGATCATCATCGACCGGACCAACACCGCCGCCGAGTCCATCTCCTGGCTCCGTGACGGGACCGTGTACCACACCGTGACCGAGGCCCAGATCGGCACGTCGACCTGGCAGGCCGCGGTGGACCACGGGTTCTTCATCCTGCTCGACGTGGCTATCGGCGGCGGGTTCCCGAACGGCGTCTGCAACTGCTCCACCCCCACCAGCGCTACCAGTTCGGGCGCGGCCATGAGCGTCGGTTACGTAGCCGTTTACTCCAAGGCGGCGGCCAGCGGGGGAGGCGGCGGCACCGGCGGTGGCGGCACATCCTGCACCACCACGGCCACCGCGGACATCTCCGCCGACTGCTACAGCGCCAGCCAGGGCACCATCAGCAAAACCACTACCACCGATACCAACCCGGCCGGGGTGGACTCCAACCAGGTCGCCCAGCTGACCAACGGCGAGTACCTGAAGTACAGCGGCGTCAACTTCGGGACGGGCTCGACGCAGTTCGACGCCCGGGTCGCCTCGGGCGCCGCGGGCGGGGTGAGCGGCCTCGTCGAGGTGGTGCTCGACAACCCGGCCAACGCCCCGGTGGGCAGCTTCGCGGTGGGCAATACCGGCGGCTGGTCGACCTGGAAGACCATTCCAGCCAACATCTCGACCGTCACCGGAACCCACGACGTCTACCTGGAATTCGCCTCAGGGGCGGGCGGGAACCCGCCGTTCGTGAGCCTGCACTGGTTCAGCTTCCCGGCCCACTAGGCCGGGAACGGGCGGCGGGAACCCCGGCGGAGGTTCCCGCCGCCTCGGGCTCAGGCCCGGCGTCGACCTGCTCGCGGCCTGGCTGCCCGGAAGCCCCGTCCCCGGAAGCCCCGTGCCAGTGGCCAACCATGACGTCGATCTTGGCATCGATGCGGTGCATGACGTCGGCGATCGTGTCCAGGCGCTGTTCCAGCTGGTCGAGCCGGGACCTCAGGTCGCCGTCGTCCCCGGCGGGCTCGGCCGGATCCTGCGGCAGGCGGCCGTTGAGCACCGCGTCGAGGTGCTGCCGGGGCCAGCCCAGCGATTCGGAAAGCGATTCCAGGGTTCGCGGATTCCGCCGACGCTTGATCCGGTGCCGCTGAATTTCCCTGATGGTGGCCACGGATACGTTCGAATGCACCGCGAGATCACGCTGGCTCAATTTAAGCTCGCGCATGCGCCCGGTAATGGCCTCGGCAACCGCGACCCAATCCTCCGCCACGAATTCCTCCGCGCTTCGCTTCGGCGCACAGATTAGCGGATTACCGCATTCTTCGCCATGTCGGCGGCACTTCACGGAACTTCCCGGTACGGATATTCGCTATTGCGTCAAGTTCAGCGCTGAAACCGCTGAACTTGACGCTAATTAAGGCGACTATGAGTATCGACTACGGTCGACTATGATGAGCTAAGCCACGGTGCCGCCAGCGATTTTCCTGGCGGTCCGATCGCTAGTACCCGCGCTTTTCGGCTGGCCTGGCGCGGTTTTCCCGAACGGCAAAAGAGAGCGAGTCGTGATGACGATCGTCATCTCGTTGGCTATCCAGGGACCGCTGCTGCCGGGCACGGCCGCCGGGACCCTGGCCGTGGTCCTCATCGCTGTCCGCGGCCGCCCAGCCGCCCGTGCAGCGCGTGCAGCGCGTTCCGGACATGCCGGCCGCGAGCCCGTGGCGCGCGGGCGCCGGGCCGATAGCGTGGTTGACCACACGGGAGGATGTCATGACGGGGTTGCGGTTCGGCATAGTCAGCGAGTCGGTGCTTCCGGGGCGGGCGTGGCTGGACTACGCCCGCCAGATCGAGGACGCCGGGATCGGCGTGCTGCTGATCAGGGACCATTTCTCGGCGGGCGCGTTCGGCCAGCAACTGGCGCCGTTCACCGCCCTGGCCTCCGCGGCCGCGGTGACCACCCGCCTGCGGGTGGGCACCATCGTCCTGTCCAATGACTTCCGGCACCCGGCCATCGTCGCCCACGAGGCCGCCAGCCTGCACTTGGTGTCCGAGGGAAGGTTCGACCTCGGCCTGGGGGCGGGCTGGTACCAGCCCGAGTACGACGCCGCCGGGATCGGCTTCGACCCGGCCGGGCAGCGCATCGGCCGGCTGGAGGAGTCGCTCGGCATCATCCGGGCCCTGCTTGACGGCACCCCGGTCCGTCAGCACGGCACCTGGTACCAGGTGGACGGGCTCGACCTCGACGTGCTCCCGCAGCGCCAGGGCTCCCCGCGGATCCTGGTCGGGGCGGGCGGGCCGCGCATGCTCCGCCTGGCCGCCAGGCACGCCGACGTGGTCGGGCTGCTGCCCGCGCCGATCAAGAACTCGACCGACAGCGACGACCCGGCGGACCGGCTGCCCGCGGCGTTCGACGCCAAGGTCGCCGTGCTCCGCGAGGCAGCCGGGGACCGGTTCGGAGCGCTGGAACTCAACGCGCTCGGCACCTTCGTCCTGACGAACCGGCGGCGCGCCGACACCGACGAGCTGATCCGCCAGCGCGGCTGGTCCGGCATCGACGCGGAAACGGCCTGGCAGATGCCGACCATCTTCATCGGCAGCGCCGCCCAGATCCGCGAGGACCTGCACGCCCGCCGCGAGCGGTTCGGCCTGTCCTACCTGGTGGCCGCGGAAGACGCCCGCCCCGCCCTCACCGAGATCATCAGCGGCCTCTGAGCGTCACTCACCGCTCACTAGCTCTGCCGCGAGGAGCCGCCGGGCCGGCCGCGGCTCGCGGGGCAGCGCCAGCCGCCGGTGGTGCGCCCCGGCGAGCCCTCGCCGAGGTGACTCCTCCGGCTTCAGGCTTCAGGCCTCCGGCTTCAGGCCTCCGGGCCGGGCTGGCGATGGCCGACGGCGGTGCGCACGTCCTTGATGACTGCGTCCAGCTCGCCCAGCGCCCGGTGCAGCTGGCCGGCCAGGTTCGAGCAGGCCTCGGCCGCGCTCTGCTCGAGGATCCGGCCACCCTCCGCGCGCAAGTACCTCATGAAATTGCATGCGAGTGTCATCGTCAGCTTATGGCGGGCCACGCTGCGCAGTCAGAAGCTTTCGCTATTCGCGCCGAACTCGTTCGTTTTTTCGCATGGTGGAATGTCCATCACGCACCGTAAATCCCTCGTTGCGCAGCAGTGAACATCCGTCGCAGCGGCGGTGCCGGAATAGCCCGCCCCCTGGGCTGGTTGAGATACATGCAAACGCATATATCTCAGCGGAGGAACCATGCAGTTCGGGATCTTCTCGGTCAGCGACATCACCAGGGACCCGGTGTCGGGGCAGACGCCGACCGAGGCGGAGCGGATCGACGCGATCGTGCAGATCGCGCAGAAGACCGAGGAGGTCGGGCTCGACGTGTTCGCGATCGGCGAGCACCACAACCCGCCCTTCTTCTCGTCCTCGCCGACGACGCTGCTGGCCTACATCGCGGCGACGACGAAGAAGCTGATCGTCACCACCTCGACCACGCTGATCACGACCAACGACCCGGTGCGCGTCGCGGAGGAGTACGCGATGCTCCAGCACCTGAGCAAGGGCCGGATGGACCTGATGCTCGGCCGCGGCAACACTGGTCCTGTCTACCCGTGGTTCGGTCAGGACATCAGGCAGGGCCTGCCGCTGGCGCTGGAGAACTACAACCTGCTGCACCGGCTGTGGCGCGAGGACGTGGTCGACTGGGAGGGCAAGTTCCGCACCCCGCTCCAGGGCTTCACCTCGATCCCGCGGCCGCTTGACGACGTGCCCCCGTTCGTCTGGCACGGCTCGATCCGCACGCCGGAGATCGCCGAACAGGCCGCCTACTACGGCGACGGCTTCTTCGCCAACAACATCTTCTGGCCCCCGGAGCACTACCAGCGGCTGATCCGGTTCTACCGGCAGCGCTACGCCCACTACGGCCACGGGACCGAGCAGCAGGCCATCGTCGGTCTGGGCGGCCAGGCGTATATCGCGCGCCGGTCCCAGGACGCCATCAGCGAGTTCCGGCCTTACTTCAACGAGGCGCCCGTCTACGGCCACGGCCCGTCGATGGAGGACTTCATGAAGCTGACCCCGCTCTCGGTGGGCAGCCCGCAGGAGGTCATCGACAAGACCCTGACCTTCCGCGAGCACTTCGGCGACTACCAGCGCCAGCTGTTCCTGATGGACCACGCGGGCCTGCCGCTGAAGACGGTCCTCGACCAGCTCGGGCTGCTCGGCGAGGAGGTCGTGCCGGTGCTGCGCAAGGAGATCGGCGCCCGTCAGGACCCCGCGACGCCCGCCGCGCCCACCCACGCCAGCCTGGTCGCGGCCAAGTACGGCGACGCGGCCCCGCGCCAGCCGCGCCCCAACGCGAACCGCGGCGACAACGTGACCGGCGCGTCCCCGTACCAGGACTCCGCCCCGGAGTTCCAGGCGGAGTACCCGGAGCTGTGACGCCCGCCATGACCACACCGGCCACGACCAGCCGCCGGCCTCTCGCCAACGACGCGTGGGAGGCCCTGCTGTCCGCCCACGCCGTGCTGATGAAGAAGTTCGCGGCCGAGGACATCTGGCGGGACGTCTCGATGCGCGAGTACGACGTGCTCTACACCCTGTCCAAGTGCCCGGGGCCGCAGCGCCTCAGCGACCTGAACCGGCACGTCCTGCTCAGCCAGCCGGCCCTGTCCCGGCTGGTCGACCGGCTGGCCGAACGTGGCCTGGTGGAGCGCCTGGCCGACCCGGCCGACGGCCGCGGCGTCCGCCTGGCGCTCACCCCGGCCGGCCGGGACCTCCAGCGCCAGGTCGGCGGGCGGCACGCCCGCAGCGTCGCCCGCGCGCTGGCCGCCAAGCTCGACCCCGGCGAGCTGCGCCAGCTGGAAGCGATCTGCCTGAAGCTGGCTACCTACGACGAGAAAGGGGCTCCGCGCCCATGAGCACCTCCACCCTGGCGGTGGTCAGCGCCGGGACCAGTGATCCCTCCTCGACCCGGCTGCTGGCCGACCGGATCGCCAGCCGCGTCACCGCGCTGGCGGCCCGCCGCGGGAACACGGTGACCGTCAGCGTCGTCGAGCTGCGCGAGCTCGCCGCCGACATCGCCTCCGCGCTGACGTCCCAGCTGATCACGCCGAAGCTGGAGCAGGCCATCGCCGTCCTGCGCCAGGCCGACGGGATCGTCGCCAGCACCCCGGTCTACAAGGCAGGACCTAGCGGCCTGTTCACCTCGTTCTTCCACGTCCTGGACAACGACCTGCTCATCGGCAAGCCGGTCGCGCTGGCCGCGACCGCGGGCACCGCCCGGCACGCCCTGGTGGCGGACGACCAGATGCGCCCGCTGTTCGCCTTCCTGCGCGCCCTGGCCGTGCCGACCTCGGTGTTCGCCGCCCCCGAGGACTGGAGCGACCCGGCCCTGGCCAGCCGCGCCGACCGGGCCGCGTTCGAGCTGGTCCTGCTGATGGAGAGCGGCTTCGCCCGCGCGATCAGGGACGAGTCCTGGCAGGGCTACCAGCACGAGTTCGGCAGCGCGGGCGGCACCGAGACCGCCATCGACCTCGACACCGACCTGATGCGCCTCGCCGCCGGCGGCTCCGCCGGATAACCCCCGGCGGCAACTCACTGGGCGCGGATCGCGGGCGTCAGGATGTCGCCAACCGCCTCGACCAGCAGCGTCATCTCGTACGAGACAACGTGCGTGTCACAGTCCGGGCCGGCCAGGACGGCCAGGCAGGACCCGTCGCTGATCGCCATGACGAACAGCAGCCCGCCCTCCATCTCCACCAGGGCCTGGGTCGGCAGGCCAGCCTCGAAGATCCGCGCGGCGCCCTGCATCAGGCTGACCAGACCGGAGGTGATGGCCGCCAGCTGCGCGGCGTAGGTATGGGGGAGGTACTGCGACACGGCCAGCGGCACGCCGTCCGCGGACACCACGAGGGCGTGCGCCACGCTCGCGACCCGCGACGTGAAGCCGGTGATGAGCCAGTTCAAGTCCTGGCGGTATACGGAACTCAACGACCGTTCTCCTCTCCCATACCGGACGCTAGGTCTTGGTCCTTGGCCTGGCGGATTCCGCCTTGGAACCCGCTCAGGCGGTTACGGGCCAGGTCCGGTGATCTGTCTGCCGCGGGCAGCTGGCGAGCCCGGCCGCCGGACCGGCGGCCGGCCGCGCCGTTGCCCGCCGGCTGGCCGCCGCCCGCGGACCCGGGCAGCAGGTTCGCCCGCGGAACGCGCACTGGCAGCCCGGCCGCCGTCTGGTCGCCGTGAACTGGTTTGGCGATGACCTGGGCGGCGTGCTGGCTCTCGGCCCACAAGCCCGGCCCGGACGGCATGCCGGATCCGGGCGACATGCCGGACCCGGGCACCGGCAGCATGCCGGACACGGGCAGCCCGTCCTGGACGGCCTGGCCGCCCTGGGCCGGCTGGCGGGCCGGCTGGCGGACTGGCTCAATCTGGTCGGCTGAAGCGGCCCGGCCGGCCAGCGCGGGGAGGCCGCCAGCCGAGAGCGGGAGCGCACCGGCCGAGGGCGGCAGAGCGTCGGCCGGCTGGGCGTCGGCCGGCTGGGCGTCACCCGCCGCGGCGGCCGCCGTGGCGTGGCTGCGGAACCAGATCGACGGCGATGAACCGGACGCCCGCGGTGCCTCGTGCGTGCTCGCGGCCATCTGCGCCGCGTGCTGCGGGCCGGCATCGACCTGCGCCACGTGCTGCTGGCCGACGCCGGCCGGCGTCGTGTCCTGCCACATCGCCGACACGGCCCCGAGGCGGCCGCTGGCGGGCGGGCTAGCCGGGCTGTCACTGGTCAGGCCAAGGCTGGTCAATCCGGCACTGGTCAGGCTGGAACTGGCCGGGAACGACCGCACGGTGGTGCGGTTGCCTGCGGCCGTGTGCCGTGCGGTCGTCTGGCGATCAAGCCGGTCGCCCGGCCAGGCGGACGGCTGGACGCTCCGGTCGGCGACGCTGTCCGGCAGCCAGACCAGGGCGGTCAGCCCGCGCGGGGACCGGGGGCGAAGCCGGACCCGGATCCCGTGCCGCTCGGCCAGGCGAGCCACGGCGAACAACCCCATGTGCCGGGATACCGAGACGTCGATGACCGGCGGGTTGTCGAGACGCCAGTTCATCTCCGACAGGCGGGCCTCGGGCACGCCGACGCCGTTGTCGCTGACGTCGATCAGCACGCCGCCGCTGGCCAGGTCCTGGGCCGACACGTAGACCGGAGTGTCCTCGGGCGAGAAGACCGTCGCGTTCTCGATGAGCTCGGCCAGCAGGTGCACCACGTCGGACACCGCCTGCCCGGGGACCGCGATCCCCGGCTGGATCTTCAGCGACACCCGGCTGTACTGCTCGATCTCCGACGCCGCGGCCCGGGCCACGTCCGCGAGCGGCACCGGCCCGCTCCACTTGCGCGCGGTGTCGTGGCCGGCCAGCAGCAGGAGGTTCTCCGAGTTGCGGCGCATGCGGGTGACCAGGTGGTCCATCGAGAACAGGTTGGCCAGCCGGCCAGGATCCTGCTCGTTCTGCTCCAGCGAGTCGATCAGGCGCACCAGCCGCTCGATCAGCGACTGGCTGCGCCGGGACAGGTTGACGAACATGGCGTTGAAGCTGCGGCGCAGCATGGCCTCGTTGCCCGCCAGCCGCACCGCCTCCGCGTGCACCTGGTCGAAGGCCCGGGCGACCTGGCCGATCTCGTTGGCCGACACCACCTCGATCGGCGCCACATCTAGGCTGGCCGAGGGATCCTGGGCCTCGCTCAGCTGCCGGACCCGCTCGGGCAGCTGCACCGTGGCGATGTCGAGCGCGCCTTCCCGCAGCCGGCGCAGCGGCCGGACCATCGACCGGGCCACGGCGAGCGTCGCGACCAGCACCAGGAGCAGGATGACGACAGTCACGACCCCGTTGACCAGCGCGGACTGTTCCGCGCCGCGCTGCAGCAACTGGGCCCGCGCGACGATCTTCTTAGCGATGGCCAGCTCGACCTGCTGCATGTCGTCGACCGTGCCCGTCTGGGCCGCGTACCACTGCCGGGGCGCGTCCTTGGCGCTGATGCCCAGGGCGCCCGCGCCGATCGCCAGGCTGCCGGTGCCCGCGACGTAGATCGCGATGTTCTGCGCCTGGTTCACCCGCGGGCCAGCCACGCTATTCCGGTACGTGGTCTGCTCCCCGGCGGTAGCAGTCGTGCCGAACGCCGTCAGGTCGGTCAGCTGCTGGGACTGCGCGGTGGTCAGCGCCTGCTGCACCCCGTCCGCGAAGATCTGCTGGTTGAGCGCGTTGAACAAGAGCGCGCGCTGCTGCGCGGCCTGGTCCTTGGCCAGCGACAGCGAGTTGAGCGCCTGGACATCGTTGGCCAGGCTGGCGTCCGACGTGCCCTGGGCGATCTCGCCGTTGAGAGCGATCATGTTGGTGATCGGGGCGGAGTAGTCGGCGATGACCGCCAGCGCGGACTGGCTGGCCTGGGCCGTGCTGCGCAGTGCGCTGAGGTTCGTGATCACGGAGACCACGCTGGCCACCCTCGACTGGATGTTGGCCGGATAGGAACCGTCGATCCCGGTGGCCAGCGACCGGACCTGTGTGGCCGCCGCGTCGGTCGCGTCGTACCAGTGCTGCAGGTCGCTGGGTTTGGTGATGGGCAGGAGCCCGGTGGTCTCGTCGCGTTCGTCTTCCAGGGCCTGCACCAGGCTAGTGACCTGCTGTGCGAGGTTAGCCAGGTGCGATACCCGGCCGAACTGGCCCGCGTTGCCGGCCGCTACCGATACGCGCAGGCCGCCGAAGACCAGACCCATGCCGAGCGCGAGCACGATCACCGCGATGAGCCGCCAGGACACCGACCAGTCCCGCAAGGCCAGCATCCGCGGGCTCTGGAACTGGGATGGCTTCGGTTCCCTGGCGTGCTGGCGGGGTTTGCCGCCGTGTGCTCGGCCGCTCGTCAATCCGGGGTTTCCCATGACACGTTGTCCTTGCTAGATACGTCTTTTCTTGCTATGAACCGCCGACGCGGATGACCAGCCGGGAACAGGCGAGACGTCCGCCGGGCGGTACGAGGCGCGAACGATGAATGAGTTAGCTGGTCCAGGGGGGCTTGGTGGCGAGGATCGACACCGAGCCGCTGGCGCCGGTCGGAAGGACCTGGCTGAAGGAGCCGTGCTGCCACTGGAAGACGAACGCCGCCGCCGCTCCGTTCTCGCCCAGCGCGTCGAACTTCACCTGGCCCTGCACGGTACTCAGCGGGACGCCGCTGTGCAGGTAACTGATGATCTTGGCGTTGTTGGTGCCCCTGGTAGCGGTGACGGCCTGGGCGATGACCTGGCCCACCGAGTACGCCTCGGCCACGTCCGCGTTGACGCTGGATTCGCTGCCGCCGTACTGGGCCACGTACTCCCTGACCATCTGCCTGCTCTGTGCGTTGGCGTACCCGGGGTACCAGCCGTTAGGCACCATCATCCCGGCGGCGTTGCCCGTGCCGACCACGGACGTGAACGCGCCGCCCTGGTCGGGCCCGGCGGCCGCGATGAACAGCTTGGGCTTGTAGTGCTGCTGCTGGAACGCCTGCATGAAGGCGGCGACGGTCGGCACGTCGGTAGACCCGAGCACGACAAGCTGCGCGCCGGACGCGGCCACGTCGTCGGCCGGGCCCTTGTAGTCCGTGACCTCTTCCGGGAAGACGTTGGAGTACACCGTCTGCACGCCGAGCTTCTGGAGTTCCGTCTGGACCTGCTGCACGGGCGGGTCGGCGAACGGGTCCTGGGCCATCGGGTAGGCCGCGGTCTTCGGCCGCTCGGTGGGCGGCAGCGAGGTGATCCAGGCCACGAACGGGCTCATCTCGTCCGCGACCGGCAGGCTCACGTCGAAGACGTTGTGGTCAGCCTGGTTGGACGGGGTGTCGAAGACCGCCGGCGCGCCGCCCGCCCCCTCCACGAACGCCATGCCGTAGCGCGCCGCCACCGACGATGCCGGCGCGGTGAGCAGCGAGGAGAACGGCCCGAAGGCCAGGTCCACGTGATCCGCGCCGAACAAGGTCTGGTAGTTGCTGACCACCTGGTTCGGTGAGCTCGCGTCGTCGAGGATCTTCAGCTCGACCTGCCGGCCGAGCAGGCCGCCGTGGGCGTTCACGTCCCTGGCCCACAGCTTGTACCCCTTTGCGAAAGCTTGCCCGTCAGCCGAGAAGTCCCCGGTCTTGGACAGCGACGCGCCAATGGTGATCGGGCCCGCCGACCCGGCGGGCGTGGCGGTGCTGTGGCCCGGGCCGCCGCCGGTGCAGGCGGCCAGGACGCTCGCCCCGAGCACCGCAAGAGCGCTCTTGGCGAAGATGCTTCTGCGGAACCGGAGGTGGCCAGATCTCACGCCAGTGTCCTCCTGCTTCAATCGTTTGCATAGCTATATGGTGGTTATACCGGTCTAAACCAGCGCTCGTGAGCCGAACGCCGCGAATGCCGCTGAATCGACGCCAGAACGATCATGATTCGGCCGGAACAGCTTCCCGACCAGGTAAACCATCGTGCGGCGGGCACCCGGCGGCCGTCGCATGAAGGCCATGGGCGACGGTGACTCGGTGGCCAGGGCTCATACTCTGCATAGCCCAGGCGACGGTGCCGGCAGGCTGACCGCGCCGGGCTGAGTATTAGTACCTAGTTACTGACGAGTAGGTACGCTCATGCCGCGGCGGAAGCGCGCTGCCAGCCTGAGATCATGACAACTTACGCAGGCCCCGACATGACACCGGCCCAGCAGGTCCCGACTCCGCCCGGGCACGGTGGCCCGGCGTCCCCGGCGCTGACGCCGTCCGGTCCTGGCCGTCCCCCGCTCAGCCGGGCCGAGCGTGCGGCGACCGGTACCGCGGCGGTAGGGATAGCCGGCTTCGCCGGCTACGGATTCGCCACCCATTCGCCCAGCACCGTCGGCTACGTGTCCTCGGTGCTGGTCATCGCCGCGGCCGTGGTGGGGCTGCGCCGGGTGGTGCTCCCGCCCCTGCTGGCGGCCGGGCTGGCCATCGCGGCGATCGTGACCCTGGCCGGCGGGCTCATCAGGGTCGGCCACGACGTGCTCTACAACGCGAGCACCGGCC
>Ga0335083_10003600_pt1 | contig 19996 bp, 18 predicted proteins | sample Lox_Sample_42_FD_206716 | JGI IMG/M metagenome (GOLD analysis project Ga0335083, IMG submission 206716) | Soil microbial communities from Loxahatchee National Wildlife Refuge, Florida, United States - Lox_Sample_4.2 | ecosystem: Environmental > Terrestrial > Soil > Wetlands | place: USA...
GTTCGTTTGTGCAAATTTTGTTTTCGCCGGGCGTGGGTGCGTCGCTGGGTGTATGAGACGGCCGGCGCTGGAGTTGGATCAGGGTGCGGAGGGCGCGCGAGTAGGTCCGTTCCAGGCGGGCTTCGACGCGCTGGAGGAACGGGTAGGAATTGGAATTGGCCAGCCCGGTGAAGGCGGCCGTTAGAGATCCGGTGGGGGTGAGCGGGTCATCCGAATCCTCCTGAACTCGCTCGATGTACTCGGTGTAAAGCTGGGTCTCGATCATGGCGAGGCGCTCAAGGCGCCACTTGGCGGCGACCATATCGTGGACCAGGTGGAGTTCGGCCGGACCGTGGGGTTGGAACTGATCGAGGTAAGAGGTGAGGAGCTCCTGGAATTCGGCGGGGTCCTCGGCGGGGAGGACCAGAGTTTCCGCAGTGAGGCCATGTTTGAGTGCGTTTTGAGAAGAGCGCCTGCGGCCGGCTTCGGTTTTGGGGCCGCGGGATTTTGCGCCGTTGATACGGGCGGATTCGGATTTGGTCAGGGATGACATTTGGATTGTTCCTCGGTGGATCAGCGTAGCGTTCGGTTGCCGAGTTCCAAACGCCGGGCGAAGGGAAATGGTTGTGGCGCAGGCGGATTGAGACCGGCGAGATGTGTGACCGAGTTAACTCAAGAAGCCCAGGGGACTGGTCCCGAAATTCGCGATGTTGGGGAAGACTGTGGAGAGGCTGCTCTGTGGCACGCCGAACCACTGCGCCAGAGTGGCGCCGTACTGGTCCACCGCGGTGGTAGGAAGAAGGACGCCGCGAGTGCCGGCATCGTCGCTGCCGCCGGGAACGAGCAGCGGGAAGTTTCCATAGAATTTGCCTCCCTTGACGCCCGTGCCGATGATGAAGTGATGGTTGCCCCAGGCATGATCGCTGCCATCGTTGCCGCTGGGAGTAAGTGTGCGGCCAAATTCGGAAGCCGTGAAGGTAGTGACGGAGTCATCGATGCCGAGCTCGCGGGTGGCCTGATAAAAGGCCGACACCGCCTGGCTCAATTGCTGCAGCAGGGGCGTTTGGGTTTCGACCTGCGCGGAGTGCGTATCGAATCCGTCTAAAAGGCAGAAGAAAATCTGACGCGTCAGTCCAAGCTGATTGCGCACGGACATCACCTTGGATACGGTCTGTAACTGTGCCGCCAGAGGATTGCCCGCCGGGAACTGCGTGTGCAGCGGGGGAGCGCTCCCCAGCAGACCAGTCAGTGTGTTGGCGTAGTTGTTGCCGCGCGTCATGACGCTGTTGGCGGCCTGGACCAGTTGCACGCCGTTATCGAAGGTCAGCAATTGTTGCATCCCGGCGTTAGCCGAGGCGCTTGAAAGCGGGTTCAAGGTGGCCATTCCGGTGGGAGGAACTGTGGCCGGAAATGTGTCCACACCGGTGCAGAACAATTGGCAACTGCTGGTGGCCGTCACGGGAGGGAAGATGCCGGCTGAATTCCGAGACTGCAAAAGGTCCGTGATGCGACCGCCCCAGCCGGAGCTGCCGGTGCCGGAGGGAATGCCGGTCTGCCACTGACTGCTTTGATCGGAGTGCGAGAACAGCGCCGAAGGAATCACAGCGCTATTGTTGGTGAGGTAGACGGCGCGAGTGATGGGCTTAACCAGCATGCCGACGTTGGCCAGCACGGCGGCATTGCCCTGATTGTAGAGCGCTTGAATTTCCACCAGACTGGGATGCAGGCCGTAGGTATCGCTTCCATTGGCAATGGGCAGCAGAGATCCTTGCGGGATGGCCAGGCCGCCACGTCCTTGGGCATACAGACTGTAGTTCTGCTGCGCCGTGGTAATGGGGACCACGGTATTGTGCCCGTCGTTGCCGCCTAGCAAAAAGATGCATACCAGCGCCTGATAATTCGAGCCGGTAGCGGCAAGCGCGTTCATCTCGCCGAACTTTGCCATGCTGCCCACCGCACCTAAAGCGGTTACCGAGCGCAGCGTGTCTCTCAAAAATTCGCGTCTAGAACGAATCAACATGGCTTGGTCTCCTTGTGACCTGTTTAATGCCAGACGTTGTAATAGCTGGAAGTCAGGATCAGATAACAGGCGTCTTCCACTTTTTGCAAAAGGGGCGACGTGTCGGCCGCGATGACGTTAACGAGGGTGGTCTTCATGACGGCGGGCATGGTTCCGTGCGTCAGCGTAAGATCGAGAGCGCTGACCAGTGTGGCCGGCGCGGCCGCCAGCCCAACGAATGGAATTAAATCCACCGTAGTGCCAGGCCCATAATTCTCGAGCGGGTTGGACCATTGACTGAACAGGGTCCGCACGACGTTGGCCCTCCAGATTGCGTTATTGGGCGTGTGGATTTCGAACTCCGGGCCCAGCAGCGTGGCGCCAGGAACCGCGTAGGTGGGTGAATAATAGTTGAACACGCTCGGCGAATCGAAGATGTCCTGCCCGAGATTCACCAGGTCCCAGGGGAAGTAATTCTGGTCGTTCATCTGGCCGCCGAAGGCGCGCACCATGGCTGCAATGAACAGAGCGGGCTCCTGCAAATGACCATCTGAAATCTGGTCGTTGCCGCCGTTGTCGTTGGCGCGAGCTTCAGGATCGAGCAGCACGGCCGAAATGGTGGCCTGCATATCGCCGCGTACGCCTTGGCCATTGTTGTTGAAGGCGGCCGCTACGCGCGAGATATAAGCGGGAGTTGGGTTGCTCTTCACCAGGTGCTGGATGAGCATCTTGCCGACGAACGGTCCGACGTTGGGATGGTTGAATATGTTGTCGAGCGCGTTGTTCAAGTCTTCTTGCGGCGTGGCGCCGGCGGGCGAAACGAAACCGTTCAACAACTGCTTGGAACCGGAGTCGTGTTCGGCCGGATATGAGACCATGGGCCCGTTGCCGGTGATGTAGGCGTTCCACACCACGGGTTGGCCGGCGGAGGGGGCGTAGGTCCAGCCTGTATAAACGCGCGCGAATTCCGCGATGGTGGGCTGCAAGTAAGTTGGAATGGGAAGATGATTGCCGTCGTACTGGAGGGAGCCGTCCTGGTTCAACATCTGGGTCCCGATGGTGAACAATTGCATGAGCTCGCGCGCGTAGTTCTCATTGGCCAGCGTACCCGAGGCGGCATTTCCCCTGGCGTTGTTGGCCAGGTCGAGGTACTGACCCATGGCGGGACTCAGCGTCACGTCGGCCATGATCCGGCGGTAGTTGGTGAACGCGTCGGCCAGAAGCATGTTCTGGAACAGAACCATATTCTGGTTCCAGATCAGCTTTTGGATGGAGGTTACGAAAATCTGGCTGAGCGCGAAGGCGACACGCTGGCGCAGCTGATCCGGATTCGTTACGGCATTGGTGAGGAAGTGAGCCGGCATGCCGCCCTGGCTGGATGTAATGGTGTTGTAGTTGGACACCTGCGGCAGGTTGAACTGCTGTGCCAGCCAGCTCTCGAAGCCTAGCGTCTGGACATTGGCAGCGTCGTTGGGAGTGGGTCCGAAAGCGGCCTGTTCGAGGAAGCGCCGCGCGGCGGCCGAGGAGACCTGCGCGTTGGCGACGCCGATTTGTACCGTAAATGGCAGAGACTTCGCCGAGCCGTTGCTGACGGTCACCTGACCGGTTCCAGACAAGCTCGCGAAACCGGAGGCGGTGAGAGAGCCGTTCGAGAAACTGGTGCCGAGCGGCGTCCCATTCAAGGAGGCGACGGACGACGAAGTGAAACCAGTGCCCGTAATCGTGGTAGTGAAGATGCCCAGCGGCAATTGGCCGCTGGAGCCGACTCCGGTGATGATAGGCGCCGGCGCAACCGGTGCAATCAGGGTGACGATTGCCGCGGCATTTCCGTTTTGCCCCTTCGCAGTAACCGTGTCGGTTCCGGTGGAAGACATTGTCGAAGGAGCGGTGTAGAAACCGGCCGCCGTGACGGTTCCGTAGGTTGCGGTCCAAGCCGTTGCGTTCGCGGAAGTGAATTGCTGCGTCGCGCCGAGATTCAAAGAAACGGCGGACGGCGAGATGGTTTGGGCACTGAGCGCTTGCAGGGTCACCGAGGCCGAAGCCGAGCCGCCTGGACCGGTTGCCTTCACGGTCACAGAATTCGACGACGGCATGGTGGAAGGCGCCGTGAACAGGCCGCTCGCGCTGATGCTTCCCGCGGTGGAGGTCCAACTGGTGGCTCCCGAAGACGTGAATTGTTGTGTGGCGCCCAATTTCACGGTCGCCGAAGTGGGTGAAATGGTCTGCTGCGAAGTTGGCGGCGGGGACGGGGGCGGCTGGCTCTTCGCAAAGGTCGCATTGAAGGCCGGGCCCCACAGGGTTCCCGGATTTTCCACCTGAAACGCGACTGTACCTGCGGAGGCCTGATATCCGCCGGTCTTCAGAGTGGTGGAGTTGACGAAAGTAGTGGAGAGGTTGACGCCTGGGGTTCTGACGATGGCACCCTTCTGGAAGCCGGTACCTGTCACCGTGATGTTATAGGAACCTACCGGAATTGGATTCGGAGAAATGGCAGAGATGGAAGGGCCGGGTGGCTCGACGGCTACGTAGACAATGGCGGAAGTTTTGCCATCGGAGGCGAGCGCGCTGATTGTTATCCCGTTGGCTGGGATAGTCGCGGGTGCAGTGTAGAGACCGCCGGTGGTAATGGTTCCATAGGTGGCGTTGCCGCCTTTGACGCCGGTCACGGACCAGGTTACGGTGGTGTTCGCGAGGCCGGTAACGGCGGCAGCATATTGCACCGTCCCGTTGACGCCGACGGTGGTGTAGCCGGGGCTGATCTTAATCGATTGCGCTTGGAGCGCGGCAGGGGCCAACAGAGCAGCAAGGCACCTGAGCGATCCAAAAGCTCTTCGTCGCATCGACATAATTTTATTGCGTTCCTCCCAAGCTACCGGTAACGTCTCTACGCCGGTGCCGTTCGCCAGTGGGTTTAATCGGCGTGCGAACTCGTTTCAGGTAGGTACTGAGTGGAGCCGGGCGGCAGAATTCTCAGGTCACTTGCGAAAAAGATTTCTTAGCCGCCTTACTTACGACTACTGAAGAGATCCTGCTTAGAACGCAGCGACGAAGCTGAGGACAAGAGGGCGCCGAGCTCGAACGCGAGGGCAAGGTGATTCAGAGTAATATCGAGCAGTGCGGAAGTTCTCGACCCTGATCAGCGGCTTGTCATTCGCCGAGTGCCCTCGTTGGCGGGATGGGCGTCTCTATGTCTCCGACTTTTTCACGCATCGAGTGCTAGCCGTGGATTTGAGTGGCACGGTTGAAATCATTGCTCACGTGGCCGGTCAACCGGCGGGTCTGGGGTTTCTTCCCGATGGCCGAATGTTGATGGTGTCGATGCGGGAGCGGAGAGTATTGCGCCGCGAGGCCGATGGTTCAATTGCGGTGCATGCCGATTTGTCGGGGCTTGCTCCCGGATTCCTGAACGACATGTTGGTGGATGGCGGCGGACGCGCTTTTGTCGGCAATTTTGGGTTTGATCTGTACGCCGGCGCTCCGCCTTGTAAGACGGTGCTGGTGTGTGTCGAGCCGGACGGCTCCGCGCGAGTCGTCGCGAGGGAATTGGGTTTTCCGAATGGCATGGTGATGACCCCTGACGAGAAGACTTTGATCGTCGCGGAGACGACCATGAATCGGTTGAGCGCGTTCCCGATGGAGGGCGGCGTCATGGGCCAACGCAGAACCTGGGCAGCTTTTGGCGATCCGCCATCCTCGACCGGTTTGGAAGAGATGCTCGGTCAGCTTATGGTGGGAGCAGATGGCATCTGCCTCGACGCGGAAGGCGCGGTGTGGGTGGCCGATGCGCTCCACGACAGATTGCTTCGCGTGGCTGAAGGCGGAGGCATTCTGGAAGAAATCGCAGGGAACGGACTCGGTCTTTTCGCTTGCATGCTGGGCGGAGAGGACGGGCGCACACTTTTTGCCTGTGAAGCACCTACGTTTGCAGAGGCTGAATGCCTGGCCAAACGCCAGGCATCGGTGCTCATGACGAGGGTGGATATACCGCACGCGGGCTGGCCCTAGCGGCGGAGACGGTCCAGTCGACGGACGAGACGCCGGAGTCGGCGGGCGGTGATTCTAGGCTGTCACTTGGTCCCGGGTAGATTCCTTGGACGGCCGGCGGTCCAACTCGGCCAGTGTTTCCGCCAGAGCATGCCGAGCAGAAGGAATGTGCCCGATGATCCCGACGGTTGCATTACGCAGCGCTTTAAGAACAGGAGACGAGAGTGTTGCGATCTTGGTCATGCGGTCAGTGAGGCTCACCACGGAACGAGCAGTCTCAAGCCGCTGGTTTTGCCAATCCTCCAGGGCGTCTTCTTTGCCGCTCTGAAGAGTGGACTGCAATGCGCCAGCGAGCGCAATTGCGTCCTGGATACCGGTATTCATACCCTGTCCGCCTGCTGGACTATGAACGTGCGCGGCATCGCCGGCCAGCAGGACGCGACCTTGCCTCAGAACCTTGGCGACGCGATGCTGAATATGAAAACGGGAGGACCATGCGAGGCGGCGAACTGCCACGGTGCCGTTCTGGGGTCCGCGCTCGGCGAGGATGCGTTCGAAATCGGCTAGCGACGGATTTTCTGGAGCTTGCCGTACGGTAGCGACGATGCGGAAATGTTGACTGCCAGGCAGAGGCGCAACCACCATCAGTCCCTTCTCGGAATAGAACAAGCTGACTTCTTCCCGGTCTAGGGGCCAATCCAGTTCCACATCACCGAGCAGGAAGCTTTCGTCGTAAGCGCCGCCTTCAAAGGGAATGGACGCTTGTTCGCGAACCAGACTGTGCGCTCCGTCGCAGCCAACCAGCCACTTGGTGCGGAGCACGCTGATCTCTCCAGCGCGCTTGAACTGTACTTCCACATCCGCGCCGGCGGGGCGGATGGAAACTACTTCAGCGGGACGCTCAACATCGGCTCCGAGCGACTGCAAGCGGCGCAGGAGAATCGCCTCGGTACGGGCCTGCGGGCACATCAGCGTGAACGGGTAAGGAGTGTCCAGGTCCTTGAAGCTGATGGACGCCAGAATCTTGCCGCGGTCGCGAATGCGGAAAATCGGGACGATGACTCCGGCTTGAAGCAATTCCGGCGTGACCGCAAGCGGTTGGAGAACTTCCAAGGTGCGGGCATGCACCACCACGGCCCGCGAGGTATTGGCTCCGGCTGCCAATCGATCCAGGATGAGAGCTGAAATTCCGAGCCGCTTCAGTTCCGCGGCGAGAGCAAGGCCACTCGGGCCGGCTCCTACGATCACAATATCGTTTTGCAATTCGTGCATAATTCCTCCTGAGTTTCGTGAATCGTTTTTATTTGCGCCAGGCGGTTGTCTTCAACGCGTGGCCAAACTGAGAACAAGAGCAGCGAACGCGGCAATCAATGCGCAGGTTCTTAACCAGTGGTACAGATCCCAGCGGTGCTCCTGTGCTCTCCAGTCGCCTGGAAGGGATTGCGGCGTCCATCTGGTAATCCGGTTGTTGATGGGCACGGGACCGGCTAGCGAAAATATGATGGCGAAGACTTGAATTGCGAAAGCGACGGCGGCGAGACGCCAGGCAGGTTCATTGAGATGCTGGAAAGGCAGCAGGAGCAGAAGATTCAGCAGGGCTGATCCGGTCATCCAAAACGGCATAACATGACCAAAAAGCGCCGCGAGCGAAGAGCGGACCGGTATGTGTGTAACAAGTGACTGGCGATTGAGCGTGGGATGGGCGAATGCGGCCACGTTTAGCTCACTTCCGCACATGAGACCGAGCACGAGCACGGCAAAAATCTGAAGCGCCACAGGGAGCCTCTTTACTTGTGGGCGTGCGCCGCAAGCTTGGCCGTAGTTGCGGGTTGATAGCTTCCGGCGACCGTTCGGAAAGCAATGTTGAGGCGATTCCACGAATTTATGGCAGTGATCGCGAGCGTCAGATTTGCCAGGTCGCCGTCAGAAAACTGGTTTCTAGCCTGCTCATAGACTTGGTCGGGAACATGTCCCTCGGTGACGCGAGTAACGGCTTCGGACCAAGCCAAGGCCGCGCGCTCGCGATCGCTGTAGAATGGTGCCTCGCGCCAGGCGTCGAGCAAATAAAGACGCTGTTCAGTCTCGCCGGCGGCCCTCAGATCCTTGCTGTGCATATCCAGGCAGTAGGCACAGCCATTGATCTGAGATACACGAAGGTAAACCAAGTCCAGCAACTCGCGAGGCAGGCCACATCCTGAGAGATAAGTCTCAAGTCCCATCATCGCTTTGATTATTCCGGGCGGAGCGTGTTGAATATCCAATCTGGCTTCCATTATCAGGGCCTCCTTGGGATGTTTCGGATTAATGTACAACTTAGTGATGCGACATTTTGCGGCAGGTTTCAAGCCTTTCACTTCAGGTCCTGTGACGGTAACGGTGACGGCGATTGGGGATTGAAGCGACGCTATTCGCTCGGAATACAAATGGGATAATGGAGTCGGTGTTGGAAGCACTTAAAGAAGAGATCACAAGGCGGCGTGCTCTATGGATCACGCCCTTCGCGTTTGCCGGCTTGGTTGCGGTCTCCTCCAGCAAAGGGAATCGCGCGGAGGACAATGAGGCGGCGAACGGCTCCGAGTCAGAAGTCGTGATCGTACCGTTTACGGATAGGGGCGAGAAATTAGCGCCAGTGAGCGTGCAGAAGCTGATTCGTTCGGATGCGCAATGGCGAAAATTGCTGGACGCTGAACAATACTACGTCACGCGCCATCAAGGTACCGATACCGCCTTCACCGGCACCTATTATCAGCTTCACGAAGCTGGTCTCTTCCGGTGCGTCTGCTGCGGCAATGCGCTATTCAGCTCCGACGCGAAGTTCGATTCCGGGACGGGCTGGCCGAGTTTCACTGCGCCTGTGGCCGGGGAGAACATTTACACCCACAAGGATGTGAGCCTGCTTCTGGAGCGAGTGGAAGTGGCGTGCAAGCGTTGCGATGCGCATCTCGGGCACGTGTTCACCGATGGGCCCGAGCCGGCTTACTTGCGCTACTGCATCAACGAATCCTCGCTGCGATTCGTTCGATACTCGGGGTGAATGCTGGCTTTGGCCGATCCGCGCCGGCTGAGGGCTTCTGCGGCTTGCAGAACGCTGGATTCACGCTGGCAGTTCGCTCAGCGCGGCAATCTGATCGGCCGAGAGAAAGATCAAGGCCAGAACCAGAGGGCACACGTTAGCGGAGGCGGGTTGCCGGCCAGGCGCGCAGAAGCCCGAATCGGAATTTAGCGCGCCTGGGCAGCTGTTCGATCCATCTACGGTACTGGCGTCACGGCCGTATCCACGGTAACTCGGGTGCCAGTGATGGTTCCGGCCACGTGATCGACATGGCTTCCGTTGGTATCGTAGACGTCTATCGTAAAAGTGCCGCTGTAACGGTCTCCACTGGGAGAGAGCGTGTCCTGTTCCCGAATGTTGACGACGTTGAGAAGCGCTCCGGAGGCAGCGTCGTAGCTGAGCGCAAAATGGTTGAGCTCGAAGGTCAGGAATCCGGTCTGTCCCCACACGCCCATGCAGAAGTTCCCGGTGTTGGCTGCGTGGCCGCCGGAATTGAGCAGCTCTGTTCCATCGCTGTGCCATTGGTTAAAACCCCAGTCGATCACGGCGCCGTCCGGTATGGAGGGATTGTGACCGGTGTTGCCTTGGGAGATGAATTGAACGTTCCACATCCCCACGATGGACGGGCCAGCCGAGCCGCCGCCGCGGGCCATAGCGCTTTGGGCTTCCGCCGATGACGCCGCCGCGCGTAAATGGGTGCTGGCGGAGGCGAATACAAACGGGCCCTGCAAGTTGGACAGATCGCCGCAACCGGCGCTGGCCTGAGAGACAAACAACGTGCACAACACGCCCGCGCCGAGAGTCATGGTCATTACTCGAGAGATTGCTTTCAATGAGGTTCCTCTTTCTGCCGCGAAATCCGCGTGCACTCTCCAAGGCGCAATCGGGGACGAAAAACTGGAAGGGGGGAGAAAATATTTTGGGGATATTTTCGGACCGGATGCTAGGGCTGGCCGCCGAGCTCGGTCAAAAGCCAGGCGCGGGCCATTTTCCAGTCCCGCATCACGGTGTCGGGGGAAACTTTGACTACTTCCGCAGTCTCCTTAACGCTCAAGCCGGCGAAAAAGCGAAGCTCGACGATGCGGGATTTGCGTGGGTCGACTTCTGCCAGGGTATTGAGAGCGTCGTCGAGAGCGATGAGTTCACGGGCTTTGGTCTGGGCGACGTCGAGGGTCTTGGTGAGATCGAGCGGCTGCGCCTTGCCCCCACGCTTGGCCGCCAGCCTGCGGCGCGCGCGATCGAGCAGGACGCGCCGCATCAAGGAGGCCGAAACGGCGAAGAAATGGGCGCGATGCTGCCAATCGAGCTCGCTGGCGTTGACCAGGCGCAGATAGACTTCGTGAACCAGCTCAGTGCTTTGCAGGCTGTGGCCAGGGCGCTCGTTCTGGAGCAGGCGGGCGGCCATGCGGCGCAACTCGCGATATACACGCGGGGTTAATTGTTCCAGCGCCTGGGAGTCGCCGCTGGCCCAGGCGCGAAGCAACTGTGTGGTGTCGGCGCGGGAGGAATTGGGCATGTGCGGCGTCTGGGAAAAGTATAAAACAGAGTGGCGGGACTTAATAAATTCACTCGCTAAAAAATGTGGCGTAATGAGTAGAGATCCGTCGAGAAACAGATGATGACACCAGAGCAGTGGCGTCAGATGGAGGAACTCTATCAGGCTGCCCGGGAATGCCGTCCGAATGAACGAGCGGCTCTGCTGGAGTGCACCGATCCAGAGATGCGAGCGCGGATCGAACGGATGCTGGAGGTGGAATCGGGTAGTGACATATTGGAGCACAGCGGAGACGGCGTTCCGGCCACTCAGACTATCGTTATTCCTGGCGCACAACTGGGTCCGTATCAAATAGAAACGCAAGTGGGTGCGGGTGGGATGGGAACGGTGTATCGCGCCATCGATACGCGGCTGGGACGCGTGGTGGCCATCAAAATCGCGGCCGAGCGCTATAGCGAACGGTTCCAGAGGGAAGCGCGGGCGATCTCGACGTTGAACCATCCGCACATCTGCACGCTTTACGATGTGGGGCCGAATTACCTGGTCATGGAGTTTCTGGAGGGCTCTACGCTGGCCGCCGAGATCAAGAAGGGGCCGCTGGGTCTGGAGAACGTAGCGCGCTACGGAGCGCAGATCGCCAACGCGCTGGCCGAGGCGCATGCGCTGGGGATCGTGCATCGCGATCTCAAGCCATCCAATATCATGCTCACCAAGCACGGGGTTAAAGTGCTGGATTTTGGGCTGGCGAAGATTTTGTCCGCGAGCGATAAGCATCCGGAGACGGGCCTTACTGAAACCGGGGGCGTTATGGGTACGCCGGCGTACATGGCGCCTGAACAGGTGGAGGGCAGGGAACCGAGCAATGTCACCGATCTTTTCTCTCTGGGCTTGGTGCTTTATGAGATGGTTGCGGGGCGGCTGCCTTATCCGGGAGCGTCGTTAGGCCAGATGCTATCGAGCGGATCGCAACTGCCGCTGCCATCACCGTCGGGCGATGGTTCCAGCTTGGCGCCGAGTCTGGACGGACTGATCGCGAAGCTTCTGGAACGAGACCCAGCCAAGCGCCCTCAATCGGCGGCCGAAGTGGCGCGCGAATTATCCTTAGCGGCGGAACCCTCGGCTGCACCGAAGCGTGGAAAGTGGCGGTCGTCGCGGCTCGGGTATGCAGTGGCGGCAGCCGCACTGCTGGCCGCTTTGGCAACCGGCGGCGTGCGCCTCTATCGCAACTGGAGGGCGCCTGAAAACGCGGCGCCGATCGCCGCCAACCCGACATCGTACATCCAGATCACCAGCTTTACGGATTCGGCAATGGGGCCGGTTCTTTCGAACGATGGGCGAATGTTGGCGTTCTATCGGAGCAGCAGCCCGTTCCTGACTTCCGATCAAATTTGGGTCAAGCTTCTTCCCAACGGCGAGCCCGTTCAAGTTACGCACGATCCCCGCCCGAAGTACAACATTGCGTTTTCACCCGACAACTCGCGGATCGCATACACAGCGATGGAGAACCTCTTTCACACCTACGCCGTGTCCTCACTCGGCGGCGATTCGCAATTGATGCTCTCCAACGCGGCCGGCCTCGGCTGGCTGGACGGTCGGCACGTGCTTTTCTCCCAGGTGAAGAGCGGCGTTCATATGGGCATCGTGACGGGATTGAGCGACCGGTCCGAGCTTCGCGAAATCTATTTTCCCGCCAAGGACCGGGGCATGGCGCATTATTCGTATCTTTCTCCCGACCGTAAATGGGTTCTGTTAGTCGAGATGGATCCTGCCTGGCAACCGTGCCGGGTTGTGCCGTTTTCCGGAGGATCCGTCGGCAGGCAAGTGGGCCCTCCCGGAGCCCCCTGCAGTTCGGCGGCGTGGTCGCCGGATGGTAAGTGGATGTATCTGGGGGTTCGAGTCGACGGCAGGTATCATTTGTGGCGGCAGCGTTTTCCCGATGGCAAACCGGAGCAGATTACGTTCGGGTCCACGGAAGAAGGCGGCATCGCCGTCGAGCCGGACGGCCGGTCTCTCATCACTTCGATCATTACGCTGCAAAGGGCGGTGTGGATTCACGATGCGCGCGGGGATCGCGCGCTTTCAAGCGAAGGATACGCCGTAGAACGGCCGCCCGTATTTTCGCGAGATGGCAAACGCCTCTACTATTTGTTGCGGCACGATTCACCCAATTCGCCGGCCGAGCTGTGCCGCGCCGATCTCGATTCGGGCAGAACCGAGGTGCTGTTCCCCGGCGTTTCGATCAGCGAATACGACATCTCGGACGACGAGAAAGATGTGGTCTTTGCCACGCAGCCAGCCGGCCGGCCGTCGCAACTTTGGATCGCCCCTTTGGATCGCACTTCGCCTCCGCGCCGCATTTCTGCTAGCGGCGAAGCGAACCCGTACTTCGGACCGAACGGCGATGTGCTATTTCGTTTGACTGAAAACAATGCTTTCTATCTGGGTGCGATGACGCGCGATGGAGCCAGGCGCCGGAAGGTCCTTCCTCTGCGATTCATGAGTTTCGGCCGGCTCTCGCCGGATCGGCGCTTTATCGCCGCCGGCGCCGCCCTATCTGGCGACCCGTACCTGAAGGAACCCGGACAGGTCTTTGTTGCGCTGGATGGCAGCGCCGCGACGCGATTCTGCGACAATGCATGCACAGCCGTCTGGTCGCCTGATGGGCGCTATTTTTACATCGAGGTGATCCCTGCGTCGCGCGAGAATCCCACGGGGCGGACCTTAGCGATTCCCATTCCGCCGGGCGAGAGCCTGCCGCCAATTCCTCCGGCGGCGGTGCACAATCTGGCGGAATGGGCCAAGGTTCCCGGAGTCAAAATCGTGGATCACAACGATATCGCGCCCAGCTCGAATCCATCCACTTACGCTTACATCCAGTCGTCGGTGCACGCCAATTTGTTTCGCATTCCGCTGCGCTGACTACTGGCGCAGGTAGGTCCAATAGATGCGCGCGATGTCGCGGAGGGCGATCAGGAAGTCCGTGCCTTTTACTTTGGAGGCGGCCACGTCTTCCCATTCTTCCAGAGGGTATTCGTAGATGCGGCTGGCGGCCAGGCTCGGGGAGCCGAGCATGCGGATGTAGCGGGCCAGGATTTCGACGTCGAAGACCCAGCGCGCCAGGAATGGATCGGCAAAAAGCGCCGGCGTGTCCGGGCGGACGCGGAAAATCTTGGCGCCGCACTGGGTGTCGTAGATGGGCAGGCGCAGCATGACGGAAACCATGGTTGCGAAGACGCGGCCTAAGTAATGGCGCCAGGGGCGGCGATGCACTTTGCGGCCGAGCAGTTTGACGCGTGAGCCGAAGACCATGTCGAGGGACGGGCGCTGGTCGAAAACCGCTAGGAAGCAGGGGATGGCGTCCAGAGGCGTGGCCAGGTCGGCGTCCCAATAGCCGGTGTATTCGGCCTGGTGCTGGAGAGCGAAGTTGATGCCTTGCCGAACCGCTGCAGCTTTGCCCTGGTTGGTTTTCAGGCGCAGTACAGTGACGCGGTCTTCACGCGACGCGCGCAGGTTCTCAAGCACCTGGGCGGTTTCATCGCGGCTGCCGTCGTCCACGAAGACAACTTGGATGCTGGATTGGTCCAGGAATTCCTGGAAACGGGCGGTGGGCAGGCGTTGAGCCTCGTTATAACAAGGCACAACGATCATGACGGCCGGCAAGCTCAGATGATAGCAGAGGAGCGGCGCGGTTTCGCCCGCTGTCGGTTGAGGTTGATCGCTCATTGCCGGCGCGCTTGTTACAGTGTTGATGTGGACGGGGTGCTGGTGGTGGACAAACCGGCGGGGATCACATCGCACGATGTGGTGGATCGCGTTCGAAGACTGGCGAACACTCGCAAAGTTGGACATCTGGGGACGCTGGATCCGATGGCAACGGGCGTCCTGCCGTTAGTTGTCGGCCGCGCGACACGGCTGGCGCAGTTCTTCTCAGCCAGCGAAAAATGCTACGACGGGTGCATTTGCTTCGGGTGGGCGACGGATACTTACGATCGCGATGGGGAGGTGACTTGCGCGGCGGTGGAGCCGCGGTTCACGCGAGGGGAGCTGGAGGAAGCGCTGGCGGAGTTTCGCGGAACGATTCTGCAGACACCGCCGCCGTTTTCAGCCAAGAAGATCGCCGGGACACCTGCTTACCGGCTGGCGCGCAAACAGATTGCGGTGGAACTGGAGCCGGTGGAGGTTCAGGTTCACGCGCTGGAGCTGGTGGAATTCGATGGAGTGCGGGCGCGGGTGCGGGTGCGCTGTTCGGCGGGAACCTATCTGCGCAGCATCGCTCACGAGCTGGGACAGCGCTTGGGATGCGGGGCTTTCCTGGAACAATTGCGGCGCACGGCGGCCGGGGAATTCAGCGAGACGGATGCGCATACGTTGGGAGAACTGGAGAAGCTGGCCACCGAAGGGAGGTTCGAAGAGGCACTTATTCCGGCGTCGCGGGTGCTACCGGAGATTCCGTGCGCCACGGTGGACGCTTTGACGGCCGGGCAGATCCGGCAGGGTAAGGACTTCCGCCTGTCTCCATTTCTCGGGCTGGGCCGGGGTCAATATGTTAAGGCTATTGGGCCGGACGGGGATTTGGTGGCGATTGGGGAGGCGCGGCTGCCGCATCTTTACCATCCGATTTTGGTGATGTAAGCGCTGAATGAAGCAAGTTTAATACCAGCGTTAGCAACCCTTGCGGCCGGTTGGTTTATCATTCAAGTGTGCGCCGCTTTGCCGCTCTAATTGTGTGTTTGCTCGGCTTGGCGGGTGGTCCAGCCAAGGCGCAGGAAGACACTAGCGCGGCGAAAACCGAGGCTGGCAAGAGCGAACCCAAGTACAGCGATACTTTCTCGGGGCCGATCGTGGAGGTGTTCTACACCGGCGACAGCACCAAGAAGGTTCATCCGGGTGACGCGATCACGCGCATCACGGTTTCGCGCAGCATTCTGGGGAAGCCGGCCGAGAAGGCGACGTTCTGGATCAAGCCCGATACCAAGATTGAAGGCAGCCTGCGGATGCGAGTCAGAGTGACGGTGGGGTACGTGGTGGGCGATGAAGGGAACGTGGCGCGGCTGATCGTGGTGCGGACCTCGCAGAAGCAGAGTGACAGGAAGTAGTTACTTCTTCTTTTTTCTTTTGGCGGCCCAGCCTTCTTTTACTACCTGGCGCGCGCGTCCGAGCGCCAAGGCATCGGGCGGCACCGGATCGGTGATTACGGAACCGGCGCCGATGTAACTGGAGTCGCCGATGTCGACGGGAGCGACTAGCGTGGAGTTGCTTCCGACGAATGCGTCTCGACCGATGCGGGTGCGGTGCTTGCTGACTCCGTCGTAATTACACGTTATGGTTCCGGCTCCGATGTTGGTGTGCGGGCCGACTTCGGCGTCGCCCAGGTAAGCCAGGTGATTGGCTTTGGCGCCGTCGGCGAACTGAGTATTCTTGAGTTCCACGAAGTTGCCGATGCGGGCGTGGGAGCCTACGTGAGTGCCTCCGCGCAGGCGGGCGAAGGGGCCGATATGCGCGCCGTGTTCGATCCGGGTGTCGACGATGGAGGTGAAGGGGGCGACTTCGACTCCGTTGGCGAGGATCGAGTTTCGGATGATAGAACAGGCGCCGATATGGCAATCCTCTCCGATTTCAGTGCGGCCGAGGATCTGCGCGAAGGGTCCGACGACGGTGTCGGGCGCGATGCTGACCGGCTCGTCGATGCTGACGGTTTCCGGCTTTTCGATGGTAACGCCCGCGAGCATGAGCTGCTGGACCTTGCGGCCGCGAAAGATCTTGTCTACCGCGGCCAGCTCAACGCGGGTGTTGATGCCCAGGAGCTGTTGCGGATCGGGGACGTTCATGGCTTCTACGTGGTGTCCGGCGCGCGTCAGGATTTGGGCGATATCGGTGAGGAAGTATTCGGCGGCGGGATTGTCCGGGCGGATTTCGGCGATGTGCTTCCACAGAAGATCGGCGCGAAAGCAGTAGATTCCGGAGTTGATGAAGCGGATGCGGAGTTGCTCGGGGTTGGCGGCTTTTTGTTCGACGATCTGCTGGACGGCGCGGTCTTTTCCGAAGATGACGCGGCCGTAGCCGGTGGGGTCGTCGAGTTCGGTGGTGATCACGGTGGCGGCCGCGGAGCTGGCAGACTGTTGATGGACCAGCGCCTGGAGGGTAGTGGAAGAGAGCAGCGGGCAATCGCCATAGAGCACGACCACGAGCCCGGGCTGCGGGGCGAGAGCGTCGCGGCAGGTCAAGACAGCGTGGCCGGTGCCTTGCTGTTCGGCTTGTATCGCGAAGCGGACCCCGAGCGGTGAAAGAAGCGATTCCACTTGTTCGGCCTGGTGTCCCACCACCACGGTGATGTGCTCAGGCGATGTGAGGCTTGAGGCGGCGTGGACCACGTGTTCGATCAAAGACAGGCCGCCGGCGCGATGCAGAACTTTGGCGCGCTTGGACTTCATGCGAGTGCCCAATCCTGCGGCCAGGATCACCACGTTTACGGGAGCGTTCATTTCGGTTGGAATCACCCCAGGATCCGGATTTTGTCGCGGCCGGCGCGGGCGCGGCGAGCCAGGTTGAGAGCGACCTCGGCCACGGCGCGGGGATCATGACGCACGATTTCACCTTCGCCGAGCAGATCCGCCGTCACTATCTGGAGGCCCATCTGTGCCAGGCGATCCACATCATTTATGACCGAATGGACATTTTCGGCTGCGTACTTGCGGCGCTGGCGGGCGCTAATGCTGCGCGTGTTCACCACGACCACGTCCAGGAACGGCTGGCCGGCGTGGCGAAGCAATGCGTCCACGTGGTCGGAAGCGCGAAAGCCGATGGTTTCGCCCGGCTGCCACATGAGGTTGACGAAGTAAGCTTTCAGGGCGCGGCTGCGGCGGATGGCTTCGGGAATGCCTTGGACGAGCAAGTTGGGAATCAGGCTGGTGAACAGCGAGCCGGGACCGAAGGTGATGAGATCGGCCTGTGCGATGGCTTCCAATGTTTCGGGCAGCGGTTTGCAGACGCGCGGCGCCAGGCGAATGCGGTGAATGCGGGCGCGGCTCTTGCTGATTTTGGTCTCGCCCGTGACGATGCGTCCGTTTTCGAGTTCGGCTTCCAGGGTGACGTTGGCGGCGGTGGAAGGGTAGATGCGACCCAGGCTGGCTAGAACTTCGGAAGACAATTTGACGGCCTGGGCGAAGTCGCCGGTGAGACTGGTCAAAGCGGTTAAGAAGAGGTTGCCGAAGCTGTGTCCTTTGAGCCCGCGGCCCTGGGAGAAGCGATATTGGAAGAGCTGCGACAGCAAGGCTTCGTCTTCCGAGAGCGCCACCATGCAATTGCGGATGTCGCCTGGAGGCAGGATGTTCAGCTCGCGGCGGAGGCGTCCGGAGCTGCCACCGTCGTCGGTGACGGTGACCACGGCGGTGATGTCGACTTCGCGGGGAGCGCGGGCGTAGCGCTTGAGGCCCTGCAACAAGGTGGAGAGGCCGGTGCCTCCTCCGATTGCGACGATGCGAAGCGGCTCCATCAAGTTATAGGATCGCAGGTTCCACGGCAAAGTTTCCTGAACTAATCAGACTATTTTGGATAGAACCGTAGCGATAGGAATGTGGTACCAGATTCCGGAGGAAAATCTCAGTAGAGGAGTTGGACGGATTGGTTAGGCGGCGGTGGTTTCGTCGTCTTCGTCGTAGGCCGGGACCGACTCCAGGTCTTCGGCTTCGAAAACCTGGTCGCAATCCAAGCAGCGGACGTAGTCGACACCATCGCGTCTCGCCATAATTTCGGTCCGAGAGTGTTGGCAGTACTGCATAAATGGAGATTATTCACTATTCTAAGCATGCGTACCGGCTTGTCAAGCCCCCTTTGGTTCTGGGTAGGGAGGAGTAGGGAAGGGTGTTGGTAAGGCAGCGGCAGACTTCCGCTATTATTCGGATTCCGGGGAATTCGATAGGCCGTTGAATCTGTGCAGGCGATTGGTGTCAAAAGTGGTGAGGCCGGCCAGCAGGCGGCTGTCGGGGAGCGGGGCCTCGACCTGGCAGCGCAGCGGGACCACTCCGGCCCAGATGGGGAGCGCGAAGTCTTCTTCGTCATCGATAGGAGGGCCGGTGCGCACCTTGGCTGAGACTTCGTCCAGGTCCAGAGCCAGGACGCTGGTGGCTTTAAGCTCGCGGTCGTCGGGCTGGCGGACTTCTTCCCATCGGCCGGGGACGATGTGGTTGGTTACGGCGCGCAGGCCGGCGAGCTTCTCTTGCTTGTCGGTTATGGTTTGGGCCTTGCCGAGGACCATGACGGAACGATAGTTCATGGAGTGATGGAAGGCGGAGCGCGCCAGCACCAGGCCGTCGACCAAGGTTACGGTGAAGCATAGGTCGACTCCCCGATCGAGGTTACGCAACATGCGGCTGGCCGACGAGCCGTGGATGAAGAGGCGCTCATCCACGCGGCCATAGCCGGTGGGGACGACGTAGGGCTGGCCGTCAACGACGAAGCCGATGTGGCAGATGAAGCCTTCATCCAGGATGGAATGGACTTGCGCCTTGTCGTAGACGGCGCGTTTGGGCAGGCGATGGACTTCGGTTCTTTCGGTGGGTTGGTAAGCCGGCATCTTCTTTCCACTCTAACAGTGACAGCCGCGTTTGTGAGGGACTCGCACAGTTGTGGTATTGCTCTTGCAGCACAGGTTCGCGCAGGAGGACTTATGATACAGCACCTTGCTCTATCGGAGGCGCAATTGAATCTGATTCTGGAACTGTTGGAGGGGGAGCAAAAAGAATTGTTGTTGGAGATCCGTCACACCGATACGGCCAATTTCCGGGTGAGTTTGAAGGAGCGGCTGGCAACGTTGGAGGCGGTGCTCCTAAAAGTAAAGTCGCTGGAGGCAGCCGAGCGGGTGTGATGGACAGGTGGTCCGTCGCGTGCAGTGCCAGCGTGGTTCATAAGAATTAATGGAGGTGCGAAATGCCGATAGGTGACGTTTGCGTGCGCGACGTCGTGGTGGCTGGTCCGGAAACGACGGTGCGAGAAGCGGCTCGGTTGATGGCCAAGCAGCATGTAGGGAATCTGGTGGTGGTCCAGGAAGAAGCCGGAGGGCGCGTGGTTCCGATTGGGATCATCACGGATCGGGATATCGTCCGCAACGTGGTGGCTGAAGCTCTGGATGCGCGAGTGTTCACGCTGGGAGACCTGGGCGTCAGGGAACTGGTGACGGTTAACGAAGATCTGGGTATTTTTGAATGCATGCAGCACATGCGATTGCACGGCATCCGGCGAATGCCAGTGGTGGACCAGGACGGGGCGCTGGTGGGGATCATCTCGCTGGATGACATGATCCAACTGTTGGCCGAGGAGATGGGCGAATTGGGCAAGCTAATCGCGCGAGAGCAGGCCTATGAGGAGGCGCTGGCTTGATAGAGGAGCGCCTGGGAGGAACGCCGGGATTGCGGTGAGAATGTGGGCGCTATTGTTGGATCGATTTCAGATAGGTCACGAGCAGGTTGAAGCGCTCGTTCGCGGCTTGTTC
>Ga0335083_10003602_pt1 | contig 19987 bp, 16 predicted proteins | sample Lox_Sample_42_FD_206716 | JGI IMG/M metagenome (GOLD analysis project Ga0335083, IMG submission 206716) | Soil microbial communities from Loxahatchee National Wildlife Refuge, Florida, United States - Lox_Sample_4.2 | ecosystem: Environmental > Terrestrial > Soil > Wetlands | place: USA...
ACAAGTACTCAATTCCCCCTCTCCAAGCTTCGCTAGCCGATTGCATCGGCGAGCTACGCTATCCTCTCCCCCTTCCGGGGCGAGGATAAGATAGAGCCCTTGAATCTTGCCCTCGGTGTATTAGCTGGGCTAAACGCTCCCTCGGCCCCTCGTAGCGCACTGGAACATTCATGGGCGTCGCCCTCATTCAGACCGCCGATATCCTGCTCAATGTCGCCTGGTGGATCATCATCGTGCAGGCGATCCTCAGCTGGCTCATCGCCTTCAACGTCATCAACACCAGCAATGATGTGATCCGCAGCATCTGGATCGCGCTCGATAAGCTGACCGAGCCGCTCTATCGCCCGATCCGCAAGATCATGCCGGACCTTGGCGCGCTCGATCTCTCGCCGATGGTCGTGCTGATCATCATCATCATCCTGCAGGGTCCGGTGCTCGGCGCAATCGCGCGCGCCATCGCCTACTAGACCCGGGGCGGGCCCCATGCCCCTCCGCCGCGAGGGCGCCGACCTCCTTCTCGCGATCCGGCTGACTCCCAAAGCTTCGCAGGCCCGCATCGGCGGCAGTTTCACCGACTCGGCCGGGCAGAACTGGCTACAGGCAGCCGTCACCGCGCCGCCCGACAAGGGCAAGGCGAACGCCGCGCTGATCGGCTATCTCGCGAAAATGCTGCGCCTTCCGGCCTCGTCGATTTTGCTGGAGACAGGCGATACCAACAGGCTAAAGCGCCTGCGGCTCAAGGACTGCACGCCCGCGGCCGAACAGATACTCATCGAGATCGCCAGCAAGGAGCGGACAGGGACATGACTTTGGGCAAGACGATCGACGGCAAGGCCTTCGCGGAGAAATTGCGCGGCCGCGTCGCTGAAGGCGTCAGGGATTTCGTGGCGCAGACCGGGCGCAAGCCGGGCCTGGCGGTGGTGCTGGTCGGCGAGGACCCGGCGAGCAGCGTCTATGTGCGCTCCAAGGGCAAGGCGACCGTCGAGGTCGGCATGGAAAGCCTGGAGTTCAAGCGCCCCGCGACGATCAGCCAGGAGGAGCTGCTCGAGCTGGTCGAGGAGCTGAACGGCGACCCGAGCGTCGACGGCATCCTCGTGCAGCTGCCGCTGCCCAAGCATCTCGACGATGCCGCGGTGATCGCCAAGATCGATCCCGCCAAGGATGTCGACGGCTTCCATGTCGTCAATGCCGGCAAGCTCGCGGTGGGCGATCCGACCGCTCTGGTGCCCTGCACGCCGATGGGCTGCCTCATGCTCCTCAAGGACGAGCTCGGCGACCTGTCGGGCAAGGAAGCGGTGGTGATCGGCCGCTCCAACATCGTCGGCAAGCCGATGGCGGCGCTGCTGCTCGGCGAAAGCTGCACGGTGACGATCGCGCATTCGAAGACGCACGATCTCGCCGGCGTCGTTCATCGCGCGGACATCGTGGTTGCGGCAGTCGGTCGTCCCGAGATGGTCAAGGGAAGCTGGATCAAGCCGGGCGCCACCGTCATCGACGTCGGCATCAATCGCGTGCCGGCCGACGAGGAAGGCAAGTACAAGATCGTCGGCGACGTAGCGACCGCCGAAGCGATCAGTCACTGCGCGGGCATCACGCCGGTGCCGGGCGGTGTCGGGCCGATGACCATCGCGGTTTTGCTGCGCAACACGCTGGTCGCGGCGCATGACCGCGCGGGCCTCGCGAGGCCCAGGGACATCTGATGCGGGCGGCATCCGCCTGTCGGCTTGCCGCGCTCGTCCTGGCGTGCGCGGCGGCGGGCGCGGATGCCCAGCAGGGCGGGCGCGGCTTCACCCTGCAGGAAAATGGCCAGTCGGTGCCGGGCCTCTCCAATGCCGATCCCAGCGCGATCGTCGCGGCGGAAATCGCCTTCCTGCAGCGGGCGCAGGAGCGGGGCCAGTGGACCGGCTTTCGCGAGACCGCCGACAAGGATGCGGTCATGTTCGTGCCCGAGGTGGTCAATGCCGAGCGCTGGCTCCGGAAGAAGAAGGACCCGCCCCAGTCGGTGAGCTGGTCGCCCGACCGCATATTCATGGCCTGCGACGGCAGCTATGGCGTGGCGGAGGGGCATGCCACCTGGCCGGACGGGCGCAAGGGTGGCTATGTGACGCTGTGGCGGCGGCAGGCGCAGGGCGACTATAAATGGGTGCTCGACTGGGGCGTCGACAAGCCGAAGCCGGGCCGCGCGGATGGCGACGAGGAGACGATCGACGGCAAGGTCGCCGAGTGCGTGCCGCGCAGCATGGGGCCGCAGCGCCAGTTCGCCCGGGATTCCGACGAGCGGCGGCGGCCGCAGCGGGTCAAATATGAGGTGGTCCGCATCGCCGACCCGCCGCCGGCGAACGGCGAGGGCCAGTCGCGCGACGGGACCCTGCGCTGGCGCTGGACGACCGGGCCGGACGGGGCGCGGACTCTCAAGGTCGATATGCGCGAAGATCGCGAACTTCGGACGGTGATCGACGACAGCTCTTCCGGTCATTAAAGCCCTCCCATGATCGAGCTGTTTCTCTCTGCCTTCGTGTCCTTCTTCGTGGTCATCGATCCGCCCGGTTGCGGACCGATCTTCCTGGGCCTGACTGCCGGCGCGACCCATGGTCATCGCAACGCCATGGCGATCCGCGCGGTCATCGTCGCCACCTGTATCCTGATCGCCTTCGCGCTGATCGGCGAGCCGCTGCTCGCCATGCTCGGCATCGATCTCTCGAGCTTCCGCATCGCCGGCGGCATCATGCTGTTCTTCATCGCGCTGGAGATGGTGTTCGAGAAGCGCACCCAGCGGCGCGAGGACCGTGCGCAGAAGGTCAAGGACACGCCCGAGGTCGAAGATGTCTCGATTTTCCCCATGGCCATGCCGATGATCGCCGGCCCCGGCTCGATCGCGACGGTCATGCTGCTCATGTCGCGCGCGCAAGGCGTCGAGGCGAGCATCGTCGTGATCTCGGCCTTGCTGGCCAATCTGCTGCTGATGCTTGTTGCGCTGCTCGCTGTCGGGCCCCTGATGCGGCTGGTCGGCCAGCAGGTGGAGGCGGTGATCACGCGCGTGCTGGGCGTCATCCTCGCTGCGTTGGCGGTCCAGTTCGTGGTCGACGGGCTCAGGGGCAGCCATCTGTTCTGAAATGGTTGTCCCGCCGCCGGAAAGGCGGCACAAGGGGCCGACGTCATGTCAACGCCATTACCCAGCCCGCCTTCCTTTCCCTGGCTCGATCTCGCGATCGTCCTGGCGCTGATCCTTCTGAACGGGCTGTTCGCGCTGTCCGAACTCGCCATTGTGTCGGCGCGGCGCGCGCGCTTGCAGGCCATGGCGAAGGTCGGCCGCCGCGGCGCCCAGGCAGCGCTCGATCTGCGCGCGTCGCCGGGGCGTTTTCTCTCGACCGTGCAGATCGGCATCACCGGCATTGCCGTGCTGGCCGGCGCCTTTTCCGGCGAGAAGCTCGGCGGCCCGGCAGGCGAAGAGCTGCAGCGCTGGGGCCTTCATCCCGAAACCGCCCAGAATATCGGCTTCGGCATCGCGATCGTGCTGACCACCTATGTCTCGCTCATCATCGGCGAGCTGGTCCCCAAGCAGCTCGCCCTGCGCAATCCCGAGCCGCTGGCCGTGCTGATCGCACCCGCCATGGTCCGGCTCGCCAGGGTGACGGCGCCGCTGGTCTGGCTGCTCGAAGGCTCCAGCGCGCTCATCTTCCGCCTGCTGCGCGTGCGCGCCGAATCGCCGCATCACGTGACCGCAGAGGAGCTGCAGCTCATCGTTGCCGAAGCCACGCGGCATGGCGTCATCGAGGAGGAGGAGCGGGCGATCATTTCCGGTGTCGTGCGGCTCGCCGACCGGCCGGTCCGCGAGGTCATGACCCCGCGCACCGAGGTCGACTGGATCGACGCCGATGCGCCGCTCGACGAGGTGCGTGCCAAGCTCGCCGAGACGCCGCACAGCAAGGTGCCAGTGGCGGAAGGGCAGATCGAGGACATTATCGGCGTCGTCCAGGCGCGCGACATCATGGCGGCGCTGCTGCGCGGCGAGGCGATCGATCTGCGCGCGCACATGCATCCCGCCGCGATCGTGCCCGACCAAGTCGACGCCATGGACGCGCTCAAGGTGCTGCGCGAGGCGGATGTGCCGATGCTGATGGTCCATGACGAATATGGCCATTTCGAAGGTATCGTGACGCCGACCGACCTGCTCTCCTCGATTGCCGGCGAGTTCGCGTCGGACCTCGACAGCCATGACGAGCCCATGTTGATCGAGCGCGACGACGGATCGTTGCTCGTCTCGGGGCAGATGGCCATCGATGCGCTCGCCGAACGGATCGATCTCAAGCTGGATGACGAGCGCGATTACGCGACCGTGGCCGGCTTCGCGCTCGCGGTGCTGCGGCGTCTGCCGCATGAAGGCGAGCATTTCACGGAGCAGGGCTGGCGCTTCGAGATCGTCGACATGGACGGGCGCAAGATCGACAAGCTGCTGGTCGCCCGCGCCAGGCGGGGCTGACCGGTCAGCCGTTCACGATGCGCGGTCCTTCAGGGGACACGAGGCGGAGCGGGCGGGCGGTTTCGCCACGCCTGAAATTCAGATTGGCGAGACACCAGGCCCAGAATTCATCCGACTTGGAATAGGCCTCCCAGGCGGACTGGGCATAGCCACGCGGATCCTCGTCGATGCGCACGGCCGGCCAATTGGCCTGGTGCTGGCCCAGTGCATAGCGGAACGCGGTGAAGTGGCGGTTCATCTCATGCTGCACGTCCGGCGTTGCCGCGAGCGCACGGTCCTGCACGATCAGGATGCCCAGCAGGCCAAGCTGCTCGGCGAACTTGCGGCGTGAGCGGACAAGATCGAGCTTGCGCTCGGGATCGGAGCGCCGTCCCGCCGATACAACAGCCTGTTCGAGCTCGGCATAGCGTGCGAGCGCGTCATGCAGCTGGAGTGACAGTTCCACGGCCATATTTGGCGTCCTCTCGATCCACGATTATCGCGCCAACCTGTTGAACAAGGGTAAAGAGGAGAAGGATTCCCTGATTTCTCAGCTATCTAGCGGATCACGCGGCCAGATAGCGCGCCACGATCGCGATTTCCGCGCGCAGCATTTCGGCGCGATCGACGCGGCCGACACGCGCCATTTCCCGGGCCGCCGCCTCGCGCTCGGCGATTTCATGCTGCAGGATTTGCTGCAGCTCGGCCTCGCCGAGCGACCGACGCGGCACCTCGAGCGACGGATCGCCGAACACGCCCATATGGGCCGGCTTGAAGGCAGGATCGAGCGGGATCGACTGGGCATTGTCCACCGCGCCGATCAGCGCGCGCAGCACGGCTGCTTCCTCTCGTGCGCGGGTCTGCATCGCTGCCTTGAGGTCGGCGCGCAGCCGGTCAGTGAAGGCTTGCGAAAGATCGGCGGTCACGGGACTTGCGCGCCGGCGGCCTCGCGCGACGCGGCCCGCCAGCCGATGTCGCGACGGCAGAAGCCGCCGGGAAAGCCGATTTTGTCGACAAGCGCATAGGCTGCCGCCTGGGCTTGGGTGACATTGGTACCGAGCGCGGTGGCGCAGAGCACGCGGCCGCCGTTCGACACAAGGGCGCCGTCCTTTAGCGCTGTGCCGGCATGGAAGATCATGGCGTCGTCCGGGGTAAGCGGCAGCGAGATGGAAGAACCTTTTTCGGGCGTGCTGGGATAGCCGTTGGCGGCAAGCACCACGGTGAGTGCCGTCCGGTCGGTGAAAACGGGGGGCTCCGCCTGTGCGAGCCGGCCTTCGGCGGTCGCCAGCAGCAGATCGACAAGATCGCCTTCGAAGCGCATCATCAGCACCTGGCATTCCGGATCGCCGAAACGGCAATTATATTCGATCAGCTTGGGTCCCTGCGCGGTCAGCATGAGGCCGGCGAACAGCACGCCGGAATAGGGCGTGCCCCGCGCCGCCATGGCCGCGACGGTGGGCCGGATGATCTCGTCCATGACGCGCGTCTCAAGTTCAGGCGTCAGCACGCTCGCCGGGCTGTAGGCGCCCATGCCGCCGGTATTGGGTCCGGTGTCGCCATCGCCCACGCGCTTGTGGTCCTGCGCGGAGCCGAAGGGCACGACCGCAACGCCGTCGGTGAGCGCGAAGAAGCTCGCTTCCTCGCCGGTCATGAACGCCTCGATCACCACTTCGGCGCCCGACGCGCCGAACCCGCCGCCGAACATATCGGCAATGGCGTCCTCGGCCTCGGCACGGGTCTGGGCGATGATGACGCCCTTGCCGGCGGCGAGCCCGTCCGCCTTGACGACGACCGGCAGGCCGAAATCGGACAGGGCGGCACGCGCCTCGCCCTCGGTTGTGCAGCGAACATAGCGCGCGGTGGGAATGCCTGCTTCGATGCACAGGTCCTTGGTATAGCCTTTCGAGCCTTCAAGCTGCGCCGCCGCCTTGCTCGGCCCGAACACGGGGATGCCGTCCGCGCGCAGTGTATCGGCAATGCCATCGACCAGTGGCGCTTCCGGACCCACGACGACCAGGCCGATGTCATGGGCGTCGCATAAGGCGATAACGGCCTTGTGATCGGCGAGGTCGAGGTCGACCAGCCTGGCGAGCTGCGCTATCCCGGGATTGCCCGGCGCGGCGAACAGCCCGGTGCAGCGCGGCGATTGCGCGAGCTTCCAGGCGAGCGCATGTTCGCGGCCGCCGCCGCCGAGCAGAAGGATGTTCATGGCCGAAGAGTCCATCAGTGAGGAAGAAGTGCCGGGCCGCCTGTTAGCGCAGGAGCGGGAGGGCGACAATCTCGCGCCGCTGACGGTCTCCGAATTTTCGGGTCTCCTGAAGCGGACGGTCGAGGATCGCTTCGGCCATGTCCGCATCCGGGGCGAAATCAGTGGCTTCAAGCGCGCGGCTTCCGGCCATGTCTATCTCAGCCTCAAGGATGAGGATGCGGTCATCGACGGCGTGATGTGGAAAGGCTCGACGGCGCGCCTCGCCTTCGCGGCGCAGGACGGGATCGAGGTCATAGCGACCGGCCGGGTCACGACGTATCCCGGGCGCAGCAAATATCAGATCGTCATCGAGAGCATGGAGCTGGCCGGCGAAGGCGCGTTCATGCAGCTGTTCGAACGGATGAAGGCGCAGCTCGCCGCCGAGGGCCTGTTCGATCCGGCCAAACGTCGCCCCATCCCGACGCTGCCCAGCGTCATCGGCGTAGTGACCTCGCCAACCGGCGCCGTTATCCGCGATATCCTGCACCGCCTTGCCGATCGCTTTCCCATCCATGTGCTGGTCTGGCCCGTGCTGGTGCAGGGCGACGGCGCCGCGCAGCAGGTCGCCAATGCAGTACGCGGCTTCGGCGCCATCGAGCCCGGCGGCTCCATTCCCCGCCCCGATGTGCTGATCGTGGCGCGCGGCGGCGGCTCGATCGAGGATCTCTGGGCGTTCAATGAAGAGGCGGTGGTGCGCGCGGTCGCTGCCTCGCCGATTCCGGTCATCTCGGCGGTCGGCCATGAGACGGACACGACGCTCTGCGATTTCGCCGCCGATCTGCGCGCGCCGACGCCGACCGCCGCCGCCGAAATGGCGGTGCCCGTCCGTGCCGAGCTGCTGGCGTTCGTGAGCGAGCTGGATGCGCGCATGGGGCGCAGTGTGTCGCGTGGCATGGAGCGGGCGCGCGAGCGGTTGGAGGCGCAACGCCGCTTGCTGCCCCGGCCCGACATGCTGCTGGGTCCGGTGCTCCAGCGCGCCGACGATCTTGGCGAGCGGCTGCGGCGGGGCCTGTCCCATCGCCTGAGCGATGCGCGGCGCGAACTGGCCGACGCGTCCGGTGCGCTCCGACCCCCGCTCCTGCGCGCACAGGTGGAGCGTGGCCGTGAAAAGCTGGCTCGTGCCGCGCTGCGGCCGGTTCTGGTCGAACGCCGGCTGGCCGACGCGACGCAGCGCTTCGATGCGCTCTCGCGCCTGTTTGCCTCGCTCGACCCCGATGCCCCCCTGTCGCGCGGCTTTGCGCGGGTCATGGACGGCGAAGTGCTGGTGCGCAGCAGCGCGCAGGCGCGCGCCGCCGGGCGCTTCACGCTCAAATTCAGTGACGGGGAGGTCGCTGCCACGACCGCTGAAGGAGGCGCGCCGCCCTCGCCGACATCCGGGCAAACGTCTCGCAGGCGCCCCGGTGCCCCGTCGGCGCAATCGGACCTGTTCGGCTAGTCGATCATGCATTGCCGGTTCATCAGGCTCGTGCTTTGTTTCCGCCGATGAACCTTGCCCGCCGCACCTTTCTGTCCGTTTGTGCCGTCTTTCCCGTTGCGGGCAGGGCGCTGGCCAAGGACGGCGAGGCTGATCCCTTTGGGCTGAACGGATCGCCGCGCCAGGGCGCGGCGCTGCTCGGCAAGGTGCCGGACAAGACGGCGACCCTCACGCTGGGCGACACGAAGGTCGATTTCGCCGCCGACGGGCGCTTCATCATCGCCTTCGATCGCGATGCCGGTCCCGAAGCGCTGCTGCGGGCGACGTTGCGGGACGGCCATGTCGTTGAGCAGCATCTGGTGGTGGCGCCGGGCCATTGGCAGATCGAGAATGTCGATGCACCGCTGCTGGGCGGCGCGGCCACGACCGAGGAGTTCCAGAAACTGCGCGGCGCGGAACTTGAGCAGATCGCCGCTGCCCGCGCGGTTCACAGTGCCGGCACCGGCTGGCGTCAGCCCTTCATCTGGCCGGTCAAGGCGCGTATCTCGGGGCTGTTCGGATCGCAGCGCATCTATCGCGGCACGCCGGCCAGCTATCATGCCGGGGTTGATCTCGCCGGCGGCGCGGGCACGACCTATGTCGCGCCGGCGGACGGGGTCGTGACCCTGGCCGCGGACCATCCGTTCACGCTGGAAGGCAATCTGCTCATCGTCGATCATGGCATGGGACTCAACAGCGCCTTCCTGCACAGCGAGAAGCTGCTCGTGACGGTGGCGCAGACGGTGAAACAGGGGCAGCCGCTGGGCCAGATCGGCATGACCGGACGCGCGACGGGGCCGCATTTGCACTGGGCGATGAAGTGGGAAGACGCCCGCATCGATCCCACGACATTTGTTGTTTCCGCAGCGCGGCTTTGAGTAACTTTATTTCGCGTCTGCGAACGGGATGACACCGCACTGCCACAGCGCGTCACACAAATTACGTTTTCGAGCCACGCGCGCCGGCACCCGTTAAGGTCACTCGCCGGGATGAGGCGCCAGCGGCCATTTGTGCAAAGACTGCGTTCGCAGCCATGTGCTGCAACAAATCTTTCGCATTCCCTGTAACCATCGAAATTTTATATCAAAATATCCGGATCGCCGCGCCGGCAGTGGCCCGGTCTTGTTGTTGCCGAATTGTCACAATTCTTAAACGAATGGTTTACCCGGCCCAACCCCCCAGCTTTACACAAACGTAAAGCACCGAAAAAATTGTGCATCACACGAGGGACGACGACCCGGGGACCATCTCCGGGCGGCCCTTCGCGTTTCGAGGGAGTTCGCAATGCAATCAATCGAAAACACAAAGGCTTATCGCGCCCGCGCCGCCACCACGCGCGCCGTTGCGCTGATGAGCGCTTCCGTTACGGCAATGGCGCTTTTCGCCGCACCTGCACATGCGCAGGGCAGTTCGACTCAGCCGGCAGATGCCGCGAGCGACGAAGGGAATCCGATCATCGTCACCGGCTCGCGCATCGCGCGGCCCGAGCTGGAAGCTTCCGTACCGGTTGCCGTGGTGTCGTCCAAGGCCATCGAGGATGCAGGACAGTCGAACCTGCTCGACGCGGTTCGCGACCTGCCGATCGCCGGTCAGTCGGCTGACCGCTCGGCTTCGAACTTCCTGAACTCGGGCAATGGTGAGGCGACGATCAACCTGCGTAACCTCGGTGCCTCGCGCACCCTGGTGCTGATCAACGGCCGGCGCAGCGTCGGCGTTCCGGGCGGCTCGGCCGTCGATCTCAACAATATTCCGACCGACCTCATCGACCATGTCGAAATCGCCACCGGCGGCACGTCGGCCGTCTATGGTTCGGACGCCGTTGCCGGTGTCGTTAACATCATTCTGAAGAACAAGTTCGAGGGCCTGGAATTCCACGGCCAGGACATGATCTCCACCTATGGTGACGGCAATCGCATCCTGCTTTCGGGCACGGGCGGCTGGAGCTTTGGCGGCGGTGTCGGCCATGTCGTGGCCAACTTCAGCTACGTCAAGGAAAACGGCGTCGCTTCGAGCGATCGCGACTATTCGAAGAACGACTCGCCGGGCGGCAGCGCCTATTCCCCGCAGGGCGTCTTCTTCGACGCGAACGGTGACGCCTTCACCTTCGATTCGAACAACAATGTCGAAGACTGGGTCGGCGCACCTGGCCAGCGCTACAACCGCGCGTCCCAGCGTCTGCTGACCACGCCGGTGAAGCGCTATTCCGCCTCGCTGCTTGGCGACTATGAGTTCAGCAAGTCGGCCGACCTCTATGTCGAGTTCAGCTACAACAAGACGAAGGCGAACGGCCATATCGAGCCGCTCGCGGTCGACGACAGCGGCGCGCAGGGCGAGTCCGTCTATAATTTTGACGGTTCGGCCTTTGCGGGTATCCCGGTCAGCAACAATCCTTTCGTTCCCGCCACGATCGCGGCGGCGGCCGGCCCGGGCACCTATCTCGATTTCTACAAGCGCTCGCTCGGCATTTTCGACCGCAGCCCGAATGATGATCGCGACTATTATCGTGGCGTCATCGGCCTGAAGGGCGATGTTGGTTCCGGCTGGAACTATGATCTGTCCTATGAGCACAGCCAGGTGCGCGACGACACCACCAACGGCTCGATCCTGATGAACAATTACGGTGCCGCGCTGCAGACGACGACGCTGAACGGCCAGACCGTTTGCGCCGATGCGGCCGCGCGTGCGGCGGGCTGCGTTCCGATCAATATCTTCGGGTTGCAGACCTATACCGCGGCTCAGCTCAACTGGCTGACCACCTATGAAGGCGGCGTCTCCATTCCCGGCGCCACCATCGGCCAATCGGCAGCGACGGCCGAGTTCCTGCAGAACAACTATCAGGATGTTGTCTCGCTCGCCGTGACGGGTACGCTGTTCCGCCTGCCCGCCGGTCCGGTCGGCGTCGCGGCGGGTGGCGAATATCACCGCGAGAAGGTCTCCGAGCTCTATGACCCGTTCACCCGGTCCGGCTGGAGCGGGCAGCAGCTCAACGGCAACGAGGTCGGCAGCTATGACTCGAAGGAAGCTTTCCTCGAGCTCAATGTGCCGCTTCTTGGCGGCATGCCGCTGATCCACGAGCTGTCGATCGAAGGCGCGGCGCGCTATGCCGATTACAGCACCGTCGGCAGCGTCTGGTCCTACAAGTTCGGCGGCAACTATGCACCGAGCCCGGACATCCGCTTCCGGGCGATCTATGCCCGTGCCGTGCGTGCGCCGAACCTGAACGAGCTCTACTCGCCGCAGGCCAACACCGCGCAGCAGGTCATCGACCCGTGCGATCAGGACCAGGGTGCCGGTAGCGACGTCCAGGGCGTCGTCACGCCGCAGATTGCCCTTCCGGCCGCATGCACCAGCATCCCGGGCGTTTCCAACTATGTCGCCGCGCACCAGTATTTCACTTACAAGCTGGCGCAGGTGCAGACCATTTTCGGTCTGGTTGGCGGTAACCCCAATCTGGAGGCGGAAGCGACCAACACGTTCACCGCAGGCGCGACGATCACGCCCACCTTCCTGCGGAATTTCTTCCTCACCGCCGATTATTATTCGATCAAGGTGAAGAACGCGATTTCGAGCATCGATCCGCAGATTTCGGTCACCCAGTGCTTCGACACCGGCAATCCGGATTTCTGCAAGCTCGTCCATCGCGACACCAACGGCTTCATCACCGAGGTCGATCAGGTGTACATCAACGCGGCGTCTTTCGAGGTTGCGGGCGTCGACGTCCAGGCGGGCTACCATTTCGGCACGCACTTCTTCAACCCGACCGAAAAGGTCACGCTCGGCCTCTTCTACAACCACAAGTTCAAGCAGCAGCAGACGCCCTATCCGGGCGGCTTTGTCTCGGACGAACTGGGCAGAGCGGATACCTATGCCAGCCAGCAGCTCGGTACCGGTTTCAAGGATCAGTTCACGGCTGACCTTGATTATGCCACCGGCCCGATCTCGGTGCACTACAGGCTGAAATATCTCGGCCCGGTCGTGGCGAATGTTCCGATCCCGGCCTTTACCTACAGCGACCTGCAGGTGAAGTTCGACGTCGACAAGCGCTTTCAGTTCTATGTGGGCGCGGACAATCTGTTCAACAGACTGCCCCCGCTCGTCGCCACCGGCAGCAGCCAGTGGCCCGGCACCAACACGGTGGCGGACACCTACGACCTGGTCGGCCGGATGTTCTACGCCGGCGTCAAGGCGAAGTTCTGATCATTCGATCAGCACGGATGATGGAAGGGCGGCTCTCGGGCCGCCCTTTTCATTTCGGCGCCGCGGGCTCCGTCAGCCGCCGAGCATCGTGTCGAAGGCGATGGTCATGCGCTCGCCTTTGGGGAAGGGCCGTGTGCCGTGCCAGAAAAAGGACGGAAACAGCACCAGCCGCCCGACGCGGGGCTCGATCACCTGCAGTGGCGGCAGGCCGGTGCGCAGGCATTCGGGCGGCTCGCCGATGGTGAGCCATCCCGAATGGCCGGTCTGGCGCGGGTCGCGGGGATAGGTCACGTAAAAGGCCGAGCTCAGCGTGCCCTGCGGATGGAAATGGCTGACATGGTGGCCGCCGTCGACCAGGCGCACCGACCAGCTGTCGGTAAAGTGGAAGCGGGAGCGGTCGCGGCCGAGCAGGGGATGCGCGGCGTCGAAGACGGGCAGTGTATCGAGATAGCGCCGCACGGCATGGCGCATCGTTTCGTGAATCTGGCGGATTTCCGCATCGTCGCGACGGAAAATCTTGCCGGCGGTCTGTGTGCCGCCGCGCAAGGACTGATCAAAGGGATGAAAGCGCGCCACATGCAGCTTGCGTAGGCGGGCTGCGAGCGCATCCATGGTCTCGGGAGACAGATCGAGGTCGATGACCCGGACCATGCCGGGGCGATGCATCAGCCAGTCGTGGCGGCTGTCGCCGGTCATTCGCCATGCGGTCGCCAACAGGCCCCATGCGCCCTGATGCCCCGGGTTCTCATTCACGAAGGCTTCGGCAAGCGTCGCGGCCTGGGTTGCGTCGCCCTTGCGGATGAGATGGCGAACATGGGGGAGCGACAGCAGCCCACCCATGGCCGCAGCTCGCGCGAACGCCTGATCCGCGCGCCCCAGATCATCCGTTTCGCTCGCGGTGATGGCTTCGATGAGCCAGAAAAAAAGATGCTCGCCATGACTGCGGCGCAGCGCCGGGATGAGCGCGTCGACCTTGCCGTGCCGCCCGGCCTCGCTCAGCAGCCGCAGCGACGCGGTGACGAGGGCCATGTCGTCGCCGGCGTTGCGGATCGTATTGGTGAGAAATTGCTCGAAGGCAGTGATCGATCCGGTCTGCGAGAGCAGCTGGGCCATGATGACATGGCCTTCGACCCAGCCGGGATGCTGCTCGAGAAGATCACCCACGGCGCCGAGCGCGCGATCCGCGTCGCCCAGCTCGAACAGCTCGACCGCGTCGACAAGCTGTTGATCGCGGGCGATTTCGGCGAGCAGATTGGGGCTGGACGTCAGTTCGCCGCCATGCACCGCGGCGGCGCGCAAGTCAGCCGACTTCGCGGCGCTGAGCTGCGAAGCGAATTGCACACCTGCCGGTTGAACGGGCCCACGAGCGTTCATAGGCCCTAAAAACGGCAGATTCCGGCTATGGTTTAACATAACCGTCGGCGCGGTGGCGCCGGGAGGATGGCTTAGGCCACTTTGAGCTTCAACGCCCCGTCGCCTTCGTCGATCCTGACGGTTGATCCGTCCGGCACGTCGCCGCGCAGGATGAGGTCGGCGAGCGGGTCCTGCAGGAAGCGCTGGACGGCGCGCTTGAGTGGCCGCGCGCCATAGACCGGGTCATAGCCGACCCGCCCCAGCCAGGCGCGCGCGGCAGGCGTGAGGTCGAGTTTCACCTTGCGGTCCTTGAGCAGCTTGCCGACCCGGCTCACCTGGATGTCGACGATCGGAGCCATGTCCGCCGCACCGAGGCGATGGAACAGGATGATCTCGTCGAGGCGATTGAGGAATTCCGGGCGGAAATGGGCGCGGACCACTTCCATCACCTCGTCCTCGACCTTCTCGACCGGGTCCTCGTCGGCAAGGCCGGCGATGAACTGGCTGCCGAGGTTCGAGGTCAGCACGATGATCGTGTTGGTGAAGTCGACGGTGCGGCCTTGCCCATCGGTCAGGCGCCCGTCGTCGAGCACCTGCAGGAGCACATTGAACACATCGCCATGCGCTTTCTCGACCTCGTCGAAGAGGACCACCTGATAGGGCCGCCGCCGCACGGCCTCGGTGAGCACGCCGCCTTCCTCATAGCCGACATAGCCCGGCGGCGCGCCGATCAGGCGTGCAACCGAGTGCTTCTCCATGAACTCGCTCATGTCGATGCGCACCATGGCGTTGTCGTCGTCGAACAGGAAACCGGCAAGCGCCTTGGTGAGCTCGGTCTTGCCGACGCCGGTGGGCCCCAGGAACAGGAATGAACCGAGCGGGCGATTGGGGTCCTGCAGGCCGGCGCGCGAGCGGCGCACGGCGGTCGAGACCGCTTTCACTGCATCCTTCTGGCCGATGACGCGCTTGCCGAGTTCCTCCTCCATGTGGAGCAGCTTCTCGCGCTCGCCTTCCATCATCTTGTCGACCGGGATGCCTGTCCAGCGGCTGACAATGCCGGCAATGTCCTCGCTGGTCACCTTCTCGCGGAGCATCGAGTCATTCGACGTGCCCTGCGCCTCGGCGACCTGCTTTTCGAGGCTCGGGATCGTGCCATATTGCAGCTCGCCGGCCCGGGCGAGGTCGCCGGCGCGCTGCGCCTGGTCGAGTGCGACGCGCGCGGCATCGAGCTGCTCCTTGATTTTGCTCGCGCCTGCGATCTTGTCCTTGTCCGCCTGCCAGCGCGCGGTCAGTTCGGCCGATTCCTGCTGGAGGTTGGCGAGGTCTTCCTCAAGGGTCGAGAGGCGATCCTTGCTGGCCCGATCCTCTTCCTTCTTCAGCGCCTCGCGCTCGATCTGGAGCTGCATGATGCGCCGGTCGAGCGTCTCGATCTTTTCGGGCTTGGATTCGACTTCCATGCGCAGGCGGCTGGCAGCCTCGTCCATGAGGTCGATCGCCTTGTCGGGCAGGAAGCGGTCGGTGATGTAGCGGTTCGAGAGCGTCGCCGCCGAGACGAGCGCGCCATCGGTGATGTCGATGCCGTGGTGCAGCTCATATTTTTCCTTGAGGCCGCGCAGGATCGAGATCGTGTCCTCGACCGTGGGTTCGCCGACGAAGACCGGCTGGAAGCGCCGCTGCAGCGCCGGGTCCTTCTCGACATGCTTGCGATATTCGTCGAGCGTGGTCGCGCCGATGCAGTGCAATTCGCCCCGCGCGAGAGCCGGCTTCAGCAGGTTCGAGGCGTCCATCGCGCCTTCGCTCTTCCCCGCGCCGATCAATGTGTGCATCTCGTCGATGAAGAGGATGATCTGGCCCTCGCCGGCCTTGACCTCGTCGAGCACGCCTTTCAAGCGCTCCTCGAACTCGCCGCGATATTTGGCGCCCGCGATCAGGCTGCCCATGTCGAGCGCCATCAAGGTGCGGTCCTTGAGCGTATCGGGAACATCTCCGTTTGCGATGCGCAGCGCGAGACCCTCGGCAATGGCGGTCTTGCCGACACCGGGCTCGCCGATCAGCACCGGGTTGTTCTTGGTGCGCCGGGCGAGGATCTGGATGGTGCGGCGGATTTCCTCGTCGCGGCCGATGACCGGATCGAGCTTGCCAGCATGTGCTGCTTCGGTGAGGTCGCGCGCGAACTTCTTGAGTGCGTCATAGCGGTCCTCGGCGCTGGCGGTGTCGGCGGTCTTGCCCTTGCGAAGCTCATTGATCGCTGCGTTCAGCGCTTCCGGCTTCGCGCCTGCTGCCTGCAGGGCCTTGCCGGCCGGCGTGTTGAGCGAGAGCGCCAGCGCGACGAGCAGCCGCTCGACGGTCACATAGGAATCGCCCGCCTTCTGGGCGATCTGCTCGGCCTGGTCGAGCACGCGCACGGCATCATTGTTGAGGCCGGGCGTCTGCTGGGCGCCGCTGCCCGAGACCGAGGGGATCTTGCTCAGCGCAAGATCGGTCTCGCTCTGCGCCCGCGCCGGGTCGCCGCCGGCGGCGCGAATGAGACCGCTTGCCATGCCCTGCTCGTCCTCCAGCAGCGCCTTCAGCAGATGCTCGGGCGTAATCTGCTGGTGGTTCATGCGAATGGCGACGGTCTGCGCGCTCTGGAGAAAACCCTTGGCGCGATCAGTGAATTTTTCGAGATTCATTTTATCGAACTTCTCCCATATCGCGCATGGAGATAGTGTTGCCTATCGGCCACACAAGGGTTCCGCCCTCTTTTTCCACGCTCGCTGTGTCAGTGCAACAAGACAGTTGTCCCGGGATGCGCCTTGCGCGCGCCGGGGGCTCGTCTATTCTCGGCCTATTCGCCCCCTCCGGCGCTCCATCGACGGGAGACCGACCCATCATGATCCGCATCCTCGGCCGCTTCGCGCTGCTCGGCGCCCTGGCCGGCATGACACTGGCCGCTGCGTCCGCGCAGGCCACGCCGAAGCATCGGCCGCTGCCGCCGAAACATGTCGTGGTCGAAAACGAGATTTTTGCGCCCAAGCCCGCACCACTCGGCGACCTCGTGAAGGCGGTCGACATCCCCTATGAGATGTTCACCCTGCCCAATGGCCTGCGCGTGCTCGTCCATACCGACCGCAAGGCGCCGATCGTCGGGGTGACCGTCTATTACCGCGTCGGCTCGCGCAACGAACCCGCCGGCAAGACCGGCTTTGCCCATCTGTTCGAGCATCTCATGTTCGGCGGCTCGGAAAATGTACCCAATTTCGACAATCCGCTGACCGAGGCGGGTGCCAGCAACAACGGCTCGACTTCGTTCGACCGCACCAACTATGTCGAGACCGTCCCGACCGGCGCGCTCGATCTCGCCCTGTTCATGGAAGCGGACCGCATGGGCCGCCTGCTCGGCGCCGTCACCCAGGCCAAGCTCGATGCGCAGCGCGCCGTGGTCGAGAATGAGAAGCGCCAGGGCGACAACCAGCCTTTCGGGCTCGTCCAATATGCGATCACCGCGGCGCTCTATCCGCCCGATCATCCCTATGGCCATGACACGATCGGCTCGATGACCGATCTCGACAAGGCCAGCCTTGACGATGTGAAGGACTGGTTCCGCCAGAATTACGGGCCCAACAACGCCATATTGGTGCTGGCCGGCGATATCGACGCCGCAACGGCCAAAACGAAGGTCGAACGCTATTTCGGCGCCATCGCGGCCGGGCCGAAAGTCCCTCCCGTCGTCGCGCCGGTGCCGACGCTGCAGAAGCGCGTGGATCAGACCATGCACGATCAGGTCGCGACGACGCGGCTCTACCGCGCATGGGCGGTGCCGGGGCTCAACGATCCCGACGCCGTCCCGCTCGATGTCGCTGCGACGGTACTCGGCGGCCTCTCCAGCTCGCGCCTCGACAATGCGCTGGTGCGCAAGGAGCAGATCGCGGTCGGCGTGACCGCCTATGTCCAGAGCCTGGAACAGGGCGGCGAATTCGTCGTGACGGCGGACGTCAAGCCCGGAGTCGATCCGGCCCTGGTCTCGCGGCGGCTGGACGCGATCATTGCCGATCTCGTCGCCAATGGCCCGACGCAGGACGAAGTGCTGCGCGTGGCGACCCGTGAAGCGTCGGGCGAGATCGCCGGGCTGGAAGTGGTCGGCGGCTTCGGCGGCAAGGCGTCGACGCTGGCGGAAGGGCTGCTCTACTCGGGCGATCCGGCGCACTACAAAAAATATCTGGCCAATCTCGCCGCGACGACCCCGGCCGCCGTCAAGGCCGCGCTGCGGAAATGGATCACGCGGCCCGCCTTTGCCCTGCGCGTCGAGCCGGGCGAGCGCGATGCCTATGCCGAATCGCTGGTCGGCGCACCCGGCGCAGCCAAGGAAGGCGCGGAGGTTGTACCGCCCACGCCGACCATGTCCCTGCCGGCCGTGCAACCCAGCCCCAATGTCGATTTCCCGGCGGTGGAGTCGGCGAGCCTCTCCAACGGCATCAAGGTGCATGTCGCGCGGCGCGCGGCCATTCCCGCCGTCCAGATCGCCATGACCTTCGACGTGGGCACCGCCGCCGATCCCAAGGCAAGGGCGGGCATCGGGCAGCTCATGCTCGCGCTGCTCGAGGAAGGGACGACAAGCCGCAACTCGGTCCAGATCGCCGAGACCGAAGAGCGACTGGGGGCCAGCATCTCGACCGGCCAGTCGATGGACCGGACCGACCTGTCGCTGTTCGCGCTCAAGGCCAATCTTGCGCCCTCGCTCGATCTGTTTGCCGACGTGGTGCGCAATCCCGCCTTTGCGCCCGGCGAGGTGGAGCGCCTGCGCGCCACCCAGCTTGCCGACATCGCCGCCCAGAAGACGCAGCCGTCGAGCCTGGCGAGCCGGGCCATCCTGCCGCTCATCTATGGCAAGGGTCACCCCTATGGCGCAGCCGCTGGCGGCCTTGGCGACACCGCGACGGTCAAGGCGATCACGCCGGCCGAGCTGCACCGCTTCCATGCCGGCTGGCTGTCGCCGGGCAAGGCCGAGATTTTCGTCGTCGGCGATACCAGCCTGGCCGAGATCCTGCCGCTGCTCGAAGCGCGGTTCGGCATATGGCCGACCAATCGCATGGCGCCGCCGGTCAAGGATTTCTCGACGCCCATACCCCCCGCCAAGCCCGGCATTTTCTTCATCAACCGCCCGCAGTCGCCGCAGTCGATGATCCTGGGCGCCTTCGTGACCAGCGCGAAAGGCAGCGACGATCTCGTCGCCTTCGATGCCGCCAACACGATCCTCGGCACCGACTTTCTCTCGCGGCTCAATGCCGACATTCGCGAGACGCGCGGCTGGTCCTATGGCGTCAACGGCTACCTGTCCCGCCGCCTCAATCGCAGCCCCTACATCGTTTCGGCGCCGGTACAGGCCGACCAGACCGGCCCGGCGATTGCGGCGATGATCGGCGACATCAGGGATTTCCTGGGGCCCAGGGGCGTGACGCCCGAGGAGTTCAACAAGGTGGTCAAAGGCAATATCGCCGCGCTTCCCGCCGAGTTCGAGACCAGCGATGCCGTGCTCGACCAGATGCAGGCCGACGCGCTCTACGGACGCCCGTTCGACTATGTGACGAGCCTCAAGGGGCGTTATGCGGCGCTGACGGCAACATCGATGGATGAGGCCGCGCGTGCCCTCATCGATCCGGCAAAGTTCAGCTGGGTCGTCGTCGGCGACAAGGCGCAGATCGAGCCGCAACTGAAAGCGCTCGGCATGCCGATCACGTCGATTGACAGTGCCGGCAACCCGGTGAAAGAGCCGGCCAAGCTGCCGGGCAAATGAAGGAGAGCGACGATGGCCAATGTCGATGGCGCCTATGATTGCATCACCAAGACGCCGATGGGCGATCAGCCGAGCGTGTTCACGGTGATCTCGAGCGGCGACCGGTTCAACGGTACCAATGCCGGGCCGCTGGGTTCGCTGGACGTGAAGGACGGCAAGGTCGACGGCGATCGCCTCACCTGGGTCATGGAGATGACCATGCCGATGCCGATGACGCTGACCTGCGAGGCGATCGTCAATGGCGACAAGCTCACGGGCACAATCGACGCCGGTGCCTTCGGCAATCTGACGATGAGCGGGACGCGGCGGGGCTGAGGTCCTGGCCCCTCCTCTTCAGAGGAGGGGTTGGGGTGGTGGCGATGCGTCAGCATCGCTCGCAACAAGACCCCACCCCTTGCCCCTCCCCTGAAGGGGAGGGGTTTAGTTGGAAGGCCCCTCCCCTGAAGGGGAGGGGTTTAGTTGGAAGGCCCCTCCCCTGAAGGGGAGGGGCTAAGGATTGCCCGG
>Ga0335083_10003605_pt1 | contig 19984 bp, 16 predicted proteins | sample Lox_Sample_42_FD_206716 | JGI IMG/M metagenome (GOLD analysis project Ga0335083, IMG submission 206716) | Soil microbial communities from Loxahatchee National Wildlife Refuge, Florida, United States - Lox_Sample_4.2 | ecosystem: Environmental > Terrestrial > Soil > Wetlands | place: USA...
ACATCGAGGAGGTTGATATGTCCGGACACGTCAAAGGTCACACCAGCATGATGCTTCGCTTCGACCGCTTGGTTATGCCCGATGGCCGGCGTGCTCAGATTAACGCCGAAATTGTCGAGCTTTACCATGCACCGTCTGGCGAGAAGGTGGACGTTGAAGGCGCCATTGAGTCAGGAGGGCGAGGTCGCAAGAGCGTCGAACATACGGCCATTGGGGCGGGAGCCGGGGCTTTGCTTGGCGGAATCTTCGGCGGAGGTAAAGGGGCTGGGATCGGGTCCGTGGTGGGCGGCGCTGGCGGGCTCGGGACAACCGCATTTCACGGACACCAGAAGATCACGCTCAACGGCGGGCAGGAGATGTTGATTCGCATTACTGGCCGTTGAGCCTCGCGTGAGAGAAGGGATCGAAATATGTTTGCAGTTTTCAATGTGCGGCCAGCGATCTTGGCGCGGACAAGATTTACTGTCAGCTGTCTGGTGCTGCTCGCGAGTGCCTCCGGCTGGGCGCAGACTCCGCAGGAACGCGCACCCGCTTGCACTACCGGATCCTTCCCACTTATGACCTACGAGGAGAAGGTTCAAGATCTGGCAAATCCCGACTGCCGAACGGGACCGTTGGACTCGATTCAATTCATTCCTCTCGGTAGCAATGAAAACTCCTATCTTTCGTTCGGGTTCTGGATTCGCGAACGCGGCGAATACGTCAGCAACCCGAACTTCTCAGCGAACCCTCCCGGAAATGCCTATCTGATGCAGCGGTACTTCCTGCATACGGATCTTCACCTGGGGGAACGCTTCCGTTTCTTCGGTGAACTCGCAAGCAGTTTGCTAAATGGCCGGAATGGAGGACCTCGACCTGGGCTCGACGAAGAAAAGATGTATGTACATCAAGGTTTCGTCGACCTTGGGCTTTGGAAGTCGGGACGCGACAGCCTGACCTTACGGGCTGGGCGACAAGAGATAGCGCTCGGATCACAGAATCTGGTTTCGACTCGAGATGGCCGCAATATCCGGCGCAGCCTCGATGGGGCCCGCCTCACCTGGTTCAAGGGAGACTGGACGGTTGATCTGCTGGCGGTCAGACCGACGTTGGAGAACACGGACTATTTCTACGATCCCCCCAACCACGCCAGCAGTTTCTGGGCTGCCTATGCGGTGCATCCTTTTCGGTTTCTGCCGCGGGGGAACATCGATCTCTACTACATGGGACTCGATAACAAGAGTGTGTCTTTCGACGGCAAAGGGGCAGGCCGCGAACAACGGGAGACTGTCGGTACGCGCCTATGGGGGAGCACCGAGCACTGGGATTACAACGACGAGTTCACGTTTCAATGGGGCTGGTTCCGCGCGGGTAATATTCGTGCGTGGGCGGTTTCGACTGAGCAGGGTTATCGTCTGGACCGGGCGCCTCTCACCCCGAGGTTTGGTCTTCGAGCGGTTGCCTTCAGCGGTGACCAGGATGCATCCAGTCGCAATGTGGGCACATTTAATTCGATCTATGAGAAAGGCCCGTATTTCAGCTATTCCGAACTATTCGCCAGACGCAACTTGGTCGCGCTGCAACCATCCGCGGATCTTAAGCTCAGCAAATCGGTCTCGCTATTGTTCAACCCAGCATTTTACTGGCGGGAGAGCACGAGCGACGGTCTGTACAGCGTGGGCAACTCGGTTATCGTGTCGGGCTTGAAGAGCGACTCGCGATATATCGCCACTCAAGCATCCACTCAACTGCAGTGGCGAATGACACGCCACGTGACCTGGTTCACGGAGTACGGCCACTTCTTTCCTGGCGACTTCATCAAGCAAGCTACACCTGGCCGCAACCTCAATTATTGGACGGGGTGGCTCGACATCAGGTATTGAGGGCTGAATCAATCGATTTGTATTTCAAAAAGAGAGGAAGATGGCAGTCTCAAGCACAGCGGTAGCGAATGTAACACAAGCGACTCGGTCCAGCGGGAGCGTCACAACGCCACAAAGATTCCCCGAAGCAAAAGCTGCCACTCCTTGGTGGAAGGCGTTAGCGCCCGCCGCGATAGCGATCGTCCTCGCTTTGTTGCCGGTGCCTTCAGGGCTGGCCCACCACGCATGGTACTTTTTTTGCATTTTCGTAGGTGTAATCGTGGGGCTCGTTCTCGAACCGTTGCCCGGCGCGGCCATTGCGATCATTGGCATCACGTTGGCCACAGTTCTCGGGCGCTTTGTGCTGTTCAGTCCAGAACAGCTGTCGCAGACCGGTTTTCATCCCGCGAGCGCTGCCCTTAGTTGGGCACTCTCTGGGTATAGCAATTCGACGGTGTGGCTCATCTTCGGAGCGTTCATTCTCGCGCTTGGCTATGCCAAAACCGGACTGGGCCACCGCATTGCTCTCGTCATCATCAAGCGCATGGGCAAGAGCACTCTGTTGCTCGGTTACGGTATCGCTCTAGCCGACACGATGTTGGCACCGTTCATACCTTCTCCCACCGCCCGCAGCGGAGGGATCATCTACCCCATCGCCAATGATCTGGCCCTTGACTATGGATCCAAGCCGAATGACGTGACCTCGCGCCGGGTCGGCTCCTATCTCATGTGGGTCGCCATCATGACTACATGCGTGACAAGTTCTCTGTTTCTCACCGGGGCCTCCTTTAATTTGCTGGCTGCTGGATTTGTTGAAAAGCTGGCGCACGTTGAATTGCGCTGGACAGACTGGTTTCTGACCGCCGCCCCGGTAATGATCCCGCTCCTGATTCTCGTCCCTGCTCTGAGCTATTGGCTGTACCCGCCAGAAGTAAAGCAGAACAGCGAGGTTTCACAATGGGCAGCGGCGCAGCTCGACAAGATTGGACCACTCACGACGTGCGAAATGATCCTGGCAGGGGTTGTAATCCTGTCCCTTGTGCTGTGGGTTGTAGGCGGTGCATACGTGGGTGCGGCCACCGTCGCATCCATCGCAGTCTGCCTGATGTTGATTACGAGGGTGCTGACCTGGAACGACATCGCCGAGCATAAGCGCGCATGGACAACCTTCGCATGGCTTGGAGCGCTGATTGCGCTTTGTGACGGGCTCAACCGCGTTGGCTTTGTGAAATGGTTTGCTGACGGCATCGCAAGGCACATGCAAGGATTTTCGCCCCACCTCGCCATGATCATTCTGTTGGCGCTTTTCTTCGTAGCCCATTACGTCTTCGCCAGCGTGGATGCCTATACGACTGCCTTGTTGCCAGTAATCCTCTTGACTGGCGCGGCAATCCCGGGCATTCCGGTCAAGGAATTCGCCCTGCTGCTGTGCATGGAGTTAGGAATCATGGGGGTCATCACGCCATTTGCAGATGCGGCCAGCCCGGTTTATGCCAACAGCGGTTACCTGCCGGCGAAAGACTATTGGCGGCTGGGAACGATTTTCGGGGCGATCTTTCTCGCCTTGTTCCTCAGCATCGGCGTGCCTTGGGCGTCCTTACTTTGGGGGAAATAAGTTTAAGGAGAGCTGAAATGAGTGTCACAACGATGAGCCAGTTCCGTATCGAAGAGGATGCCCTTGGCGAGGTCCCAATTCCCGCCGAGCACTTGTGGGGTGCGCAGACCCAGCGCTCACATGGGAATTTTCCAATTGGCGTTGAGCGTTTTCGCTGGGGCCGCCTGGTCATTCAAGCGCTCGGAATTCTGAAGAAGTGTGCTGCCTTGGCTAACGGCGAACTCGGCCAGCTTTCCCAAGAAAAGGTCGACCTCATCGTTCGTGCTTCGCAGGAAGTGATCGACGGCCGATTGGATGACCAGTTTCCCTTGGTCGTGTTTCAGACCGGCTCTGGAACGCAGACCAATATGAATGCCAACGAGGTGATTGCCAATCGTGCGATTCAGATGGTGGACGGCGTGGTTGGCTCAAAGAAGCCAATTCATCCCAACGATGATGTGAATCACAGCCAGTCGTCCAACGATACGTTTCCCACGGCGATGCACATCGCGACCGTGGAGGCACTCGAGGGCAAGTTGTTTCCTGCCCTACGAGCCTTGCGCGACGTGCTGGAGCGGAAATCACAGCAATATCGCAACGTTGTCATGGTAGGACGGACCCACCTTCAAGATGCCACGCCTCTGACTCTCGGCCAATTGATTTCCGGCTGGGTAGCGCAGATCGACCAGGTACTCGATGGGATTCGCCAGACTCTCCCTGGGATTTACGAACTCGCAATTGGCGGTACAGCGGTCGGAACTGGACTCAATGCTGATTCGCGTTTCGGTGAAGTAGCGGCCCGTCGGATCGCGGAAGAAACCGGTCAGCCATTTGTCTCGGCTTCCAACAAGTTCGCGGCACTCTCCGCGCACGACGGCATGGTCACCGTGAGTGGAGCCTTGCGCACCCTTGCCGGGGCATTGATGAAGATCGGGAACGATGTGCGTTGGTATGCCTGTGGTCCGAGGGCGGGGATCGGCGAACTCAAGATTCCCGAGAATGAACCCGGCTCCTCCATCATGCCGGGAAAGATCAATCCGACTCAGTGCGAGGCGCTGACGATGGTCGCGGTTCAGGTATTTGGCAACGACCATGCTGTGGCGTTTGCGGGTTCGCAGGGTAACTTCCAATTGAATGTGTACAAGCCGGTCATGCTGCACAACGTTCTCATGTCGATCGAGCTGCTCGCCGACGCCTCCCGCTCGTTCTGTGAGCGCTGCGCGATAGGCATCGAGCCGAATGAACAACGGATCAAAGAGCATCTCGACAATTCACTGATGCTGGTAACCGCCCTTAATCCGCACATTGGGTATGAAAAGGCGGCGAAGATTTCACTGACCGCATATCGCGAAGACCTCAGCCTGCGTGAGGCTTCGTTGAAGCTCGGATTCCTGACGGCGGAGCAGTTCGATGCATGGGTTCGCCCGGATCAGATGACTCATCCGTTATGAGGAAATCAGCGAGCGAAAGGCGGACGGGGAGATATTTGAGGCCGAAAACATAATGTGCAGGTACAAGAAACAGCAATTGCCCCACTTGCGTCTGGCTGGGGTAATTTCGTTTCTCGTCCTTTCCGCTGCGACGGTGATGGCTCAGCGGGCGCCTGTTTCAGCGGATCATCCGTGGCATACGTCTGCCGAACTTAAGATCGAAGCAGATGCCAGAAATGTTCCTGACCAGAGGTTCGCTGTAGATCCGGCAAAGACGTATGCGCTACCCGAGCTAATTGACCTGGCGGAAGCGCACAATCCAGCCACTCGCGCCTCATGGGAGCGCGCTCGAGCTCAAGCTGCGAACTTGGGCGTAACACGCAGCGAGTTGTATCCCACGCTCGCAGCCGCCGCCGTGTCGCAGACTTCCCGCCAGGAGGCCTTCTTCGGCAATCGCTTCTACGGCCAGCTTATGCAGGATTTCCACGTGGAGATGGATATCACTTACACCGTCTTTGACTTCGGTGCCCGCTCCGGTCGAATCAACGCCGCTGAAGCGCAGCTGCTCGCGGCCAATTTCGCTTTTAACGACACCCATCGTGATGTCATTTACGAGGTGCAGCAGGCTTACTATCGGTTACTGAGTTCCATGGGGCAGGAGGATTCCGCTCGCGCAAGTCTGTCTAACGCGAAAGCGGTACAACAGGCTGCGGAGGATCGATTGGCACACGGTCTCGCGACTTTGCCGGATGTGCTTGAAGCGCGGAGCGCCACTTCCCAAGCTGAATACGATCTCCAAGCGATCCTCGGAGCTGAGGAGATTGCTCGGGGAGATCTGGCAACCGCATTGGGGACTTCTGCGACCACGACGATCCAGGTCCAACCGCTGGATCAGGTGCCCACACCCGAGTCGATTGGCGATGCGGTCGACCAGGCGATCGATCGTGCCCTCGGTCAACGCCCTGATCTGATGCGGCAAGTGGCCGAAGTAAGATCTGCAGATGCAAGAGTCAAAGAAGCGAGGGCGGCATATTACCCGGTTTTGAGCCTCGACGTTAGCCCAGAGGTGCCGTCGCTTTATGGCTTACAGTCGCCATATCCCTGGGCGCATACTGCTGATCTGGTCGGCGGATTGCGCTTCAATCTGCAGTGGACGGTCTTTGATGGCGGGGCACGAAAGAATCGGCTGGCCGAGGCACAGGCCAACGTCGAGGCGGCTGATGCGCAAACGAAGGTCAAACGCAATCAGATCGCGGACGAAGTTTGGACCGCGTACGCGAATTTGAAGACCGCCTTTCGGCAGCGCCAGGCTGCTGTCGCTCTCCTCGAGTCCGCCAGCCAGTCCTATAGCGCGGCTCTTGAATCGTACAACTATGGAGTTCGAAACTTATTGGACGTGACAGCGGCACAGCGAACGTTGGCACAAGCCCGCTCGGCCGATGTCTTGGCGCGAACCCGGGTGCTTACGGCCTTTGCGGAACTGGCTTTCAGAACCGGAGACTCGATTCGCGCGAACGGGAGGTCCCGGCCATGAGTGCGATACCTAGATCTGTGCTTGGCCTCTTCATCCTTCCTCCGCTACTGACGACAGCTTGCGGGCGAGCTCCTACATTCGACATTATGGGCTCGTTCTTTCCAGCGTGGCTCATCTGCCTGGTGGTTGCCATTGCGCTGACGGTCGTTTCGAGAGCGCTGTTGAGCCGTTATGTTGAAATCGCCTGGCCGGTTCTCATCTATCCGAGTCTCACCGCCATTTTTGCCTTCGCGTTGTGGCTTGCTGTGTTCCGCTGAAACAAGGAGCAATGAGGATGGAGACAACTAACAATCCGCGGTTGCGCCCGCTTCTGGGACGCTGGATCAGCATCGCTATCGTGACGGCTGCAGTGGTCGGTGGCCTGGTCGTGCTCTATCACACGAACCACGATCCCCGCACTGACGATGCCGAAATCCTTGCCAACTTCATCGGGATCGCTCCACAAGTCGACGGCCCTTTAAGCCTGTTGAATGTGAAAGACAACCAGTTCGTGAAAAAAGGCGACCTGCTCTACGAAATTGATGAGCGCCCGTACCAATATGCTCTGGAAAATGCCCTTTCCGAACAGGCCACGCTGGAAGGGCAAATCGGAGATGAGCAACGAAAGATCGCCGCATTGATGAGCGCAGTGACCGTCGCTCAAGCGAATATCCACCGTGCGGAGGCGGACGTGTCAAACGCAGAGCGGGGCGTAAGCCGGGCGCGCGCTGAGTGGGCATACGCAAGCAACAATTTGCATCGGATCGAGCCATTGCTGACCAAACAGTTTGTTACCGTCGACGACGTGGACAAAGCAAGGACTTTGGAGACCGCACAGGCAGAAGCCCTGAGGCAGGCCGAATCTCGACTTCAGTTGACGAAGGCGGAATTGAACTCGGCCTTGGCGCGGCACGAAGAGGCCGGGCATGCGGTTACAACCCTCGAACCTCTGATCAATCAGCGCGGAGCCAAGGCAGCGGCGGTAAAGAGGGCGAAGTACGACCTGGACAACTGTCGCGTCTACGCGCCCTTTGATGCCCGGGTGACCAATCTCACGATTGCGGAAGGCGCCTATGCCCACGTCGGCCAGCAAATGTTCACACTGATCGATGCGCGCACCTGGTGGGCCGTGGGTAATTTCCGGGAAGGACAGCTGAAAAGTATAGCGCCAGGAATGAAGGCTGACGTCTATCTAATGTCGACGCCGAATGTGCGCTTTGCCGGAACGGTGGATAGCATTGGATTCGGCGTGACTCCAGATCCCGACAAAATTGGCACGTTGCAACCCGGCCTTCCGGACCTGCAGCGCACACTGAATTGGGTTCATCTCGCATCGCGCTACCCGGTTCGAGTTCGCGTCGAGAATCCGACACCTGAGCTGTTTCGAATCAGTGAGTCCGCGGTGGTTACGATTCGGGGCAATTAAAAAATGGCAACCGCGGCCACCCAGAGCCTTCCCCAGCCATCGAATCCGCTGATCTGGTTCTGGGAATTTCTCAAAGGGGAACTCGCGCCATACCCGGGCCGGGCCGGCACCGTAGCGCGAATGACCCTTGCCGCCACACTCATCATGATCGTGGGAATGATTTTTCGCGTTCCCTATATCTGGCAGGGCGCGGTTTATGCGCTGATGGTTTCGCGGGAGAACACTCGATCTACCCTCCAGTCCGCGGCGGTGGTATTCCTCGTTACTGATATCGCTGCTATCTACCTTCTGGTATCCGTATCGCTTGTTATCAATTCCCCCCTACTTCATTTTCTATGGATTGTCGGGACTTTCTTCATCGCATTTTATGCCGTCAGCGCGCTGACGAACTACATAGCAGCTGTCGCTTTCATCAATCTGATTGCCGTCGGAATCCCGCTGTGGGATCGGTATGTGCCAGCCGAAACCAAGGTGGACGATACACTTTGGCTGTGCCTGTCTGTATTGATCGCCATAGTCATCACTGGCGCTGTAGAACTGGTGTTTGTGCGGCTACGGCCGGGAGATGGAGTTGTCCTACCTATTGCAGAGCGACTGAGTGCAGTTGGGAGCTTGGTGGCCTGCTATGCGGCGGATTGCACTGTGGATCGCGCTACGCAAAAACACATCATTCGGCTGCAGACGCTTGGAACTTCACTATTGCGACGCTCCCTGCGGCGCTCGGACTATTCGCCCGAGTACTCAGTAGAGATGGCTGGAGTCATCGTTCTTGTAGGCAGGCTGGTAGACCTCGCGGCAACGCTGATGCAACTCAGCTTTCAGTCGTCGGCCAGCGATCAGAGACGGCTCCGGGACCTGGCCTCGACAATCGCAGCCATCCGCGACGACCTGATAAACAGGCAAATTCCGCGCCCAGTGCAGTTTGATCACGAAGAACAACCGCCGGTTTTTGTTCCATTGCTTGCCGAGATGGAGCATACAGTCAGCCTCATCCCGCAGGCATTTGCGGATTCAAAATCCATCCACGAATATGTGGCCTCGGTGCAGGATACGCGGAAACGAACACTTCTCGCGCTGGGCGCGTTCGCCAACCCTGAGCACCTGCAGTTTGCGCTGAAAGGCTGCCTGGCGGCGACCATTTGTTACGTGATCTACAACGCAGTTGCCTGGCCGGGTATCAGTACGGCTGTGACCACATGCCTGCTGACAGCGCTCTCCACGGTCGGATCATCTCGCCAGAAGCAGGTTCTTCGCATTACCGGAGCCATCGTTGGCGGCTTCCTGATCGGGATGGGAGCGCAGGTCTTTATTCTGCCCTATCTTGATTCCATCGGTGGGTTCGTAGTTCTTTTTGTTGCCGTGACGGCTTTCTCTTCGTGGTTCATGACATCCAGCCCTCGGCTGTCATATTTCGGAATTCAGGTCGCCCTGGCTTTCTACCTCATCAACCTGAGCGAGTTCAAAATGCAGACCTCACTCGAGGCCGCGCGAGATCGCGTCGTTGGCGTCTTGCTCGGCCTCATTATTATGTGGCTGGTGTTCGATCAGTTATGGGGTGCACCGGCCGCGGTTGAGATGAGGAGAAGGTTCATCTCCAATCTGCGATCATTAGCGCAGTTTGCAAGAGAACCGCTTTCCAACGATCTGAAAACTGCACGAGCGCGGAGCCTTGCTCTTGGCGAGACAATCTATGCAAATCTCGACCAGGTACGAGCTGTCGCTGACGGCGTTCTGTTCGAATTCGGACCTTCCCGCGAGCAGGATCTCGCATTGCGTAACCGCATCCGGCAGGGGCAAACCGACCTGCGTGTGCTCTTTATCCTGCGAGTTGCCACCTGGAAATATCGTGTCCGGCTCCCCGGTTTCGAATTGCCGGGAGCAATGCAGCCGGCAGAGAAGGAGTTCGACAATGGTCTGGCCAGCGCACTGGACGGAATGGCGGATCGAATGGAAGGTAAAAAGGTGACCAGGCAGGGTGAGGGCTTGGTAGCCGCGTATGCCCAACTCGAACAAGCGCTACGGAAAACTTCGCCGGAACAACACCATCTCACACCACAGATACAGTCGTTTCTACTTCTCTCGCGCAGAATCGCGGGCTTAGCCGACTCCTTGGAAAAGGAAGTCTAAGCTTCGCGGTAGCCATTCAGCGCCGCTATCTCCGCAGGATGGGTCTTTGGAGTATCGGTTTTTGTTGTTGGACGGATCTGTGCGTATGCGGGAATCACAATCGCGATCGTAATGTTGGTGTCACGATCGACACGGGTGTGGAAGATTGCCATACACCGGTTTGTTGAAGTCTCGCTCGGAATCGCTGTCGGCCTATTGCTGCCATCCGGCCTGAACGCGAAGCCGAGTAATTCAACCGCAGGACGCCGCGTTAGTTGGTCCCACCTATCGTTGCCTGGATTAGATGGAAAAGCGGCCCAGGGTAGACGCCAAACCCGACGAGGAGAACTGCAAGTCCCCCGAGGACGAGAGCGCTGCCCCACCCAAGCCGACGCCTCGAAGACCGAGCCTCCGGCTCTTCTGAAAAGACTGTAACCACGATGCGCAGGTAATAGAACAAGCCGACGACACTGGTGAGAACCAGCACAATCATCAGCGGCCAGGCCGAAGCATTCGCGCCCGAGGCGAGAATATAGAACTTGCCAATGAAGCCCATGGTGGCGGGGATGCCGGCAAGCGAGAGCAACACTGCGGTGAAGACGCTCGCGAGCACCGGCCTGCGCCAGAAGAGACCGCGATAATCGTCGAGGTCGTCGGCATCGGCCTCCGATGTCGAGAGGACTGTGACGATACCGAAAGCCGCGAGTATGGTGACCGTGTACGCCACCAGATAGAACGTGATCGCGCCGGGCGTCATCGTCGAGCCGGCCAGAAACGCTACCAGGATGTATCCAAAGTGCGCAATCGACGAGTAGGCCAGAACGCGTTTTACGTTGTTCTGCCGCAGCGCAAGGAGATTGCCCGCGCACATGGAGGCGACTGCAATGACAGATAAAAGCAAGAAAACTGGACGAGACTGCTGAGTCCCAGCCAGCAGATAACGGAGCAACAGCCCTACCACCGCGGTCTTGGACGTGGTCGCGACAAAAGCCGTCACGGGCGCCGGGGCACCCTGATATACGTCTGGTGTCCACAGATGGAAGGGGACCACGCCGAGTTTGAATCCAATGCCGGTGACGCTGAGCGCGATGCCGGGGAGCAGAAGCGCGAGGTGGGACCCGTCAAGGGAAAGATTCCGAATGCTCGAGAACGACAGTGAGCCGGTGTCGGCATAGATGAGAGCCATGCCGAAGACAAGGAATGCGGCGGAGGTCGAGGCGAGGATGAGGTATTTGATACCGGCTTCGAGTGCCTGCCCTCGCGTCGTGAAATAGGCGACCATGCCGTATAAGGAAATGCTGAGAATTTCGAGGCCGAGGAGAAACGATACGAAGTGGACGCTCGTCACCAGGACCCCGCATCCTAGAGTCGCCAGAACCAGCAGCAGATAAAGTTCCTCGTGCTGGCCCTCACGTTTCGCGAAGTACTGGTAAGACAGCACCGCCACAGCGGCGGTGGAAGCAATAATCAGCCCCAGGTAGAACAAAGCATATCGATCGATAAGCAGCAATGAGGATGCCTGTCGCGGAACCAGCGGAGCAGCCGCGAAGATCGAGAGAAAAGAGGCGGCAAGGCCGGTGAGCGTCAATCCAGCCGTTAGCACATGACTCCGCTTGACGGCAATGCCGAGCATGACCACAACTGCGGTACCTGCGAGCAGAAGCAATGGGAGGAGGGCGAGTCTATCGGCGGCGTTCACGGCTGTCTCCGGAGCGCCGCCGTCGGCATCTGAGCCACACGTTCTAAGTTGTCCATAGCCGGCGCAAAAGTATTGAGGACTGGTTGCGGGTAGAAACCCAGCCAGAGCAGACCGAGGATCATGACGGTCATGATGAGTCCCTCGCGAGGCTTGAGGTCAGGCAGTTGCCACGAATTCGGGTTCGGGCCGAAAAAGGCGCGTTGCATCATCCGCAACGCGTAGAAGGTGGATGCCAGAATTCCAAGAGTCGCGACCACCGTGAGAGCAACGCTGACCCTGTAGGATCCGAGCAACACCAGAAACTCGCCGACGAAATCGCCCAGGCCCGGCAGTCCGAGCGATGCCAGGCTGAAGAAGAGGGCCGAAGCGCTCAGGCGCGGCGCGACAGTCCAGAGCCCGCCCATGCGATTCAGATCCCGGGTGTGAATGCGTTCCTGCAAACCGCCGACCAGGACGAAGAGGGCGCCCGTGCTCAGCCCGTGACAGATCATCGTCATGAGCGCGCCCTGGAGCGCCAGAGAATTCCACGAGAAGATCCCGAGCAACACAAAACCCAGGTGGCTGACGCTGGTGTAGGCTACCAGGCGCTTGAGATCCGTTTGCGAAAATGCCATAACAGCGCCGTAAATAATCCCGATGACGCCAAGCGTCAATGCCACTGGAGTGAACTGATGAGCAGCCCGCGGAAACAGCGGAATCACAAAGCGCAGTAGACCGTATCCACCCGTCTTCAACAGTAGCCCCGCCAGGATGACGCTTCCCGCTGTAGGCGCCTCGGTGTGCGCGTCCGGCAGCCAGGTATGCAGGGGTACGACCGGCAGCTTTACGGCGAAAGCGACAAAAAAGCCTAGCATGATCGCAAGTTCCGCGCCGCCGCTCAGGGGTGTGCCCAGGAGTTCGGAGTATTCGAAGGTGTAAACCCCGGTGGACTGATGATGAATGAAGTACAGCGCCAGAATCGCGATCAGCATGAGCAAGCCGCTGCACTGCGTGAACAGGAAGAATTTCGTGCCTGCGTACACGCGACGCTCGTGGCCCCAGATGACGATGAGGAAATACATCGGGATGAGCATCAGTTCCCAGGCAAAGTAGAACAGGAAGAGATCGATTGCCAGGAACACGCTCACGATTCCGGCCAGGACCCACATCAGATTGAAATGGAAGAAGCCGATCTTCTCGCGGATCTCGGTCCATGAACATAGTACGGCGACGATGCCGAGCGAGAACGTGAGTATCAGCATGAGGAAGCTAAGACCATCGACGGCCAGATGAAAATGAATGCCGAAGCTTGGAACCCAGTTCCAGTCGACTTCGTCATACCAGACCTTGGAAGTGCTTGTCGACCGGCCGGCCCAGATACGCGACGCCAACACGAGGTCCACAGCGATTGCAGCCAGTGAGATCCATCGCGGCAGTTGCGTGCTCCAGCGGGCCGATATCGCGGCTAGAATCCCGCCGAGCAGGAGAATGGCGATTAACAGAACGAGGATCATTCGAACAACACCATCGCTTTCAAAAAGTACATCGCTATCGAAATAACACCATGGCTACAAACAGCACGGAGCCTGCAGCCATCACCGTGGCGTACCAGCGCACGCGGCCAGTTTCGGTGCTGCTCAGCCAGCGATATAACACTTCGGCTGTGCGTCCCACTCCGGTATAGAATGCGTCGACAAAATCGCTCTTGTTAACGTTAGACACCCAGATAAATGGCTGCACGAAGACCTTGTCGTAAATCCAGTCAAAGCCCCAGCCAGCGAACCACCATTGGTCGAGAGCATGACCAATCGGATTGGCGACCAGCGAGTCCGAGAGGCTCCGTCTTCTGAGGTGGAACAGATACGCAAAGTACAGGCCGACGAAAAACAGGGCAGCGGCAATCGCCTCCGAGCCCGTTTCGGTCAAACTGCCGGCACGCACTTCGATCGTCGGCGGTAAGGCCGAACGCAAGAATGCAAGCAACGGCTCTTTCAGATATCCAGCCACGACGGCAAGGACGGCAAGGATCACTAAGGGAATCTTCATGGCATAGCCGGGCCGCTTCGTCACGGGTATACCCAGCGGGCCAAAGAAGACGCGGAAAATCAGCCGAAAGGTGTAGAGCGAGGTCAGTCCCGCGCCGAGCATTCCAGCCAGCCAGAGCGCCGGATGGCCGCCTTGCGCGGACCACGATTGCCAGATGATCAGGTCTTTGCTGAAGAATCCGGCCGTGATGAACGGCAAGCCCGCTAGTGCGCAGCCTCCTGCCAGAAATGTCCAGAAGGCCACCGGCAATTCCTTTCGCAGCCCGCCCATTTTGAAGATGCTGTGCTCTTCGTCGACCGCGTTGATGATGACGCCGGCGCCCAGGAACAAAAGAGCCTTGAAGAAAGCGTGGGTGAAGAAGTGGAACATCGCGGCTTGCCATGCTCCTACGCCCAGGGCGAGGAACATGTAGCCGATCTGGCTGATCGTGGAATACGCCAGGATACGCTTGATATCGTGCTGCGTGAGGGCGCTAAACCCGGCGAGCAATAGAGTGACCGCACCCACAACGGCAACGGCCGATTGCGCCGCTGGAGCGAGAGAGAAAAGGACGTGCGTGCGCGCGATCAGATAGACACCGGCCGTCACCATGGTCGCTGCATGAATGAGCGCGCTGGTTGGTGTCGGGCCGGCCATGGCATCGGGTAACCATACCTGCAGCGGCAGTTGCGCTGATTTGCCAACAGCACCGCCTAACAGCAAAAGCGCTGCTGCAAGCGCCCAGGCGGATCCCGAGGGCCAGGCCACTGAAACGCGCTGCATTAGATCTTGAATCTGCAGCGTGCCCAACTGCGTGAACAACAAGAACAATCCGACCATCAGGGCGCAATCGCCTACGCGCGTTACGATGAATGCCTTGCGAGCAGCGCGCCCGTTTGCTGGATCGCGATACCAGAAGCCAATCAGCAGGTAACTGCACAAGCCCACGCCTTCCCATCCGAGTAAGAGGAGGAGAAGATTGTTTCCCAGAAGCAGCGTGAGCATCGACGCGACGAACAGGTTCATGTAAGCGAAGTAGCGGCTGTAACCCTCGTCTTCGCGCATGAACTCGGCCGAATAAATGTGGATTAGGAAGCCAACAAACGTGACGACCAGAACCATCACGAGCGAAAGCGCATCCAGGTAGAGTCCGATCTGCGGCCGGAAGCCCCCGACACTGATCCATGTCCAAAGAACCTGTGTGTAAGCGTGGCCTGGCGGAGGGGCGGTGACGAAGCTGGCGGCAACCAGCGCTGTAACCAGCGCCGACAGTCCGATGGAACCTATGCCCACGGCAGCAGCGATTCTCCGCGGCAGACTTGAGCCAAATAGGATCAGCAAGGTCGCGCTGGCGAATGGCAGCGCCGGAATGAGCCACAACCAGTTGATCACGTCATCCTCTCATTTCACTGATTGCGTCCACGTCAAGGGACTTGAACCGGTGATAGATCTGCAGGACCAGCGCCAGTCCTACGGCTACTTCTGCGGCTGCCATGGCCAGAATGAACACAAACATTACCTGACCATCCGTCTGATGCCATCGAGATCCGGCAACGATGAATGCCAGCCCCCCCGCATTGAGCATGACTTCCAAAGACATCAGAACAAAAAGCAAATTACGTCGTACGAGCAGACCGGTCAGCCCCAACGAGAACAAGATCCCCGCTAGTGTCAGCCCGTCTCTCATGGGTAGCTGTGTCATGTCGAATCTCCGGTTGTTCAGTTTTGCGCAAGCCCAGGTGATACGCACCCACGAGCCCCGCCAGCAAAAGCATGGAAGCCAGTTCCACACCGATCATGTAAGGACCAAACAATGCGATCCCGACTTCCTTCGGTCCTGTAGCGCCCGTGCCCAGGCCTGCAGATGCCCCTCGCGCCAAGTAGACGACCTCGACGATCAGGACGCTGGCCAGCATCACAGGACCGCTCCAGATACCCGGCGTCAACCACTGTCGCTCGCTCTCCGCGGCATGCCTTCCAATGTTGAGCATCATCACCACGAAAAGGAAAAGCACCATAATTGCGCCTGCGTAAACGATGGCCTCGAGCGCCGCGGCGAAGGGCGCTCCGAGTACAAAGAACACCACTGACACGGCAAGCAGCGACACGATCATGTACAGAAGCGCATGAACAAGGTTCAACCGCGTTAGCATAAGGGCAGTCGAGATAACAGCGACTCCACCTGCGATGTAAAAAATTGCCTCCATAGTGACCTCACGGCAACAGCGAATGCACATCTACCGGCGGTGCTTCATGTGCCGCCTCGCCCTTTTTCTTTCCGCCGATTTGAACTCCGGCGATGCGCCAGAAGTTGTAGCCCGGATGTTTGCCCGGCCCATCGATGAGCAAGTCTTTCTTTTCGTACACCAGGTTCTGGCGGTGAAACTCGCCCATCTCAAAGTCCGGCGTCAATTGGATCGCGTACGTTGGGCAGGCCTCTTCGCAATAGCCGCAGAAGATGCAGCGCGAGAAATTGATGCGGAAGAAGTCCGGATACCGCCGTCCGTTTTCGTCCTCGGTCGCCTGTAAGGCGATACAGCCGACCGGACAGGCGACGGCACAGAGGTTGCAAGCTACACAACGCTCCCCACCATCAGGATCGCGCGACAAAACGATCCTGCCGCGGTACCGGGGCGCCAGATACGGCTTCTGCTCCGGATATTGGACCGTAATCCTCTTTTGGAAGGCGTGGAGGAATACGTACCAGATCGATCGAAGGATGCTAATCATTGACTAACTCCGTAATAAGACCGCCGCGCCGGCCAGCAGCACGTTGAGTAGAGCCAAGGGCAACATCACTTTCCAGCCCCAGGACATGAGTTGATCAAATCGCGGGCGAGGCAAAGCCGCCCGCACCAGAATGAAAAATGAAATAAAAAAGAAAGTCTTGACCAGAAACCAGACAACTCCAGGCAGGACCGGGCCGAGCCAGCCCCCGAAAAAGAAGACTGAAATCATCCCAGAAATCAGGGTGACTCCCATGTACTCTCCGACGAAGAACATGCCAAACTTCATCCCTGAGTACTCGGAGTGATAGCCGGCCACGAGTTCGCTTTCCGCTTCCGATAGGTCGAAGGGGATGCGCCGCGTTTCGGCCAAGCCGGCGATCACAAACAGGACAAATCCCGCGAATTGCGGGATCACGAACCACATGTGTTTCTGCGCTTCGACAATGGCCGGCAAACTGAACGACCCCGCCAGGATTACCGTCCCCATCAGCGAAAGGCCCATGAAGACTTCATAGCTCAGCATCTGGGCGGCGGCCCTCATCCCGCCCATCAGGGCGTACTTGTTGTCGGAGGACCATCCCGCGAGCACGACGCTGTAAACTCCCAGCGAAGACATGGCGAGGAAGAACAGCACGCCGACGTTCAGGTCGGAAACGATAATTCCCGGCGCCACCGGAAGCACCGCGAACGACATGAGCACAGTTACGAAGATGACGGCCGGGGCCAGAATAAAGACAGGTTTATCCACAAAGGGAGGGACCCAGTCCTCCTTCATGAATATCTTGATGGAGTCCGCGACGACCTGCAGCAGCCCGAAGGGCCCGGTGCGGTTCGGACCGTAACGGTCCTGCCAGAGTGCCAGCAACCGGCGCTCTACATAGATGAGAGCGGCGGCGATGGTCAGAGCCACAATCACGATTCCGAGGATCGAAAGAAGCGGGTATGGACTTGTCATTTCGCCCTCTCGATCTTGCCCCACGCGGGCATCGTGATTCCGCTTAGAGGTGCGATTCCGGCAGACAGGCACGCAATTCCCCGTGGAACTTCTGGTCGGAGACTCACTGGAAGACGGAAGGTACCGCTTGCGCAACTCACTTCTACTTCCGCACACTCCGCCAGATCAGCGCAGTTGACGGCCACATGGGGCTTCGAGGCCAGCTCTGCGAGTCCTCGCGCCGCCGGACTCAGTTCCTCGGAGCCGATGAAGTGATACATGGGCACGAGCAGCCACTCTCCTTCGCGTGGCTCGAACGCAGGGGGGATCGTGCGAAACCAGGACTGCCCGTTGGGTGCTGCGGGTTCAAACATTCGAACCCCTGCATCGCCGTTGCGTAAGGGGCCGCCCGGTTCCGTCTGATAGGTATTCGTCGCCTGAATGGAATTCCATCCGGGAGACCAGAAGTACGGGATAAGAGCGGAGGGCGGTTTGTCCGGCGTTCCTTCCATCGAAAAAGACAGGGCGGAATCCGGATCCTCAGGTTGTTTCGGCTCGGAAATCGTGATGTTGACAAGCGCGGCAGTCCGGCCGCTCTCGCGGTGCGGCGAGCGGGGAATTTTGGCTCCGGCAATCCGAAAAGCGGCTGAGGGTGCTGCATAGGATGCCGGCGCGAGTTCGGGTAATGCCGTCGACAGGGCCGCAAGTACATCGTCCAGGTTCTGCCAGCGAGTCGGCTTCAGCCAACGCCAGCTTGCGAGAACTTCTTCCTGCGGCGCGAAAACCTGGAAGAATCTCTGGGCGCGTCCTTCGCTGCTGATGAATGTGCCGTCAGATTCGGCGAAGGTCCCAGCCGGCAGTTCCAACTCCGCTTTTGCGGTAGTCGTGTTCGCCAAGTGATCGAGGGCGATCACGTGTTTGGCGGCACCGAGGAAAGCATCCACTTCGGCGGCGGGCGCACGGCGATACAGATCATTTTCGAGGATGATCACGGTGTCCGCGCGTCCACTCCTTACGGCTTCAAAGGCCGCCGTGAGCGGAGATCCGCCCATCAGAGCAGCACCTACCGTGTTGCATTCAGGGGCCGTGAAGCTGAGCGCCGCGTGCGCTGCCATCGCCACATTGGCGGCTGCTTCCATGACCGCCTGGCTGAAGCAACTCATGCCGGAAATCACCAAGGGCTTCTTCGCACTTTTTAGAGCGTTGGCAATTTCAGCGGCCAGCGGGAAATCCTGGGCCGAGGGTGCATCTGGGTCGAGAGCGTGGGCCACTGCGAAGCCCAGCCGGGCAAGATCAGCAGGCGCGCCCCGGAACGTAGCGGTAGCAACCTCGTCGAGGCGAGTGGCATACGGGGTCGCAATATAGAGCGGGCCTTTCGCGTCCTGCAGAGCGTCCCGTACTCCGTGATCCATCCACAAGGGGATGTTCGCTCGCCGGGCAATCTCCATCGGTTGCTGGCGCACCGACTGGCGGAGGGCCAGCGCCATGCGGGGAGCAACAGCGGTGACATCTTCGCCCAGAATGAATACCGCGTCACACTCCTCGATTTCGCGCAAGGTCGGCGTCTGCATGGGACCGCGCCGCAGAATCTCGATCATGTGACTGGCCAGTTTCGCCTGATCATCAGCCATACCCGAATAAAAGTTCTCCGGGCCTACCAGAGTGCGCAGAGCAAAACTCGATTCGAGCGAGGCGCGTGGCGACGCGATACCGATCGCTCTGCCGCCAGCTACCCGTCTTTCAAGATGACGCCGAGCATCCGAAACAGACAGGGGTTTGCCGTTGAGCAGCGGTTGTCGAAGCCGTCGTTCGCTATTTACGAACTCATAGCCAAACCGCCCCCGGTCACACAGAAAGTAGCCGTTCACCTCATGGTTATAGCGATTGACGATGCGGCGCAGGCTGCCATAGCGCTCCCCAGCATCGATGTTGCACCCCAGCGCACAATGCACGCAGACCGAGGGAGCGAACTGCTGATCCCACTTGCGGGCGTAGTGGTGTTTCAATGTCTTATCCGTGAATACGCCTGTCGGACAAATTTCGACGAGGTTTCCGCTGAACTCATTCTCCAGGACCCCATCTTCATTCCGGCCGAAGAATACCTGGTTACGCGATGCGAACGCGTTCAGGTCTTTGCCGCCAGCGTAGTCGCGGTAATACCGCACGCAGCGGTAACACTGGATGCATCGGTTCGCCTCATGATTCACCAGTGGGCCCAAGTCCTGATTGCGAAACGTGCGCTTCTCGAAATCGTAGCGCCGGTAGTCATGACCCGTCATAACCGTCATATCCTGCAGATGGCACTCTCCGCCTTCGTCGCACACCGGGCAGTCATGGGGGTGATTTAGCATGAGTCCTTCAATGACGCCCGCGCGGAAGGCGGCAACCTCCTCATCCGCGATGGAGATGCGTGTGCCTTCTGCGGCGGGCGTCATGCAGGACATCACGATCTTGCCCTGCGAGTCGTGCTCATCCTTGAAGACTTTCACCGCGCATTGGCGGCAAGCGCCCACCGACCCCAGAGCCGGATGCCAGCAGAAATATGGCAGGTTCAAGCCTTGCGACAGACAACCGTGGAGTAAATTCTCCTCGGGGTTCATCTGGTAAGGTTTGTTATCGATGTAAACGGTTGCCATACTTATCTCCACGGGCAATGCTGCTCAGCGATGTGGCGCTCAAAATCGGCGCGAAAGTATTTCATTGCGGTT
>Ga0335083_10003607_pt1 | contig 19982 bp, 18 predicted proteins | sample Lox_Sample_42_FD_206716 | JGI IMG/M metagenome (GOLD analysis project Ga0335083, IMG submission 206716) | Soil microbial communities from Loxahatchee National Wildlife Refuge, Florida, United States - Lox_Sample_4.2 | ecosystem: Environmental > Terrestrial > Soil > Wetlands | place: USA...
TAGGAAGTGCGCGCGCGCCGCGTCAAGTCGATTCCGGCGGGGCGCTTTGGCACGCCAGAGGAATTCGGCCGCGCCTGCGCGTTTCTGTGCAGCGTCCATGCGGGCTACATCACCGGACAGAACTGGCTGATCGACGGCGGAGCCTATCCCGGAACATACTGAACGGCAACGTTCATGGCCGGCACTTTGCCGGCCGCCGTCGAGCGGTGCGCGGCCGGCCCCGCCAAGGTCCGGCTGCGATGAAACGGGCGCCCCCCGGCCTAACGGGCGCGGCGCCCTTTGCCTTTTAGCTTTTGCCCTTTGTGACGCACCACGACATCCCGGCACGCATTCAACCCTCACCTCAAGGAACCCTACGCCATGCCAACCCGCGTCGCACTGATCGCGCATGATCACAAAAAGGACGACATCGTCAAGCTGGCCGGCGAATACGTCGATACGCTGCGCCATTGCGAGCTCATCGCCACCGGCACGACCGGCTCGCGCATCGAGGCCGAACACGGCCTGAGCGTCGAGCGCATGCTCTCGGGCCCGCACGGCGGCGACCTGCAGATCGGCGCGCGTCTTGCCGAAGGCAACGTCGACGTGGTGATCTTCCTGCGCGACCCGATGACCCCGCAGCCGCACGAACCCGACATCAACGCGCTCGTGCGCGCCTGCGACGTGCACGACGTGCCGTGCGCGACGAACATCTCGACGGCGCGCATGCTGCTCGACGTGCTGACGCAGCGCCAGAAAAAAGCGATCTGATGCGCGCGCGGGCGGTGCGCGCCGTGTAGCCAACAGCAAGGAGACGTCATGAGCAAGGCAATCCGTTACGACAAGGCCGGCGGCCCGGAAGTGATGAAGTGGGTGGACGTCGAGGTGGGCGAGCCGGGCGAGGGCGAAGTGCGCCTGCGCCAGAGCGCGTGCGGCCTCAATTACATCGACGTGTATTTCCGCACCGGGCTTTATCCGCAGCCGCTGCCCGCCGGGCTCGGCATGGAGGCGGCGGGCGAGGTGACGGCCGTGGGCCGTGGCGTGAGCGGACTGAAGGCCGGCGACCGCGTGGCCTATGTGGCGAGGCCGCCCGGCGCGTACGCGCAGGAGCGCGTGCTGCGCGCCGAGCAGGTGATCAAGCTGCCCGATGCGATCAGCGACGAGGCGGCTGCCTCGGTCATGCTGCAGGGCCTCACCGCCCAATATCTGCTGCGCCGTACCTATTGCGTGAAGGCTGGCGACACGATCCTGATCCAGGCGGCCGCGGGCGGCGTGGGCCTCCTCGTGTGCCAGTGGGCGAAGGCGCTGGGCGCGACCGTGATCGGCACCGTGGGCTCGGACGAGAAGGCCGAGATCGCGAAAGCGCACGGCTGCGATCATCCGATCGTCTATACGCGCGAGGACTTCACGGCGCGCGTGCGCGAGATCACGAACGGCGCGGGCGTGCCCGTGGTGTACGACTCGATCGGCAAGGACACGTATACGAAATCGCTCGACTGCCTCGCGCCGCTCGGCATGTTCGTGAGCTTCGGCAACGCATCGGGCCCGCTGCCGCCGATCGATTCGTCGGAGTTCGCGGGGCGCGGCTCGCTCTTCTTCACGCGCCCGACGCTCTTCACGTATATCGCGAAGCGTGCCGACTACGAGGCGATGGCCGCCGAGCTGTTCGAGGTGGTGTCCTCGGGCAAGGTGAAAACGTCGATCAACCAGCGCTATGCGCTCAAGGACGTGGGCCAGGCCCACGCCGATCTCGAAGGTCGCCGCACCACGGGGTCGACTGTGCTCGTGCCCTGAGGGGTGCGCTGAGCGGAATTGAAGCATAGTCGCGCCGCATGCACCGTGGCACCGGTGCCGGCGCATTGACTCGACCCGCATTGACTGGATCTTTACGCCGCGATCGCGGCTCCCAAGGCGCGCAACGCCACCGGTGCGCGCCTTTTTCTTTTCCTGGGCCGCCCGCGTCCGCTCGCGGCGCGCAGGTGCGTTTACGCGTTTTTTATACGGGCACCGGAACCTTTGATCCGGATTTAACGCGATAGCAGGTAACTTGCAGCCATCCGTCATCCGTGAATGGAGAACATGAAAATGGATGTGCTGTACATCGGGGGGCTGGCGGCTTTCGCCGCGCTCACATACGCGTTGATCGCCGGCTGCGAGAAGCTCATGCAGTATCGCCGCGCCGATCAAGGTGCCAAGGGAGCGCGCTCATGACCTGGATTTTCTGGCTATCGGGCGCGGCGACGGCGTTGCTGTTCGTCTATCTGGTCCATGCGCTGCTGCGCGCGGAGGATATCGAATGAACGCCAACAATCTGCTCCAGTCGGGGCTTTTCATCGTCGTTCTGCTCGCGCTCGCGGTGCCTGTCGCGGGCTACATGACGCGCGTGCTCGACGGGCGTTCGCGCGTCGTGCGCCTTTTCGCACCGCTCGAAAACCTGCTCTATCGCGTTGCCGGCGTCGATCCGCAGTCCGAAATGAACTGGAAGCGCTACGCGCTCGCCACCATCTCGTTCAACGTGATCGGCGTGATTTTCCTGTACGTGCTGCTGCGCGTGCAGGGCTGGGTACCAGGCAACTTCGGCAATCCGCAACAGTTCGGCGCGATGACCGTGGACGGCGCGTTCAACACGGCCGTGAGCTTCGTCACCAACACCAACTGGCAGGACTACACGCCCGAGCAGACCGTGAGCTATCTCACGCAGATGCTCGGCTTCACCGTGCAGAACTTCCTTTCGGCGGCGACGGGCATCGTGGTCGTGATCGCGTTGATTCGCGGCTTCGCGCGCCACTCCGCGCAGACCATCGGCAACTTCTGGGTCGATCTCACGCGCACGACGCTCTACATCCTCGTGCCGATGGCCGCGATCATTGCCGGGCTGCTGATGAGCCAGGGCATGATCCAGAACCTGAAGACGTATCAGGACGTGCCGGTGCTGCAGACCACGACCTACGCCGCGCCCAAGCTCGACGCGCAGGGCAACCCGGTCAAGGACGCGCAGGGCAACGCCGTGACGGTCGACACCAAGGTCACCTCGCAGACGCTCGCCATGGGCCCGGTCGCTTCGCAGGTCGCGATCAAGATGCTCGGCACGAACGGCGGCGGCTTCTTCAACGCCAATTCCGCGCATCCGTACGAGAACCCCACGCCGTTCTCGAACTTCGTCGAAATGTTGGCGATCCTCATCATTCCCGCGGCACTATGCCTCGTGTTCGGCAATGTCGTGGCCGATCGCAAACAGGGCATCGCCGTGCTCGCGGTCATGACGATCGCCTTCGCGGTGGCGGTGGGCGTCGAGCTTTCGGCGGAACAGGCGGGCAATCCGCTCGTCGCGTCGCTGAACGTCGACCAGCATGCGAGTGCGCTGCAGGCGGGCGGCAACATGGAAGGCAAGGAAACGCGCTTCGGCATGGCGCAAACGAGCATCTTCGTCGTGGCGACCACGGCGGCCTCGTGCGGCGCCGTGAACGCGATGCACGACTCGCTCACGCCGATAGGCGGCCTCGTGCCGATGCTCTTCATCCAGCTCGGCGAGGTGATCTTCGGCGGTGTCGGCTCGGGGCTCTACGGCATGCTCGTGTTCGCGCTGCTCGCGGTGTTCGTGGCAGGGCTCATGATCGGCCGCACGCCCGAATACGTCGGCAAGAAGATCGAGTCGTTCGAGATGAAGATGGTCTCGATCGTCGTGCTGCTTACGCCGTTGCTCGTGCTCGTGGGCACCTCGATCGCGGTGCTCGCCGACGCGGGCAAGGCCGGTATCGCCAATCCGGGCGCGCACGGCTTCTCCGAGATCCTGTATGCGTTCAGCTCGGCCGCCAACAACAATGGCAGCGCGTTCGCGGGCCTCTCCGTGAACACGCCGTTCTATAACTCGCTGCTCGCCATCGCCATGTGGTTCGGCCGCTTCGGCACGATCGTGCCGGTGCTCGCCATCGCCGGCTCGCTCGCGCAGAAAAAGCGCATCGCGGTGACGGGCGGCACGCTGCCCACGCACGGCCCGCTCTTCGTCGTGCTGCTGCTCGGCACGGTGCTGCTGGTCGGCGCGCTGACCTATGTGCCCGCGCTCGCGCTTGGCCCCGGCGTCGAGCATCTGATCATGATGGGCGTGCATTGAACGGGGACCTTCGCAACATGAGCGAAACGAAAATGAATCAGCATAGTGCAACACGGTCCATGTTCGATCCGGCGCTCCTGCGTCCGGCCATCGTGGATTCGTTCAGAAAACTCGCGCCGCGCACGCAGTTGCGCAATCCTGTGATGTTCTGCGTGTACGTGGGCAGCGTGCTCACGACGATCCTCTGGATCGCAGCGCTCATGGGCCAGGCCGAAGCGCCCGCGGGCTTCATCCTCGCGGTCACGCTGTGGCTGTGGTTCACGGTGCTGTTCGCGAACTTCGCGGAAGCGCTCGCCGAAGGCCGCTCGAAAGCGCAGGCCGCGTCGCTTCGCCAGGCCAAGAAGGATGTGATGGCCAAGAAGCTCAACGAGCCGCATCCCAAGGCGCCGATCCGCGTCATGACGGCTTCCGACCTGCGCCGCGGCGACGTGGTGCTCGTGGAAACCGGCGACACCATTCCCGCGGACGGCGAAGTGATCGACGGTGTGGCCTCGGTGGACGAATCGGCCATCACGGGCGAATCGGCGCCGGTGATCCGCGAATCGGGCGGCGACTTTTCTTCGGTGACAGGCGGCACGCGCGTGCTCTCCGACTGGATCGTCGTGCGCGTCACGGCGAACCCAGGCGAAGCCTTCCTCGACCGCATGATCGCCATGGTCGAAGGCGCGAAGCGCCAGAAGACGCCCAACGAAATCGCGCTCACGATCCTGCTCGTCGCGCTGACCATCGTGCTGCTGCTCGCCACGGCCACGCTGCTGCCGTTCTCGATGTTCTCGGTCGAGGCCGCGAAGATGGGCCACGTGGTGACGATCACCGCGCTCGTGGCGCTGCTCGTCTGCCTGATCCCCACGACGATCGGCGGCCTGCTTTCGGCCATCGGCGTGGCGGGCATGAGCCGCATGATGCAGGCCAACGTGATCGCAACCTCGGGCCGCGCCGTGGAAGCCGCCGGCGACGTGGACGTGCTGCTGCTCGACAAGACCGGCACGATCACGCTCGGCAACCGCCAGGCGTCGGCGTTCGTGCCCGCACCGGGCGTGAGCGAGGAAGCGCTCGCCGACGCGGCGCAGCTCGCCTCGCTCGCCGACGAAACGCCCGAAGGCCGCAGCATCGTCGTGCTCGCGAAGCAGCGGTTCAATATTCGCCAGCGCGACATGGCCTCGCTGCATGCGGTGTTCATCGCCTTCAGCGCGCAAACGCGCATGAGCGGCGTGGACCTCTCGCCCGAGGGGACGTCCTCCGGCGCGCCGGCTCGCGAGATCCGCAAGGGCGCCGCGGACGCCGTGAAGCAGTACGTGCAGACGCACGGCGGCCGTTTCCCCGGCGAAGTCGACGTTGCCGTGGACGACGTGGCGCGGCGCGGCAGCACGCCGCTCGTGGTCGCGCAGATGCAAGACGGCGTGGCGCGCGTGCTCGGCGTGATCGAGCTGAAGGACGTGGTGAAGGGCGGCATCAAGGAACGCTTCGCCGAGCTTCGCAAGATGGGCATCAAGACCGTGATGGTGACGGGCGACAACCGCCTGACCGCCGCCGCGATCGCCGCCGAAGCGGGCGTGGACGACTTCCTCGCGCAAGCGACGCCGGAAACGAAGCTCGCGACGATCCGCGAACACCAGGCCCAGGGCAAGCTCGTGGCGATGACGGGCGACGGCACCAACGACGCCCCGGCGCTCGCCCAGGCCGACGTGGCCGTGGCGATGAACACGGGCACGCAGGCCGCGAAGGAAGCGGGCAACATGGTCGACCTCGATTCGAACCCGACCAAGCTCATCGAGATCGTCGAGATCGGCAAGCAGATGCTCATGACGCGCGGCTCGCTCACGACGTTCTCGATCGCCAACGACGTCGCGAAGTATTTCGCGATCATCCCGGCGGCGTTCGCGACGACCTATCCGCAGCTCAATGCGCTGAACGTGATGCATCTCGCCACGCCGGCTTCGGCGATTCTTTCGGCGGTGATCTTCAACGCGCTCGTGATCGTGCTGCTGATTCCGCTCGCCTTGAAGGGTGTGAAGTACCGGCCGCTCGGCGCGGCGATCCTGCTGCGCCGCAATCTGCTGATCTACGGCCTCGGCGGTATCCTCGTGCCCTTTGTCGGCATCAAGCTGATCGACATGGTGCTCGCCGCGTTCGGCTGGGTTTGAGCCGCGCGCCGATACACCTCGCTAGATACACAGGAACCCAAAATGAAAGCGCAGTTTCGTCCTCTGATCGTGATCTTCGCCGTGCTGACGGTCATCACCGGCCTCGTGTATCCGGCCGTGATGACGGCGTTCGGCCAGGCCGTGTTCCACCGTCAGGCCAACGGCAGTCTCATCGAAGTGGACGGCAAGGTGGTGGGCAGCGCGCTCATCGGCCAGCAGTTCGATGCGCCCCAGTACTTCTGGGGGCGTCTGTCGGCCACCTCGCCGAATCCGTACAACGCGGCGAATTCGGGCGGCTCGAACCTCGGGCCGACCAACCCGGCGCTCGCCGATGAAATCAAAGGCCGCATCGCCGCGCTGAAGGCGGCGGGCACCGATGTCTCGCAGCCGATCCCGGCCGATCTCGTGACCTCGTCGGCCAGCGGTCTCGATCCCGAGATCTCGCCGGCCGCGGCGGCCTACCAGGTGGCGCGCGTCGCGCAGGCGCGCCACCTGAACGCAAGCGACGTACAGGCGCTCGTGGACCGCTACACGAAAGGCCGCCAGTTCGGCGTGCTCGGCGAACCGCGCGTGAACGTGCTCGAGCTGAACCTCGCGCTCGACGGCAAGGAGGCGAGCTGAGCGCCGCAAGTGCAAGTGCAAGCGCGCGCAAGCACAAACCGCACGCCGCCGCCCGCGGTGTGCGGTTTGCCATTTCCGCGCCGCGGTGAGACGATCTTTCGTGGCGTATTCCATGTCACGCATGCGCGCCGGTTGTTGGCCATGACGCATCGGCCACGACGTTCGGCGCTTTTTACGCAACCTGCTGCTCAAACCGCATGAACCGCCCCGATCCTGACGAGCTGCTCGACCGCCTCCAACGCGACGAAGAAAAGCGCCGCCGCGGCAAGCTCAAGATTTTCTTCGGCGCGTCCGCCGGCGTCGGCAAGACCTATGCAATGTTGCAGGCCGCGCGCCGCCGCGCCGAGGAAGGCGTGGACGTGGTGGTCGGCATCGTCGAGACGCATGGGCGCAGCGAGACCGCTGCGCTCACCGACGGCCTCGAGGTATTGCCGCGCCAGCGCATCGCTTATCGCGGGCGTCTGCTCGAGGAGTTCGATCTCGACGCGGCGCTCGCGCGCAAGCCCCAGCTCGTGCTCGTCGACGAACTCGCCCACTCGAACGTCCAGGGCGCGCGCCACATGAAGCGCTGGCAGGACGTCTACGAGCTGCTCGACGCGGGCATCGACGTGTACACGACTGTCAACGTCCAGCACCTCGAAAGCCTGAACGACGTGGTGGGGCAGATCACGGGCATCCGCGTGTGGGAGACCGTGCCCGACCGCGTGTTCGACCACGCCGACGAAGTGACGCTCGTCGACCTGCCCGCCGAGGAACTGCTCGACCGCATGCGCGACGGCAAGGTCTACATGCCGGCGCAGGCCGAGCGCGCGGTGCGCAACTTCTTTCGCAAGGGCAATCTGATCGCGCTGCGCGAGCTGGCGCTGCGCCGCACCGCCGACCGGGTCGACGCGCAGATGCGCGAGTACCGCGCCGACCGCTCGATCCAGCACGTGTGGCAGGCGCGCGAACGCCTGCTCGTCTGCGTGGGGCCGGGGCCTGAGGCGAACGCGCTGGTGCGCGCGGCGGCGCGCCTTGCCGCGAGCCTGAAGGCGGACTGGATCGCCGTGTATGTCGAGACGCCGAAGCTGCAGCGGCTGCCCGATGCGACCCGCGAACGCACGCTCGCCGCGCTCAAGCTCGCCTCCGAGCTCGGCGCCGAAACGGCGACGCTCGCGGGCGAGGACGCCGCGACCACGCTCGTCGGCTATGCGCGGCTGCGCAACGTCTCGAAGCTCGTGGCGGGCGCTTCGCTGCGCACGGGGTTCGCGCGCTGGCTGCGCCGCCCGTTCGGCGAGCGGCTTGCCGAAAAAGCCGGCGACGTCGATTTGACGCTCGTGCGGGCGAATGCAAGCGAGGCGTCGCGCGCGGGCGGCGAGCCAGGCGCTGCGAGTGCGGCGGCGCGTGCCGCCAACGCGTGGCGCGAGGCGCTCGCATTTGGCGGCGCCGAGCGCTCGCCGCCGCGCGCCTACACGGCCGCGCTCGTGATCTGCGCGTTTGTGACGCTCATCGCGAGCCAGCTGATCGACCACCTCGACCTCGCCAACCTGGTGATGCTGTATCTGCTTGGCGTAATCTTCGCCGCGACGAGGCTCGGGCGCGGGCCCGGCGTGATGCTGTCGTTCGCGAGCGTCGCGGCGTTCGACTTCTTCTTCGTGCCCCCGCGCATGTCGTTCTCCGTGAGCGACACGCAATATCTGCTGACCTTCGTCGGCATGCTGCTCACTTCGCTCGTCATCAGCCATCTCACGTCGAGCCTGCGCCGCGAGGCGAGCGTCGCGCAGCGGCGCGAGCAGCGCACCGGCGCGATGTACGCGATGGCGCGCGAACTGGCCGCGGCGCTCACCACCGAGCAGATCGTGGCGATCGGCAGCCGCCACGTGAGCGAGGTGTTCGGCGCGCGCGTGGCGCTGCTGCTGCCCGACAGCACAGACAAGGTGCAGCAGAAAATCGAGGAACCCGACCCGCAGATCATGCTCGACGCCGGGAGCCTCGACCTCGACGTGGGTCAGTGGGTCTATGACCAGCAAAAGCCCGCGGGCAACGGGACCGACACGCTGCCGGCCGCGCTCGCGCGCTACCTGCCGCTCAAAGCGCCGATGCGCACGCGCGGTGTGCTCGCCGTCGTGACGCGCGACGCGCGCGAGCTGCACGTGCCGGAGCAGCAGCGCATGCTGGACGCGTTTGCGGCGCAGATCGCGCTCGCGCTCGAACGCGTGCACTACGTGGACATCGCGCGCGACGCGCTCGTCAACATGGAGTCCGAGCGGCTGCGCAATTCGCTGCTCTCGGCCATCTCGCACGACCTGCGCACGCCGCTCACGGCGATCGTCGGTTTCTCTTCGATGCTCGCGCAAACGCACGAACCCGGCGACAGGATGGACGCGCGCGCGGACGAGCTGATCGAGGCGATCCACGACGAGGCGCTGCGCATGACCGGCATCGTTACGAACCTGCTCGACATGGCGCGGCTGCAGGCGGGCAGCCTCAAGCTCAACCGTCAGTGGACGCTGCTCGAGGAAACCGTGGGAGCCGCGCTTGCCGCGTGCCGGCGCGTGCTCGCGCGGCACCCGGTGCGGGTGTTGCTCGACGAGGGCTTGCCGCTGCTGCACCTCGACGCCGTGCTGATGGAGCGGCTCTTCTCGAACCTGCTGGAGAACGCGGCCAAGTACACGCCGGCAGATACGCCGCTCACGATCGCGGCGCGGCGCGTGGAGGAGGGCGGCCAGCCGTTCGTGCGCGTGTCGGTCGAGGACAACGGGCCAGGCTTGCCGCCGGGCATGGGCGAGCGCGTGTTCGAGAAGTTCACGCGCGGCGAGAAGGAATCGGCGAAGCCCGGCATCGGGCTTGGCCTTGCGATCTGCCGCGCGATCGTCGAGGCGCATGGCGGTACAATCGGCGCGGCCAATCGCGTTGCGGCCGACGGCCATGTCGTGGGCGCGACGTTCTGGTTCGCGCTGCCGGTGGAGTCGCCGCCACCGCTGCCCGCCGATGTCGCTGATATCGCCGAAGCAGCAGAAGCAGCAGAAGCAGCAGAAGTGCCCGAAGCGGCGCAAGGCGCGGACGATGCGGGCGCACACGTCGCCCACGAAGGCTTTGACGCGCTGCCGGCCGCGCCGTCGGCGACCGGCGCGCTCGCGCCCCCTGGGGGCGCGCAACCCGAACCGGCCGGGCGCGAAGCCGAACCCGTCGTGCGGGAGGCCGCGCAGCGGATGGCCGCCCCTCAGCAACCCGTCGATCCCAAACCCACCCATGAGTGACCCGAGCATCGCCGTTGTCCTGATCGAAGACGAAAAGCAGATTCGTCGATTCGTGCGCGCATCACTGGAGGGCGAAGGCATCGTCGTGCACGATGCCGAAACCGGCAAGCAAGGCCTCGTCGAGGCGGCCACGCGCAAGCCCGACCTCGTGATCGTCGACCTGGGCCTGCCCGATACCGACGGTCTCGATGTGATCCGCGAGCTGCGCGGCTGGAGCGACCTGCCGGTGATCGTCCTCTCGGCGCGCACCCAGGAAACCGAGAAGGTGGCCGCGCTCGACGCCGGCGCCGACGACTACCTCACCAAACCGTTCGGCGTGTCCGAGCTGCTTGCGCGCATTCGCGCGCAGTTGCGCCGTCGCAATCGCGGCGGGGCGAACGAGGCGCCGCAGGTGAGCTTCGGCAGCGTGCACGTCGATCTGGGGCTGCGCCAGGTCACACGCGACGGCGCGCCAGTGCATCTCACGCCCATCGAATACCGCCTGCTCGCGACGCTCGTGCGCGACGCCGGACGCGTGCTCACGCACCGGCAACTGCTACGCGAGGTCTGGGGCCCGTCGCACGTGGAAAGCAGTCACTATTTGCGCATCTACATGGCGCACCTGCGGCAGAAACTGGAGCGCGATCCCGCGCAACCCGAGCACATCATCACCGAGACGGGTGTCGGGTATCGGCTCGTCGGCGTGCAGTGAGCCTGCACCACGGGCGTGCTATCATTACAACTCTGTAAGGACGGCCTTGCAGTCTTTTATCCTCATCGGGGACGGCCCCATTTTTTGAATGGAGCGTTCCTCATGCCCTGGTTTCTTCTTCTCGTCGCAGGCCTGCTCGAAGTCGCATGGGCCGCTGGTCTCAAGTCTTCCGATGGATTCACGCGGCTCTGGCCCTCGGTGTTCACCGTGGTCACGGCGCTCGGTAGCTTCGCGTTGCTCGCCATGGCCATGCGGCAGTTGCCGCTCGGCACGGCCTATGCAGTGTGGACGGGTATAGGCGCGGTCGGTGCATTCGTGTTCGGTATCGTCATGATGGGCGAGGCGGTGAGCGTCGCGCGCGTGGCGAGCGCCGCGCTGATCGTGCTTGGGCTCATCGGTCTCAAGCTTTCTTCGGCTACCTGAATAAATTGCCTGCGGCTGGCACGAAGCGCCTCGTGGTGCTCCTTTACATCGTCACCGCGGCAGCGCAGCGAGCGTGGCTATAATGGAGCCGTCATAACCCGATAACACTCCGCGCCGCTTGAGCGGCGAGCGTGTGCGCACAGCGCCTGCTCACCGCGTGAAGCGTGGGGCACCGGCGCCCGGCCGCGCCGCGCGAGGAGGCAGCCATGCTGGAACCACTTTCGCTAGCAGCGGGCCTGTCGTGGGGTAGCGGCCTGCGCCTCTATCTCACGGTGCTGATGGCCGGCGTCATGCAGCGGCTCGGGCTCATTCATCTGCCCGACACGCTTTCCGTTCTGGCTTCGCCCTGGGTGATCGGCATCGCCGCTGCGCTCACGGTGCTCGAATTCCTCGCCGACAAGGTTCCCGCGTTCGACTCGCTGTGGGACGCACTGCATACCTTCATCCGCATTCCGGCCGGTGCCGTGCTGGCCGCGGCTGCGCTCGGCCATGCCGATCCGGCGCTTTTGACCGTCGCCGCACTCGCGGGCGGCACGCTCGCGGGCACCGCGCATCTCGCCAAGGCCGGCACGCGCGCGCTCATCAATCTCTCGCCTGAGCCGGTTTCGAACGTCGTCACGTCGAGCGCCGAGGACGGCATAACTTTCGTGGGCGTCCTGCTCGCGTTCTTTCTGCCGCTGCTCTTTCTCGTCATGCTCGTGGCGTTCCTCGTGCTTGCCGCGTGGGCGCTGCCGCGTCTGTGGCGCGGTGTGCAGGGCGGTTTTCGCGGCATGGCAATGCACATGGTTTCGCGCCTGTCGCTGCGTGGGCGGCACGATTGAGCGGCGCCACGCCTTCCTCGTCCAATCCGAAGCCTCCGCGTAGCGAGGGCGGTCCGGGACTCGCGCAGTCCGAGCCGCCGCGTGCGACTGGCGGCCCGCGACCGCCCGCTGCCGTGCGGGCCACCCCGAGCTGGTCCGATCTCGTGCAACTCGCCGCGCGCATGACCGCGCGCGACTGGCGCGCCGGCGAGCTCACGATGCTGCTGCTCGCGCTCGTGCTCGCCGTGGCGGCGCTCGCCAGCGTGGCCTTTCTCGCCGACCGCCTGCAGCGCGGCCTCGAACGCGACGGCCGGAGCATGATCGGCGCCGATTTCATCGTGCGCGCCGATCATCCCGTCGATCCGAGGTTTTCTCGCGAGGCGCAATCGCTTGCGTTGCGCACGGCGACCACGGCCATCTTTCCGAGCATGGTGAGCCCGGGCATGCCCGAAGCGGCAGCAGCCTCGCGGGCTTCGGCCGCCGCCGGCCCAACGCCCACGCGTCTTGCCGCCATCAAGGCCGTCTCGGCGGCCTATCCGCTGCGCGGGGCGCTGCGCATTGCCACTGCGCCGGGCGCACCCGACCACGCCGCGCAAGGCATTCCGCCGCCCGGCACCGTCTGGGTGGATGGCGAGCTGCTCGACGCACTCAAGCTGCACGTGGGTGACACGGTGAAGGTCGGGACGCGCACCTTCACCGTGAACGCGATCATCACGCGGGAGCTCGATCGTGGCTTTTCGTTCGTGAACTTCTCGCCGCGCCTCATGATGCGCGCCGACGAGCTGGCGTCGACGGGCCTGATCGGCTATGGCAGCCGCGTCACATACCGGCTTCTCGTGGCGGGCGCCGATCCGGCCGTCGCGCAGTTCGCGGCCTGGGCGCGTGCGCGCGTGGACGGGGGCAAGATGCGCGGGGTCGCGCTCGAGTCGCTCCAGGACGGCCAGCCGCAGGTGCGTCAGACGCTCGATCGCGCGCGCCACTTCCTTACGCTCGTCTCGCTCCTCACGGCGCTGCTCGCGGCGGTGGCGATCGCGATGGCCGCGCATCGCTACACGCGCCGGCACCTCGACGGCTGCGCCGCGATGCGTTGCCTCGGCGCGAGCCAGCGCACGCTGCGCTCGCTCTTCGTGCTCGAGTTCGCCGGGCTCGGGCTCGTGGGCGGCGCAATTGGCGTCGCGCTCGGCTATGCGGGGCATCTCGCGCTGCTCGCGTGGCTTGGCAATCTCATCGACGTGGTGCTTCCGTATCCGGGCCCGCTGCCCGTGGTCGAAGGCATCGGCGCCGGGCTCGTGCTGCTGCTCGGCTTCGCGCTGCCGCCGCTCTTGCCGCTCACACGCGTGCCGCCGGTGCGCGTGCTGCGCCGCGAATGGGGCGACGAAGGGCGAGCCGCGTGGGCCGCGTACGGCATCGGCATCGCGCTGTTCGCGGGGCTGCTCGTGATCGCGGCGGGCGAGCTCAAGCTCGGCGGCATCGTTGCCGGTGGCTTCGCGATCGGGCTACTCGTGTTCGCGGTCGTGGCGCGCGTGGCGCTCTGGTGCGCGGCGCGAGTGGCGCGCAGCGCCCGCTTCGGCGACCAGGCGCGCGCGGGCGTGGGCTGGCGCTATGCGCTCGCCTCGCTGGAGCGGCGGCCCGGCGCGAGCGCGCTGCAGATCACGGCGCTCGCCATCGGCCTCATGTGCCTGCTGCTGATCGCGATGACACGCGACGACCTGGTCGAAGGCTGGCGCAAGTCCACACCGCCCGATGCGCCCAACGAGTTCCTAATCGACATCCAGCCCGACCAGCGGGACGCCGTGGCGGCCTGGCTGCGCACGCACGGTATCGCGGATAGCGACCTCGAGCCGATGGTGCGCGGCCGCCTCATCTCGATCAACGGCAAGCCCGTGAATCCCGATGCGTACAAGAGCGAGGACGCGCGGCGGCTCGTCGACCGCGAGTTCAATCTCTCGTACACGACGCAACTGCCCGGGGACAACCGCATCGAGGCGGGCACGTGGTATGGCGAGTCGAGCGCGCCGCAGCTCTCGATCGAGCAGGGCCTCGCGAAGCTCATCAACGTGAAACCCGGCGACGTGCTCAAGTTCGACGTGACCGGCCTCGAAGTGAGCGCGCCGGTGACAAGCGTGCGCAAGCTCGACTGGGGCTCGTTCAAGGTGAACTTCTTCGTACTGATGCCGCCCGCGCTGCTGCGCGATTTTCCGGCGACCTACATCACGAGCTTTCACCTGCCGCCCGCGCAACGCGAAGTCGTGGACGGCCTCGTGGCCCGTTATCCCAACATCACGGCGATCGATATCGCGCCGATCCTTGCCCAGATCGAGCGCATGCTCGAGCAGGTGATCGGCGCGGTGCAGTTCCTTTTCCTCTTCACGCTCGCGGCGGGCGTGCTCGTCCTCTACGCGGCGCTCGCGGGCACGCGCGACGAGCGCATGCGCGAGTCGGCGCTGCTGCGCGCGCTCGGGGCCTCGCATCGGCAGGTGCGGGCGGTGCAGGTTGCCGAGTTCGTCTCGGTGGGCGCGCTCGCGGGGCTCATGGCGGCGATCGGCGCGCAGATCGTGGGCTCGGTACTCGCGACTCGCGTGTTCGAGTTCTATCTCCCATTCGACCCCTGGCTCGTGCCGGCCGGTATCGCGGCGGGTGTGCTGTGCGCGGGGGTGGGCGGGTGGATCAGCCTGCGCCACGTGCTGGCGCGCCCGGCGTTGCAGTCGCTGCGCGACGCGTGAAGCGGGGCGTGCTTTGCATCGATGGCGTGCCGCTGCTTTTGACTCTCGCCTGGCTCTCATTTGGCTCGCTTTCGCCTGCATATCGCCGATTGGGGCTGCGTAGCCCAGCGACCTGGCGCGCGCCACTATGCGAGAATTATTGGTTTGCGGCAGTGCCTTGACGCACTTCACCGTCCCTCTTTTCGTATCGATTCAACCCGCATTTCTTCAACCCGCTATTCAACCGTATGACCGATCCAGCCGACGAAGCGCCGCAGCAGCCCACGGCCTTCGAACTCGTCGGCGGCGAGGCGCGCGTGCGCGAACTCGTCGACCGTTTCTATGACCTGATGGACCTCGAAGCCGAGTTTTCGGGCATCCGCGCGATGCATCCGTCAACGCTCGACGGCTCGCGTGACAAGCTGTTCTGGTTCCTGTGCGGCTGGCTCGGCGGCCCGGACCACTACATCGAGCGCTTTGGCCATCCGCGCCTGCGCGCGCGCCATCTGCCGTTCTCCATCGCTTCGTCCGAGCGTGACCAGTGGCTGCGCTGCATGGCCTGGGCGATGGAAGACATCGGCCTCGCCGAGCCGCTGCGCGAGCGCCTTCTGCATTCGTTTTTCGATACCGCCGACTGGATGCGCAATCGTCCGGGCTGATGCGCCGCACGCAGATTGTGCCGGCCCGCATGCCGGTACAGTCAGGCGCTCACGTGCTGCGGCCGTCCAGCGGGCCGTTTCGCGACGCGGCCATAATGGGCGTTTGACGAATCCGGCAGATGCGGCCCCGCGCTGCGAGCCGAACGCAAAACAAGGAGACTCCCACGATGACGACAACCCGAGCGCTCTTTCGCGAGGACGCCTATCTCACGCATTGCGAGGCGGCCGTGCTTGCCGTTGGCGAGGACGGCGTGCGGCTCGACCAGACAGTGTTCTATCCGCTCGGCGGCGGCCAGGCCGGCGACACCGGCGCTCTCGTGCTCGCCGACGGCACCCGCATCGAGATTGCCGACACGCGCAAGGCGAAGTTCGAAGGCGCGACGCCCGACGACGCGCTGCACGTTCCCGCGCCTGGCCAGGACGTGTTGCTCGCGCGCCTCGCGGCGGGTGAGCGCGTGCGGGCCGAGATCGACTGGGCGCGCCGTCACCGGCACATGCGCCTGCACACGGCGAGTCATCTGATGTGCGCGGTGTTGCCGTACCCCGTTGACGGCTGCAGCATCACGACCGACTACGCGCGGCTCGACTTCGCGACGGTCGAGCCGATCGAGCGCGAGACCGTGGAGGCGCGGCTTGCCGAACTCGTGGCGGGCGCGCATGCGGTCGCCACCGTCTGGATCACCGACGACGAGATGGCGCAGCGTCCCGAACTCGTGCGCACGATGAGCGTGAAGCCGCCGATGGGACTTGGCCGTGTGCGCCTCCTGCGCATCGAGAACGTCGACTTGCAACCGTGCGGCGGTACGCACGTGCGCAACACCCGGGAGATCGGCGCGCTACGCGTGGCGAAGCTGGAGAAGAAAAGCGCGCGCACGCGGCGTCTCGTACTGGAGCTGGCGTGATGGCGAGTGGCGGCCAAACGCAGGGCACGCTCGATCCGCGTGCACGTGAGGTGCTCGACTTCTGGTTCGGCGCGCCGGGTTCGGAGGAGTTCGGCCGGGAGCGCAAGATCTGGTTTCACAAGGACGCGACATTCGACGCACTGCTGCGCGAGCGCTTCGGCGCGTTGCTCGAAGCGGCAGCGGCGGCCGAGATCGACAGCTGGTGCGCGACGCCCGAAGGTTCGCTTGCGCTCGTGATCGTGCTCGACCAGTTCTCGCGCAACTGCCATCGCGGTACGCCGCGCGCATTTTCCACGGACGAAAAAGCGCTCGAAATCGCGCGGGCAATGGTGGCAAGCGGCGCCGACCTGTGCCTCGCTGGTCTGCACCACCGCGCATTTGCGTATTTGCCGTTCGAGCACGCCGAATCTGCGCAGGCGCAGCGCGAGTCGCTGCGCCTCTTCGGGGAGCTTGCGAAAGATCCGGATGGTCAGGACTACTACGATTACGCCGTGCGCCACGCCAAGGTCATCGAGCGCTTTGGGCGCTTTCCGCACCGCAACGCGCAGCTTGGGCGCGCTTGCACCGAAGATGAAGCCGCGTTTCTGCGCGAACCGGGTTCGTCGTTCTAGCGTAGCGCAGGTCCGGGCGCTCCTTCAGCGCCCGCCGCTCACGTCGAGCAACGCCCCCGTCACGTACGAGGCGGCGTCGCTCAGCAGCCACACGATCGTTTGCGCGACTTCTTCGGCGCTGCCGGCGCGCCCGAGCGGGGTCTGCGCGCCGAGCACGGCCGCGCGATCCGGCCGGCCGCCGCTAGCATGGATCTCGGTGTCGATGAGGCCGGGGCGCACCGCGTTCACGCGTATGCCCTGCGGGCCGAGTTCCTTCGCGAGCCCGATCGTCATCGTGTCGATCGCGCCCTTCGAGGACGCGTAGTCGACATATTCGTTCGGAGAGCCCAGCCGCGACGCCGCGGAGGAGACATTGACGATCGCGCCGCCGTCGCCGCCGCGGTCCTTCGACATGCGCCGTGCCGCCTCGCGCGCGCACAGGAACGCGCCGTAGACGTTCACGTCGAACATGCGCTTCAGGCGCTCGGCGCCCATGTCGGCGACCTGGCTGCCTGGCGCGACGATGCCGGCGTTGTTCACGAGCGCATCGATACGGCCGTAGGCCGATTCGAGCGCGTCGAACATCGCGATGACGTCCGCCTCGCTCGCGACGTCGCCGCGCAGCACGCGCGCGTGGCCGCCCGCGCGGCCCACTTCGGCGGCGGTTTCGTCGGCGGCCGGTTCGTTGTGCAGATAGTTGACGCCCACGGTCCAGCCGTGCGCGCCGAGCAGGCGCGCCGTTGCGCGGCCAATGCCGCGGCTCGCGCCGGTAATCAGGACAACCTTGCTCATCGCGATGCACTCATCGTAGTGACTGCGGTTTGTCGAGGGAGAGCGGCGCGGGATCGGATCAGACGTTCTCGCGCAGGTCCGCCCACTTGTCTTTCTCGGGCGCGTGGTAGCGCTGGAGCTTTGCGATCAGCGCGGCCGGATCGCTGTCGGTTTGCAGCATCTCGCGGTAGGCCTCGCGCATGAAGCCCTCACGCACCGTATGGTCGAGCAGCGCCATGAGCGGATCGTAAAAGCCGCCGATGTTCAGTATGCCCACGGGCTTGCGGTGGTAGCCGAGCTGCGCCCACGTATAGACCTCGAACAGTTCTTCGAGCGTGCCCGCGCCACCCGGCAGCGCGACGAACGCGTCGGCGAAGTCGGCCATCATCTTCTTGCGCTGGTGCATGTCGGGCACCACGTGCAGCTCGGTGAGGCCCGCATGGCCCACTTCCTTGTCGACGAGCAACTCGGGGATCACGCCGATCGCACGGCCGCCGCCGGCCATGACCGTATCGGCGATCACGCCCATCAGGCCCACCTTGCCGCCGCCGTAGACGAGCGCGAGGTTCGAGGCGACGAGCGCGCGGCCGAATGCCTGCGCCGCGTCGGTATAGATGGGATTGGCTCCGTACGAGGAGCCGCAATACACGCAAACTGCTTTCATTCGCGTTTGGCCTTGGGTTCTTAGTCCCGGTTGTCCTTCGCCGCGGCGCGCGCGCCGCCCGTGCCCGCGGCGCCCGTCGCGCCCGCGGTGCCGGTCGTGCCCGCGCCGTCGCGCGGCGGCAGGTAGTCGTAGAACTCGCGCTTTTCGAGCTTTCCCGAAACGAGGTCGTCGAACAGCTCGCGCGCACGGCCGCGCAGATACGGCGCCATCAGCGAGACGATCTGCACGCTCACCTGGTGCAGCTCATCGCGGATCGCTTCCTGGTCGTTGTACTTGCGCGGGTTCATCACGAACTGGTACGAGAGCCAGTAAGTGGCGATCACGCCGATGTTGGTCGAGATCACCTGGATCTCGGCGGGCGTGGCGACCATTTCGCCGTCTTCCACGAGCTGCTCGCAGAACTGCTTCGCGAAGTGCACCTTGTGGCTGATGATCTGCTTGAAGTGCATCTCCAGCGTGCGGTTGCGCGCGAGCAGGTCGTTCAGGTCGCGATAGAGGAAGCGGTAGCGCCACGTGAAGTCGACCATGTATTGCAGATACGCCCACATCTCGTCGATGGTGGCGCGATGGTCTTCGGGAAAGCGCAGACGCCTTTCGATCTCCTGCTCGAACTGGCTGAAGATGCTGTTGATGATGTCGTCTTTATTGCGGAAGTGGTAGTACAGGTTGCCTGGACTGATCTCCATTTCCTCGGCGATGGTCGTCGTCGTGACATTCGGCTCGCCGATCTCGTTGAACAGCTTCAACGACAGTTCAAGAATCCGTTCGCGTGTACGGCGGGGAGGTTTGGCTTCCATGTCGTCCGGCCCTGAAAATGCTGCGCCGGGCTCCGGCGCCCGCCAATATGTTGCGGTGCGCGCGGCCCGGACGCGGTTGGTCGTTATAAGACTGTCGTTCGATTATAAACCGACGGCTCGCGCGCACAGGCAGCTTGCGCCGGCAAGGCGTGGGGCGGCATGCGAAGCGCCCGATGCCCCGAGCCTGCGGTGCCCCGGATGGTGGCTCGCGCGCGGTGCTACAGCACGCCGAGCCCGCGTAGCAGCGGCGGCCCGAAGAGGGGTACGAGGATCAACCCCCAGGTCATCACACAGAGCAGCAATGCGACGGTCACGGCTGCGCTGCCGAGGTCTTTCGCGCGGCCCGAGAGCTCGTTGCGTTCGAGACCGATGCGGTCCACGGCATTCTCGATGCTCGAATTGAGTAATTCGACGATCAACACCAGCATCACCGAACCGAGAAGCAGCACGCGCTCGACCGGCGCGACCGGAAGGAACACGCCGATCGGCACGAGAATGGCCGCGAGCGTGAGTTCCTGGCGAAACGCGCTCTCCTCGCGGATCGCAACGCGAAAGCCCTTGATCGAGTACTTGAGGGCGTGCCATGCGCGCGTGATGCCGCGGTTGCCCTTGTACGGATTGAAGGGCAGCGGCGCGAGCGGATCGTCGGGGCCGAGCGGTTCGTGCAGGTGCGGCGGCTCGGGCGGTTCAGGTGCAGTGGCGGGTGCGGGCGGCAACGCTGCCGTAGCGGGACCAGGCTGCGCATGGGCCGGCGCCGCTTCGGGCACAGCGTCCGGCGCTGGCGGCCGTGGATCGAGCGCCTCGGCGGCTCGCGCCGCACGCGCGGCGCCGCCGGCGCCCGGGCGAGCCGGCGGGTTCGCCGTGTGGGCGCCCGGGGCGCCGGTATGGG
>Ga0335083_10003608_pt1 | contig 19976 bp, 20 predicted proteins | sample Lox_Sample_42_FD_206716 | JGI IMG/M metagenome (GOLD analysis project Ga0335083, IMG submission 206716) | Soil microbial communities from Loxahatchee National Wildlife Refuge, Florida, United States - Lox_Sample_4.2 | ecosystem: Environmental > Terrestrial > Soil > Wetlands | place: USA...
GGCGCATCCCGTCCATCAGGAGCGCCTCGGTCGACTCGTCCATCTCCTCGGGCTGCGGCGACTCGTCGGGCGGCTCCAGCTCGAACGAGCCCTGGGTCCAGCTCAGCATGCGGACGATCGCCTTGCGTGGACCGGCGTTGCTGTTGTCCAGGTTCGCGAAATAGATCTGCCCCTTGCGCAGGAACAGCCGGCCGGTGGTGTTGTCCATGCGGACGACCAGCACACCCGACTTGCGGCTGGTCGACAGCAGCTGAAGCAGATCCGGCAGCGGGATCTCCTCGATGCTCCCCGCCATCGACTTGGGCGTGGTGCGCTTGTTCGCCGCGACCGCCATCTTGGATCGCGCCTCGGTCTCGCTGATGTTGTTGCTGGTGGCGTCGCCTTCCACGTAGACCATCTTGATGATCGACGTGCCGATGAGAATCCGGTCGCCGTCCTTGAGCTCCGCTTTGCGGACTTTCTCACCATTGACGAAAGTGCCGTTCGTCGAGCCCAGATCCTGAATCGTGACGACGTGATCGTCGGTGGTGATCTTCGCGTGCTTGCGCGAGACCATGTCCTCGACCAGCACCATGTCCAGATCGGACGACCGCCCGATGATGATCTCGCGGTGGGGCCGCAGCGGGAACTCGCCTCCCTGATATTTTCCCGAGATGAAGCGCAGCGCCCAGAGAGGTTGCTCCCCACGCCCCGCTTCATTGCCCTCGGACAGCGGCCTAAAGGTGCTCAAAACTTGACAATTTTATTGCGCGCCGCGCGTCCCGTCAACGGCGCCGGGGACCTCCCGCGCGGGAGCGTCCAGCAGGTCCGCCACGACGCGCGCCACCTCGGCATCGACCAGTAGCCCGGAGTGCCCGGTGGCGACAGCGATCTGGCGTACACCGTCGAGAACGGTCGTAGAGACCGGCGCCAGCCAGTCGCGGAGCGCCCCGATCGAGATGACTTCGACCCCCTTGGGGAGCGGCATCTCCTCGAGATCCCGTAAGAACGGGCTCCCGGGGAGCAGCTGCAGGCTGGCCCGCCCAAAGGGGGCGGTGACCAGTCCCAGCAACGCCGACCAGGTCCCCTGGGTGGGCGTCCCCATCATGATCAGCCGCCGGACCCGGTGCCGCCCCCCCAGGCGCTTGAGGTAGTACAGGCCGACCAGGCCCCCCATCGAATGGCCGACCACGTCGATCGAGGTGACGCCGGTCTGGGCCACGATCGACTCCACCTTGCGCGCGATCAGGCCCGCCGAGTCGCGGATGTCGCGCATGTTGACCGGGAACCCGAGCGGGTAGCTGATGACGATGTGACCGCGCTCGGCCAGGTGCTGCTCGAACAGGTGCAGCGAGCCGCGGGTCGCCAGGTAGCCGTGGATCAGCAGCACGGGCGGCTGCCCCGACTTCGCGACCTCGACGTCGCGCTGGGCGTGCGGCGCCCGGTTGCCGCGAAACAGCTGGCGCAGGTAGACCGCCGAGTGGCCGGAGTCGGCCACGCCGCCCGCGACGTTTTCGGCCACGTCGCGCCCCAGCTCCTTGACGCGCGCGAGCAGACCGCCCAGGAGGCCCAAGGTCACTCCGACGCTTCGCGCAGGCCGTGCTTCCGCAGCAGCTCGCGCAGGTGTTTGCGGTCGATCTCGGCGGCGCGTGCCGCCGCCGAGAGGTTCCCCTGGTGCCGCTTCAACAGCGCCTCGATGTAGCTGCGCTCGAACTCGTCGACCACGCGCGCCTTGGCGGCCTTGAACGGCAGGTCGATGTCGCTGGATCCGGCGCGCCGGCCGGCCGGGCGCTCCTCGAGCGCCTCGTCGATCTCCAGCCGGGTGCCGTGCGACAGCGCGCAGGCCCGCTCGATGACGTTGCTCAGCTCGCGCACGTTGCCCAGCCAGCTGTGGCGGCGGAGCCGGGCCAGATCCTCCTGCGAGATCGGCAGCGGATCGGCGCCGCCGCGGAACTTGCGGATGAAGTGTTCGACCAGCAGCGGGATGTCGTCCGGGCGATCGCGCAGGGGCGGCACCTGCATGCGCACCACCGCCACGCGGTAGTACAGGTCCTCGCGGAACTGCCGGGCGGCGATCTCGGCCCGCAGGTTCCGGTTGGTGGCGGCGACCACGCGCACCGACGCGCGCGTGTACGTCGTGCCACCGACCGGGCGCACGCTCTGCTTGTCCAGCGCGCGCAGCAGGGCCGGCTGCACCGCCAGCGACAGCTCGCCGATCTCGTCGAGAAACAGCGTGCCGCCGTCGGCTTCCTCGAAGGCGCCGCGGCGGTCGGTCAGCGCGCCCGAGAAGGCCCCGGCCACGTGGCCGAACAGCGCCGACTCGATCTGCTCGTCGGAGACGGCGCCGCAGTCGAACACGATGAAGGGGCCGTTCTTGCGCGGGCTGTGGCGGTGGATCTCCTCGGCGATCAGCTCCTTGCCGGTGCCGGTCTCGCCCTCGATCAGGATGGTCGCGTCGGTCGCCGCGACGTCGTCCAGCAGGCGGAACAGCCGGCGCAGCTTGGGATCGCGGCCGACCAGCGAGCCGTAGCTCTCGGACTCCGACGGGCCGAGGTCGATCGACTCCTCGACCGGGACGTACTTCAGCACCGTCTTGCCGATCGTCACCTCGGTCCCGAAGCCCAGCGTCAGCTCCTGAAAGCGCGCCCCCTGGACGAACGACCCATTGGTCGAGCCCAGGTCCCGCAGGACCACCCCATCGGGCCCGGGCGCCATCTCCAGGTGCCGCCGCGACACGGTCGGGTCGGACAGCAGCACGTCGCAGCCGTGGCCGGAGCCGATCGTGACGGGCGAATCGCTCACGTCGATCATCTCGCCCCGATCGGGGCCCTTGACGATCATCAACCGGCCCCCGCCGGACTGGCGGATGATGGGGGCGGCCCCGTCGAGGACGCGCGTTTCGGTCTTGACGCTCATTTCGCGGTGGAGCTCTGCGCGTCCAGCGCGGCCATGTCGGGCCGCGTGACGACTTGAGCCAGCTTGGCGCCGCCCGCGGCCGCGCCGAGCAGCACGAACACGATCAGCAGCCCCGGCGGCCGCCACCGGCGGGGCTCCTCGACGGTCATCGGCGCAAAGTCGAGCGGGTTCGGATCGTAGACCGCCTGGTTGTACGGTGCCTGGTTGTACGGTGCCTGGTTGTACGGCGCCGGGTCGTACGGCGCGGGGGCAGGGGGCGGCGCCGGTATCGGCGCGTAGCCGCCGCTGGGTCGCGGCAGTCCGGGCGGCGGTCCGCCCGGCGGCCGGTAGGCGGGCGCGTAGCCGTACCCCGGCTGGGGCAGCGGCGCCTGCACCGGTGGCGGCGTCGGTGGGTACGGCGACGGCGTCATCGGGAACTCTTCGGCCGATTCGCGTGGACGGAGCTGGGCTTCGCCCAGCGGAGTCTGTCGCGCTGGATCGATCGGCGGTGGCGTCGGCGGCAGGTCGAAGGGCGACTCGGGCAGGGGCAGCGGCGCCGGGGGCGTGCGCGGTCGCAGCGGCGGAGGCGGCGGGGTGCGCCGGCGGGCCCGTGCGGTCAGCGGGGGTGGCGGCGTCTTCAGCGGGGGCGGCGGCGTGACGCCGGGCGGCGGTGGCGTCTCGAGCGACACCTCGGCCGGCGTCTTCGCTTTGCGCGGCGGCGGTCGCCTGACGACCGGCGGCGGTGGTGTGACCGCGGGGGGCGGGGGCGTGACGGCGGCGGCCGGCGGCAGCGCCTGCGACACCTCCGGCGTCACCGGGAACGCGTCACGCACCTTGGTGGGGACCTCCGAGATGTCCTCCTCGATCGGCACCAGCGGCATGGTGGGCTGCCGGGGCGAGAGCGGCTTTCGGGGCGGGTCGTTGCGCGGCGGCTCGTAACGCGGCGATTCGAACCGGGGCGCCGGCTTGGCCTGCGGCTTGGGCGGCACCGGGATGGGCGACTTGATCAGGTCGCTGCCGGACAGGACGTACAGGCCGGACGAGTCGACGACGCCGATCGACTTGGCTTCCTTGCCCTCCAGCTTCTTCCCCGGGATCTCCTGGGTGTGCGGGTCGCCGGAGGGCAGCACCTGCTCGTCGTTCAGCCACTTCTGCGGGTCGCTCCCCAGGATGTAGCGCAGATGCTCGCCCAGCTGCGGCGCCGAGTAGAGCATCCCGTGCCGGTGGGCGACCTGCCGGAGGGCGTCGGCGAACGCGACGGCGTCCTGGTAGCGATCGTTCGGATCGGCCGAGAGCGCGGTGGCCAGCACGACGTCCAGGGCGGTCGGGATGCCCATGCGCTTCTGCGACGGCGGAACGATCGGCTGGCTATAGATGACGTCGGCCGGCGTGCTGAGGTCGCCGACGAACAGCCGCTCGAGCGTGAGCGCCTCGTACAGGCAGACCGCGACGGAGTACAGATCCGATCGGTGGTCGATGGCCTGGTTGCGCGCCTGCTCGGGTGACATGTAGCCGACCTTGCCGCGCACGCGGTAGAAGGCCGACGAGTGCGTCGCCGCCTTGGCGATGCCGAAGTCGGACAGCTTCACCTCGCCCTGCGCGGAGCAGAGGATGTTCGACGGCGACACGTCGCGATGGATGATCGCCATCGACTGTCCGGTCGGCGTGCGGCGCGTGTGCGCGTACGAGAGCCCGGCCAGGATCTCCAGCGTGACGTGCAGGGACGCGGCCGGCGACAGCTCGCGGCGGCGCAGCTTGGACCGGCGGATGATCGAGCGCAGGTCGACGCCGCGCACGTACTCCATCACGATGAACAGCGACTCTTCCGACTCGACCAGGTCGAAGGTGTGAACGATGTTGGCGTGGTCGAGGGTCGCGGAGATCTTCGCCTCGCGGAAGAACAGGTCGCGGAACTCGGGCCGGGCCGTGTACTCGGGCAGGAGCTGCTTGAGGACGACCTCTTTCTCGAAGCCGCCGGGTCCCAGCTTCTTGCCGACGTAGATGGCGCCCATGCCGCCCTCGGTCAGATATCGCTCGATGCGGTACCTCCGGGCGGGAGCCTGCTCGGACGTGGCGGGCATTGCGGTCGAGGGTAGGATCGGAACCCGCGAGATTCAATGTTGATCGATGCTCTCCAGACGCTGCGCGAGGTGCGGCTCGCGGCCGAGCGGCAAGCTGAGCGGCAGCTCGCCGGCGCCATGGCCCTGCTCGCTCGCGAAAAGGACCGCGAAGCGCGCCTGGCGGCCGAGCTGGACGCAGCGCGTGCTGTTCGCGAGCGTACGCGCGCTGACACATCCCTGACGCCTTCCAGCGCAGCATCGATCCAGCTCACCCATCGGTACGCCACCCGACTCGACGCAGAGCTGCAGGCAGCGCAGGCGGCGCTCGAGGCGCACACCGGCGGCCCGCTCGCGTCCGCCGCCACCGCCCTGGAACGCGCCCGCGCCGATCACCTGCGCGCCCACCAACGACGCGAAGCCGTCGAACGCGCCATCACCCGCCGCCAGTCCGCGCTCAGGCGCGACCAGGACCGCCGCGCCGAAGCCGCCGCCGACGACCTACCCCATCGCCGCCGCTGAATCTTCCCGGAGGGCGGAGGCCGGAAGCCGGAAGCCTCTTTCTCCTCTAGTCTCCCGCGATGCCGAGCTTGCGGATCATCTCGCACATCGTGCGGTACGGCACACCGGCGCGGCGCGCGGCTTCCTGCCGGCTTCCGCTCTGCGTGAGCAGGCAGCGGATGTAGCTCTCCCGGAAGCGCATCTCCGCGGTCGGCAGCGGCAGCCGCGGGGCGCTCGGGCTGTCGGCGCCCAGCACCGGCGGTTCTGGCGCCGAGGCCAGCATTGCGGCCGCCGCCCGCCGCAGACAGGCCGCCCGCGCCAGCTGCGCGCCGGCCCGGCCGAGCCAGGACGACATCTGATGCGCCGGGACGATGCGCGTGATCCCCAGAACGGCGGCGGCCGAGACCTCGGGCGCGTCGGCGTCGTCACAGTAGAAGATCACTTCGGCGAAGGGGTTTCGCTGGACCGCCTCGGCCCCGGTCGCCAGCGCCGACACTTGCCGTCCGCCCAGCGCCAGCAGCACCAGGTCGGCCGGGAACAGCTCGTTGCGCAGCGCCCAGCCGTCCGGGCCGCTGACCACCACCACGTCCTCGGCCGCGACCTTCAGGGCCGAGGCCAGGCTGGACGCGCGAAGCTGGTTCTCGTCCACGACGACCACGCGCGCCGCGTAGGCCTGCTGCTGCTCGGGGGCGCGGCTGGCGGCAGCCGTGTTCACGGGCTCCGGCCGGCGCGTGCGGGCTGCTTCAGCCCGGTCGTCGATCTCAGTGAGCGTCTCAAGCGATGGCGATGTCTGGTTCATGGGCTACCCCCATTGAGAAGACGGTCGCCCGGCGGTTTCATGCATTTTTTCTGACGCACCGGGCCAGAATGGCGGGCCGGCGCGCTCGCTCGAAGAAAATCGCGGCGATAGGCTGGCCCCGCGCCGCGACTTTGGTTAGGCTGCGCCCTCACTTTCGGGCGCGTAGCTCATCTGGATAGAGCACCGGCCTCCGGAGCCGGGGGTAGTGAGTTCGAATCTCGCCGCGCCCACCCTTCTAAGTCATGGACGGCGGCGCGATCCCGAAGCGAAGCCGATCGATCTCCGCACGGAGGTAGTCGGGCACGAGGTGGCCGTAGACCTCGGTGGTGATGCGCGGGTCGCTGTGGCGCAGGATCCGCTGGACGGCAGCGGTGCTCGCTCCTGCCATGAGAAGCAGGCTGGCGGTCGTGTGGCGGAGGTCATGGAAGCGGATAGGCCGAACCAGGGTCTTCGGCCAGAGCTTCATGTTGCAGGTAGGGCAATGCCTTAGCTCGGGATCGTCGTGGTTTTGGGCGTAGCCGCATCCCTTTCGACGACAGACGTGCTCGTAGCCCAGGACGATCCCCGCGCGCCCCAGCGCGGCCCGGAGAACGTTCTCGATGGCGACGTCCTCTCTCATCATCGAGCCGTCGGGCCGGGGGAAGACCAGCTCCGAGGGCGAATCGTCCATCGCCCGCTCGAGGAAGGGGATGAGCTCGGTGGCAATCGGGATGACTTCCTCGCGCTTGCTCTTGTTGGTGGCGCGGTCGTAGGAGCGGGCGACGTAGAGCAGGCGCTCGCGGAGATCGACCTTCCGCTTGGTCAGGCCGAGGAGCTCGCCCTTGCGCATCCCCGTGTAGATCGCCGCCGCGAAGAGGGGGCGCCAGCGGTCGTCGAGCGCGGCCAGGACGCGCGGCACCTCCTCGACCCTCAGGAAGTCGGGCTTCCGCTTCGGGACCTGACGTCGCAGGACATCCCTCGCCGGATTCGGCCCTACGTAGCGCTCCGCGCGGCGAGCACAGTTGAAGGCGGTGAGGACGTACCGGCGCAGGTGGTTAAGGGTCTGCGGGCCGTGCGTCTCCGCCTTGGCCTGCAGGAAGCGCTCGATCACGCCTGACGTGACATCGACCAACTTGAGCCGGGCGATAGGGTCCGAGAGGAAGTGCTTAGTGACGGTGTAGGTATCGCGAACGTGTGAGGTGCGTGGCTGCGAATACGTCTTCAGCCACCAGCGGAAGAGATCGCCGAGGCTGCCGCCTCCGTCCCTCGGCGGAATCGGTTCCAGTCCGCGACGCTGGCGCTCAGCCTGCCGCTCGACGTCGGCGGCGAGGTCCTTCGCCTCCGTCTTGGACCTGACCGAGCACGCTTCGCTTCGCCACTGGTTGTGAGCGTCCCGATAGCGGAGCCACCAGCGCTTCCCCCGCTTGTACACGGATGCCATGTCAGACCTCCTTCCGGGCAGCCAACAGGCACCTGCTGGCCCTAGTCACAGATACGCCTCTCGCGTGACGGAGGCGCGTGCCCGCATCACACATTCGTGTCGCTCGCGATCAGGTCGAGGTACCGACGATAGCCGAAGATCCGATCCCTTCGTCTCCCCGAGGTTTCCTTCACGATGCCCAAGTCAGCCAGTGCCTGCAGCGAAGACCGGACGGTAGGGGCAGAGAGGGATAGGAGCTTCGCACCTTTCGGCACCGAGAGAAGTGGGCGCCGCTGAAGCAGCTCATGAACGCGCAGCGCCGAGCCTGCCACCCGCCCGAGCTTCGCGATGCGCTCGCGATCCTTGGCGAAGAGGTCTCGGATCTTGATCGCGACGTTGACCGCCTGTCCAGCCGTCTCCTCGACTCCGTCCAGGAAGAAGCGGATCCAGCTCTCCCAATCGCCGACGGTCCGCACGCGCTGGAGGAGCTCGTAATAGCGCTCGCGGTTCTGCTTGAAGTAGAGGCTGAGGTAGAGAAGCGGCTCCCGGAGAGCGCCTTCGTTGCAGAGAATGAGGGTGATGAGCAGGCGTCCGAGGCGGCCGTTTCCGTCGAGGAAGGGGTGAATGGTCTCGAACTGGACGTGGACCAGGGCCGCTTTGAGAAGCGTGGGTGTCTTGACCGGATCGTCGTGAATGAACTTCTCGAGGCGCCCAAGGCAGTCCATCAGCATCTCGGGAGGCGGTGGTACGTAGAACGCCTTTCCGGGGCGGCTGCCGCCGATCCAGTTCTGCGATCGTCTGAACCGCCCCGGTTCCTTGCCAGCTCCGCGGCCTTTGGCCAGGAGCTTCTCGTGGATCTCTCGAATCAGCCGGAGGCTGAAAGGGAAGTCTTCTCGCAGCCGAGCCACACCATGGGTCATCGCCGCCACGTATCGCGACACCTCTTGCACGTCGTCGAGAGGGACGCCGGGCGTGGTCTCGCTCTCGAAGAGGAGAAGATCCGATAGCGACGACTGGGTCCCCTCGATCTGCGACGAGAGAACGGCCTCCTTGCGGACGTAGAAGTAGAGAAAGAGATCGGGGTCCGGCAACAGCTGTGAGAGGCCGTCCAGTCGACCGAGGGCCCGGTTTGCCCGCTCAAGCTTGTCGATGTCCGCCTCGGTAAGGGCCAGCTGCGGATCGGGGGGAAGCGGACGCGGGACATAGAGGCGTACGTCTTCGCCGCCGATTCGGCGGACCACAAACTCGCCAGTGTTCCGCTGCTGAGGCTGGGTCATGCGTAGAGAAAACCTTTTGCTGGACGCTTTGCGTCTAAGAAAACTTACGCCGCTACCTTTTCTTAACACGGATCGCTAAGAAAGGTTTCTATTTCGAGCGGCCTCTCCCCGCGGCTCGGGGTTCTGGGCGGCCAGCCTCGTCCGGCGTCTTCCCGGCGGCAAAGGCCCGAATCGCGGTGGGCACGAAGCGGAGCAGTCCCCCGACGCGCTGGACGGGTAGCAGCCCCGCTTCTGCTCGGTGGTAGACCCACGACCTGCTGACCTTCAGGTAGCGGGCGACGTCATTCGCGTCCCACAGTCGATCCTGCGTCGCCTCCGTTGAGCGCACCACTGGCGCCCTGGACGGCAGTGGGGTGAAGACGAGTGTGGTCTCGTCATCGTCGATAAGTCGACCGTCGCTTCTCATAGGCTCCCTCCGCTGCTGTGCGTACCACTCGTCGGGAGCGGCCACCGCGCCAGTGACCGTCCGTGCTCCGACGGCACCGTGCACCGACCGTCGCGGGCCACCATGCCGCGGCCCTCGCAACGCGCCACCTCGCTCAGTCCCCCGGCCTTGGCGAGCGCCAACGCGAGCTGGCCTTCGGGAGAGTTCGCCCACGACGAGGCGGCGACCAGGGCCGCGCATTTTCTCTTGGCGAGGTTCTCCCCGACGGCTCCCCGCACCGACCGACGCGGAGCGAATGCTGAAGTCGCACCTCAGTCACCGCAAGCTGCAGGGAGCGAAGGATGGGGACTTGGTCTTCGTGCCCCCGAAGCCGCCGCGCCGGCGGCGAGTCTCCGGTTGGACCGGCTACCGCAAGACCGCGTCAAGCGGGCCGACGAGACCGGGCCGCACGCAAGGTCGTCCGCGTTGTCGTGGCGCTGAGCCCGGAGAAAGCAGAACCATCCAACTCGAAAGGCTCGGCGAATCCTTTCTGCCTAGCCGCGCTCCAACATCTCGAACAGAAGGGAGGTCCGATTGCTGGTTCGCACGGTTCTTTCGGTTGTGCTGGGCGGTGGGCTCGGATTCGCGTGGCACCGATTCATAGGATGTAAGAGTGGCGCCTGCCCGATCTGGGCCAGCCCATACGCCTCGAGCATTTACGGCGCGCTCTTGGGCTTTCTCCTCTCGCGTTGAGCCCGCAGTTCACACGTAGTTGAGGCGTGGCTCTGCACCAGTTGCGCACGTTCCGCTCCGGCATGGAGCGGGCCCGGCGCATTCGCGCGGCACCACAGTTGCAGTCAGTCACCAAAGGGAGGAGGCGTCATGAACAAGTTCTTCGCGGTCATGGAAGGGCCCATCGGCCGTCTGCTTCGGGCCGTGTTGGGCGTCGTTCTCATCTATCTCGGTCTCGTGAGGACGGGCGGGATGGCAGGGCGCATCGTGGCGATCGCCGGCCTGCTCCCGATCGCGATGGGGCTCTGGGGCCCCTGCCTCGTGGATCTGGCAATTCGGCGACTCAGCCGAGCATGGGCGGCGCCCGCCCTCAAGCGATCGCCGTCGGTACGCGCCATCTGATCATGACGACTTTCAGGGCGTCGTTCACGACGAGACACGAGACCATCGCGAGCCCGAACAGAGCCAATGTTTGTGACCAAGGCAGCGGCATCAGTCCAGGAAGACCGACACGCGTCAGGATCGTGCCGGTGAGTGCGTCGGCCACGAGGGCGGCCATCAGAGCCTTGCTGGGCATGGTCGACCGGAACGGCCGTCGCTCGCGCGCGGACATCACCGAGAACACCGCGAAGTAGAGCAACAGCAGGAAGCTGAAGGTGTAGAGAGCGCCGTCGTTGGTCGCCAACCCAAAGCGCGACCAGCAGAGCCTCAAGATGAGGAGAGCCTCCCCGACCATCGCCAGGCCCAGGACCACGGCCACCGCGATGAAGCCTCCGATGTTCCACGTCTCGGGCTTCTTCGACGGCCGAACATGATCGGTGGCCAGCGTGATCTTCGCGAAATCCGTCAGGAAGGTCAGCAGCAGCATCGCGAGGGCCGAGATGACGAACTTTCCGGTCACCACGAAGGCGACGGACACGAAAGCCGCCTTGAGGATGGTCCGGCTGATCTTGTTGATGATCCAGGTCAGGATGCGCTGGTAGATCGTCCGTCCTTGCTCCACCAACGCCACGATGTTCGTCAAGCCAGGCTGTGTCAGGACCACGCTCGCCGCGCCTTTGGCCACGTCCGTCGCGGTGCTCACGGCGATGCCGACCTCGGCCTGCCGCAGGGCGGGCGCATCGTTGACCCCGTCGCCCGTCATGCCGGTGACGTGTCCGCCGTCCTGAAGATTCTTCACGACGACGTACTTGTCCTCGGGAAACACCTCCGCGAAGCCGTCGGCGCCCGCGAAGAGGTCGGCCTTCTCACTGACGGTCTGCGTGCTTGCCGCCTTCAGGTCGGCCATGCGCCGGATGTTGGGCAGCCCCACGCCGGCCGCGATGTCGCTCGCCACGGCCAGGGCGTCGCCGGTGAGCATCTTCACCGCCACCCCACGGTCGCGAAGGGTAGCGATGAGTTGCCTGGCATCAGGGCGGGGAGGGTCGAAGAGGGACACCAGACCAACCAGGGCCGGAGCGCCGGTCTCGGGGCCGCGGGCCACCGCCAGCGTCCGGTAGCCCTTCGCGGCCGATACGCTGACGCTCGCCTCCAGCGCCTCGATTGCCGGAGCCGGTAGTCCGCAGGCCGCGGCGATCGTGCGCACGGCGCCCTTCATGACGCGGAACCGCCGGCCGCCCTGCTCGACCACTGCTTCCGTCCGCCGGTTCTTTGCGTCGAACGGGGCGAAGGACACGGGCGTCACCTTGGGAACGTCGTCGAAGACACGACGTTCCTTGGCCGCCGCGAGAAACGCGAGGTCGATGGGATCTTGGTTGGCTTCCTGCGACGCGAGCGCGCCGGCAAACAAGACGTCGGCTTCCGTTGCACTTTCCTGGGGAAGGACGCCCGTGACGGCCAGCTGGTTCATCGTGATGGTGCCGGTCTTGTCCACGCACAGCACGTCCATGGTCGCGCCGTCCTCCGCGGCGCTGAGGCGGGTGACCAGCACGCCGAGTTTGGCCAGCTCCTTCGACCCTACTGCCATGCTGATGGTGAACATCACGGGGAGGGCCACCGGCACCGCGCTCATCAACAGGACGAGCATGAGGGGGATCATCTCGAGCAGCGAGACCCTTCGGATCAGGGAGAGGATCACGACCATGATCAGCAAGCCACCCACGATGACGAACAGCCATCGAACGACCTTGCTCACCACCGCCTCGATGTGGAGCTTGGGTCTCGCCTGCTGGACCAGCTCGGTGGTGCGGCCAAAGTAGGTCTTGGCCCCGGTCAGCATGACCACGCCGTTGCCTTCGCCCTGGCGGAGGACGGACCCCGAGGAGAGAACCCCGCCTGGTACCTTGTCGACGGCCTTCGATTCGCCGGTCAGCGCCGACTGGTCCACCGTCAACGCTCCTGTGAGCAGCTTGACGTCCGCAGGAATGACGTCGCCAGGTCGCACGCGGACGATGTCGCCAGGGACGAGCTCCCGGGCGGGAATGACCTGCCAGCTCGAATCGCGGAGGACGCGCGCGCTGACCTGCAACCGTCGCTTCAGGGCCGCGACGACGCCGACCGCGCGTCGCTCCTGAACGAAGCTCAGCACGGCGTTGACGATCAGCAGAGCGCTCACCACCACGAGGTCCGCGTATTTCCCGAGGACGGCCGACAGGATCAGAATCAACTCCAGCATCCAAGCGGAGATGCCCCAGAACTTCCGGAGAAAGGCGAGCACCGGATGCGCCTTCTTCTCCGCTACTTCGTTGTAGCCGTTCGCCTTCCGGCGGCTGTCCACCTCCACGTGCGTCAAGCCGACCCGGGCATCGACGCCGAGCGCGGCCAGCGTGTCGGGAACGGACGCTGCGGCAATGTCGGGAGCCTTGGCCTCCGCCGGGTTCGCTGGCGGGGGAGCAACCGATCCATCAGGGGTCGTATGCATGGGAGGCGCTTTCGCTGCGTTCGGTTCGTATACCTTCTTGTCCGCGTTCGCCCCTGAAGTGTCCACACTACCGATGAGGAAGGCGATGAAACACCATGTTCATGCCGACTTTCGCGTTCGCGAAGGACAGCCGGTCAAGCTCCACCGTTGGCCGACGGAGGTGAAGCCGGTCTACCGATCGAAGAAACACTACCGCCGTCTGCTCGCTGAGCACGTCGAGCAACTGAGCACCCTGCAGCGTCTCCTCTACGCGTCCAACAGGTTCGCGCTCCTCGTGATCTTCCAGGCCATGGACGCGGCCGGCAAGGACGGCGCGATCGGGCACGTCATGTCGGGGGTCAACCCGCAAGGGTGCCAGGTGTTCAGCTTCAAGCACCCGAGCGCCCAAGAGCTCGAACACGATTTCCTCTGGCGCACCACGCGCCGTCTTCCGGAGCGTGGCCAGATCGGCATCTTCAACCGTTCATATTACGAGGAGGTGCTGATCGCCCGTGTTCATCCGGAGATCCTGCGCAGCGAAGCTCTTCCCGCCGAGCAGGCCGAAGACGGCGACATCTGGCAGGCGAGATACAAGTCGATCCTGGACCTGGAAAGCCACCTGACGCGCAACGGGACCCGGGTCATCAAATTCTTCCTCCACCTGTCGAAGGACGAGCAGCGGAAGCGCTTCCTGGCACGCATCGACGATCCCGACAAGCGCTGGAAATTCAGCCAGGCCGATGTCGAGGAGCGCGGCTTTTGGAAGGAGTACATGAAGGCCTATCAGGAGTGTCTGAGCGCGACCAGCACCGCCGCTTCGCCCTGGTACATCGTTCCCGCGGACGACAAGGAAAATGCGAGGCTCGTGGTGTCGCGCATCATCGTCGACACCCTGGCCGCGCTGAAAATGAGCTACCCGAAGTTGTCGGACGAGCGCCTGCGCGAGCTCCGATCCATCCGGAGGGCCCTGACCAAGGAGCACGCGTGAGAAGGGCCCTCATCGGGTCGCGGCCCGATGCGCTCCATTCGGTGATTCGGCGACAATCACACGAGGGCGACGAAGAGTCGGATACGGAAGGAACGCGCAATTAGAAGGAACACGCCAGTGGCTCGTGCGTTGTTCGGGACGAATTCGTCATGCCCGGTCACGCCGTGATGGATGTGGACACTTTATTTCCAGGCGGCAACTTCGTGGCCGCGACCTCGTGCAGCGGCTTTCAATATTGCGACGGGCTCCCGAACTGGGACAACGCCGGGCCCGTCGCCATCGATGTGATCCCTGATCCGTTGCGACGCTCTCGCGCGAGCGTCGAGCGGGGGTGACGGACGCGCACGACCGCTGGATGGGCTCATGGACATTTCAGGAACCGCAAGCCGAACGCCGCGAACACCAAGACGATTCCCACGTTTACCATCAGCCGTTCCCAGAACCGGTTCCTGAAAAACAGGACGTCCACACTGACCACGACGGCTACCAGCGCGAGCACGTAAAGCGCCACGGCGACCTGCCTTCCCATCCTTTCGTCCCTACAACGTGCGGCCCCCCGACGCCATCGCAACAGTGGACGCCCGCAATCTTCCCGCGCTGGTGCCCGGCTGACCGGACGGCCGAGCACCGCTCCACCCCTCAGTCCCTGTCTCTATCACGCGCCTCCCACACGTATGTTCACGGGCCGCGGCGACCTGACCTCGCCCATCTCGTCTCGTGGGGACGTTGCACGTACGTGAGTATGCGCTTACCCGGGAGTCGCGATGATCAGGTAATGGTACGCGCCGATGGTCTCGGAGCTGCCGATCAGCCACGCGTGTTGCTCCAAGGTTCGCCCGACTTCGGCCGGCGGAATCCGGTGTTCGAGGGGCGGCCCGAGAGGCTGCTCGACGTCCTTTCGCCAGTCGAGAATGGCGACGCGCCCGCCGGGGGCGAGGATTCGCGCCGCCTCCGCGAGAGCGGCGGGGTGATCGTCCAGTTCATGCCACACATTCGCGAACAGCACGAGGTCAACGCAGGTGTCCGGCAGCGTGGTCCGGGTGGCCTCGCCATCGACCAAGGCGACGGGAAGATCCGGGGGAACGCGAGCGCGTAGGAGATCAAGCATCTCGGGCTGCAGGTCGACGGCGAAGACGCGACCGCCGGGGAGAACCGCGCGCGCCAGCGGAATCGCGAAGTAGCCGGTGCCCGCGCCGACGTCCGCGACGCGCAAGCCCGGGCGCGCGATCCGGTCGACCAGGGCATCAGCCGGCAGCCACTGCCGACGTTCGGGATCGTCCAGCTTGTGCGCGCGCTCGTGGTGGAACAACCGCTCGTGGTGAGCCATCGAGGCGAGCTTACCTCCCTCAACAGGAAACGAGGCGAGTCGATCCGGCGCCACTCCCGCCCAATCTGGAAATGTCCCGGATCGTTGAGGTCAAGAACCGGTGCGGTCGCCGAGTCTGTGTGTCTCGTGGGCCTCGGGTCCGGACCGCACCGGCCGATCAGGCCGCGCGGTTGAAAACGACAGCTCGAACGCTGCTCAGAGGCCGAGCGGCTTGCGGTAAACGGCGCTCATCGCGTTCGCGATGCTGCCCCCGACGGCCCACACGTCGGTGGCGTCGCCAGTCACGGCGCGGATGATCGGGGTGTCCGGCAAGAAGTCGCCACCGGTGACGAACGGCGCGCCCGGCGCGTCGCCCGTGCTGATGGTCCGCAGGACACCGGATCGCCCGGCCGCGAAGTAGGGATCCGACACGGCGTCGGCAACCCAAACGCCCCCCAGCGCCGGAGCGTCCGACTCCACCAGCGCCGCCGACCCCGACAGCACCTGCCAGGTCGCGCCCCCGTCGAGCGACTCGACGACCAGCAGGCCTGCCCCGCTGGCGACGATCCGCGCGCCGTCCGGCGATCCCGAGATCGCTGTCGCTTCGGTCGGCGGCGTCGCCACGACGGCCCACGTGGCGCCCTCGTCCGTCGATTTGAAGACCGCACCGCCCGCGGCGTAGATGTCGCCGGAGGCGGACACCCAAAGGCCGCTCAGATAAGAGCTCCCGGGAATCATCGTTTGCGTCCAGTCGAGCCCACCATCGGCCGAGCGGGCAAAGAATCCCCCGGCGGAGTCGCCTCCGGCGACGTAAAGGCCCCGTTGCGGGTCCGCCCAAACCGCGAAGATTGCTCCCTGGAGGTCAGGGGCGAGCGTCGCGAAGGTCGCGCCACCGTCGGTCGACTTCAAGAGCAGGGGACCGGTGTTCGCAACGTCGATGAAGGGATTCGTGTAGCCAACAACGTATACGTCGCCGTTTCCGGTGGCAGTCACCCCCGTCAACCCCGCCTGTGCGTTGGCCACCGGCACCGAGGCCCAGGTGGCGCCGCGGTTGTGCGAGGAAAACACGAACGGGGAAGCACCGTCACTCAAGGAGGCAGCATAGACGTCAGCGCCGTCTGCCCAGACAGAGTCCAAGACCGCGTCGATGGCCACCGGTCCGGCCATCGTCCAGCCGGCGGTCTCCCCGGCAGATGGACTGCCTCCCGAGGACGAACAGGCGGCCGGGAAGACAACGAAGAGCGCGACCAGGGAAGCTGCCTTCGCCAAGGTCACCGAGGGACTCCGTGAGCGATCAAGCCGTTTTCCCCGACCGCCCAGCCGTCGCCGGGCCCGGTTCCGGTCACGCCGTATACGGCCGGATCTCCATCGATGGAAGCGAAGAACACGTCGAACCCGCCGGCGGCACCGTCGACGAGTCCGGTCGGGTAGCCGATCCCGCGCAGCAGACCTCCGCTTTGGCCGGAGTAAAGACCGGCCGCCATGTACGGGGCGGATGTCCCATCGGCAACCCAGACGCCCGTGATCTGATCGCCGGCGAAGCGCTCTGGCGTCGTGAGCGACGTCGGGTACCCGGCATCGACGCTCCACGTGGCGCCGTGATCGGTCGACTCGGCGACGGTCAGCAGATCTCCCGTGGCCACGATTCGGGTGCCGTCCGCCGTCCCCGAGATCGCGAACAGGACGGCGGGCGTGGTCCCGGGCCCGGGGCCCGTCCAGCCCGGCCCCAGCGGCGGGGTGCCGCTGAGAACCGCGGACCAGGTCGCGCCACCGTCGTCGGAACGGACAATGAGCCCTTGCAGTCCGTGCAAGGCTTCCGCCGCGGCGGAACCGTCGGGGCCGCCGTCGGAAGAGCCGCCCGCGACGGCGCCCCCCTCGGACACCAGCCGCTCCGCACCCGCCACAAAGATCTCGCCCTCACTGGATACCCACAGCGCGTTCAGATCCACGGCGCCCGGCACCGGCGCTTCGGTCCAGGTCGCACCCGCGTCGGTCGACCGCGCGAAGAACCCACCGCCGGCGTCGGCGCCGACGATCAGGACGCCGAGCGTTGGGTCGACCCAGACGGCGTGCGGGTGCCCCGAGAACGAAGTCGAGAGGGCGGCGAAGGTCATTCCGCCATCGCCCGACGCGGCCACGAAGGGGACGAATCCGTCACCGAGCTGAAATCCAACGGCAAAGGCTCGATTCGACGCGTCCGCCGCCACGCCACGAAGCACGATGTCGGTGTGCCCAAGCGTCACGGCGGTCCACGAGCGCCCGTGGTCGTGCGACGAAACGACGGTCGCCGGCCAATTCGGCGCCGCTGAGCTCGCGTAGACATCGTCGCCACGCGCCCACACCGCGGTCAGCGTCGGCAGCTCTCGGCCTGGCGCTTTGATGACCTTCCAATCGAGAGTAACCGGCGCGTCCCCGGCGTCCGGGGCAGGATGGAGCGCGTTTGTCCTGGGCGGTTGCGAACAGCCGCCCAAGCACAGGCCGATCGCAGCCATCCAGACAAGGGAGGTGGCGAGTGCGAAACCCCGCATGTTCCGGCGCCTGAAAACGAAGTGTACCTGGCGACTTGCTTAGGCAGCAAGATGTGAAGATCCAGGCGCTCGACTTCGGTGTCGCTTCGCCCCCGGCACATCGCTCGTGCAACTGACAAATGGCCCTCACCAAAGAGCATGCAAGACGCGGCGCTCATCAGGGCGGGACCTGATGCCGTCGTTCGGTGACTCCACGACACTGGCCACGGGCGACGAGAGGTCGCATGCAGAAGGAATCGGCATCATGAGAACTACGCAGACGACCGCGGCCGATCAGGTGCTCGGCGCCCACATCGGTGCTTCACCCTTTGCGGTGGCCACGCCCATATGACGACAGTCGCCGACCCACGTGTGCTTCAGGCGAATGAGCGAACGCTCCTCGCGTGGATGAGAACGGGCATCGCGCTCATGACCTTTGGCTTCGTGATCGCGCGTATCGGGGTTTGGCTCCGAGCCCTCGCCGTCAGTCAGCGAGGACCAGAGCCGCATCCCTTCGGCACAGCCTGGATTGGTGCGGCGTTCGTTGCCTTGGGCGTCTTGGCGAATGCAGTGGCGACCTGGCGGTACCTGCGAAACAAGCGCGCCATGTTGGCGGGCCAACCGATCCCCGACGATAACTCTCCCTTCGTCCTGGCCGTCGTGGTCACTGTTCTCGGCGCTGTCATGGGTGCCTATCTCCTTTTTCGCCTCGTGTGACACCGGTCTCGCGGAGCAACACGCGACGCATTTGCCTGCGGTCGGATACGATGAGTTCGGTGTCGAGGACGAAGTTCGCGGATGCGGTTGCCATCGCCTTCTTGCTGATCGCCGGCGGCCAGGCACAAGGGGCCGATGGAGGTGTTCACCCGCCCGTTCGCGAAAAGTCAGACGCACGTCCTCCGGAGTCGGATCGGCGATCTGGCGAGACACCAGGGACCAACCTGGGGCCGAAGCCGGCGGCGGCCGGCCGCGCCGACACCGACGATGCCAGCCGGTATTCTCTCGCGCAGCCCGAATCCGAAGGCTGCGGTGTCCTCACCGAGGTCGACATCCAGGCGAGCTTCCAACAGAAGCTCGGCGTCGACTAGGGGAGGATGGCCGCCCGGTCGTGATCGCCGTTGACCCGACGCAAACGATAGCAGCGACGGGCAACCCCAAGCTGGCCGCGCTGGCAGAGACAGTCAAAGAGAACTCGCCCGCACGATCGCTCGGCTCGAATAGCCGATCAGTCCCTCCGGGACGTGGCGTCGTTGGACCTGACGTTCTAGCGGGCTCCGGTTGGAGTCGACAGCAGCACCGGCGCCCCACTGCCCCTTTCCCCGATGACAACCGTCTTGGCGTTCGACGACGCTGCCAGCTTGTTGAGCTGCTGGATGCGCTCGAACTCCAAGATGGGCGGGCTCAGGCTGGCCGCGATCGTGTGGTTGTAGTCGGCGACGCCCTGCGCGTCGATGCGCTTCTCATCGGCGGCCGCCTTGCTCACCTCGAGCACGTACTTCATCTTCAGGACCTCTTGCTCGGCCGCCAGCTTTTGGTCGATTGCCCGCCGAATTGCTTCGGGCAGCTGGACGTCGCGGATCAAAATTGCCTCGAGCACGATGTGCTTCCCTTCGATTTTCGTGGCGAGCCCTTCCCGGATCTCGCGTTCGACGATCTCGCGTTTGGTCGAGTAGATCTCCTCCGGTGTGTAGCGGCCAAAAACCCGGCGGGCCTCGGAACGCAAGACCGGCTCCAGGATCTTCGCGTAGAACTCGTTGGGGTTGAGGTGGTAGCGGACCGACGCGTCCAGCTTGATCCCCAGACCGTTGACGGCGATGACGTCGAGGACCTCGTCGTGGCTCATCGACCGGAGGTCATAGACGGAGAGATCGTTCCAGGGCGCGATGGCGTGGATCCCTTCGCCGTAGGTCTCGGCCTGCGTTCCACCGGAGGCCTGCCAGAGCACACCTACCTGTCCCGGGCCGACCGTCGCACACCCATTGGCGCCCGCGAGAATCGCGACCACGGCGGCCGCCAGGGTTGTCCAGCCGCGGCCAAGGGCACGAGATGACGTCATGGTTCAACCTCCGTCAGAGTTGCGTCGCTCGACGCCCGGACCTCGACGGTGGTCGAAGGGGATGCGAGGAGCGCGGTCCAAGCTCGGTTGGCGCTGTCCTGGAGAATCTCCGGCCTCAAGGTGGGCGCCACCACGTCGTGTGCCGCCGCGATCCCGCGTGCCTCCTCTCGGAGGCGGTCGGCGCGCTGCTTGGCGAGCGTAACCTCCTGGCGCGCCAGAAACACCTTCTGCTCCTCGACGCCGGTCTCCACGACCGTGGAGTACGCCAGCGACGAAA
>Ga0335083_10003609_pt1 | contig 19973 bp, 17 predicted proteins | sample Lox_Sample_42_FD_206716 | JGI IMG/M metagenome (GOLD analysis project Ga0335083, IMG submission 206716) | Soil microbial communities from Loxahatchee National Wildlife Refuge, Florida, United States - Lox_Sample_4.2 | ecosystem: Environmental > Terrestrial > Soil > Wetlands | place: USA...
GAATTGCAACATCTTCAATGATGGCGCGTGGCTGGGACTCACAGAAAAAGACGCGCGCAGCGAACACGTCATCCAACTGGAACACGACAAGCCGCTTGTCTTCGGCAAGAACCGCGACAAGGGTATCCGCCGGAAACCGGATGGCGACATCGAAGTCGTACAGCTCGGCAACGGAATCACGGAATCCGATCTGATCGTCCATGATGCGCACCACCCGCGCCCGTCGTATGCGTTCTTGCTGTCGCATATGGAGCAGCGGCCGGGCTTCCCGACTCCCATCGGCGTGCTGCGCGCGTGGGACGACTTGCCGCGCTACGAAGACGTGATGAACGAACAGGTGAAGGAAGTCATCGCGAAGAAAGGTCCCGGCAACTTGGCGAAGCTGCTGACGGCCGGAGACACCTGGGAAGTGAAGTAGTTCCTTATCTCACAGTAGAAAAAGAGGAACAAACCGCGATAGCGGGAGAGTGGAAGTGCGCCCAGTGGACCCGCCTCGGGAACTTGGCATTTCCCAAAGTGTGAAGAAGACTTCCTAGTACGGAAGGTCGATTGACTGTTCCAAATTGGATCGGCCCGTCAGAACCACATGTTTTTCCAACCTTTTCGCGTGTTTTACATTTGGCCACTGGTTTGCTCTAAGTAAAACGGGGGGTTGCGACGGGCAGTTAGGCGCTGCCCACGTTTTACATGAAGGCTGTTATCCAGGGGCTGCATAAAACCAAAATCCAGATCAGGAACCAGCGGCAGTCGGCCGCAGTGGTGTTGGGACTCTTAGCCTCTCTATCTCTTCTTGGCTATCTCTTCTTCTCACCTCATGGCGATTTCACGAACAATTCGCCGGTACAGGTGGAGTTGCCACCCTATTGGACATGGCTCGAAGCGGACACTACAAATCACCCGCGAGCAGAGAATGGAAGCCCGCCGGTTTATGCGTATTCCGTAATCCCCGGAGGCGTGCGGAGCGGGAAGGAGCTGAAAGAGGCGCTTTCGCGCGATGCGGTGGCGGCTACCCACTATGCTGGCTTCGACGTGCGGGCGGCAAAGGCGATGCGGCTCAATCGTTCACGTCAAGCTTACGTTTCCTACCGCCTTGGAAACCATATTTATTGGACCCGCAACAAAGTGACGCTGCATGCTGGCGAGACGATCCTGACCGACGGCAGGCACCTGGTCCGAGGGCGCTGCGGCAACCGGATTTCCGAGGTTCGCACCGGCCCGACAACGGACGGTGAGCCGCCCGAACCGGCGCTGAACGCCCCGGTCCTTCCGCCGGCGATGGCGGAAACGAGCGATCTCCCTCCTCCGCCACCGATTTGGACGGAGGCACCGACGCCGTTACTACTGGCAATGAACCCGGCAACCGGGCCCACCTCGAGTGGAGGCATCTTCGTGCCGCCATTTCCCATTGTTCCCTGCTGCGGAGGCAGTAGCGGATTGCACACGCCGACGCCGACTCCGCCTCCTCCCCCTCAGCCACCCACACCCGTAATTCCTCAGCCGCCATTTGGACCGACGCCGAATCCGCCGCCCGTGCCGCCGCCTCCAGTGGTGCCGACGCCGGAACCGCCGATATTGGAGCTACTTCTGATCGGGCTAGTGGGTGCCATGCTTCTGGTGAAATTGCGCCGATCCTGATTCTCTGCGCTCGTTTACGCGAGACGCAGCCCAGCCTTCTCTAGACAACATCGGCCGGATAAGCGAAGCTGTTGGCCATGCTCCGTCATTTGGAAAAGAACAAGTACCGCGCGTTGCGAATCGCGGTGGCGTTACTGCTGCTTTTGCTGTTCCTTGGCCCCTCCGCAGCCGCCCAAGGCCTGTTGCAGGGCGATTCCGTGGCACGTCCGGTGACTCCGCGCGAGATGTTCGCGTTTTTCTTTCTGATGCTCGGGCCAATCAAAATTCTGGGACCATTTGTGCAAATGACGCGAAAGGCCGATCCAACTTTCACCCGGCGGTTGGCAGTGCGCGCCTTCCTGGTATCGTGCGCTTCCCTGCTGTTTGCGGGATTTATCGGCGAGTGGTCAATGCGTCGATACCACATCTCGGTGCCAGTGCTGGCGATCGCGGCGGGGATTATCCTGTTTTTGATTGCCCTGCAGACGGTGATGCAGCAATTTGACGCCGAAGGGTACGAACCCAGAACGTACGAATCCTCGCTGCGACTGGCGATTTCGCCGCTGGCGTTCCCGACGATCGTAACGCCGTATGGGATCGCGGCCGTGATCGTTTGTATGACCCTCACACCGGACTTCATAACGCGCGGGGCAATTTTGGGGGCGCTGCTGGGCTTGATGCTGCTGAACCTGGTGGCCATGCTGTTCGCGCACCCGATCCTGAAATACCTCGGCATGCCGATGCAGATTGTCGGCATTGTGCTGGGAGTGATTCAAGTGGCGCTGGGTCTGCAGATTATCGTGATCGGCCTGCGCGGACTGGGCGTTCTGCCACGGCCGTAAATCTTCAGAATTTGTGAAACCAACTTTCCCTCACGTCATCCAACAAAGAAGTTACAATCTTCGTCTATGGATTCGAACCCCAAACTCGTGCCGTTCTCGTTGCTCGGCGACGCCGACCCGGTTCCCGGACAGGTATACGTAGCGGAACCGGAGCAGGCCAAGTCGCTCAGCCTGCTGTATGAGATCAGTCACGAACTTCCCGCGATTCTGGACCGCGAAGAACTTCTGCGACGCATCGCGGAACGCGTGAAGAAACTGGTGGACTACCAGGTGTTCACGGTGATGCTGTGGAATGAGAATGAGCAAGTGCTGGAAAGCGTGTTCTCGTTGCGGTTTGAAGACGCTCTTCCCACTCGACTGCAACTGCCGCTGAACCAGGGGATCACAGGTGTGGCAGCGGCAGAGCGCCGGACCATCCGCGTCGTCGACGTGCGGCTCGATCCCCGGTATTTAAAATGTGACAGCGAGGTGGAGGTACGCTCCGAGTTGGTGGTGCCGCTGCTCCGACAGGATCGATTGGTTGGAGTGCTCGATCTGGAGAGTATCGAACCCAATGCCTTCACCGCGGAGCACGAGCGGCTGCTGAACATTTTGGCGTCGTATATCGCCGTGGCCCTGGAGAACGCGCGCTTGTTCGAAGATGTGCGGCTAACTCAAACACGGTTGCAGGAAGACCTGGAGACGGCGAAAGAGATTCAACGGCAATTGCTGCCATCGGGCGCGAAGGAAGTCCCAGGGCTGGATTTGGCGACGGCCTATGTACCGGCGCGCGAATTGGGCGGCGATTTCTACGATCTATTGCCCTACGGAGTCTCGCGGCTGGCCATCGCGATTGGAGACGTTTCCGGAAAAGGTACGGCGGCGGCGCTCTACGGTTCCTTGGCGATTGGGATTCTGCGGGAACTTGTGCACGACCGCGAGGCCTCTGCGTCCGAGATGCTGACGCTCTTGAACGAGCGCCTGCTGGCGGCCAGGCTGGATGCGCGCTTTATCGCCATGCAGTTTGCCATCTACGATGCAGCCTTGCGTGAGCTAAATGTCGCAAACGCCGGGGGCACGCTCCCGATCCTGGTGCGCAATGGAGTCGTGGAGGAAGTGAAGATTACCGGCATGCCGCTGGGATTGCTGCCCGACGTGGAGTTTGACGAGACACGGCTATCGCTGCAACCGGGCGATGTGGTGGTGTTCGCGTCGGACGGGATTCAAGAGGCGATGAACAGGGACCAGGAAGAATTCGGGGTGGAGCGGCTGAAGACCGTTCTGGCAACGGTGGCGCCATCCGATCCCGGATACACGGTGGCACAGAGAATCGTAAAAGCCACGGATGACCACACCGGGCCGGGCCGCGCACCACACGACGACCGCACGCTATTGATTCTGCGCGTCACCGAAGATACCGGCTCGGACTTCTCGAAACTGCCGATCATCTACTGACCGCCCGGGGCGCCAGTGGAGACAAGCCAGGAAACCTTCCTGGCGCAAAGCCAATTGACGCAGAAACTTTAGACAACACAGGCGTAAATCGCACGTGAGCGGGTGTTTTGGAATGCTAAGCTCCCAGTCATCGCTGCTCCGGGTGCAGCGAGACGTTTGCGCCGCCGCGCGACCGAAGGAGATCCTTGTGTATATCGATGCCGATGCTATCGCTCCATGGACCTCGGACTGGTTGTGGTGCTTGCCGCTGAGTGTTCTTTGTGTGGGGTTACACGTGGCGGGCTTGATGCTGATTAAACGAAGGTTCGACCACGTCTTGCCGCAAGTAGGGCGCCGCACGTTTCCGGTCGTTGGGATGATGTTTCTTGCCCTCACCACGGTTTCTGTAACGCTGCTGCATGGCCTAGAGGCTTATATCTGGGCGGTGGCATTCCGGATACTGCGGGCGTTGCCGGATCAAAAATCGGCGGTGCTGTACTCGCTGAATGCGATGACGACGTTTGGCCATTCCGGGGTCACGCTGGCGCCGCAATGGCACCTGATGGGATCGCTCGAAGCCCTGAACGGGTGGATCCTGTTTGGGCTCTCGACGGCGTTTCTTTACGCCATTTTGCAGGAAGTGTGGGCGAAGGTGAGCGCACCCGTACACAGCCGGGCGTAACCACGCCAACGGGATTCACTTGGTCTTTAGAAACGTGCCGCGATCCAGTTCGTCGAAGGCCTCGCGGAGTTGTTGCTGCGTGTTCATGACGATGGGACCGTACCAGGCGACGGGCTCCTGTAGCGGCCTGCCAGAGACCAGCAGGAAGCGGATACCATCGTCGCCCGCTTGAACTGCCACTTCGTCCCCACGATCAAAGAGAATCAACGAACGATTCGCTGCATCGGATGGCGGCTTGGTGTCGAGCCATCCGACCGGCTCGGTGGGGACGGCAAGAGCATCGGAAGCGTTGCAGAATTTGCCGCTGCCGGCGAAAACGTAGGCAAAAGCGTGGCGCGTGGTCTCGACAGGAAGAACCTTGCGCTTGCCAGGCGGAACCGTGACATCTAGATAGATAGGATCGGCAGCAATGCCGTCGACAGGTCCTTTCTTGCCCCAGAAGGAGCCGCAAACAATACGCACGGCTGTACCATCGTCATCAGTCACGTCGGGAATTTCTGGCGACTTCACTTCCTGGTAGCGGGGCGCGGTCATTTTGAGCGAAGCGGGCAGGTTGGCCCAAAGCTGGAAGCCGTGCATGCGTCCGACTTCGTCGCCCTTGGGCATCTCCTGGTGGATGATGCCGCTACCCGCGGTCATCCATTGAACGTCGCCAGGAGCGATGGCGCCCGAGTTGCCGAGACTGTCTTTGTGTTCAACGGTGCCCGCCAAGACGTAGGTGATGGTCTCGATGCCGCGGTGCGGGTGCCACGGAAAGCCCGCGAGGTAATCCTCCGGAACGTCGTTGCGAAAATCGTCGAGCAACAGAAAGGGATCGAAATCGGAGGTATTGCCAAAACCGAAAGCGCGACGGAGATGAACTCCGGCACCTTCTCGCGTGGGCTTGGACTGGATCAAGCGCATCACAGGTCGAATGGACACAGGAACCTCCGGGAGAAAGAGTCTAGCGCAATGCATGCACGGAAGTGAAAGTTCCTTGAAATAGATGCGGCGGAGAAAGCGGCAGATACGTTTGCGGTGCTCTTCGCGTGCGCGCTTCGATTTCAGTTCAATGGCAGGCGGTTCAGGATGAAAGTGGACTCGTGTTGGGCCGCGGGTGGGTCATACTCGCCAGAACGGCGATCACATAGCCGCCCTTGAAGCAGACCTTCAAGTCACCATTCTTGCCTGGCGCGCCGCCTCCGTTACCGAAGCAGTCCATGCCATCCTCATTCGTGTTGAGGAAGCCGAAGGCATATTTATCGGGGCCGCGGCCGGTATCGACTTTGCCCGTGAGCAGAAGTTCCGTGTGAGCCGTGTCGAGAAGTTTATGGCTCTGGAGAGCCATCGCGAAGCGGTACAGATCGCCGACCGTGAAATAGCCGCTGGCCTTGCGAAGGCTAGGCAATACGACGGAGTGGCGAAGGGCGATTGTGAAGGAACGATGACACGCAAGGTCACTGCCCTTCGTGCCTTTCATCACTGTCGAATATCTCGACCGTCCGGTAACCTCTGAGCGATTTCTTCAACGCCGGTAGTTCGTCCACGCAGACAATCGGAGAAAAACCATGGAAGATCCAGGCAAACGAGATCGGTGTGCGGCAGCCCGTACGAGACGAGTCTATCGTCTAGCGATCATTGGGCTGATCGCAGCGACATTGGCGGCCTGTGGTGGCGGAGGAGGGGCGAAACAGACCCTGCCTACGTTCTACCCCCCCGATGCCGTGGTGCCGGTGAGCGGACCTGATGTCGTGGGCACCGAAGGTTTCGACGCAGCAATCTCCGCGCTGCTAAAGAAATGGAATGTGCCGGGAGCCGCTGTAGCGGTCGCGAGAAACGGAAAGCTAGTGCTGGCCCGAGGGTATGGGTACGCAGATTTCGAAAATAAACAGGTGATGCAGCCGGACACGATGATGCGGATCGGCAGCGTGACCAAGGTTCTGACTGCGATGGCGATTCTGCACCTGCATGATCGCGGCATGCTCGACTTGGACCGGCCATTTCTCGAGATCCTGACGCAGTATCGCGTTCCCGCCGGCGGTGACGCACGATTGAACACCATCACCCTTCGCCAGCTTCTGCATCACTCCGGCGGATGGGACCGCGATATAAAAGGCGATCCACTGGACCTCCAGCAGACCATTGCAAAGTCCTTATCGATTCCAACCCCGGTGATGTGCCCCGACGTGATTCGGTATGAGATGGAGCAACCACTCGATTTCGCGCCTGGAACCAAGTTTGTCTATTCGAATTTCGGTTATTGCATTCTCGCCCAAGTCGTCGAACAGATCTCTGGCCAGCCTGTGGAACTCTATGTGCGAGACAACGTCCTTGCCCCGATGGATGTCCACGCCATGTCTATCGGCTATTCACACTTGAACCAGCGCGGACCACGGGAGTCAAAATACTACGACTATCCCGGTGCGCCGCTGGTCGACTCCGTTTTCCCCGGTGAAGGCAAGGTGCCGATGGCCTATGGCGCATTCGACATGATGACGTTTTCGGGTTCGGGAGGCTGGATTGGATCTGCCGTGGATTTGACGCGCGTTATGACGGCGATTGAAGGCAGTCGCATGGCGCAATTTCTCTCCGCCGAGACCATGACGGAGTGGCTGGCAAACCCTCAACTGCCGGCGTGGTCGTCGGATGGCTCTTGGTACGGGCTCGGCATCTTTGTGCGGCTGTCGCCAGAGCGGTGGTACCACGGCGGCTCGGTACCGGGAGGGCAAACCATGCTGCTCCGCCAGGACAACGGGTACGTCTGGGCAATCATCACCAACTCCCGAACGGCAGATCCTGATACGTTTTCGAATGAAATGAATAATGCTATGTTCCAGGCGCTCGGAAACGGAATCGACGGTTCTGCCACCGATCTTTACGCACTATTTCCATCGCCAGAACTGCCGCCGCGCACGAATAGGCTACCCGCGCCCAAGTCCATCGCAGCAAACTAACGGGTACCTGCATCTCCTGACGAAGCACGCGTTCGCAGTTGATCGCTGTTCTCGAGAGTAGGCAACCACTGTTCGCGAACCTTGGCGAACTCAGGCAGGTTCTTCTTGGACACGGGATCGGACGGTGGGAGCCCCAAATGTTCAAAATTGAGGAACTGTCCATTTTTTTCGATGCGGAAGTCGAGATGCGGACCCGTGGCGAGACCGGTCATACCGACCAGGCCGATGGTCCGGCCGATTTCCACGCGCTCGCCGGCGTGAACGTAGATCTTTGAAAGGTGCAGGTACATGGTTTCGTAGCCCTGCGAGTGGGCGATTTTGACCATGTTGCCGTCGCCACCTTTGCGCCCCGCGAATTCCACTTTGCCGGCACCGATGGTTTGCACGGGGGTGCCAACCGGCGCGCCATAATCCGTGCCGAGATGCGGGCGCGTGGTCTTGAGGATGGGATGGAAACGCGCTTTGCTGAAGTGCGAAGTAACCGGCGCGGCAAACTTGAGCGGCGAACGCAAAAAGGCCTTCTGCATCGATTTGCCATCCGCCGTGTAATAAGCGGGATTCCCCAGATCGTCGTGGAAGAGCAGCGCCTGATACTTTTTGCCGTTGTTGACATATTCCGCGGCCAGAATCCTGCCGTAGCCCGCGAGTTCTCCGTTGGTGTATTTCTTCTTTTCGAGGACGACCTGGAAAGTGTCGCCCTTCCGCGGATCGGTATAGAAATCGAGGTCGTACCCGAAGATCTGCGCCAGGCGCATAGCGATTTCCGCGGACTCGCCCGCGTCTTCCACGGCGTTGAAGAGCGAATCGTCGAGCCGGCCGCCGACGGACTCGATTTCCATGCGGGTGTCGATATTCTTCACTTCGGCGGCAAAGCCGGGGGCAACCGGAACGATGTGCAGCATGCGGTCAGCGTCGATCTTGTAGTTGATTTCGCGGAGCTCGCCGACAACGGAACGGCCGACAACGATCGTATTGCCGGCGCGGAGTTGGCGAAGGTTGAAGGCATGTTCCGCGGCAACCGTAGCACCCGCGGCTTCTTCGGCGCTCAGGCCGAATTGCTCGAGGGCATTGACGAAATTCTGCCCCCTCGGCAGGCGCTGTGCGGTAGGCAGAATGACCTGCGCGCGAATGCGCTCAGCTTCCGCGCGAGCCATCGCCACTTCATTCTGGAAAATGTTGTCGATTTGCTGCCGCTGATGGAAGAGGTAGGCGCCCAACAGAGCCCCTGCGGCCAGAAGTATTCCAGCAACCCACAAAAAGCTGCGGCTCAAATTTCCCCCAGTGAACTTTTCCATGGTTGGACGAATCGCCCCCGCGATCCGTCACCCCAAACTTAGTTCAGAATAGCGCACGCTCCTTCTTTTGTCGCATCGAGAGGCGCGCGTCAAACGTTTCGGCGACGAGAGCGACCAATGATTCACTGGGGCGTTCGAGAGCTTTTTCGCGAAAAACGCTGGGTGAAATCACGCACGACGGGGCGGACGCTGCCAGTAAGTCGTTTCTCTTCAATCGCCAAACGTGGCAACTCGTTTGCCCATTGCCAGGTGGGGGAGCCGCAATGATCGAAGTCCATCCCGAAGTCCACGCACAAGAAAAGACCCTTCACGAAAAGGTCTGCACCTGCCATCAATGCCACCGCAGTTTTCGGGCAAAAAGCGAGGATCAGTATTGCCTGCAGTTGTGTGATCACTGCTTCACGGCACACCTGAATCTGCGCGAACCGGTGATTTCAGTTCACGTGAAGTGCCGCCCCAACCGAGCCACCCGCTAGCAAGACGAACGCACATACTCCGCCACGACCGCGGAGATCACTGCGCCAACTTACCGAGCGCTGTTGATCTGACCTGAAGTGGTACTTACGGCGGCAGACTGCCTGGGTTCCGAGAAGTAATTCTGTTCGCGCAAGCGGCGATAGATTCCGCCCGCAACTTGAGCGGCCGTCGGCCCTTTGACGCGACGCGTGTTCCCACGGAGAAGAACCGCGAGGGCGATGCGAGGATTTGTTTCGTCGGCGTAGCTGACGAACCAGCCGATGCGCGATGGATTCGTATGATCGTCGCACGTGCCGGTCTTGCCGAGCGGAGTCTCGTCGCCACCTGCATCGAAGCTCAAACGGCCCGTGCCGTAAAGAACGGCAGCGAGCATGCCTTCGCGAACACCGGGAAGAACATTGCCAATGTTCAGGTCGCGCTTCACTTTGGGCTCGAAGCTGTCCGCTTCTTCCTTGGAATGCGGGTACTGCAGATAGTAGAGGGTCCCACCGTTGGCAAAAGCTGCCGCGATGGCCGCCAGTTGCAGCGGCGTGATCTGAATACCTTCACCAAAACTGGACATACGCGCCACGCCACCGAAGGCCGGTGGCTGCATCGGAAACGTACCCGGATGTTCGTCTGGCAGATTATAGCCGGAGAGTTCGCCAAGCCCGAGCAGGCGGCCGTATTTGGAAACGGTGTCGAAACCCATGCGGCGGCCGAGTTCCTCGAAGAACTGGTTGTTTGAGTGCGCCAGGGCTTCCGTCAAGTTCATGTATTTGCGGCGGCCAACCTTCAGCATCGTGTCGCTGGTGATGACATTCTCTTCCAGAGCCGCAATCGCGATGGTGGGCTTGATGGTGGAACAGGGAATGTAGCCATCGCTGAACGCGACTCGCTGATTCACGACCGTGAGAATGCGGCCGGTATGCGGGTCAACCGCGACGACGGATCCGTTGTAACGGCCGAGTGCATCGACAGCGGCTTGGCGAACGATAGGATCGTCGTAGGTGGGATCGTCGGCGCTGACAGAATCCGCATAGGTTGGCGCGTAGCCGTTGTAGCGGGACGGCGCTAGTTTGCGGCGCGACTTCGATTTCGATTTCGCTTTGCTGGAACTGGAATTCGAGCTGACAACCGGCTTGGCGCCGGGCTCTGCAGCAGGAAGAGGTAGAGCGAGCGTTGAAACCAACAACGCGGTGAAGATAGTTTTTCCCAAGTCCCTGATCATTCAGCCCTTGACCCTGGAGTGACTCTCGGTATGGCTAGGAATAGCTCGAGCGAATCTACTAAAAGCCAGCCTTCGAGGTCAACTCTCGCGATCGAAATTAGCATCCCGGCGACCATTTTCCGGATGCCAGATTCCAAAGCACTTATCTACTGTCTCACACTCAGTTCTCATTACCAAATCCCGGAGAGTGTAACAAACTGAGACGTAGTCTACGAATTTTAGTCCTAGCGGCGCAATAGATAAGGTGGCCCAGTACGGGTTTATGTGCTTTGTTTTGAACGACTGGACGAGTGTGCAGGGTTTGACCTGTCCACCTGCCCGGAGGGGCGGGCAAGTGTCAGCCCGTTGTACTCACAAAAAGAGTGTATTCCCCGATTGACAGAAGTCGAGTCCGAACGGGAACGAAGCAGTTCGTCCGACCGCAAAATTGGCCGGCTGGAATCGGAGACTGTCGAAGAACGAAATAGCGGCAAAGCGACTGTCCGGAAATTGAAAAAGAAACGGGCGGGGTCACCCTTCCCCGCCCCGCCCGCTCTTTCTTCGAAGAAATCGCTGAGTTAGCGCGCTGGCCTCGCTTTCGCGTCAGCGGCCGCCGCTGCCGCTGCCTTCATCGGTGGCTTTTCCGCCGGGACGTTGGCGTGTCCGTTTGGGCCAGCATTTGCCGCCGGGTTCGGGCCCCCGGAAACCGGAATTTCCATTTTTTTGCGGAGCAGGTTTTCGATTTTTTCGCGGATATCCTTGTTCTCTTTCAGGAACAGGCGCGCATTCTCCCGGCCTTGGCCCATGCGCTCGCCGCCAAAGCTGAGCCACGTGCCGCTCTTCTCGATGACGCCCTTGTCGACCCCAAGGTCGAGCAGATCGCCTTCGCGAGAAATGCCTTCGCCGTAGACGATGTCGAATTCCGCCTCACGGAAAGGCGCGGCCACCTTGTTCTTCACGACCTTGGCGCGGGTGCGCGAACCGACGACGCGATCGCCTTCCTTGATGGCCTGCACGCGTCGAATGTCGACGCGCATCGACGCGTAGAACTTCAGCGCGCGGCCGCCGGTGGTGGTCTCCGGGTTGCCAAACATGACGCCGATTTTTTCGCGAATCTGGTTAATGAAAATCAGGCAGGTCTTGGACTTCGAAACAATGGCGGTGAGTTTGCGCAACGCCTGCGACATCAGGCGCGCCTGCAAGCCCATCTGCGGTTCGCCCATTTCGCCTTCGAGTTCGGCCTTGGGCACCAGCGCGGCCACGGAGTCCACGACGACCACATCGACGCCGCCGGAACGGATCAGTGTTTCCGCAATTTCCAGAGCCTGTTCCCCGTGATCCGGCTGAGACACGAGCAGGTTGTCGACATCCACGCCGAGCTTGCGGGCATAGACAGGATCGAGCGCGTGTTCCGCATCGATGAACGCAGCCTGTCCACCAAGCTTCTGCGCTTCCGCGATCACATGCAACGTCAGCGTCGTCTTACCGCCCGATTCCGGCCCGTAGATCTCAATCACGCGCCCGCGAGGAAATCCGCCCACGCCCAGCGCCGCATCGAGCGACAGACAGCCCGAAGGAATCACATTCACCGGCACCAACACATCTTTGCTGCCCAATCGCATGATCGAGCCTTTGCCATAGGACTTTTCGATCTGCGATATCGCCGCTTCCAGCAACTTCGACCGTTCATCCGTCATTTCACACCTCGGTGGAGGAATTAGGAATTTGAGCGATTGGGCTTCTGAGGTTGCATTCGAAACAGCGCCGGGACCGCGCCGCTCCTCCGTAGTGTTACATTAGAGGAAGTTTATCATTTCGTACTTAAGAATGCAAATCTTCTTTCACCCTTTCACTACGAATGTCTTCAACCGTTGCACCCATGCTCCAGGTCGTGATCGACCAGGCTCGCCAAGGCCACCCGTTCCCGCCGATCCCACTCTGCCCGCTCCTCCCGGCTCAGGCCGCGAAGACGGGTCAGGTACTGGCCGCGGGTCCGCACTTCCAACAGCTCAAAAGCGAGTCTCTCATGTTCGACACAGGTTGGCACAGCGCTCCAAAGATGGGTCATGAGGCACCTGTTGAAAACTGACAGGGGTTAAAGTACGCCAATGGCGAATAAAAAGCAAATCTTATTTTCGCCACACGTTCGCCCTGACTGCCCTCATTCCACAACGACGCTCCCCTCTATCAGCTTCTCTGCGATGCCTTTCTGACAGGAAATCTCTTGGAACGTTCTTGGCCTATCGGGAATCAAACGCAAACCATGACTGGGCCCACAGCACCGCATCCATTTTGCCGGCTGGCGGTTCCGGATATACTACCCAGCCTATGTGGGCCAACTTCTCTACTGCGGCGGCGAGCGCTTCCGCGGCATTGGCAGGACTCGTGATCGTCGCAATTTCCGTGAATATTGCGCGGATCTTGCAATTCCCGCACCTTCCCTTTCGTGCAGCGGTGACCATCGCCCGGCTCATCCTGATTCTCGTGACCAGCATGGCCGCGCTGATTCCGCAGGGTGGGCAAGCACTGGGAGCGGAGATTCTCGTGCTCGCGACAATCTGCTGGGTACTCGGGCTACGATCCTCTCGGCGCAGCGCAAAAGCGCACACAGAGCTGAATCGGCCACGATTTGAATCGCTGCTGGAGGCGATCAGCGGCGAAGTACAGGTGCTACCGTTCCTGTTGGGAGCGGTGCTGCTGCTCGCCGGACGTGCCGAGGGCTACTACGCCGTGGCGACAGGCGTGATCGCGATTTTCATTTTTTCAACGTTGAATGCCTGGGTGCTGCTGGTGGAAATCCTGAGGTAGTTCGAGCGCATCAGTGACACGCCGATCTTTCAACAATTCGGTTCGGCTACGAATAAGTATGAAAACCGCGACCAGACTTGCGTCCGAGCCAACCGGCAGCGACATATTTCTTCAGCAACGGGCAGGCACGGTATTTCGGATCGCCAAGACCTTCCAGCAAAACGTGCATGATATCGACGCACACGTCGAGGCCGATGAAATCCGCAAGTTCCAGTGGTCCCATGGGATGGTTCATGCCGAGCTTCATCACCGCGTCGACGGCTTCCGGCGTGGCGACACCTTCCATCACGGCATAGGCGGCCTCGTTGATCAGCGGCATGAGCACACGGTTGGAAACGAAGCCGGGTGCATCGTTCACGGCTACCGGCGTTTTACCGAGCTTCTTTGCCAGTTCCATGGTGATGGCAAAAGCCTCGTCGCCAGTCTGTAGCGCGCGGATCACTTCCACGAGGACCATCATCGGCACTGGATTCATGAAGTGCATGCCGACGAAGCGCTCCGGGCGGCGGGTCATGGCCGCGAGCGCGGTCATGGAGATCGAAGATGTGTTGCTTGCCAGGATCACCTCGGGGCGCAACAGGCGATCCGCTTCGGTCAGCACCGCGCGCTTGATCTCGAGCTTTTCGGGCACGGCTTCGACGGCAAAATCGGCGCTGGCAATGGCGCTGATGTCGGTAACCGGTTTCAGCCGCGCCAGCACGCCGGGCTTACCGGTTTCCGCCAGCTTCCCTTTCTTGATTTCACGGTCGAGGTTTTTGCTGATCGTATCGATACCACGCCGAAGGAAGGCCTCTTCCACATCGCGCAGAATGACGTCAAAGCCCGCGCGGGCGAACACATGAGCGATGCCGTTGCCCATCGTGCCCGCGCCCAATACCGCAACCGTCTTGATCGATTCGAGATTCACAATTCCTCCGCCATCACTCCGGAACAAAGGAAACATGAGAGCGGGTGATGGGTCAAGGACGTCAAGACGCCGAGTCAGTGAGCGCGAGCCAGGCCACAAGGGTGGCGAATTTTTCGTCCTGAGACCACGGCGCGCCGTGAGGCTTGCCTAGTTCGGTGACGCGACGCAAAAGAGTGGGTTCCCGGACACGTAAGGACTGCGCAGCCTCGCTCACCAGCGTTTTTTCTTTGGTACAAAGAAGCTGCAGGCCGCAACGGGTGCTCGCCCGGGTCAGCGCTTCACGAAACAACTCGCCGTCGGCGGTGTGAATCAGCGGGTGTGCCGCCAAGATTTTCTCAAGGGCGGGAAGAGTTCGACCGGAACCGAGCAGCAGTCCCGAATGGGTCAGGCGATAGTCAACCTGTGTCAGCTTCGTTTCGACCTTACGCAAGGCACGGTAAGCCAACTGCTGCGCCTCCCTTTTTACCTGCGCGATGAAGGTGCGGCCCTCTTCCAGCGATGACCTGGCGGCGGTGTGATACGGCTGACGATAGGCGTAGTTGAACGTCTTTACCAGGTGCAACCGCTCGCGAAACAACACAACGGGCTCGCCGCGTTCCAGCGAGACCACAGCTAGGGCTGTCCAGCCCGAATGAGGGCGAAATCCGACCGCGGCAGATCTCATATCGGAGCCTCCGGGTGGGAAACGGGGGACTTAGAGTGCCTACAGGTACTCGTGAAGTCAAGGATCGTTGACAATCGAAACATTCTACCTGGCCCGCACGTATTCCAGTCAGGTGCCTCGTTGTATCACGATCGGGTTTACCGAAGAGATCGAGGACGGCATCAAGCTCGGCTGGCGCGCTCCCTCCTTTGCCACTCTTGACCCGGGTCCTATCAATCTTCGGTGAATTACCTGGGCTTTTGGTTGCCAACCATGAAACATACCCCGGCTGTCGTAGCGGCTGTGCTTTTGCTCCTGATGGCGGTGCTCGCGGGAGCGGCGGTTCGGCGCGAGTCGATCACCGTCGACGAAGTGGCCCATCTCGGAGCCGGCGTAAGTTACGTCCAAAAGCTGGACTTGCGCATGAACCAGGAGCATCCCGCGCTGCCAAAGGTCCTGGCCGCGCTACCGTTGGTGCTGCGCGGCGTCCACGCCGATTATTCCAATGTTTCCTGGAGCTTCAGCGGCAGCATTTTCGGGAACATGCTGGGTGAGTGGGTCTGGGGGCACCAGGTCGCGCTGCAGTGGAACGATCCCTATTCGACAGTTTTCTGGGCGCGCATGCCAATGTTGCTGCTGACATTGGTGCTCGGTGTTTTTGTGTATCGATACGCAGCGCAATTGGGCGGGCCCTGGGGTGGAGTGCTGTGCCTCGCGGCGTACGTCTCCACGCCGGCATTCATCGTATTCGGACCGCTGGTGCTCACGGATATCCCTGTGGCTTTGTTTGTGCTGCTGGCCCTGTGGAGCTTTGCCGAGCTGTGGCGTTCGCCCACGCGCGCCAACACGATCGTGTTTGGGCTCTTCTTCGCCGCCGCAGTTCTTTCTAAATACTCGGCGGGTCTCCTGTTTCTCTGCGCGCTGGGGTTCCGCCTGAGCCTGCGGTGGATGCCGCTGCCAGGTGTCCCGGCAGAAAAGTCGGATCTGCGGGCCTGGAGGAAGGAGCGCGGACGAGCGATGTGGAAAGGAATCCTCGTTGCGGCGGTCGTCTCGTATCTCTTCTACCTGGTCTTTTCCTGGAACCAGCCCAGTGACTCATTGCGCGTGCTCGGCAGTAGTTGGCCCGCGCTGGTTCTGCGCCGTTTGCTGATGCCGCCGTGGCTCTATCTGCGGGGAGTGGCCATTTTTGCCATGAGCTCGCCGCGCCCGACGTTTCTTCTGGGACACAACTACCCGCGCGGCGTGTGGTTCTACTTTCCGGTAATGTTCGTTCTCAAGTCGACGCTGGCGTTCTTGCTGATGCTGGTAGCGGCGATTCCACTGGCGTTGATTGGGCACCGGCGCGTGAAACCGGTTCCGCTTGTTCCCGCGGAGAAGGCGTTTCACTGGCGCGCTCTGTGGACCTTCCTAATTGTGTTTACCGTTTTCTGCCTGATCAGCCCAATGACGATCAGCATCCGCCACTTCACGATTCCCATATTGCTGATGATTCTGCTGCTGGCCCCGGTGCCACGGATTCTGTCGTTGCTTCGCGAGCGCGGCTGGGGCGGCGCACAGGTACTGGCTGCGGGCTACGCTGTGTTGGCCATCATTTCCATTGTGACCATCTACAGCCACTTCCCATACTTCATGCCGTTCCTGAATCACCTCGGCTTCGGGCGCCCCGCGTACACGCTGATCAACGATTCCAATCTGGATTGGAATCAGGCCTTGCCGGATGTGGAACGCTTCGTGCAACAGCGTGGGATCAAGCACTTATTGATTGACGAGTACGGCTTCACTGATCCAGCGGCCTACGTGCCGGGAGCGGAACTCTGGGATTGTCAGTCAGCAACGCAGGCGGATGCGGGGCAATCGGTCGTGGTTTCGGCGTCGATGATACTGGATGGCGCAAATTGCGGGTGGTTGCTGAACTACTCTCACGTGCGCATCGCCGATGGAAGCATGTTGGCGTTCGAACTGCCGGCTACGATCCCGCCGGCAGGAGATCCTCTGGGCCCTCCGGCGCCCGAAGCACGGCGAAATCTCGGCGGGGCCCCGATGGACTCACGAGTGATTTTCTTCAAGTGCATCAAGGACCCGAATCAACTGCAGCCAACGTGGGACTGGATGATGATCCAGTTTCGGGAGTACCAAGCCAAAAGAAAGGCCGAGCGAGAGGCTAGACGAAAGGAGCATTGAGGTGGGTGTTTATTCTTGCGGTGGCGTGTTCTCTACGACCTCGCGGACGATCAAGCGCGCCCGGTTTTCGTCTTCGGGCAAGACGGAGATGGCCTGGCCGCGGGCGGCATGATCGACCCGACAGCGAATGCCATTTTCGTGAAGCGCCGCCACGAGGAACTCCACCTGGGCGTTATCGTTCCTGTCAGAAGACCAGACCGGCACCGTCGCGTCTTCGGGAAACCACCCCTGGTCGTCGCCGGCCGTCGGCGGGCCGGGAATATCTTCTCCTGCCGGAGGAGTCACCGTTGACGGCAGCTTGCGGGGGGCGCTGGAGCGCTCCGTCAAGACACGGCCCTGCAATTCCGTTGCTCCGACATCCATCACGTCGTCGGCGCCATACGCCTCTTTCACGGCGGTTTCCGCGCGCTCAAACATCGAGAACGGCACACCGACTTCGTAGGCAGGGTAGTTCGTCAGATTGAAGAGGTGATCACGCCGGAACACAGTGTTGTGCGGAATGCCGGCTTCGTCGAGCACTTCGCACAGTTCTGCATGCACACGGGCATCATCGCCCTTCCAGAAGGAACAGAATGGATCGGAATTGGGATCGCCAGGCTCGCCCGGAACGTGATCGTAGTCCTGGCGGTCGCGGCCGAACCCCGCCTGGCGCGTCACCATGGCTTTCGGCGGGTCCCAGACCAAGTCGACATCGCAGTCCGTGCAATGCGTGAAGCCGGGCCGGTATTCAGTGCCGCAATTTGGACAGTACATTTGGCTTTCTCGAACCCTAATACTTTGGTGTCACGCCGAGATTCCAGAAGATGAACGAATACATGTCTGCCGTCAGTGCAATGGCTTTCGACGTATTGCTGGAGCCGTGCGCAGACATCGTGTCGATGCGGATGAGCACGGGATTCTCTTTGCCGGCTTCCGCCTGCAGCGTGGCGGCATACTTGAACGAATGCGCCGGCACGACGCGGTCGTCGTGATCCGCCGTGGTGATGAGCGTGGCGGGATACTTCACACCGGGCTTGATGTTGTGCAGGGGCGAGTAGGCGTAAATCGCCCTGAACTCGCCGGCGTTGTCGCTGGACCCGTAATCCGCCGCCCAGTTCCAGCCAATCGTAAATTTCTGAAAGCGCAGCATGTCCATGACGCCCACCTGCGGCACGGCGACACGGAAAAGATCCGGCCGCTGATTCATCACCGCGCCCACCAGCAAGCCGCCGTTCGAGCCGCCGTTGATCGCCAGATGTGCGGATGATGTGTATTTATTGGCGATCAGCCATTCGGCCGCGGAAATGAAGTCGTCAAAAACGTTTTGCTTCTGGAGTTTTGTGCCGGCCTCGTGCCACTTCTCGCCGTACTCACCGCCGCCGCGCAAGTTCGCTGAGGCATAGACGAAGCCCTGCTCGAGCAGCGCCAGGCGCAAAGGGCTGAAGTTCGGGGCCAGCGTGATGTTGAACCCGCCATAGGCATAGAGAAGCGTGGGATTCTTGCCGTCGAGCTTCAAACCTTTGCGGTAGACGAGAAACATCGGAACGCGAGTGCCATCTTTGCTCTTGTAGAAAACTTCGTTGGTCTCGTAATCATCGGGATGGAAGCCAGGGATTTCCGGCGCCTTGAAGACGCTTACCTTTCGCGTAGCCAATTCATAGCGGAACACACTGGAGGGGTAGTTGAACGACGAATATAGAAAGAAGGCGTTCTTATCGCCCATGCCGCCGAGGAATCCGCTGGTGGTTCCCGCTCCCGGCAAAGCGATTTCGTTCTCCAATTGGCCACCGAAGCTGTAAACGTAAACACGGCTGGCAACGTCTTTCAGATACGTGGCAAAGAGTTTGCCGCCCAGGGAGCGCACGACTTCGAGCGACTCGGGCTTTTCAGGAAGCACATCTTTCAGCGGCGCCTTTGGACTGGCCGTATCAAACACGACGACCTTGTGATTCGGCGCGTCGTGATCGGTGTAAATCATCAGCTTGTCGCCGTCGTTGTCGACGACGTCGTAGGTGTCGTCGGTGATGTCGCTCACGATCGGCGTGAAAGTCTTCTCATCTTTCGAGAGGTCGCGGTAGTAGAGGGCGTTGCCGCGCTTGCCTTTGCCACGGTCGGAGATGACCAGAATCGCGAAGCGCTCGTCGTCCGTGGTGCCGACGAAATGAAAACGCTGGGGGTTGGCTTTATCTTCGTAGACGAGCTGATCGGCGGATTGGGGATCACCGAGCTTGTGGAAGTACACCTTCTGAAACTCGTTCTTGGTCGATAGCTCGTGACCTTTTTCGGGTTCGTCGAAGCGGCTGTAGAAAAATCCATTGCCCGCCCAGCCCGCCCCACCGAACTTGATCCATTTCAGATCGTCGGAAAGATCTTTTTTCGTGGCTACGTCGAGCACATTCAATTCCTGCCAGTCGGAGCCGCCCACCTGCTTGCCGTAAACAGCGTAGCGACCGTCGTGCGAAACATCGAAGGTGCCCATGCGCGTGGTGCCGTCGGCGGAAAACTGATTGGGATCGAGCAGGACTTCCGGCGCGCCATCGAGCCCCTTTTGCACGTAGACGACGTTCTGATTCTGGAGGCCGTCATTTTTGGTAAAAAAGTACAATTCGCCACGGCGCACGGGCGGCGTGTATTTCGCATAGTTGTAGAGTTCTTCGAGGCGCTTCTTCACTGCGGCGCGATACGGAATCTTGTCGAGATACGCAAAAGTGACTTTATTCTCCGCTCCTACCCACTTAGCGGTTTCTGCCGAGTTATCGTCCTCGAGCCAGCGGTAGGGGTCAGCAACCTTGGTGCCATGGTAGTCGTCGACCTGGTCCCCTTTGCGGGTCTGCGGATAGTCCAGTCCTTGTGCGTGGGCCAGCGCGCCAGCGAAAACGACGCAAAGCACCAGCCAGCCGCCGCGAAAGGCATGCATCATACTGGTCTTCATGTTGAGATTCCCCCTGGCGACTGGATTCCGATCGGGCCCTTATCGATAGGCACCGGAGAGTATACGTCGATTGACGCT
>Ga0335083_10003612_pt1 | contig 19969 bp, 16 predicted proteins | sample Lox_Sample_42_FD_206716 | JGI IMG/M metagenome (GOLD analysis project Ga0335083, IMG submission 206716) | Soil microbial communities from Loxahatchee National Wildlife Refuge, Florida, United States - Lox_Sample_4.2 | ecosystem: Environmental > Terrestrial > Soil > Wetlands | place: USA...
GTCTGCGCGCGTGCGATGTAGTCCTGGTACGCCGGGATGGCGACTGCCGCCAGGATGCCGATGATCGCGACCACGATCATCAGTTCGATCAGCGTAAAGCCCTTCTGCAGCTTGGTCATTCACTTCTCCGTTTCGTTGGAAAGACGACGCGCCAGAATAGCCCGATAACACTCCTCAAAATGTGCCCATTTTGGTCATAGCGGCCTATCCACATGCATGCGTCGAGGGGAATAAACCCATTGCAATCCGGGCATTGAACGCGATACTTGCCAGGATGACAGCTTGGACTTATCGCACGTTTCCTTTCAATTAATATCGAATCTCCCCATGGAAATCGCCCCTAACCCCCTGCAGCGACTGCGTTCGGCCCTCTTCGTGCCGCTCGCCGACGAGCGCTTCATCGGCAAGGCCCACGAGCGCGCCGCGGATGCGCTGCTGCTCGACCTCGAGGATTCGGTGCCGCCGGCGCAGAAGCCGGCAGCGCGGGCGCGCCTGCCGGACACGGCGCGGCGCCTGGCATCGCTCGGTGCCACCGTCATGGTGCGCGTCAACTCCTCCGCCGAACTGCTTGCGGAGGACCTGAAGGCAGCGGCGAAGTCGCCGGTCGCCGCGGTGTTCCTGCCCAAGGTCGAAAACCCCGAGCACGTCATCGCGGCCGAATACCTGCTTTCAGGAAGCGCGGCGAAGCTGGTGGCGATGCTGGAATCGCCCGCCGCGGTGCTCGATGCGGCCGCGATCTCGCGGGCCGGAACCCGCCTCGCAGGCCTCGCGTTCGGCAGCGAGGACTATTGCGGGCTGCTCGGCGTCGCCTCGGACAAGGCCGCGCTCGACTGGCCTGCGCAGATGATCGCCGTCGCCGCGCGTGCCCGCGGCCTCGCCGCCTTCGGACTGCCCGGGCCGGTCTCGGAGATCGCCGACATGGATGCCTACGCGCGCCTGCTGGCGCGGGCCAAGGCGATGGGCTACACCGGCTGCACCTGCATCCATCCCAAGCAGGTGGCGGCGGCTAACCGCGCCTACTCGCCGACCGAGGCCGAGATCGCGCTGGCCGGGGAAATCGTCGCCGCTTTCGAAGCGGCGGTGCGCGAAGGTCGCGGAGCGTTCGCATTGCACGGCCGCATGATCGATGCGCCGGTGGTGGACCAGGCGCGCGCCACGCTGGCGCGCGCCGGCCGCTAGTCCGTCAGCGGGACGCAGCGACGCATTCTCGGTCGCGACTGGTTGCCGCCGGTGACCTGGTGGATTTTGCCGGGCCCGCAGGAGCCGTCGTTGACGTAAACCGTCTGGCCCGGCATCAATGCTCCTTGAACAAACGGGGGTTCCTTCGCCACGACGTTGTCGCGCCCGTGCCGCTGGATGAACTGGGCAAGCTGGTTCTCAGCCTGGGCTGCAGCGGCCGCTTTCTCGGCCGCGGCTTTGTCCGCGGCGGCCTTGTCGGCCGCCAATTTTTCCGCTGCAGCCTTGTCAGCGGCTGCCTTCTCCGCGGCCGCTTTGTCCGTCGCCGCTTTCTCGGCCGCGGCGCGCTCGGCGTTCGCTTTCTCGACCGCGGCTTTCTCGGCCGCCGCCGCGGCCGCCGCTTTCTCCGCCGCCGCCTTCTCGGCAGAATTCCTCGCCTGCGCCGCTTTTTCGGCAGCCGCTTTTTCGGCGCGAACCTTTTCCGATAGCGCCTTCTCCATCGCCGCCTTCTCCAATGCGGCTTTCTCGGCAAATTCCTTGCGTACGCGCTCCTCGGTGTCTCGGCGGATTTTTTCGGCATCGACCGCCGGAGCGGCAGGCGCCGCCGCAGGCCTGGGCGGCGCAATTTCGGCCGCGGGCGCAGGCGCGGATACCGGTGCCGGCGCGGGGCCGCGGGTCACCAGGTAGGCGGCAACGCCGCCGACAAGCACCAATCCGCCGATCGCCGCGGGAATCGCGAAAGAGGATTTCTTCGGCGCCTGGGGCGGCATGGGGGCGGGCGGCTGCGAAGCAAGGCGGGCCTGGCCGATCGCCACGGTCGCGTCTTCATCGACGACGGCCTTCGAGCGCGCCGCGGCTTCTTCCTGCTGCTTCAGGCGCGCGAGTGCCGCGGCCTGTCGCGCCTTCTCATCCGCTTCGCGCTTCGCCTTTTCGGCCGCCTCCCGCTTCGCCTTCTCCGCGGCTTCGCGTTGCGCTTTCTCGGCGGCCTCGAACCTGGCCTTCTCCTCCGCGACGCGCTGCGCCCGCTCGAGCGCCTCGCGCCGGGCTTTTTCCTCGGCTTCGCGCTTCGCCTTTTCCCGCGCTACGGCCCTGGCGCGCTCCTGCGCTTCGATCCTGGCGCGTTCCTGCGCTTCGCGCCGCGCCTGCTCTTCGGCCTCCTGCTTCGCTCTCGCCTCGGCGGCTGCGCGCGCCGCCGCTTCTTCGGCCGCCTTGCGCGCCGCCTCGATCGGCTCCCTGAGCTTGCTGATCTTGTGGCGCGCGAGCGGCGCGTAGGTGCCTTCCGGGAATTGCTCGAGGTAGAACGCCAGCTCGTCCGGATCGGTGCTGTTCTGGATCGAGCGCCAGAACTCGACCTCCGCCTCGGAAGCCGCCGTTTCGGGCCGCGCCTTGGCCTTGGGCATCTGCAGTGCGGGCGTCGCCGGCGGCGAAGTCTGCTGCGCCGGGGCCAGCGTGGCGCGCAAGGCTGCGGCGAATTCCCTTGCGCTTGCGTAACGCTGCGCGGGGTCCTTCGCCAGCGCCTTGTTGACGATCCCGTCGAATACCGGCGAGACGCTCTTCACCAACGACGAGGGCAGCGGCGGATCGTCCTGCATGATCTTTTTCGCCACCGTCCATGCACCCTGGCCGGTAAACGGCTGCTCGCCGGTCAGCAGTTGGTAGAGCAGCGTGCCAGCGGAGAATATGTCGGTGCGGCGGTCGATCTTCAGGCCCTGGATCTGCTCGGGCGACATGAACGCGGGCGTGCCGACCATGGTGCCTGCGGCGGAACGCTCGCTGTCCTGGATGCGCGCGACGCCGAAATCGGCGAGCTTGACGCGGCGCTGCGCGTCCAGCATCACGTTGGCGGGCTTGACGTCGCGATGGATGACGCCGGCCTCGTGCGCAAAATCCAGCGCGTCCAGCAGCTCACCCATGATGCGCACCGCCTCGGCAAGCTCGAACCTCTCCTTCGCTTCGAAGAGGGCGCGCAATTCGCGGCCCTGGATGTACTCCATCACCAGGTAGGCGACCTCGCCCTCCTCGGCGAAGTCGTGCACCTGCACGATGTTGGGATGGTTGAGCCTTCCGGCGGCCTGCGCCTCGCGCGCGAACTGCGCGGAGTAGTGCTGCGCGGTCTCGGCGTCGATCGCCGCGTTGCGCAGGATGGTCTTGACGGCGACGCGGCGGTTGAGCGACGGATCCAGCCCCTCGTAGACCACGCCCATCGCGCCGCGCCCGAGCACGCGCTTGAGCTGGTAGCGTCCGAGACTGGTCAGTTCCCCCATGCGCAAATTATAGGAGCGCCGGGTTATTTCCGGTCGCAGGCGACCTGCAAGAATGCGTCATCGATGCCGCCGGCGACGACCGTCTCCCAGCGTCCGGTCCGGCTGGCGGTGGAGACCGCGGCGCCCTCCGCCATGTGCCCGGAAAAATCGATCGCCGAGAGCAGCCGCACCCTGCCGCCCGCGCAGTCGTATTCGCGCAGTACCACCGTGGAAAACAGCCCGAGACCTTCGGGGGTGAAATCCTGGCGGCGGAAGTCGTACAGGCCGTGCATGCTCACCAGGTCGCCGTTCTTGCGGATGCTCGCCCGGTCCGCGAACGCGGCGAAGATCTCGTCGGCCTGGCCGACGGCGGTCCACTCGGCCGCGGCATCCGTGCCCGCGAGCGCCAGCAGCAGCGCGACGACGCGCCTAGACAAGCGAACCGCGCCGCGCGAGGCTCTCGCGCTCGAAGCCGGCGACGCGCTTGTAGTTTTCCGAGAGCGCGACGATTTCCGCGTTGCTGATCACGTCCTCGACGCGCTTGAAGGGCTGGTCGCCGCTGCGCCGCCACACTTCGCGCAATATCGCATCCGGCGGGTTCTTGCGGTTCATCAGCACCAGGTCGTTGACGGCCTTCAGGCGGGCGGCTTCGTAGGCTTTCAACGCGTCGGGAACGTTCTTGTCCCGCTTCAGGCAGCCCGCCAGCGTCCTCGCGTCCAGGATCGCCTGCCCCGCGCCATTGGAACCGCGCGGGTACATCGGGTGCGCGGCGTCGCCCAGCAGCGTGATGCGGCCGCGCGTCCACCACGGCAGCGGGTCGCGGTCCACCATCGGGTATTCGAGGATGCTGTCCGCCCCGCGCAGCATCGCCGCGCAATCCAGCCAGTCGAATTTCCAGTCCTTGAAGGTCGGGTAGAAGTCCTCGAGCCGGCCGGACAGGCTCCAGTCCTGCATGACATTGCGCGGCGACTGGAACTCGGCGACCCAGTTGACCAGTTGCCGGCCTTCGGCGTCGATCGCATGGCGGATCGGGTAGACCACGAGCTTGCCGACCTCCAGCCAGCCGATGTAGGCCATGCTCGCGCCCGAGAGGCAGGGTTTCATGCGCGTGACGCCGCGCCACATGTGGATGCCCTGGAAGCCGGGCGGCCCCTCGTCCGGGAACAACTGCTTGCGCACCGCCGAATGGATGCCATCGCAGCCGATGGCGCAACTGCCCCGGGCCACCGAACCATTGTCGAACTTCACCACGACGTCGTTTCGTTCTTCGGAAATCGAAACGCATTTGTTTCCGGCAAAAAACGCATCAGGTCCCAGGCGTTCGAAAACACAGTCCAATAAAACCCTATGGAGGTCCGCGCGGTGGATCGACAGCTGCGGCCACTCGTAACCGGCGTGCCGCCCGCGCGGCTCGCGGTAGATGAGCTGCCCGAAGCGGTTGAAGAAACAGCCCTCCGCGGTAGCCACCGCGACGCGTTCCAGGCGGTCCGCAAGGCCGAGCTCGGTGAATTCGCGCATGCCGTGCGGCAGCAGGTTGATGCCGACGCCGAGCGGCTTGATTTGCGGCGCCGCTTCGAAGACCTTGCAGGCGATGCCGGCCTGGTGCAGCGACAGCGCCAGCGTCAGCCCGCCGATGCCGCCGCCGATGATGATCACCTGCTTCATGCCGGCAGTATATCGGCGCTAGACTGCCGCATGGCCGTTTCCCTCGAGGACATCCGCGCTGCGGCGCAGCGAATCGCCGGCGCGGTCGAGCGCACGCCTTGCCTGCACAGTCGCACGCTGTCGCAGCTCACCGGCGCCGAGGTCTGGCTCAAGTTCGAGAACCTGCAGTTCACCGCCTCGTTCAAGGAGCGCGGCGCGCTCAACAAGCTGCTGTCGCTCGACGCCGCTTCGCTCAAGCGCGGGGTCATTGCCATGAGCGCGGGCAACCATGCGCAGGGCGTCGCCTACCACGCGACGCGGCTCGGCGCGCGCGCGGTGATCGTGATGCCGCGCGGCACGCCGAACACCAAGCTGCGCAGCACGCAGGTGCTGGGCGCCGAAGTGGTCCTGGAGGGCGACACGCTCGCGGACGCCGCGCGCCACGCGCACGAACTCGAGTCGCGCGAGGGCCTTACGTTCATCCATCCCTACGACGACCCGGCGATCGTCGCCGGCCAGGGCACGGTGGCGCTGGAAATGCTCGAGCAGGCGCCGCAGCTCGAGGTCCTGGTGGTGCCGGTCGGCGGCGGCGGCCTGATCGCCGGCATGGCGACCGCGGCGAAAGCGCTCAAGCCGCGGCTCGAGGTCACCGGCGTCGAATCGAAAAACTACTGTGCCATGCACCAGCGGTTGAACGGCGCGGCGGTGGACGTCGGCGGCGACACCATCGCGGAGGGGCTCGCGGTCCGGGACGTCGGCGACCTGGCGTTCTCGATACTTTCCTCTTTCGGCGTGGAAGTGCTCCTGGCGGAAGAGGAAACCATCGAGCGAGCGATCGCTTCCCTGATCGAGATCGAAAAGACGGTCGCCGAAGGCGCGGGCGCCGCGGGGCTGGCGGCACTGCTGGATCACCCCGCCCGCTTCGCCGGCAAGCGCGTCGGCATCGTGGTCACCGGCGGCAACATCGATTCGCGCCTGCTCGCCTCCGTCCTGCTGCGCGGCCTGGCGCGCGACGGGCGCCTGGTGCGGCTGTGCGTGACGCTGCCCGACGTCGCGGGCAGCCTGGCCAAGGTCGCGGCGATGATCGGCGACGCGGGCGGCAACATCATCGAAGTGCAGCACCGGCGCGTGTTCGGCGCGGTGTCGGTCAAATCGCCCGAGGTCGAATTCATGATCGAGACGCGCGACCGGGCGCACACGCAGGCTCTCGTCGAAGCCCTCGCCGCCCAGGGCGTGCGCAGCGAGCTGCGGGAGTAGACTGCAGCCGGGAGAGCCCGCCCCAGTGACCGATCCGTCCCTTGCGTCCGCGCCGCCGCGCGCATCGCTGCCGTCGATCCGGCGGTACCTGGTCACGCGGATCGTCGGCATCGTCGTGTTCTCGTTCGTGGTGTTCTGCTTCGCCGCCTGGCTGATCGTGCTGCGCCCGGCGCAGGACGAGATCGCCCGCATCGAGATGGGAAGCGCCGCCGACCGGGTCGAGGGCAATGCGCGCGCCCTGATAGGGCAGATCGAGAGCGTGCTCGCCACTGCGCGGGAGTGGGGCCGCAGCGGCCTCGTGCAGATGGGCCGGCCGCAGGACGTCGCCGCCATGATGATCCCGGTGCTGCGCAGCCAGCCGCAGATATCGCAGGTCCTGATCGCCAACGGACAGGGCCAGGCGCTGCAGTTCGGCCGCGACGAGGGGGGCGGCTGGCTGCTGCGCGAGTCGGACCCCGAAAAGCTCGGCCAGCAGCAGCATTGGATCCACCTGGGTGAAGAAGGCGGGTTCGCAAGGGAGGAGTGGGTGGCGCGCGAGCGCTACGATCCGCGCACGCGGCCGTGGTTCCAGGGCGCGTCCGCCAAGGCGCGGGATGACGCGCTCTACTGGACCGAACCGTACCTGTTTTTCGACAGAAAGGAGCCCGGCATCACCGCGGCGGCGCGCTGGACCGACCGCAATACCGGCGCCAAGCAGGTCATCGGCCTCGACGTGCTGCTGCTGGATCTTTCGCGCTACACCTCGCGGGTCGCGGTCGGCGAGCACGGGCGCACGGCGATCCTCACCGCGGACGGCAAGCTGCTGGGCGTGCCGCGCCACCCGCTGGTCCGGTCCGAGGAGGATATCCGGCAGCGCCTGCTGAAATCGCCGCAGGAGGCGGGATTCACGATGCTCTCGGCCGCCTACGCGCAATGGGACGGCGAGGGCCGGCCCGCGGGCCGGGCGGAATTCTTCTCCGTGGAAGGCGACCCTTGGATCGGGCGCTTCCGGCCCTTCGCGCTGCGCGACCAGCAGCTGGTGATCGGCACGGTCGCCCCGCGCGGCGACTTCGCGCTCGGCACGGCCTGGGACGCCGCGGCGATCGCGGCGGTGATGCTGCTCGTCCTCCTGCTCGCCTACCTGGTCGGGCGGCGGTTCTCGGCGCGCTTCGCGTCCGTCATGGATTCCCTGATCACCGAGAGCGATCGTATCGGCGCCTTGCAGCTCGACGAGCCGGTGCGCGTGCAGACCCGCCTGCGCGAGATCGCGAAACTCGTCGACGCCCAGGAACACATGCGCCTGATGCTGCTCGACGCGACGCGCGGCCTGGAAGCCAAGGTCGAGGCCCGGACGCGGGAACTGGCCGAGCGCGAGAACTTCGCCCGCGTGCTGATGGACTCGAGCGTCCTCGGCCTGATCCTGCGCTCGCGCGACGGCGAGATCCGCCACGTCAGTCCTCGCGCGGAACAGATCTCCGGCTACTCGGCCGACGAGATGCGCGCGCTCCCGGTGTCCCAGCTTTACACCGACCCGCGCGAGCGCGAGCGGCTGGTCGAGGAACTCGACCACCACGGGCAGGTGCGCAATTTCGAAATACGCGGGCGCCGCAAGGACGGCACCGAGTTCTGGGGCCTGCAGAACTCGACCTACGTCGAGATCCGCGGCGAGAAGCTGATCGCGACCTGGGTCGAGGACATCACCGAACGCAAGGAAGCCGCCGAGCGCATCCGCAGCCTCGCCGAGGAGCAGAAGCTGCTGCTGGAGAACGTCCAGGCGGGCATCCTGTTCTCCGGCGACGGGCGCATCCTGCGCGTCAACCCGAGGTTCGCCGAGATCTTCGGCTACGACGATCCGGCCGCGCTGGCCGGCGCCGACAGCGCGATCCTGTTTCCGAGCCGGAGCGAATTCGACCGTTTCCAGGCCGCGGCGCTGCCGGTGCTGCGCGACGGGCGGCAGCTCGACATCGAGTGGCAGGGCGTGCGCCGCGACGGCAGCACTTTCCTCGGCCATACGATCGCGCGCGCGATCGCTGTCCCGGGCTTCCGCTTCGCCACCATCTGGATCGTCGAGGACATCACCGAGCGGCGCGCGGCGGAGCGCGCGCTCAAGGAGGCGCTCGAGCGGCAGACCGCCATCTTCGCCGCGTCTCCCTACGGCATCGCGGTGTTCCAGAATCGCCGCTGCCTCGTCAGCAGCCCCAGCTTCGAGCGCATCTTCGGCTACGGCCAGGGCGAATACGTCGGCCAGGACGCGCGCGCGCTGTTCCATTCGGATGCGGACTACGAAGCGGTGGGCGCGCAGGTCTACTCGGCGACCCAGCGCGGCAACTCGCACGCCTACGAGGTGCGGCTGCGGCGCAAAGACAATTCGGCCTTCTGGTGCCGCGTCACCGCGGCGCCGCTCGCGGGCCAGGAAGCGAGCCGCGGCATCGTCGCCCTCTACGAGGACATCACGGCGCGCAAGCAGTCCGAGCAGGCGCTGCGCGCGGCGCACGGCGAAATGGACGCGATATTCAAGTCGGCGAGCATCGGCATCGCGCTGACGCGCGCCGGCCTGGTCGAGCGCAGCAACGCGCGAGCGGACGAAATGTTCGGCTGCGAACCGGGCGGCCTGCGCGGCGTCACGGTCCAGATGCTATTCAGCACGACCGGAGAAAACACCGTTCCCGGTGCGCTGGCGCGGCTCGCGCGCGGCGAAACCCACCGGCGCGAAAAACTGCTGACGCGCATGGATGGCGGCAAGTTCTGGTGCCGCTTCGCCGGCCGCGCGGTCGACCCGAAGGATCCGTCCAGGGGCAACGTGTGGATGCTCGAGGACATCAGCGAGGAGCACGCGGCCGCCGAGGCGCTGCGCGCGGCCAAGCAGATCGCCGAGGAAGCGACGCAGGCGAAGTCGATGTTCCTCGCCAACATGAGCCACGAGATCCGCACGCCGATGAACGCCATCATCGGCCTGTCGCACCTTGCGCTCAAGACCGATCTCAACCCGAAGCAACGCGACTACGTCGGCAAAATCCACAATGCCGGCACCTCGCTGCTCGGTATCATCAACGACATCCTCGACTTCTCGAAGGTGGAGGCCGGCAAGCTCGACATCGAGCAGGTCGGGTTCCGGCTCGACGACGTGCTGGACAACGTCTCCTCGCTGGTCGCGCAGAAGGCCTACGACAAGGGCATCGAGCTGCTGTTCGACACCGCGCCCGGAGTTCCGCAGGCGCTCGCCGGTGACCCGCTGCGCCTCGGCCAGATCCTCGTCAACCTGGTCAACAACGCTGTCAAGTTCACCGAACGCGGCCAGATCGCGGTCGCAGTGCGCCAGCTTGCCCGCACCGGCGACAAGGTGCAGCTGCGGGTCGACGTGCGCGACACCGGCATCGGCATGACGCGCGAGCAGGCCGGCAAGCTGTTCCAGGCGTTCACCCAGGCCGACGGCTCCACCACGCGCAAGTACGGCGGCACCGGCCTGGGCCTGGCGATATCCAGGCGGCTGGTCGAGCTGATGGGCGGCACCATCCAGGTCGAATCCGACCCGGGCAAGGGCAGCACCTTCTCCTTCACGGCGTGGTTCGGCGCCGGCGACGAACAGGCGGCGCGCAGCAAGGTCCTGCCGGCGGACCTGAACGGCATGCGCGTGCTGGTTGCCGACGACAACGCGGCGGCGCGCGAAATCCTGTCCGAGATGCTGCGCGGGCTCGGCTTCCGCGCGGACGAGGCCGCCTCGGGACCGGCGGCGCTCGAATCCGTGCGCGCCGCCGCCGCGGCGGGCGAGCCCTACGGGATCGCCTTCATCGACTGGAAAATGCCCGGCATGGACGGCCTCGAGGTGGCGCGCCGCCTGCAAGAGGAAAACCGGCCGCCGCGCACCGTCATGGTGACCGCGTTCGGCCGCGCGGAACTGCGCGACGACTCGGGCCTCGCCGGCATCGAGGCCTTCCTCGTGAAGCCCGTGAGCCGGTCGACGCTCGTCGACGCGCTGGTCGGGATGTTCGCGCCGGCCCCCGGCGCGATTGCGCTCGATTCCGCCGCCTCGGCGTCGCGCAGCGACGGTCCGCGCCTGGACGGTGCGCGCCTGCTGCTCGCCGAAGACAACGAGATCAACCAGCAGATCGCGGTGGAACTGCTGGAGAGCGCCGGCGCGGCCGTGACGGTCGCCGGCAACGGCCGCGAGGCGGTGGAAAAACTCGCGGCGGCGGGCGCAGCCTACGATGTCGTGCTGATGGACCTGCAGATGCCGGAGATGGACGGCATGGAGGCGACGCGCCGCATCCGCGCCGACGCGCGCTACGCGAAATTGCCGATCATCGCGATGACCGCGCACGCGATGGCGGAAGAACGCGACAAGTGCATCGCCGCCGGCATGGTGGACCACATTTCGAAACCCATCGATCCGAACGCGCTGTTCCGGACGCTCGCGCGCTGGCTGCACCCTGCCCCGCAGGCCGCGCGCGCGGCCGCCCCGGCGGCGAGCCGCGATGAGGAGAGACTGCCGGAAATCGCCGGGCTGGACGCCGCCGCCGGCCTGAGACGAGTGGCAGGCAACCGCAAGCTCTACCTGAGCCTGCTGCGCCAGTTCGCCGACAAGCAGGCCGATGCCGGAGCGCGCGTCGCCGCCGCGCTGTCCGCCGGAGACCGCGCGACGGCGGAACGCATCGCGCACACCGTGAAGGGCGTCGCCGGCAACATCGGCCTGGCTGCCGTGCAGACCGCGGCAGGGGTGCTGGAAAAGGCGGTGGCCTCCGGCGTCGGCATCAAGTCCGCGGTATCGAAATTCGAGGCCGAAGCGGCCCAGGCGGTGGCGGCGCTGGCCGATGCGCTGGGCGCGGAGGCGCCGGTGGCGGGCACCGCGGCGGGCGCCGACCCCGCCGCCACGGCCGCCGTATCTGCCACTCACGGCGCGCGCATCGCCGCGCTGCTCGCCGACGGCGACGGCGAGGCGATGGATTACCTGATGGAGAACGGCGCGGCGATTCGCCCCATCTTCGCCGACGGCGGTTATGCTGCGTTCGAGAAGGCCGTCGCCGGCTTCGATTTCGAAGCGGCGCTCGGGAGCCTGAGCCAGGCCGCCGCCGCGCGCGGCATCACGCTGGAGACGAAGCAACCATGAGCACCCTCGATTTCGTCAGCAAGCCAACCGTCCTCATCGTGGACGACACGGCCGAGAACCTGACGGTGATGAACGCGCTGCTGAAGGATACCTACCGGACCAAGATCGCCAATACCGGCGAGCGGGCGCTGAAGATCGCCGCCGCCGAGCCGCGGCCCGACCTGATCCTGCTCGACATCATGATGCCGGGCATGGACGGCTACGAGATCTGCCGCCGCCTGAAGGCCGACGCCGCCACCGCGGGGATGCCGGTGATCTTCCTCACCGCCAAGACCGAGGTGGAGGACGAGCAGAAGGGCTTCGACGTCGGCGCGGTGGACTACATCACCAAGCCGATCTCGCCGCCGATCGTGATGGCGCGCGTGAAGACGCAGCTGACGCTGAAGGCCGCAGCCGATTTCCTGCGCGACAAGAACGCCTACCTGCAGACCGAGGTGGAGAAGCGCACCCGCGAAGTGCAGGTGGTTCAGGACGTCACCATCATGGCGATGGCCTCGCTCGCCGAGACGCGTGACAACGAGACCGGCAACCACATCCGCCGCACGCAGAACTACGTGCGCGCGCTCGCCAAGCAGCTGCAGAAGCACCCGAAGTTCGCCGCGCTGCTGACGGACGAGATGGTCGAGATGCTCTACAAGTCCGCGCCGTTGCACGACATCGGCAAGGTCGGCATCCCGGACGCGATCCTGCTCAAGCCCGGCAAGCTCACGCCGGAAGAGTTCGAGATCATGAAGAGCCACACCGTGCTCGGGCGCGACGCCATCGCCGCGGCCGAGAAGCTGATCGACGCGCCCAGCACCTTCCTGCGCCTGGCGCGCGAGATCGCGCACTACCACCAGGAGAAATGGGACGGCTCGGGCTACCCGGACAGGCTGGCCGGCGAATCGATCCCGGTGGCGGCGCGGCTGATGGCGGTGGCCGACGTCTACGACGCGCTGATCTCGCGCCGCGTCTACAAGCCGCCGTTCCCGCGCGACAAGGCGGTCGCCATCATCCGCGAGGGCCGCGACAAGCACTTCGACCCGGTGATGGTGGACGCCTTCCTCGCCATCGAGGATGAATTCCACCAGATCGCCGAACGCTTCGCCGATTCCGAGGAGGACGTGCAGGCGAAGGCGCGGGCCTAGGCGGGCACCGAGATTTCGACCAGGTTGAGATCGGGGTCGCGCACGTAGACGGAGCGGATTTTCGAGGTGGCGCCGGTCTTCATGACCGGGCCTTCGATGATCTTGATTTTGTTCTTTTCCAGATTCTCGATTACCTTTTCCAGGGGCACTGAGGCGATAAAGCACAAATCCAGCGTGCCAGGCGCGGCGACGTGCGCGCGCGGCGTGAATTCCCTGCCCCACTCGTGCACGTTGATCTTCTGGTTGCCGAACTTGAGCGCAATGCGGGTCTCGGTCGGCGTCTTGAAGGTCTCGTGCTTCATGCCCAGGACGTCGCAATAGAACGTCAGGCAGCCCGCCAGGTCCCGGGTCGTGAGAACGATGTGGTCGACGTGATCGATCATTTTCTTTTCAGCATCCGCAGGGGGTTGTATTCGAGCACGGCCTCGCCTCTCTGGTTGACGACCTTGTTGGCGAAGCGCACCAGGCCGCGGTCGCCTTTCGAGGTCAGGCGCGCCTCGGTGACCTCGGACTCGACGTGGATCGTGTCGCCGACCACGGTCGGCGCCTTGACGTCCACGGTCGCGTTCAGGAACGCGAGCCCGGTGTCCTGCATGGTCGGCAGCAGCAGGCCTTCGGCGAAGGAATAGACCAGCGCGCCGGGCACCGGCCGGCCCGCAATGGCGCGGGACGAGTCGTCTCCGGATTTTTCCACCACGGCGAACAGTTCCTCGGTCAGCCAGGTCAGGTTGATGAAGCTCGCCAGGTCCGACTCGGCGATGGTGCGGCGGTGGGTGCGGAAGCGGAAGCCGACCTTCAGGTCCTCGTAGCAGTAGCCGCGCCCGGTGATGGGAATGGGATCGCTCATGCCGCGACTTTAACTCAGAAGACCGCGGCGCCCAGCAAGGTCAGTCCCGACATCAGCATCAGTCCATCCATCAGCAGGCGGAAGCGCTCCGGGCCCATTTTCAGCACGAAGCGCTTGGCGATGAAGGCGCCGGCCATCAGCGTCGAGCCGGTGATCAGGCCCTTGACGAGGATGTCCAGCGGCAGCGCGCCGAAGTTGCGGAACACGGCGACTTTGGCAAGGTAGACCAGCAGCGAAGAAGCCGCCTCGCTCGACAGGAATGCGCCCTTCACCAACCCGGCGGCGAGGAAAATCGGCGCTGTCATCGGCCCGGTCGAGACGACGATGCCGGTGAGGTAGCCGATCGGCACGCCGAGCAGCGCGAGATGCACGAGGTGCAGCCTGTGGTGGTGCGCTGACATCCAGCGCCGCACGCCGATCATGGCGATGAAGAACACCCCCAGAGCCGCTTCGATGAGGCGCACCGGCAGCACCAGCAGCGTCGCGGCGCCGAGCGCGGCGAACGGCGCGCCGGTCGCGGAATAGGCGCCGACCGCGCGCCAGTTGACGTCGCGCCACCAGGCGATGACGCGCGACAGGTTGGCCATGATCGCGGCGATCGCCATGATCGGCACCGCCTGCAGCGGGCCGAAGGCGATCACCAGCACCGGCATCAGCATGATCGACGAGCCGAAGCCGACGATGCCGCTCAGCGTGCCGGCGACCAGGCCTACCGCGATGACGAAGAGGAATTCCAAGTCAGAGCATTTCGAGGGCTTGCGGGCCGGCCGGCGGCGGAAAGAGGCGGTCCAGCTCGGCCAGCTGCGCCGCCGAAAGCCCGCGCTCCAGGGCGCCGAGATTTTCCTTCAGGCGCCCGAGGTTGCCGGTCTTCGGGATCACGATCACGCCCTCCTGCGCGAGCAGCCAGGCGAGCGCGGCCTGCGCCGCGGTCATGCCGTGGCGGCGCGCGAAGCCGGCGAGCCTTGCGTCCTTCATCAGCCTGCCCTGCTCGACCGGCGAATAGGCCATGACCGGGAGCTTGCGTTCCCGCAGCCAGGGCAGCAGGTCGAATTCGATGCCGCGCCGCGCCAGGTTGTAGAGCAGCTGGTTGGCGGCGACCGCCTTGCCGGCGGGGATTTTCCACAGCGCCCGCATGTCGGCGAGGTCCAGGTTGCTGACGCCGTAGTGGCGGATCTTGCCCGCCTTCTGCAGCGCGGCGAAGGCCTCCACCGTTTCGGCGAACGGAATGCTGCCGCGCCAGTGCAGCAGGTAGAGGTCGATGCGGTCGGTCTTCAGGCGCTTCAGGCTGCGCTCGCACGCGGCCGGTATCCCCTTGCGGGAAGCATTGTGCGGATACACCTTGGTGACGATGAATGCCTCGTCGCGCCGCCCCGCGATCGCCTCGCCGACCAGTTCCTCCGAGCGCCCCTCGCCGTACATCTCGGCGGTGTCGATCAGCGTCGCGCCGAGTTCGAGGCCGAGGCGCAGCGTGGCGATTTCCTCGGCGCGGGCCGCGGGGTCGTCGCCGATGTTCCAGGTTCCCAGGCCGAAGGCCGGGACGTACTCGCCCGAGGGCAGCGCAATCTTCTTCATCGATGCTGTATCGTACCCATCCCATGAGCTTCCGGAACCGGATTGCGGTGGCATGCCTGCTGGCCTTCATCGGCTCGCCCGCTTTCCCGCAAGGCTACCCCAACAGGCCCATTCGCCTGATCGTCCCTTGGCCGCCGACCGGCACCGTGGACATCCTCGGGCGCACGCTGGGCCAGAGGCTGTCCGAGAACATGGCGCAGCCGGTGGTGATCGAGAACCGCGCCGGCGCCAACGGCGTCATCGGCTCCGAAGCGGCCGCCAAGTCGCCGCCGGACGGCTACACGCTGCTGGTGGACAACGTCACCGGCCACGCCATCAACGCCACGCTGCAGGCGAAGATGCCGTTCGACAGCCTGCGCGACTTCGCGCATATCAGCCTGCTCGCGTCGGTTCCCGACGGCGTCGTCAGCCTGCCGTCGCTGCCGGCGAAGAACATCCAGGAGCTGATCGCGCTCGCCCGGGCGCAGCCGGGAAAGCTGGCCTACGCCTCGTTCGGCGTCGGCAGCAGCGCGCACCTCGCGGGCGAGCTGTTCAAGATCATGGCGGGCGTCGACCTGCTGCACGTTCCCTACAAGGGCGGCGCGCCGGCGATCGCCGACCTGCTCGCCGGGCAGGTGTCGATCTACATCCCGGTCCTGCCCTCGGTGGTGCCGCTCGTGAAGTCCGGGCGCCTGCGCCTGCTCGCCGTCACCGGCGCGAAGCGTTCCCCGGCGATGCCGGAGGTTCCCACCGTCGCCGAGTCCGGCCTGCCCGGCTTCGAGGCGAGCAACTGGTTCGGGCTGATGGCGCCCGCCGGCACGCCGCCCGACATCGTCGCCAGGCTGAACGCGGAAACGGCGAAGGCGCTGCAGGCCGCGGACCTGCGCGAAAAACTGAATGCGCTCGGCTTCGACGTCCAGACCGGCACGCCGCAGGAACTCCACGCGCTGATCAAGAGCGAAACCGAGAAGTGGGCGAGGGTCATCAAGACCTCGGGCGCCCGCGCCGAATAGCGGGTAGCGCGCCTAGTACGACTTCGGCAGGCCGAGGACTTTCTCGGCGATGAAGCTCAGGATCAGCTGCGGCGTCACCGGCGCAATGCGGCCGACGAAGGATTCGCGCAGGTAGCGCTCGACGTGGTACTCCTTCGCGTAGCCGAAGCCGCCGAAGGTCATCACCGCCTGCTGGCAGGCATCGAAGCAGGCTTCGCCGGCGAGGTACTTGGCCGCGTTGGCCTCCGCGCCGGCCGGTTTGCCGGAATCGTAGAGCCACGCAGCCTTGAACACCATCAGGTCCGCGGCCTCGAGCGCGGTCCAGTTCGCGGCCAGCGGATGCTGGATTCCCTGGTTCTTGCCGATCGGCCGATCGAACACGACGCGTTCCTTCGCGTACGCGGCGGCGCGCCTGAGCGCGCAGCGCCCGAGACCCACCGATTCGGCGGCGATCAGGATGCGCTCCGGGTTCATGCCGTGCAGGATGTAGTCGAAGCCCTTGCCCTCCTCGCCGATGCGGTCCTCCTCCGGCACCGGCAGGCCGTCGAAGAACACCTGGTTCGAGTCCACCGCCTTGCGGCCCATCTTCTCGATCTCGCGCACCTCGATGTACTTGCGGTCGAAGTCCGTATAGAAGAGCGTGAGGCCGGCGCCCGTCCTCGCCAGCAGCAGCACTTTCTCGGCCACCTGCGCGGTCGAGATCCAGACTTTCTGGCCGCTGACGATGTACTTCCTGCCCTTCTTTTCGGCCTTGGTCTTGAGGCTGCGCGTATTCAAGCCGGTGTTCGGCTCGGTGACGGCGAAGCAGGCGCGCTCCTTGCCGGCGATCAGGGGCGGCAGCATCCGCCGTTTTTGTTTCTGGTCGCCAAAAACGACCACGGGATTCAGGCCGAAGATGTTCATGTGCACGGCCGAAGCCCCGGAGAAGCCCGCGCCCGATTCCGAGATCGCCTGCATCATGATCGCCGCCTCGGCGATGCCCAGCCCCGAGCCGCCGCAATCCTCCGGCATGGCGATGCCGAGCCAGCCGTCCCCGGCGAGCGCCTGGTGCAGCGCCGCCGGGAAGCCACCCGCCTTGTCCTGCTTCAGCCAGTATGCGTCGTCGAAGCGCGCGCAGATCTTCCGGATCGCCTCGCGGATCTGCTCCTGCTCCTGCGTGAAGGCGAAATTCATTCAGCGCAGCACTTTCTTCGGGTCCTCGCCGTAGGGCGGCGCGTAGATCACCATCACCTTCGCCCGTTCGCTGGTGGCGACGAACAGGTGCTGCGTCTCGGCCGGGAAGAAGCAGGCCTCGCCCGGCTTCATGTCGAATTTCTCGCCGGCGACCTCGACGTGCGCCTCGCCTTCCAGCAGGTAGCAGACCTGCTCGATGCCGGGGTGCGCATGCGGCAGCGCACCCTTGCCGCGCTCGAGCTCGCCGATCAGCATCTCGACGCGCCGCGCGCCGACCGTTTCCGGGCCGATCAGGCGGTAGTTGCGCGTCCCGACATGGTTGGCCGGCGAGTAGGGCACCACGTCGGATTGCCTGACAAGATACTTGCTCAAGAGCGCCGCCTCCAAAGCGGGGATAATACCCTCGGCATCCAGGCCACGGGACCGCATTCCACGATCATGAACCCCTCGGACTACTACGCGGAACAGGGCTACGTCGTGTACGAGCGCCTGATACCAGGCGCGAAGATCGACGCGGTCCTGGGTGCGCTCGGGGATTTCAAGCGTGCGCGGCTGCCCTACTACTCCCAGTCCATACACCAGTGGATCCGGCCGCAGATCGACGCCGAGGGCTTCATGCAGGAGTCGATGGAGAACTTTTCCCAGCTCTTCCTCGACCGCGGCCTGTCGCGCGCGGGCGAAGCAGTGCTTCTCGGCAGCGAGCTCCACGGCGCGCTGCGCGAACTGCAGCCGCGCTTCGCGCATTTCGTGCAATGGCAGAACATGCTGTTCGACCGCTCGACCGGAACGGTGGACCACTACGATTCCTGGTATCTGGACACCTTGCCGCAGGGCTTCCTGACCGCGGCCTGGGTCGCGCTGGAGGACATCGACCCCGGCTGCGGCCCCTTCCGCGTCTATCCGGGTTCGCACCGGCACTTCGCGGACAATCAATTGAACGGCCTGCCGCATGACGACTTCAGGCGGGAGTGCGCGAAGTACGCCGCCTCTCATCCGCACAAGGCTGCGCTGCTCAAGAAGGGAGACGTGCTGTTCTGGCATCCCTCGCTGCTGCACGGCGCGCTAAGCCAGACGGACGAGAAGCGCTCGCGCAAATCGCTTACCTGCCATTACTATCCGCTCGGCTGCTCCCGGAAGGGCGACGACGACGTGGCACTCGCCGGTTCGGCGGCCAGGCGCCTCCGGCGACTGCTGGATTACCCGGTCCGGCATGCGGGACACCCGGTCCTCACGGTAAACAACGGCTACAGCAATTTCATGTTCAATGTCCTGGGATGGCTGTCGTTCGCGAAGAGCAGCCTGACGCGCTCGACGAAAACCCACATGGACATGCGCCGGCGCTCCTACGAGCAGTAACGCGCGCAGCAGCGATGCCGAGCTCGCGGCGCGCAACAGTAGCGCGCTGGGGCTGCCGGTGCCCGGCCCCGGCAAGCGCCGGGAGGCCCCTCAGCGCAACTGGTTGTAGCGGTTCAGCGCCGCGTCGAGACGGGCGCGCGCGAAGCTCACGTCCCTCTCGAGTTCGGCCACTTTCGCCAGGTATTCAGGCGAAGGCCTGCCGCGATGGCCGCTCATCGGACCTCCGACAGCCGGCGGCGCGCCTGCGGGCACCCCGCCCGCGCCCGGCGCTGCGGCGCCGGACGCGACCCCGACGCGATCCCCCGCCTGGACATCCGGACCCTTCTGCATCCGTTCCTCGGCCGCAGCCAGCGCCTGGGTCGCATCCTGCACTTCCGTCCAGGCCGCCTGCAGCGTGTCCAGCTGCTTCCTGATGCGCGCTTCCTCTTCTGCGGTGCCCCGGGCGGAACCCCGGGGGGACTGCGCTGGCTCGAACTTGTAGTCGAAAGTCTCGATGAGCTCCAGCCCCGGCTCCAGCCGGTTGCTGTAGATGGTGCGCCCGTCCGGACGGCGGTACTTGTAGACGGTGTCCGCCGCCGCCGCGGAGGCAAGCAGCAGGCAGGCCAGCAAAAAAGCGATCTTGGCGGGCATCGGCTGCCTCCTTCCTTTCCTAGATGAGCAGTTTGCGGATGGCGCGCAGTTCCTTGCGGCCCTTCGCGTCGGTGCGGGGATAGCGGAGATCGAGCCTTTTCAGGGTGTCGACGATGACCCGCGAGACGATCAGGCGCGCATTGCGCTTGTCGTCGGCGGGCACCACGTACCAGGGGGCCTTGCCGCTGCTGGTCGCGGACAGGCAGTCTTCGTAGGCCATCGCATACTGCTTCCAGTATTTGCGCTCCTCGATGTCGGCGCGCGTGAATTTCCAGTTTTTCTCCGGGTCGTCGATGCGCGCGAGAAAACGCCTGCGCTGTTCCTCCTTCGACAGGTGCAGGAAGAACTTGACGATGCGGGTACCGCTGCGGTGCAGGTGCCGCTCCAGGCCGGCGATGGACTCGTAGCGCTCGGCCCAGGGATTCTTTTCCGCCAGGACCTCGCGCGGCAGGTTTTCCGCGCGCAGGATCTCCGGGTGCACCCGCACGATCAGCACTTCCTCGTAATAAGACCGGTTGAAGATGCCGATGCGTCCCCGTTCCGGCAGCAGGCGCGTCGAGCGCCAGAGGAAATCGTGCTCCAGTTCTTCCGCGCTCGGATGCTTGAAGCTGTGCACCTCGCAGCCCTGCGGGTTGACGCCGGACATGACGTGCTTGATGACGCCGTCCTTGCCGGCGGCGTCCATCGCCTGGAAGATCAGCAGCAGCGCATAGCGGTTGTCGGCGTACAGCCGGCTCTGCAGCGCGCTCAGCGCCGCCACGTGCTCGGCGAGCTGCTCCTTGTAGTCCGCCTTGCTCTCGTAGCAGGGCTTCACACGCGTCGGCCGTTTGCGCAAGCGCAGCCTCACTCCAGGCTCGACGCGGAATTGGGACGGGTCGATCTTCATCGCG
>Ga0335083_10003613_pt1 | contig 19963 bp, 15 predicted proteins | sample Lox_Sample_42_FD_206716 | JGI IMG/M metagenome (GOLD analysis project Ga0335083, IMG submission 206716) | Soil microbial communities from Loxahatchee National Wildlife Refuge, Florida, United States - Lox_Sample_4.2 | ecosystem: Environmental > Terrestrial > Soil > Wetlands | place: USA...
CGACCGCCTCGCGAGATGCGCTGTCGACTTTGTTGATGACGACGACATTGGCGCGCCGCAGGTTGACCTCTCCGGGGAAATAGCCGAGCTCGTGCCCGGCGCGGAGAGGATCGGCGATCACAATCTCTAGGTTGCTCGCATAGAACGGCGTGTCGTTATTGCCGCCGTCCCACAGAATCACGTCAGCTTCTTTTTCCGCGGCTCGCAGAATTCTTTCGTAGTCCACGCCGGCGTAGACGACCGTGTCCTGGGCGATGTGAGGCTCATATTCCTCGCGCTCCTCGATAGTGCAGCGGTGAAGGTCGAGGTCCGCGACGGTTGCGAACCGCTGCACGGCCTGAGCCGCGAGGTCTCCGTAGGGCATGGGATGGCGCACGACGACAGGCCTGATTTCGTGGCGCCGGAGCTGAGCGGTCACGAGGCGCGCGAACGGGCTCTTGCCGCAGCCCGTGCGAACCGCGCAGACCGAGATGACGGGGACGCGCGACTTCAGCTGCGTATGTTCGGTCCCGAGCAGCCAGAAATCGGCGCCTGCGGCAACCGTGCGAGAGGCCAGATGCATGACGCTTTCGTGCGAAAGGTCGCTGTACGAAAGAACGACGCCATTCACACCGAGTTTGCGGACGAGGTTCTCCAGCTCGGATTCGTCGAAGATCGGAATGCCCTCGGGATAGAGGCGGCCGGCGAGTTCGGGCGGATAGCGCCGATTCGCGATGCCGGGGATCTGAGCGGCGGTAAAGCCGACAACGCGGAAATCCGGCTGATCGCGGAATACGACGTTGAAATTGTGGAAGTCCCGCCCCGCGGCACCGAGGATCAGAATATTCTTCATGGCTCAACCTCGCGCGTCGGCTCAGACGAAAACGAGCATACAGGTGCGGTCGTTCGGGCGCCGTGACGAAGGTCACAGCTGCAGATCATCCGGGAAACCCGAGTTCGGCGCGTAATTCGGCCCACCTTGTGGGAGCGGGAACGTCGTCCGTGGCCGTGAACGCTTGACAGCGGCGGATTCGGTGCAATAATCCGCTCCGCACTGACCGCATTTCTGTTGGGGTGGACCCGCATGAAGGCATTTCGCGATCGCCGCAGCGATCTGGCACTGGGTGTCGCCGCGGCCGCGCTTCTTTTTGCGCTGGCGCCGGGCGCGCAGGCGCAAATCCCGCGCGACACGACTCCGGTTGTTGCCAAGACTTCTCCCGCAGACATTGCCGCAGGCAAGGTTCGCTACGAAGCGATTTGCGCGAGGTGCCATGGGCTTGACGGCGGCGGCAGCGACGGGCCGAGCCTGCAAGGAGCGCCCGACCGGCTAGGCGATCAGGAAGTGGGCAATATCCTGCGCAGCGGAATTCCCGGCACGGGGATGAACGGCTTCGCGATGTCCGCGGATGAAGCGGGGCAAGTGGTGGGCTACATCCGAACGCTGGGGCGCACGGCGGATGCGGAAGTGGCGAAGGGCGATCCGGCCAAGGGCAAGGCGGTGTACGAATCGAGCGCATGCTCGAACTGCCACATCATCAGCGGGCAGGGCGGCGGCGTGGGGCCGGAGCTGACGCGCGTGGGCGCGATGCGCGGGCCGAGTTACCTCCGCGCGACGCTGCTGACACCCGGCGCGATCCTGCCGAAAGAAGCAGGCGCCATGGAGCGCGGCCGATTCACGCAGTTTCTCTTCGTGCATGTGGTGACGAAAGACGGGCGCTCGTTTGACGGCACGCGCGCGTATGAAGATTCCTTCACGATTTCGATCAAGGACGCGACCGGGCGTTTCCACACTTTCCGCAAACTCGACGTGCAAGAGTACGAGAAGCTTCCCGGGCGGAGCGTGATGCCGAGTTTCAAGGGCACGCTCTCGGACGCACAGATCGACGACCTGGTCGCATATCTTTCCAGCCTGAAAGGCCCGGCGGCCCAATGAGAACGATCCGATACGCCGCCATTGCGCTCGCGCTGCTCGTTCCGGCGGCGTCACTAGCGCAGTCGCCGGTGCCATATGAACGGATCGTCAAGTCCGACAGCGAGCCGGCAAACTGGCTGACGTACGGCGGCAACTACTTTGATCAGCGCTTCTCGGGGCTGAAGCAATTGACGCCGGAGAACGTGGGGGGGCTGAAGCTGGCGTGGGCGTATCAGCCGAGCCGTCCGGCGGGAAACGTGGAGACCTCACCGATCGTGGTGGACGGGATCATGTACGTGACGGAGCCGCCGAGCACGGTGACGGCGCTGGATGCGCGGAGCGGCGCGCGGCTTTGGACGTGGTCGCCGGTGCTGAAGAACGTGGTTGCGATCGGTCTCTTTCAGACGAATCGGGGCGTCGCCGTGATGGACGACACCGTATACGTGGCGACGATCGACGCGCATCTGGTGGCGCTGGATGCGAAGAGCGGCGCCGTGCGCTGGAACACGGTGGTGGCGGACAACAAGCTCGGCTACGCAATCACCGGACCTCCGCTGGCGTTCCATGGCAGAGTGATGATCGGAACCGGCGGCAGCGAAGCCGCGGTGCGCGGGTTGCTGGATTGCTACGACGCGAAAACGGGGAAGCGATTGTGGCGCATCTGGACGGTGCCGCTGCAAGGCGAGCCGGGTTCGGAGACGTGGGGCACATCGGTGCCGGCTGGCGGCACGACGTGGAACGCGGGCGCGTACGATCCGAAACTGAATCTGGTCTACTGGGGCACGGGGAATCCTGCGCCGGACTGGAACGGAGACGACCGGCCCGGCAGCAACCTCTATACGTGCGCGCTGCTGGCGATCGATCCCGATAGCGGAACGATCAAATGGTATTTCCAGTTCTCGCCGCACGAGACGCACGACTGGGATGCTTCGGAGCCGCCGATCCTTTTCGATCAGGCCGTCGGGGGAAAGCCGCGAAAACTGCTGGGCTTCGCCAATCGGAACGGCTTCTACTACGTTCTCGACCGCGCGACCGGCGAGTTCGTTGCGGGCATGCCCTACGTGAAGCAGACGTGGGCGAAGGGGCTTGACGCGAAGGGGCAGCCGATCGTGATTCCCGACACGGGCCCGAGCCCGGAGGGGAATCTGGTGTTCCCGAGCATCACGGGCGCGATCAACTGGACGAGCAACTCGTACAGCCCAGTCACGAGGCTTTTCTATGTGGACGCGCGCGAGATGGGTTCGTATTTCGTGAAGGGTCCGAACACGCACTGGGAGATGGGCAAGTTTCCGATGGGTGCGGGAGGCGAGCGCGCGTTGAGCGGCGACGACGCGTATGGCGCGATCCGCGCGCTCGACGCGACCACCGGGAAAATGAAGTGGGAGTTCCGGCTGCACTCGCCTTCGTGGGTTGGGACGCTGGCGACGGCGGGCGGACTTGTTTTTTCGGGGACGGATGAAGGGAATTTCTTCGCGCTCGACGCGGTGACAGGCAAGCCGCTGTGGGACATCTATCTTGGATCGTCGCTGCGGTCGAATCCGGTAACGTATTCGGCGGGCGGCAAGCAGTACGTGTTCGTGACGGCGGGGACGACGTATTTCACGTTCAGCTTGCCGTGACGATCTTTGTGATTGGTTGAAACGAGGTGCGCCCCGGAGCCGTTTCATGGTTGCGGCGCGCGGGGCCGGAAAAGATCCACAGGAAGCCGCACCGTTTTCGAAGGCGTTCCTCACAGACCTCATGACGGGAGCAAGAGAATGACGAAACTGTTGCGACGGCTAGCGCTGTGTGTTCTTGGGTTGTTGGCGATGAGCGCGACCGCTCCGCGCGGGACGAGTGCCGCGGAAACGAAATGTGATCGCGCGTGCCTGGAGGGATTCGTGAACCAGTACCTGGCGGCGCTGGCGGCGCGCGACACGTCGAAAGTTTCGTTTGCGGGCGGCGTGAAATTCACGGAGAACACCGCGAAGCTGAAGGTGGGTGAGGGATTCTGGGGGACGGCGAGCGGCGTGGGCACCTTCAAGCTCTACTTCGCGGAGCCGGAGGCGGGGCAGGTGGGCTTCATCGGCACGATGAGGGAGTGGGACAACCCGGTGATCTTTTGCCTGCGGCTGAAGGTGGCGGACGGGAAGGTGGCGGAAGTGGAGGATTTCGTGGTGCGCGACGCGAACGCGGCGAAAAACCTGGAAGCGATCGGCCAGCCGAATCCGCTGTTCACGCAGGCGATCCCCGCCGCGGAGCGGGCGACGCGCGAGGAATTGGTGAAGACCGCGAACATGTATTTTTCCGGATTGCAGAACAACGACGGCAAAGGCGTGTATCCCTTTGCGCCGGATTGCAACCGCATCGAGAACGGAACGCAGACGACGAACAATCCCGGCCCATACTCGCGCGAGCCGAACACGGGCAACTGGGTGATGAGCCTCGGGTGCGAGGCGCAATTCAAGACGGGCTTCTTCAAGATCGTGACGCGCATCCGCGAGCGGCGGTGGGTAGTTGTGGACCGCGAGCGCGGGCTCGCTTTTGCGTTCGGGTTTTTCGATCATGCGGGCACCGTGAAGTCGATGACGCTGACCGACGGCAGGATCGTGCCCGCGACGCTCCGCCACCCGTTCACATGGGAGATCGGCGAAGTCTTCAAAATTGAGAAGGGAAAAATCCGGGCGGTGCAAGCGGCGCTGACCCAGGAGCCGTACGGAATCAAGTCCGGATGGGGGCCGGAAGGCGAGAAGACGACGCCGGCAGCAGTGAAGTCATCCGAAACTGCAGCGGCCGATTGCGACCGCAAATGCCTGAACGTTCTGGTCGACAAATACCGCGCGGCGCTGATCGAGCATGATCCGTCGCTATTGCCGCTGGGGCCGGGCGCACGATATACGGAGAACGCGCAGGAGCTGAAATTCGGCGACGGCTTGTGGGGCACGCTGACGGGCTGGGGCAGCTACAACCTCTACATTGACGATCCGGAGGAAGGGCAGGTCGGATTCGTCGGGGTGACGGACGAAGCGGGAATGGCCGGATTGATCTGCACGCGGCTGAAGGTGGTGAACCGCAAAGTGACGGAAGTCGAGACGATCATCACGCGGAAGGAGACGGCGGCAGGGTTCACGCGGCCCGACGGGTTCACCGATCCGAAAGTCGCGCCGAAGCTGGCCGGATTCTTCGAGGACGTGCCGGAAGCAGAGCGCGAGTCGCGCAAGGACCTGATCGCGCAGACGGACCTCTATTTCGACGGAATCGAGAAGAGCAGCGGAAGTATCGTGCCGTTCGCGCCGGACGCAATTCGCGTGGAGAACGGGACGCAGACGTGCCCATCGACGTTCGGCTCGATGTCGAAGGATGGCAAGCCGGTGGGTTGCGCGGCGGGGCTCGACTCGCACATCTTCGAGTACATTTATCCGATCAGCCCGCGGCGCTACACGGTGGTGGACCGGCAGCGCGGAATCGTTTACGGCGTCTTCATGTTCAATACTTCCGGCAAGGTGGAATACGTCGACGTGCCCGGTGTGGGAAGGGTGCGGGAATCGGCTGCGGCTCTCAGGCCGTTCAGCGAGGTAGTCTGCGAGATCTTCAAGCTGAAAGACGGCAAGATTGACTCGATCATCGCGGTGATGACCGGGCTTCCATACGGCGATACCTCCGGCTGGCAATAGCGCGGAATCAAGTGTGCTTTTCTGGCATAGGCGCTTGTGCCCGTGCTCTCGCTTTGCAGTGCGATTGACATTCCCGCGCGTGCTAACTATCTTGAGGGCGCTTGCACCTTCTGAACTTATTCGGCGAGCGCAAGAGCGGGGGGATGCGAATCATGAGACGAAATTCGAACTGGTTTTTGACGGCCGCGCTGGTTGTCGGCGGATTGTTCTTCGCGGCCACGGCGTCGGCGCAAGTAACTCTCGAAGTGATGAATCCGCGAGGCGAGATTCCTCCGCCGAAGACGCTGGGAATTAGCGCGCGCGGCGGCAGCCTCGACGGCAAGAAGATCGTTCTGATCGACAACGGCAAGTACGGCGCGAGCAATTTTCTCGACGCGCTCGCGGACATGATCAAGGCGAAGTATTCGACAGCGACGGTGGTGATGTATCCGAAGCCGGCGGCGCAGACGATTACCGACCTCCCCAAGTGGTATCCCACGGTGAAACAGCAGGGCGATCTTTTCGTTTTCGGTGTCGGTGATTGAGGGAGTTGCACGTGGTGGGGTTCCCACGACACGATCGAAATCGAAAAGACAGGGATGCCAGGCGTTTATTTCACAACAACCGAATTTCTAGACGACGCGAAGTCGGCGGCGAAGGACCGCGGCATGCCGGGGATTCGCACGCTGGCCCTGCCGGCGGATAAGTACTACGTCGCGCGCGGGAACAAGCAAGAGGTGCAGCCGATCGTTGAACTGTTCTTCGACAAGATGGTGGCGGCGCTGACGCGGCCGCTGACGGCGGAAGAGGCGCATCCGTCCCAGGTGCAGAAGCTACTGGAAAACGCCAACATCAAGGTGACCGGGAAGGACTTCCTGGACGCGTCGCAGAAAGTGAACGAGATGTTTCTCGACAGCCACTGGGCCGACGGATTGCCCGTCGTTCCGCCGACGCCGGAATTGGTGAAAGCGATGGAGGCGGGGACGACGCGCTCGCCGAAAGAAGTGCTCGGGCAAGTGGCGCCGAAGAGCGGCACGGCAACAGTCGAGAAGATTGCGATCAATTCGGTGATGGCGGGCGCGAGACCGGAATATTTCCCTGTGATTCTGGCCGCGATGGATGGCTTCCTGGACAAGCACTACGACCTGACACACGTAGTGGCGTCAACGGGGTCGTTCACGCCCGTCGTGATCGTGGATGGCCCCATCGGGAAGGAACTCAACTTCAATTCAGGAATCGGGATGCTGGGAATCGGCTGGCAAGCGAACAGCACGGTCGGCCGGGCAATCGAGCTTTCCCTGTTGAATTTGGGGCAGACGTGGCCGCAAGTGAACTTCATGGGTCTCACCGGGCGGCTGGAAGGCTACACGTTCTATACGTTTGCGGAGGACACGGCGAAGAGTCCGTGGGAGCCGTACAACGTGAGTCAGGGCTTCGCGGCCGGTGACAGCACGGTGACGGTGTCCTCGGCCGGAAATCCATCGGTTTTCGGGGGCGGCGCGGTGGCCCCGTGGACGGCACAGGGTGTGATTGATCAAATCGTCTCGCAGATTCGAACGCGAGGAGTGGGCTGGCCTCACGCTCAGAAGCACATCGTGGTGCTGCATCCTGATTGCGCGGTCGAACTCGCGAACCACGGCTACACGCGGAAGAGCTTGCAGGAATATCTCTATGAGCACACGCGCGTACCGTACGAGAATCTGCCCAAGGAAGTGTCTTTCGGCACAGGTTCGGAAGAGGCTTTTATCCGCGCATCGATCGCCGATGGCCGGATTCGGCCGGACCGTGCGCAGATTTTCCTGGACAACCTGAAGCCCGGAGGACGCGTGCCAGTCGTTCAGAGCCCGGATGATTTTCACATCGTCGTGGCTGGAGGCTCGCCGGGATACGATTTGGTCTTCACGTATCCGGGAACGAACTGGGCTCACCAGACAAAGAAAATCTCGGGCGCGACGCTGACAACGGCGGGTAAGTAGGAGTTCAGTTCACCGGATGCTTTTTGCGAAGCGCCTTCGCGACGGAATCCGGCGCGGCGAAATCACGTGCTCGGTCAGAATCTGGACGCGGCCGCACGTGAAAGTCGGCGGCCGCTACCGGATGGAGGAAGGCGAGATTGAAGTGGACTCGATCGAACCCATTGGTCTTCCCGACATCACGCCAGAATTGGCGCGCGCGTCAGGATTTCTGGGTGTTCTCGATCTGCTCAAAGTGGCCAAACACGGCCGCGGCGACAGGATCTTTCTGATTCGGTTCCACTACTTGCCACCGCGCCGGCACCGCCGTGCTGCGCGGACACGGTGAGCTGGATTTCTAAGCCGTTCGCGTAACCTGATGCTTCTTGGCAGCGTCTGTCCGCTTGGGGGAAGACTTGAAAAAATTCGCGCTCGTCGCGGGGCTCGTTCTCGGCGCTGTTTTTCTGCTCAGCGCGCAGGAGGGCGCGGCGCCAACTCCACGCGGCCAGGCGGCGCCGAATCCGGCGGCGGTCGAACGCGGGCGTGTTCTTTTCAAGACGAATTGCGCAGCGTGCCATGCCGAAGACGCGACGGGGGGCCGAGGAGCGGACCTGATTCGCTCGGCTCTTGTCCGGCACGACAAGAACGGCGATCAGATTGGGCCGGTGGTGACGAACGGGCGCGTCGACAAGGGGATGCCGCCGTTCCCATTGAGCGAGACGCAAATCCAGGACATCGCGGTTTTTTTGCAGGCGCAGATTACCCTGTTCGATCTGCACACGCGTTTCGGCCCGTACCCGAATGATATTCCGGCCGAGCGACTTGCAACCGGCACGGCCGAGGCGGGCAAAGCGTACTTCGAAAGTCGCTGCTCCGGCTGCCATTCGCCGACGGGCGATCTGGCGGGCATCGCGAAGAAATACAATCCGCCTGATCTTGAGGTGCACTTCCTGTATCCGTCGGGCGTGCCGACGACGGCGGTCGTGACGCTGCCCTCGGGCGAAAAACTCGAAGGGACGCTGCTTCTCAACGACGGATTCTACGTCGCGATTCAGGGCAAGGACGGTTGGTATCACTCGTGGCCCGCGAGGTCGGTGAAGACAGAGGTGCACGACCCGCTGGCGGCGCATGCCGAGCTGCTGGAGAAATACACCGACGCCGACATGCACAATATCTTCACGTACCTGGAGACCTTGAAGTGAAGAGAGTTTTCTTCCTGGTAGCCTTCACGTGTCTTTTCGCAACCTGGGTGCCGGCGCAGGGACTCGATCCGGCGAAGCTGCTGAAGCCTTCCACGGACATCTGGCCGACGTTCAACGGCGACTATTCGGGCCGCCGCTACAGCACGCTGGCCCAGATCAGCCGGCAGAACGTCGGCTCACTCACACTCGCGTGGGCGTTTCAGACGCACGGTCGCGGCCTCGAATCGATGCCGATCGAAGTGAACGGCATCCTGTACATTTCGGCCGGCAATGAGATCTGGGCCGTTGATGCCCGGACCGGCCGGCAGATTTGGCATTTCGCTCGTCCCGGCGCTCCGACAGGCGGCAGCAACAAGGGTGTCGCGATGTGGAAAGACCGTCTCTTCATGACGACTCCCGATGCGCAGCTGCTGTGCGTCGACGCGCGAGCCGGAAAACTGATCTGGCAGATTCAGGTCGATGACCCGACGCTGAAAGCGTTTGGCGGCGTGGCACCACTGGTGATTCGCGATCACATCATCATCGGAACGTCCGGCGACACGGCTGATCTTCCCGGCTTCCTGGAGTCCGTCGATCCGATGACCGGCAAGGTCGAGTGGCGGTGGGATGCGATGCCGAAGAAAGACGACACCATCGCCTGGAACAGCTGGCCGCACGACACCAACGTGGGCTCGCGCGGCGGCGGCATGACCTGGCTCACGGGCACGTACGATCCGGCGCTGAATCTCCTTTACTGGGGCACAGGCAACCCGCATCCCGTCGAGAACGGAGACGCACGCCCGGGAGCCAACCTCTACACGTGCGCGATCGTGGCGCTGAATCCGGACACGGGGAAACTCGTGTGGTATTTCCAATCGTCGCCCCACGACACGCACGATTGGGACACGGTAATGACGCCTGTCCTTTTCGACGGCACGTTCAAAGGCAAGCCTCGCAAAATGCTGGCGCAGGCCAACAAGAACGGATTGTTTTTCGTGCTCGATCGCACGAACGGCAAGGCGCTGATTTCCGAGGCGTTCGTGCCGGCGAACTGGGTGAAGGGTTACGACGACCGCGGCCAGCCGATTCCGGATTCCGACAGGGAGCCGAAGCCCGATGGAGTGCTTGTCACCGGCGGAGTAGGGACAAACTGGCAGGCGCCGAGCTACGACCCGGACACCGGTCTTTTCTACGTGAACTCGCGCGAGACGATGGGAGTCTTCTACTTAACGATGCCGGGGAAGTCTGCCGAGGGCTGGGCGGGCCGCGATTTCTTCCTCGGATCGAAGTCGATGCTGAAGGCAATCGACGTCCAGACCGGCAAGGTTCGCTGGACGGCGGATACGGAGGGCCGGGGCGGGCAGTCTGGAATCCTGTCGACGGCAGGGCATCTGGTCTTCACGGCGGACATGTCCCAGAATCTGGTGGCACTCGATGCAGTTACCGGGGAGGTGCTGTGGCACATGTATGCGGGCGGCTCGCTGGGCACGGGTCCGATGACATATGAATTGGACGGCCGACAGTACGTGGTCTATGACGCGGATGGTGTAGCCTTCGCGTTTGCGTTGCCCTCTCGTTAGTCCGACTCCAACACCGGCAAGACGGTGAAACCGGGCGAAGAGCCAAGCGTCTAATCAGGTGTAGGGCGGAACGGGCACGAGCGGCGTGGTCGCCGCCAAGTTGCCGATGTGGTTGTAGTACACAGTCTTGACAGGGTTTGGGGCCCTACGTAACATCCACGATCAGAGGCGCATCGAACCAATTGGATAGCGTTCGGGCCGGTCAGAATTGAGGGAGGTCCGCATGAAAAGCATGGTGAAATGGCTCGCGCTCGGTTACCTGGCGGTCGCGCTGTTCCTGGCCTTGCCGGGACCTGCGGCGGCACAAGAGGAAGGGGGTGCGTTCGATGACCCCACGGCGCAGGCTCCTCCGCCTCAATTCATTACGCCGGCTGAGATCAAGAAGATGATGGACGCGAAGGACACGACTTTCGTCCTCGTAGACACGCAGCCCGAGGAAGCATACGCCGAAGGGCATGTGCCGGGCGCGATCAACTTTCCGTGGGTACCGCAGGTGAAGCCGCCGGTGCCGCTCCCGCGGAACAAGATGCTTGTCCTCTATTGCCCCTGCCAGCACGACGAAGATTCGATCGACATGTACAAGAAGCTGGCGGAGTTCGGCTATCTGAACACGAAGATTCTCGAGGGCGGCTGGTACAAGTGGGTGGCATTGAAGTATCCCGTCGATGGAACCGACGCCGCGAATGCAGTGAAGATGGCTGAAGCGGCCGCCGCGAACGGCAGTACACAGCCGGCCAGCGCGAGTGCGGGCGCCGCACCGGCTCCTGCTGCGGCACAGCCTGCCGCGGCCACTGCGACCGGTCCGCAGGTCTCGGGCCGCGCCGTCGGAGCGGTTACGCCGTCGCTGCGCGTGATCGATGTGACGGGCAAGTACAAGGGCCAGGACACCTGCTACGTGTGCGAGTACGGTCCCGCGCCGACGGTGATCGGCTTCTTCAACAAGCCGAGCGATCAGGCGGCGGATTTGATCGTCAAGCTGGACGCTCTTGTGAAGTCGCAGAAGAACCTGAAGGGGTTTGTGGTGATGACGCAGGGCGCCGAGACGAAGGAATGGCTTGAGAAGCTGGCAGCGGAGAAGGGAATTCAAATCCCGCTCGTTTACTTCGCCAAGGGCTTGCAGGATTCGGGCATGCGCATCTACAAGCTGAATCCGGCGGTCGACAATACCGTGCTCGTCAACATCAATCGGCAGGTCGTGGCGAACTTCGTGAACGTGGATGTGAGCTCGTTCGGCCAGGTTACGGACGCGTCGGTGAAGATGCTGGCGTCGGCCACGCCGGGGAGCGGACAGTGAGGAAGCGTCCGGCATCTCAGCTCGCCTGCATTGCGCTCGGGGTGATCTGCGTGCTGGGTGTGGCCGGACGCGGCGTGCGCGCGCAATCGGCTCAGCAGGATTTGAAGGTAGTGGAGCCGAAGGACATCAAGGATTTGATCGCGGCGAACAAAGGCAAGGTCGTATTCCTGAATTTTTTCGCCACGTATTGCGTCCCGTGCCACGCCGAATTTCCGGACATCATCAAGTTGCAGACGAAGTACAAGGATTCGCTGCAGGTGGTCGAGATCTCGATGAACGACCGGACGGACGCGGCGGAGAAAACCGAGCTCGCGAAGTATCTGGGCGAAGTGAAGCCGCCCTTCCAGGTCTACATCGCGTCGTCGACCGAGGATCAGTATTACAAGGACGTTGACACGCGCTGGGCCGCCAGCGAAGCTTTGCCGATGACCATGATTTTCGACAAGGACGGCAAGGAAGCGCATTTCTACGAGAAGGCGCTCTCGCTAGCGGATATGGAACACGATGTCGTTCCGCTGATTGGGTCGCACTAGCGGCCCGAACTGGGTTTCGCAAGGGTCACTGGCTTTCCTGAAGGCGCGTCTTCCGGGCGCGCCTTTCTTTTTCAGTCCGGTATTCAATTTGCCGTGAAAACTTCCTTGAGCGGGTCAGCGTTCGAGGATGTCCTTGTAGTAGTTCAGGGCAACTTTTCGCGGCTGGCGATCCATGACGAAGTCGATGGTGCGCGTGGAATTCCCCACCATCTCCACCTGTCCGAGTCTCACCATGCCGTTTCCGAAATCGGCGAAGACGGGAACCAGCATCGCGAAGTGATCGTCCACTTCGCTTTGCGTGATTTCGGCGCGCACATGAAAGTGACCTTCGATGGACTGGACTTCGTACTTGAACGCATAGCGAGGCACGGCCGTGCCGTAAACCCATTCGGCGAAGAACCAGTCGAGGCGCCCATTCTGCTGAAGGTCCATCTGCTTGGTCATGTGCTTTTCGACGACGGCCTTGAACGATTCGGTAGAGGCAGGCGCATCGTGATGGGTGTCCATGAAGTCGTGCATCATGTCGATGAAGACATGATCCTTGTTCTTGTCCGACCCTTGGTCGTCATACATGAGCGAACGCAACATGAGCAGCACGTACGCGCCCTTTGAATAGGTGTCTCCCTGATACGCGTCGGGCGTCCGCGGAGAAATGAGCCGAAGCCCGAGCCAAAGAGGTCCCGCATCGTTGGGCGAAACACCGAAACTGTCTTTCTGGATGACAGCCTTTCTCTCGCGTTCCCAGAAATCTAGGTAATTATTCTGCCATTTCGGGCCCATGGCTTGTTCGAGGAACAGCCCAGCGGAGAACTCCGCAAATCCTTCGGACAACCACTGATCGTGGTAGGAGGCCCAGCCAACACCGTGGCCGAACCACTGATGCGCCACTTCGTGGGGCGTGACCTCGCGGACGAAATCGGTCAAGCCCCGATTCTCACCGAAAAGCATCCAGCGCTGCGTCGAGTCGATGTAAGCCATGATCGGCAAATACACCAAGCCGGGCCACGATTGACCGAAGAACATGTTCGGCTGCTCGGTGATGTTTACGTCGTTGTAAGGCGCCTTGCCGAAATAGAGAGTACAGAGCTGCATCTGCGCGCGGGTTTGATCGAGGGCATAGGTGGTCATTTTGGATGGAGACATACCCGCCAGAGGGACAGCCCCGGGCATGGTGTTCATGTTGCCCGCGAGGCCTTGGCTCATCGCATAGGGCTTCAACACGTCGGGCAGATCGGAGAGATAGTAGCCGGAGATGTCATAGTGCGTGATGTCGTCCGGATAATTCATCTTCGTGTAACGACCGTAGTTGAAACCGGCAATGGCTACTGGGGCAGACGTAACCCAGTGGGTAACTGCGAATCCGGCTTCGGTGGATTGACCAACCAGCTTGCCGACGCTGATGAGCACGTTCGACGGCGGAACGTTGAACGTGAGATCGTAGAGGGCTTTTTCGCCGAAGCCGTTCAGATTTGGATACCATGATTCCCGGGCGCCAATGTAGTAGCTGCCGCCGCCGGCATCGTGCACAACCTTGTCGCCCGCGTATTCGACGGTGATCGAATGTTCCTGGCCCATTTCCGGGGCCGCATCGAGGATCGCGTAGAACGAGCCGTCCTGCTTCTTGTCCTCCTGAATGTAGCGCAGATCGTGGCCGTCCTGATCCGTTACGCGCGTGACGCGCAAATTCGGCAGGAGGGCGAATCTTATGACACGCTCGCCGGCGACGAGCGGCTGAAACGTGATCGTGGCTCGGCTGTAGAGATGATCGTTCTTCGCGATGTCGGTTTCGATCACGTATTTGTGGGTGGCGAATAGGCGGCGATCCTCCCGTGAGTTGGCCGTGTGAGCCTTCAGCTCTGATAGGAAATGCTGGGAATACCAGATTCCGTCGTCCAGGCTCTCGGGAGCGAAATTAATGAGAGCCACTTCTTCGGGAGAGTCGAGCTGCGGCATCGCGCCCACACGCATGCGGATATAGAAGCGGAGATCCTTATGGCGGGTTCCGTGCAGGTACACGTTGAAGAACGGAGGATGCTTCGGATTGTAGATCGCCGAGAGCACATCGGCATCCACGTTGTCGATGGTCTCGCTCTCGAACGTGCCTTCCGTAAAGCTCTGCGGGATCTCCGGGCGATGGCGAAGCTTTTTCTCCCAGTCTTCGAAGGCGGATGCGGCGTCATGCGGTGTCTCCGCCTTGGTCTTGAGTACGTCTGCGAACTCGTGGTACTCGCCGGGAGTGAAACGAAAGACAGCGTTGGTGAAGTCTTCCTCGACGGTGGGGCTGCCGGTGCGGCGCAGGATCTCGTGCGCGTCGATGCTGTCGACGGGCGTGAGCGTGAAATGCCCGTCCCCGACGAAGACGGCGCCCGTTTCGAAATTGTTCACCGGCTGAAGGAAGGTGATCGTGCCGGATTTCAGCACGATGGTTCCCACGTCAAGGTGCAGCTGAAAGTTCTCGCAGCGATACGTGTCGGCCAGACCGATGCCGCGGAGTTCGCGATACACCGAGTCCGAATTTGCGAATGCCTTGTTGGTTTCCGTCACGACGACGCGAGCCGTCTGTGCGGCGAGCGTCAGGCTGAGAGCGAGGTCTGCGGTGCCGTGGAGGTCTACGGGAGTGACGAGGTCGTCGAAGCCCTCCTTGATGACGCGAACCGAATACTGGCCGGCGGACAAATTGGGCGCGGTGAATTTCCCGGTGGCATCAGAGGTGAGAACGACCGGCTGCGGGAGGCCGCTACCCGTGATTTCGATGCGGGCTCCGGCAACGAGCGCGCCGGAAGGATCCTTGATGGTGCCGGAAATCGTGTCCGCGCGGGAGGGGATGGCAAGAGCCAAAAACAGGAGCGCGAAGGCACAAGCGCATACCGCGCGAGACTGGATGAGGTTGCGAGTCGCCGACGCGCCTGGGACAGAAGGAGCCGTACGAGAGTGCCCGGGAATTCGACGCATCGACTGGCCTCCGTTGCAAGGATCGTCGTCGGCGAGATGGCTCGCCTCGCATTCTTGTAATGGAGCGCAGCTCGAAAAGCAAGCGGCAGCCGACAAATATTATGTGAGAGGTTATCTCTTGTGTGGTTACGAGAGGTCCTAGGGCGCGTGTGAGGGGCCGCGTAAGCCCGCGCCGATGTGGATCGCGCCGATTAAGGCGCGCCCGACGGACGCCTGAGCGTGCGGCTCCGGAGTGGCTTCGCCCAGCATCGCGGGCGTCACGTCAAGCGTGAGCCGCACGATGCGATCCTGCTGCGAGAGCTTGGCTTCTCCGAGCAGTGCCGAGAGGAAGGCGAGCTGTTGCTTCGTCATCTGCTTGCGGGTCTTCGGATCGGAGAGGGCCATCGAGCCGAGCACGCGAAAGCCGTTCGCAACCGTCGCGAGCTCAACGGCGTTTGCCATCGAGTCGCATTCGGCGTCGAGCGTGACGTGAACGATCTCCGCATCGGGCTGAGCGGCGACCATGAGACCGGAGACGCTGTGCGCCAGATGCTCGAACTGAGGTGACGAACGGAGTGGGTCGTAGAAGGTCGGGGGCAGATGGTCGGTGCGCGCCACGGCGAAAATCGGCGCGCCTGCGACGCGACCGATCCGCTCTCGCATGGCGGCCTTGTCTGATTCGGATGGCAACGGGGTAAGGACGCCGAATCCTCCCCCGTTTGAGATGACGATGCGCGACGCGGAAAGGAATCCGAGCGATACTGCCGGATCGCCGGGAACTTCGTAGTAGGTTTGTGGCCCTTGGCTGATCTCCCGCCCGGTGCGCAGCGCATAGGCCTTTATCTTGTCGCGATCGAAACGACCTTCAGCGACGGCCAGAGTGCGACCCTCGCCGCCTCGCATCGCAGAAGGCCAGAACGCTGCGGCGACTTGGTCGAGGTCGCGCGTGTAGTCGAAACCGGTCTCGCGAACGAACGCCTGGTATTCGCGGTCCTGTGCGGGAGTCTCTCCGGCGAGGCCCAGAATCGTGGCCAGCGACGAATCGTGCAACTTCCGGAGCGCCGCGACATCTATATACGCGACGGCGGGCGCGCCGGGAGGCAGCTGGCTCAGGAGGCTCGGCTCAGTACCTGCGTTTGGACCCGCCAGCGGCCGACGCCAGTGGTAGATAAGCAGCGCCGCCCCAACGGCCGCGACGCAAGCGACTAGGGTGATGGCAACGAGAGCTCGCTTTGCGGAAGACATCGGCACCGGATAGAGCGTAACCTGTTTTTCGGCAATTCGTCCAATCCAGCCGTGAAGGCTCCGAATCGCGCTGAAGGCTTGAGGATGAGTACACGGATGAGGCGAACGCGAACGATTCTTGCGGCCGTGTGTGTGCTGCTGGCGTCTTCGATTTCTGCCGGGGCACAGACGACGCCCCAGCCTGCATCGAACTCTCGACCGACAAGCCCCGGCGCGACGCCTACGGTGGATCAGATCTTGAATCGCTATCTTGCAGCCGTCGGCGGGCGAGCGGCGATTGAGAAACTGACGTCGCGCGTGATGACGGGGACTTTGAGCGTTCCCTCGATGCAGCTTTCAGGCACCGTTGAAATTCACGAGAAGGCGCCGAACCGCTCGCTTGGAACAATTACGATCAACGGAGCGACGTACCGGCAAGGCTTCGATGGAACGTCCGGGTGGACGGACGATCCGGCTAACGGTCTGCGCGATCAGACGGGATCGGAGCTCGCGGAAACGCGTCGCGACACTGACTTTTATCATGTGCTCGATCTGCGGAAGTTGTATTCGAAATTCACGGTCGTGGGAAAAGACAAAGTAGGAGAGCGCGAAGCGTACGTGGTGGAAGCGAGCGTGCCCGAAGGCGGCGATCCCGAGAAGCTATACTTCGATGTAGAAAGCGGACTCGTGATTCGCGACAAGAGTCAGCGTCACGGACCGGACGGCGTAAGCGAGTTTCAGCAAGACTACGAGGATTACCGCGAAGTTGACGGCGTGAAACTCCCCTTCACGATCCGGCAGACGAACGAAGGCACGCTGGTAATAATTACCGTGGAGGCGTATCATCACAACGAAGCGCTGGAAGACGGAGAATTCGCCAAACCGGCTACACAATAAGACATCGGTGGCAGAAGAGGTTTCGGCTAAGTAGTGCTCTGGCAGTGGTTTTGCGGGAGCCCCAGAGAACCGCTTGCAATTTGATTGCCTGTATGATAATTTTTCGAGGTTTGCGCAGGGCTGGCGTAGCTCAGCTGGTAGAGCATCTGATTTGTAATCAGAGGGTCGGGGGTTCGATTCCCTCCGCCAGCTGAGATTTGAGGGAACCGGTATTTCTTTGCTGTTGATGCGGACGGATTCCTCGCGAGAGAAGCGAACCGGGTTCGTGTCTTCGGACGCGAACCTTTTCTGCATTGCGAAACACCCCGTAGAGCGGTCCGGTTCGAATCCGGATGGACTTGCAGCAAGCGATTTTTGTGCCCGGAGTGTTTCATGGCCGGACGCTGTGTTTGCGTCCCGGATGCTTTCGCGGGACGGGTGGGTGAGTGGCTAAAACCAGCAGACTGTAAATCTGCCGCTCCTTGCGGGCTACGGAGGTTCGAATCCTCCCCCGTCCACCAGCGTCTTGCGGGAAACGCTTCATAGCAGGGAAAACGTGAAGGATCCCGCTGTCGAGAGTCCGAGTCGAGCTGCGGATCGTGATGAGGCGGCGGGCGAACCGGTTCGGGCCTGGGTAGCTCAGTTGGTAGAGCGCGTCCTTGGTAAGGACGAGGTCACCGGTTCAATCCCGGTCCCAGGCTCCATGCTGTAGCGGAGTGAGGATGAGCGGGGGTAACTCAGGGGTAGAGTCTCTGCCTTCCAAGCAGATGGTCGCGGGTTCGAATCCCGTCCCCCGCTCCATCGAACGCTTGGCGGTGACGGCAAAGGGTTCCATTCCATGCGCGGCGGTGGCCGCGCAGTCTTGATGCGAGGGTGAGTCGAAAATGGCGAAGGAGAAATTCGAGCGGAGCAAGCCGCACGTAAACGTGGGGACGATCGGGCACATCGACCACGGGAAGACGACGCTGACGGCGGCGATCACGAAGGTGCTCAGCAAGAACAACCCGAAGGTGTCGTTCCGGGCGTTCGACACGATCGACAACGCGCCGGAAGAGCGGGAGCGGGGGATCACGATCGCGGTGTCGCACGTGGAGTACGAGACGGCGAACCGGCACTACGCGCACATCGACTGCCCGGGACACGCGGACTACGTGAAGAACATGATCACGGGCGCGGCGCAGATGGACGGAGCGATCCTGGTGGTGGCGGCGACGGACGGGCCGATGCCGCAGACGCGGGAGCATATTCTTCTCGCGCGGCAAGTGGGCGTGCCGGCGATCGTGGTGTTTCTGAACAAGTGCGACATGGTGGACGATCCCGAACTGCTGGAGCTGGTGGAGCTGGAAGTGCGGGAGCTGCTGAAGACGTACCAGTTTCCCGGGGACACGGTGCCAGTGATCCGGGGATCGGCGCTGAAGGCGCTGGAAGGGGATGCGAAGTGGGAGAAGACGATACTGGATCTGATGGAGGCGGTGGACAAGAACATTCCTTTGCCGCAGCGGGACGTGGACAAGCCGTTTGCGATGCCGATTGAGGACATTTTTTCGATCTCGGGGCGCGGGACGGTGGTGACGGGGCGAGTGGAGCGCGGGAAGGTGAAGGTAGGGGAAGAAGTGGAGATCGTGGGTTTCCGGCCGACGATGAAGAAGACGGTGACGGGCGTGGAGATGTTCCGGAAGCTTTTGGACGAAGGGATCGCGGGAGACAACGTGGGCTTGCTGCTGCGCGGGACGGAGAAGGACGAAGTGGAGCGCGGGCAGGTGCTGTGCAAGCCGGGATCGATCACGCCGCACACGAAGTTCAAGGCGGAGGCGTACGTGCTGACGAAGGAAGAGGGGGGGAGGCACACGCCGTTCTTCACGGGGTACCGTCCGCAGTTTTACTTTCGGACGACGGACGTGACGGGAGACGTGAAGCTGCCGGCGGGAGTGGAGATGGTGATGCCGGGGGACAACGTGAGCGCGGAGATCACGCTGATCACGCCGGTGGCGTTGGAGAAGGGGCTGCGGTTCGCGATCCGCGAAGGCGGCCACACGGTCGGCGCCGGCGCCGTCACCGAGATCATCGAGTAGAACATGCCCAACGGAGAAAAAATTCGGATTCGATTGAAGGCGTACGATCACCGCATCCTGGACCAGTCCACGAAGGAGATTGTGGACACAGCGAAGCGCACCGGCGCGGACGTGGCCGGTCCGATTCCTCTGCCCACGGTGATCAACCGCTGGACAGTGCTGCGGTCGCCGCACGTGGACAAGAAATCGCGCGAGCAGTTCGAGATGCGGACGCACAAGCGGCTGATCGACATTCTCGAGCCGACGCCGGACACGGTGGACGCGCTGATGAAGCTCGATCTGCCGCCGGGCGTGGACGTCGAGATCAAGGCCTTCGGGCGCGAGCACGCCGCGAAGTAACGAACGGGAAAGAGCGAGAGAAATGTCAGTCAACGGCATACTCGGAATCAAGCTGGGAATGACGCAGGTGTTCGCGGACGACGGCACAGCCGTGCCGTGCACCGTGCTGCAGGCGGGCCCGTGCGTGGTGGTGCAGCGCCGCACGAAGGACAAGGACGGCTACGAGGCCGTGCAGCTGGGCCTGGTGGAATTCATCAAGCCGCAGCGGATCAACAAGGCGCTCACCGGCCACTTCAAGAAGGCCGGCGTTGCGCCGATGCGCTGCCTGGGAGAAGTGCGGCTGGAGGATTCGAAGGACGAGACGAAGCCGGGCGACCGCGTGTTGGTGGACGGATTCAAGGTGGGCGAGTACGTGGACGTGAGCGGCGTGAGCAAGGGCAAGGGCTTTCAGGGCGGCGTGAAGCGCTGGCACTATCGCGGCGGCGACGCGACGCACGGCTCGATGTTCCATCGCGCGC
>Ga0335083_10003615_pt1 | contig 19947 bp, 15 predicted proteins | sample Lox_Sample_42_FD_206716 | JGI IMG/M metagenome (GOLD analysis project Ga0335083, IMG submission 206716) | Soil microbial communities from Loxahatchee National Wildlife Refuge, Florida, United States - Lox_Sample_4.2 | ecosystem: Environmental > Terrestrial > Soil > Wetlands | place: USA...
GGGTCCGGGGTGAGCGCGAGCACTTCGCCGATCGTCGTCAACCCGGCCGCCACCTTCTCGGCGCCCGCATGGCGCAAGGGCCGCATGCCGCCCTTCACCGCCAGGCTGCGCAGATCCACCAGGTCGGTGCTGGCGCTGATCGCCGCCCGCAGCGCGCCGCCCACCGGCATGAGTTCGTAGACGCCGCTGCGGCCGAGAAAGCCGGTCTGGCGGCATTCGAGGCAGCCCACTGCGCGCTGGATGTTTTCCGGTATCGGCACCGACGCGCCCACGTTCAGTTCGCTCCACTGCGCGGCGTTCATGGGCTGCGGCGCCTTGCAGTGCGGACACAGCGTGCGCACCAGTCGCTGCGCGAGCACGCCGATGAGGGTCGCCTTGATGAGGTACGCGGGTACGCCCAGTTCGAGCAGCCGCGTGATGGCCGAAGGCGAATCATTGGTGTGCAGCGTGGAGAGCACCAGGTGGCCGGTGAGCGCCGCCTGCACCGCGACGTCCGCGGTCTCGAGGTCGCGGATTTCGCCGATCATGATGATGTCCGGGTCCTGCCGCAGCAGCGCGCGCACGCCGGTGGCGAAATCCAGGTCGATGTTGGCCTGCACCTGCATCTGGTTGAAGCTGCCGTCGATGAGTTCGATCGGATCCTCGATCGAACACACGTTCACTTCCTCGGTGGCGAGCTGCTTGAGCGAGGAATACAGCGTCGTGGTCTTGCCCGAGCCCGTCGGGCCCGTGACCAGCACGATGCCGTGCGGCTGCCCGATCATGTCGTTCCAGGTTTTCGTCTCGGCGTCCGAAAAACCGAGCCGGCCGAAGTCCCGCACCAGCACTTCGGGATTGAAGATGCGCAGCACCAGTTTCTCGCCGAACGCGGTCGGCAGCGCGGACACGCGCAATTCGATTTCCTTGCCATCGGGCGAGCGGGTGCGGATGCGGCCGTCCTGCGGCCGCCGCTTTTCCGCGACGTCGAGCCGGCCGAGGATCTTGATGCGGCTCGACACCGCGGGCATCACCGGCGCGGGAAGCTGGTAGACATCGTGCAGGATGCCATCGATGCGGAAGCGCACGTTGCCGGTGTCGCGGCGCGGTTCCAGATGGATGTCGCTGGCGCGTGAATCGAAGGCGTACTGCAGCAGCCAGTCGACGATCGCCACCACGTGCTGGTCTTCGGCGGTGAGTTTGCCCGCGCGACTGAGTTCGGTGAGCTGCTCGAGGTTGCGAAGTCCCGTGGGCCCGAGCTGCGCGCGCTCCTCGCCGGTGATCTTCACCGAACGCGCGATGGCGTAGAACTCCACCAGGTAGCGATCGATGTCCTGCGGGTTCGCGCCGACGCGCTTGATCGGCAGCTTGAGCGCGGGTTCCAGGTCCTTGATCCACTCCAGCGCAAACGGATCCTTCACCGCGAACACCACGCCCGCGGGTCCGCTGCGCACGGGCAGGATGCCGGCGCGCGAGGCGTACGCATACGGCAGCACGGCGGTGAGCTGCGCGACGTCGAGCGTGAGCGGATCGATGCGCATGAACGGGATGCGCGCGCGGTGCGCGAGCCAGCGCGTCAGCGCCTCGAGGCTGAGCTTGCCGCCTGCGTTGCGCGGATCGGGCCAGTCCTGCGCGGCGGCGATCACCAGCGGGTGCGGCGGTTCGCCGGCCTTCTTGCCCGCCGGCATCACCACCCGGCGCGAGGCCTCGGCCGTGATGAGCTGCGCCCTGACCAGTTCGGCCAGCAGCCAGGGGAGGCTCAGCCGGGCCGGATCGGGGTTTTCGGACTTGCGGGACATCGGGGTATGGACTGTACCCCCATCCACTGGTTCCAATACCGCTTGACGCCTCCGCCGCGGCCTCGCCATACTCTTGGGCTATGTCGAAAACTGCCCTTTCTGCCGCGAATCGCTGGTGGTGGCCCCGCTTCTAGGAGTGGGCACTGGGCCTTCGTTACTTCGAACCGAACAGCACTGAATTCAAGCGAGCACCAGACCCATCTCCGGACAGCCTCCGGGATGGGTCTTTTCACATATGAAGCCACCTTTTGACATCGCGGGCGATCTCGACACACCGGTCTCGGCGTTCGCCAAGCTGGCCGCTTTCAACCCCTGCTTCCTGCTCGAGAGCGTGGAGGGCGGCGAGCGGCTCGGCCGCTATTCGTTCATCGGCTTTGGCGATGCGCTCGAGGTCAAGCTCGATGCCGGCGGTTTCCGGATCGGCTCGGAGCGCCTGCCCGTGCCGCAGGACGCGGCCGGACTGCTGGCGGGCCTGCGCCGCGCGCTGGCCGCCGCACCGCGGCCGCAGCCGGAGATCCCGCAGGTGCCGCTGGCCGGGGGGCTGGTCGGCTACACCTCTTATGATGTGGTGCGCTACTTCGAGCGCCTGCCCGCCATCGCCGCGCCGCTCCCCCATGCGCCGCCGCTGCTGCACTACACCGCGCCGCGCTCGCTGCTGGTGTTCGATCACCTCACGCGCGGCATCGCGCTGCTGCACGCGGGCACCGCAAGCGAGCGCGCCAGCCTGCGCCTGCAGGTGGTCGCGGCGCTGCGCGGCGCGTTGCCGCCGTGGCCCAACGGCAAGGGCAGGCACTCGCCGCCGACGGCCGCACTGGGCCGCGAGCAGTTCATGGCCGGCGTGCGGCGCACGCAGGAGTACATCGCGGCCGGCGATGTGTACCAGCTGGTGCTGTCATCGCGCTTTTCGGGTCGCCACGACCTCGATCCGTTCCAGGCCTATCGCGCGCTGCGCCTCATCAATCCCTCGCCGTACATGTTCTATTGCAGGCTCGGCGATCTCACCGTGGTGGGCTCCTCGCCTGAAGCGCTGGTGAAACTGAACCAGGGCCGCGCCGAGCTGCGCCCCATCGCCGGCACGCGCCCGCGCGGCGGCGATGCCACGCTCGACGCCGCGCGCGAAGCCGAGCTGCGCGCCGATCCCAAGGAGAATGCCGAGCACGTGATGCTGGTGGATCTGGCGCGCAACGACCTCGGCCGCGTGGCGACGGCAGGATCGGTGCACGTGAACCCGTATCGCGCCATCGAGCGCTACAGCCACGTGATGCACATCGTGAGCGGCGTGCACGGCCAGCTCGCGCCGGGCCGCGATGCGTTCGACCTGTTCGCGGCCACGTTTCCGGCCGGCACGCTGGTCGGTGCGCCGAAGGTGCGCGCCATGGAAATCATCGAGGAGCTCGAGCCCGTGCGGCGCGGCCTGTACGGCGGCACCGTCGGCTACTTCGGCGCGCGCGGCGACATGGACCAGGCCATCACCATCCGCACGCTGGTGTTCCACGGCGATGAATACAGCTACCAGGCGGGCGCGGGTATCGTCGCCGACAGCCGGCCCGAGGCGGAGCACGACGAGATCCTGGCCAAGAGCGGCGCCGCCGCGAGCGCGCTGGCGATGGCGGAGGAGGGGCTGTGAGCGCGCGGCTGCTGCTGATCGACAACTACGATTCCTTCACCTACAACCTGGTGCAGGCGTTCCTCGTGCTGGGCGCGGAGGTGCTGGTGTACCGCAACGACGCGATCACGCCGGAGCAGGCCGCGGCGCTCGCGCCCACGCACCTGTGCATCTCGCCCGGGCCGGGCACGCCCTCGCAGGCCGGTGTCTCGATCGCGATGATCCGCGCGTTCGCGGGGAAGATTCCGGTGTTCGGCGTGTGCCTCGGCCACCAGTCGATCACCGAGGCATTCGGCGGCAAGGTGGTGCGCGCGCCGCGCCTGATGCACGGCAAGACCTCGATGATCGAGCACGATGGCCAGGGCCTGTTCGCGGGCGTCGCCAGCCCGTGCGAGATCGGCCGCTATCATTCGCTGATCGCCGCGCCCGAGGCGCTGCCGGCGGAGCTCGCCGTGACCGCACGCACCGCCGAGGGCGAGATCATGGGCGTGCGCCACCAGCGGCTGATGGTGGAAGGCGTGCAGTTCCACCCCGAGAGCGTGCTGACGCCCGACGGACCGGCGATGATGAAGAACTTCCTCGGTCTCACCGCGGGCAGGCGCTGAGGCGACGCCATGGCCATCGCGCTCAACACGACGCTGGATCGCCTGCTGGACGGCCAGTCGCTGGCGGAACAACAGGCCTACGAGCTGCTCGTGGCGCTCACGGAACCCGAGCTGGCGCCGGCCATGGGCGGCGCGCTGCTCGCCGCGCTGCGCGCCAAGGGCGTCACGGCCGACGAGCTGCGCGGCTTCGCGAGCGCGATGCGCGCGCGGGCGCGACGGCCTGCGATTCCGGCCGGTGTCGCGGCAGTGGACATCGTGGGCACGGGCGGCGACAAATCCGGCAGCTTCAACATCTCCACCGGCGCCGCGCTGCTCAGTGCCGCCGCCGGCTTGAAAGTGGTCAAGCATGGCAATCGCTCGGTCTCCAGCCGCGCGGGCAGTGCGGATGTGCTCGAAGCGCTGGGCCTCAAGCTGCCGCTGGACGAGCAACGGGCCGCCGATTGCCTGGCCGCCACCGGATTCACCTTCCTGTTCGCGCCGTACTACCACCCGTCGATGAAGAACGTGGCGCCGGTGCGCACGGCCATGGGCGTGCGCACGGTCTTCAACATCCTCGGGCCGCTCAGCAACCCCGCCGAACCCGCCTTCCATGTCATCGGCGCGTTCAACCTCGCCACGGCCGAGCTCATGGCCCAGGCGCTGCAGGGCATGCAGCTGCAGCGCGCCTTCGTGATCCACGGCGCCGAGGGTTGGGACGAGCCGACACCGCTGGGTCCATTCGAGATCTTCGATGTGCGTCCCGGCGGACTGCGGCGCGAAAAGCGCCGTCCCGAGGACTATGGCCTCAGGCGCTGCCACAGCGTGGAGCTGGCCGGCGGCGATGCGCAGTACAATGCCGCGGGGCTGGCACGCGTCCTGCGGGGCGAGGATCGCGGCGCCCATCGCGACGCGCTGCTGCTCAATGCCGCGCTGGCGCTGGAAGTGAGTGGCACGGAAACCCAGCCGCGCGCGGCCCTCGCGCGCGCGGCGGCGGCCATCGACTCGGGAGCGGCCGCGCAACTGCTGGCAAGGCTGGTGCACACATGAACCAGGATTTTCTCGATACCATGGCCCGCTCCAGCCGCGCCCGCGTGCGCGAGGCGCGCGCCGAACGCAGCGAAGAGGAACTGCGCGCGCAGATCGCGCGCGTGCCCGCGGCGCCCCCCCTGGCGCTCTCGCCCAAGCGCTTCGATCTGATCGCCGAAGTGAAGCTGCGTTCGCCGGCGCACGGCCAGCTGCGCGGTGCGGACGACAACGTGGTGGAGCGGGTCGCCAAGTACGCCGCCGCCGGCGCCGCGGCGATTTCCGTGCTCACCGAGCCGAGCCGTTTCGACGGGTCGCTGCAGCACCTGGAAACCGCGGTGCGTTCGCTCGCCGGCCGCGCGCCGGCGATGCGCAAGGATTTCGTGGTCTCTCCTTACCAGCTGCTGGAGGCTCGCGCCGCCGGCGCCGGTGGCGCGCTGGTGATCCTGCGCATGCTGCCGCGTCCCGACACGGAAGCGTTGCTGGAAACGGCGCGCGAGCTCGGGCTGTTCCTGCTGCTGGAGGCGTTCGACGAGCGCGACCTGGAACTGGCCGGCGAACTGGTGAGCAGGCGCCGCGCCGATGACCAGTGGCTGGTGGGCCTGAACTGCCGCGATCTGGTGAGCCTGCAGGTGGTCCCCGGCCGGCTCGAGAAGCTCGCGTACCTGCTGCCGCATGGCCTGCCGCGCGTGGCGGAAAGCGGCGTGGCCACGCCCGATGACGCGGCGCGCGTCGCCGCGGCAGGCTACGACATGGCGCTGGTGGGCAGCGCGCTCATGCAGCACCTGGAACCGCTGACGCTGGTGCGCGCCATGCTGGCGGCGGGGCGCGCGGCGCGCTGATGGCCGGATGGATCAAGATCTGCGGCATGACGACGCCGGCGGCGGTGGCCGCCGCGGTGGCGGCCGGGGTCGATGCGATCGGCTTCGTGTTCGCGCCCTCGGTGCGCGCGCTGAGTCCGGAGCGCGCCAGTGAGCTCGCGGCCCCGGCACGCGGTCGCGTGAACTGCGTGGCGGTGACGCTGCACCCGTCGCAGGCCGAAGTGAACCGCATCCTGGAGGTGTTCCGTCCCGACATCCTGCAGAGCGATGCGCAGGACCTGCTGCTGCTCGCGTTGCCGAAAACGCTGGCGTTGCTGCCGGTGTGGCGCCCGGACGTCCGGCTGCGGGGCGGATTGCCCACGCAGCTGCTGTACGAAGGCGCGCAGAGCGGCACGGGCACGCTCAGCAACTGGCAGGAAGCGCATGAGCTGGCGCGCAAGACCAGGGTGGTGCTGGCCGGTGGCCTGACGGCGGGCAATGTGTCGACGGCGATCCGCGCCGTGCAGCCGTTCGGCGTCGACACCTCGAGCGGCGTCGAACACAGTCCGGGCCTCAAGGATCCCGCGAAAATCCGCGAATTCGTGGATGCCGCACGCGCGGCATTCGACAGGAAGGTTGCATGAACGCCTATCTCGATGAATTGCTGGCGGGGCATTACCCCGATGCGCACGGCCGCTACGGTCCGTACGGCGGCCGCTATGTGCCTGAAACGCTGATACCCGCGCACGAAAGGCTGGAAGCCGGTGCGCGGCGCTGGCTGGCCGACGCCCAGTTCCAGCATGAGCTGAACCAGGAGCTGAAGAGCTGGGTCGGCCGTCCCACCGCGCTGAGTTTCGCGCCGACGCTCTCCAGGCGCTGGGGCGCGCAGGTGTGGCTCAAGCGCGAGGATCTCGCGCACACCGGTGCGCACAAGATCAACAACGCGCTGGGCCAGGCGCTGCTGGCCAGGCGGCTCGGCGCGCAGCGCATCGTGGCCGAAACCGGCGCCGGCCAGCACGGTGTCGCCAGCGCGGCGGCCTGCGCGCGCGTGGGACTGCCGTGCACGGTGTACATGGGCGCCGTGGACATGGAGCGGCAGGCGCCGAACGTGGGCCGCATGAAACTGCTGGGCGCGAAAGTCGTGGGCGTCACCAGCGGCGAGCAGACGCTGCGCGCCGCCATCGACGAAGCGATGCGCGACTGGGTCAGCGATCCGCAGGGCACGTACTACCTGCTGGGCTCGGCGGTGGGCGCGCATCCCTATCCCTACATCGTGCGCGAGCTGCAGGCCGTGATCGGCCGCGAAGCGCGCGCGCAGATGCTGGAGCAGGCGGGTGCGCTGCCCGATGCGCTCATCGCCTGCGTCGGTGGCGGCTCCAACGCCATCGGCATTTTCCATCCGTTCCTGGGCGACGCGTCGGTGGACATCATCGGCGTCGAAGCGGGCGGCCATGGCGGCGGACTGGGCGAGCACTCCGCGACCCTGAGCCGCGGCCGGCCTGGCGTGCTGCACGGTTCGTACACCATGCTGCTGCAGGATGCGGATGGGCAGATCCAGGAAACCCATTCGGTGTCGGCGGGTCTCGATTATCCCGGCGTCGGACCCGAGCACGCGCTGCTGCTGGCCGCGGGACGCGTGCGCTACGAATCGGCCACGGACGAGGAAGCGCTCGCCGCCGTCAAGGAGTGCTGCGAATGCGAAGGCATCCTGCCGGCGCTCGAAAGCGCGCACGCGCTGGCGGGTGCCAGGCGCTGGGCTGCGACCCACGCCGGCCAGCGGGTGCTGATCGGCCTTTCGGGACGCGGCGACAAGGACATGCCCACGCTGGCGAAGACGCTGATCGCGCGGCTGGACGAGGTGCGCTCATGAACCAGCCGCTGCCGCGCGAGCGCATCGCGAATGCGCTGCGCGCCGCCGCCGCCAAGGGCGATCCGGGCCTGGTCGCATTCCTGACGGCGGGTTTTCCGTCGCGCGAGAAATTCCGCGAACTCCTGGCGGCCGTTGCCGTCGCGGCCGATGTGGTCGAAATCGGCGTCCCGTTCACCGATCCGATGGCGGATGGCGTCACCATCCAGCGCTCCAGCCAGGCAGCGCTCAGGCAGGGCGTGACGCTGCGCTGGATCCTCGCGGAACTCGAAGCCATGCCCAGGACGGCCACGCCGCTGCTGCTCATGAGCTACCTGAACCCGCTGCTCGCGTTCGGCTACGGGGCGCTGGCCGCCGCCGCGACGCGGGCCGGCGTGTGCGGCTTCATCGTGCCTGATCTGCCGCTGGACGAAAGCGCTCCGATGCAGGCCGCGCTCGATGCGCACGGCCTCGCCCTGGTGCAGATGGTCACGCCCGTGACGGAGCCGGCGCGGCTCGCGCGGCTGTGCGCGGCCAGCCAGGGTTTCGTGTACGCGGTGACGATGACGGGCACCACCGGCCGCAGCGTCGCGAATCCCGAAGACATCACGGCGTACCTGGATCGCGTCAGCGCCAGCGCCAGGGTGCCCGTGTGCGCCGGCTTTGGCATCCGCACCCGCGAACAGGTGGCGCAGCTCACCGGCCACGTCGCGGGCGTGGTGGTGGGCTCGGCGCTGGTCGAAGTGGTGGAGCGCGGCGAGTCGCCGCAGGCCTGGTTGAGCGCGCTGAGATCGCAGGCGAAGTGAGCGAAGTCGAACACCCGCGACGGCTGGCGGTGATGCTGGCGCTGCTGTCGGCGCTGGGCCCGTATTCCATCGACGCCTTTTTCCCGTCGCTGCGCGCGATGGCGCGGGATTTCGGCGTCAGCTATTTCCAGGTGCAGCAGACGCTGACGGTGTTCATGGTGCCGTACGCCTGCATGTCGCTGGTGCATGGTTCGGTGTCCGATGCGCTCGGCCGACGCCGCGTGGTCCTGGTCGGCATCCTGCTGTACACGCTGGCTTCGCTGGCGTGCGTGTTCGCACCCAGTTTCGGCTGGATGCTGCTCGGCCGCTTCCTGCAGGGTTGCGTGGCCGGCGCCGGCCACATCGTGGGCCGCGCGATCATCCGCGACCGTTTCCACGGCGTGATGGCGCAGCGCCTGATGAGCACTGTCACCATGATCTTCAGCCTGGGGCCCGCGCTCGCGCCCATCATCGGCGGCTGGGTGCACGTGTGGTTCGGCTGGCGCGCCGTGTTCGGCACCATGGCGCTGTACAGCCTGCTGCTGCTGATCCTGGTGTGGTTCAAGCTGCCCGAGACACATGCCCTCGAACATCGCGTACCCATGCACGTGCGCTCCGTGGTCAGGAACACCTGGAGCGTGGCGCGCAGCCGCGAGTTCTTCCAGCTCACCTCCGCCAGCGGCCTGTGCTTCGTCGCACTGCACCTCTACATCGGTTCCGCGCCCGCCATCATCTTCGACCACTGGCACCTGAAAGAGACCAGTTTCGCGGCGCTCACGCTGCCCATCATCACCGGCTACACCATTGGCGCCTTCCTCTCCGGCCGGCTGGCGGGACGCTTCCCGCCAGATCGCCAGGCGCGCGTCGGGTTCAGTTCGCTGCTGGTGCCGACGATCTCGATGCTGGTGCTGCAGTTCACCGTGCGCGACCCGCCGATCTGGCTGCAGGAATTGCTGCTGCTGCTCACCGCCACCGGGCTGCAGCTCATGTTCCCCATCGTGACGCTGCGCATCCTGGACCTGTTTCCCGAAGCGCGCGGCGCTGCAGCGTCCGCGCATTCGTTTTTCAGCCTGATCCTGGGCGCGGTGACCATGGGTGTGCTCGCGCCGTGGCTGTCGGTGTCGATGCAGCGGCTGGCCGTCACCGCCTTCCTGGTGAATCTCGCGGGATGGTTGATGTGGCAGGTCTCGGAGCGGTACCGTATCCGGCATCATGGCTGAGTTCACGGTTGCCGCACGGTTCTGCGGGCCTCCGGGGTGCGCGAACGGCGGCTATTTCTGCGGCCTCGTGGCCGCGGCGGCAGGCCGGAGCGTGCAGGTGCGGCTCGAGCGGCCCGTGCCGCTGGAACGCGCCCTGCGCCTGGGCGAGGTCACCGACGGCCAGCTCGGCGTCTTCGACGGCACGGAACGTGTCGCACTCGTGACCGCCGCGGCGCTGCAGCTCGCGGCGCCGCCCGCACCCGACTACCTGCAGGCGCTGGAAGCCTCGCGTCGCTTCATCGGCTTCGGCCGCCACGCTTTTCCCAATTGCTTCGTCTGCGGCACGGATCGCGCGCGCGGCGACGGGCTGCGCGTGTTCGCAGGGCAGTGGGGCGAGAGCGTCGCGGCGCCATGGGTGCCGGACGCGTCGCTGGACCAGGGCGACGGCAAGGTCGCAGCCGAGTTCATGTGGGCCGCGCTGGATTGCCCCGGCTACTTCGCGGCGCGCAGCGATGGCGTGCCCATGCTGCTCGGGGAATTCAACGCGCATGTCGACCGGCGCGTGCACGTCAGTGAATCCTGCGTCGTGGTCGGCTGGCGCCTGGGGGTCAGCGGCCGCAAGTACGAAGCGGGCACGGCGCTGTTCGACGAGGACGGCGAACTGTGCGGCCGCGCACGGGCGCTGTGGATCGAACCCCGCAACAGCCCCGGCGCCGCTTGAGCGACCCACCGCTGCGACGCGTGGCGCATCTCGACATGGATGCCTTCTACGCGTCCGTCGAGCTGCTGCGCCATCCCGAACTCGCGGGTCTTCCGGTGGTGATCGGCGGTGGTCGTCGCGCGCGCCCGGCTGCCTCGCCGGAGCAGCGCGGTGAATTCCGGCGGCTGCGCGATTACAAGGGCCGTGGCGTGATCACCACCGCCACCTACGCGGCGCGCAAGTTCGGCGTGCACTCCGGGCTGGGCCTGATGAAGGCGGCGGCGCAGTGTCCCGACGCCATCCTGCTGCCCGCCGACTTCGACGAGTACCGCCGTTACTCGCGGCTGTTCAAGGAAGTCGTGCTGGCCGCGGTGCCGGCGATGGAGGATCGCGGCATCGACGAGGTCTACATGGACTTCACCAGCGCCAGGGACGGACAGGAGGCCGGCGGCCGCACGCTGGCCGCGCGCATCCAGCGCGACATCCACGCCGCCACCGGCCTGACCTGCTCCATCGGCGTCGCGCCCAACAAGCTGCTGGCCAAGATGGCCAGCGAGTTCAACAAGCCCAACGGCATCTCGATCGTGCACGAGGCCGACCTGCGAGCGAAGATCTGGCCGCTGGCGTGCCGCAAGATCAACGGCGTCGGCCCGAAGCTGGCGGCGAAGCTGGCAGCGCTGGGCATCCACACCATCGGCGAGCTGGCGACGCACGATCGGCCATGGCTGGTGCGGCACTTCGGGCCCGGCCACGGCGTGTGGCTGTACGAGTGCGCGTGGGGCTGGGACGATCGGCCGCTGGTGACCGAAAGCGAGCCGGTGTCGATCAGCCGCGAATCCACCTTCGAGCGCGACCTGCACGCGGTGCGCGATCGCGCCGAGCTCACGGCGCTGTTCACCGACCTGTGCACGCGGCTCGCGGCCGATCTCGAGCGCCAGGGCTACGAAGGTCGAACCGTCGGCGTCAAGCTCAAGTACGACGATTTCCGTACCCTGACGCGCGAGCTCACGCTCGATGAGTACGTGCGGGACGCGAGGCGCATCCGGCGCGCGGCCGGACTGTGCCTGAAGCGCGCGCCGCTGGAGCAGAAGTTGCGATTGCTTGGCGTGCGCGTGGGCAGCCTGCGCAGGTCCGGTACCCTGGAGGCGCCGCCCGCCGCAGAGCCGGACGCCCAGCCCGAGTCCCCGCAGCTCCGGCTGCGCGACCTGTGAGCCGCCGCGCTAGGTCCCGGGATTCTCGAGGCTGAACGTTTCGCTCTCGTCGTCGTACGCGAACGCCTCCGCGTAGCGCCCCCAGCTGATCGCCGCACGCAGCGTCATGTCGGCGTCGTCGTCGGCCATGTGGTCCTCGAGCTCGTCGAGGAAGCGGCTCTTGCGCGCCTTGTGCGAGGCGCGCTCATCGAGCACGCGGCGGATGTGCTCCGCCAGCGGAATGTAGTTGAGCAGGTGGCGCGCGAAGATCTTCTTGCGTTCGTCGAGCGCCGCGCCCGCGAACGCCTTGCCGGCATCGGTGAGCGTGATGTCGCCGCCTTCGACTTCGGCGAAGCGCATCATCTGCAGCGTCTCCGCCACGGGCAGCAACTCGTCGCTGTTCATGCGCAGGTCGGAAGCGATCTTCGGCAGGTCGGCCTTGCCGTTGAACGGCGCCCCGGCCACGGCCTCCATCAGGCCGGCCAGCAGGTTCGAAGAAACATGGGTCAGCACGCTGCCGACGCCGAGTCCGGGGAAGCGCTCGACGCGCGCGCCGGGCGCGGCGCCCTTGCGATGCGCGGTCATTTCCACGTACAGCCGTTCCACCAGTTCGCGGAAGCTGGGATCCAGGCGGTTGCGCGGCTGCGGCAGCGTGACGGGGATTTCGGTGAGCACGCGGCCCGGGTTGCTGCCGAACACCAGGATGCGATCGCACATCAGCACCGCTTCCTCGATGTTGTGGGTCACGAGGATGACGCCCTTGATGGGCATGCGGCCCTCCGACCACAGGTCGAGGAAATCGGTGCGCAGCGTTTCGGCCGTCAGCACGTCGAGCGCGGAGAACGGCTCGTCCATGAGCAGGATGTTCGGGTGCACCACCAGCGCGCGCGCGAATCCCACGCGCTGGCGCATGCCGCCCGACAGCTCGCGCGGATAGGCGGACTCGAAGCCGTCGAGGCCGATCAGGTCGATGGCCTCGAGCGAGCGCTTGCGGATTTCCGCCTTGGGCATGCGCAGCGCCTCGAGGCCGAGCGTCACGTTCTCGAACACCGTCAGCCAGGGGAACAGCGCGAAGCTCTGGAACACCATGGCGATGCCTTCGGCGGGTCCGTGCACCGGGCGGCCGCGATAGGTGAGGTGGCCCGCGGTCGGATCCGACAGGCCGGCGATCAGGCGCAGCAGGGTGGACTTGCCCGATCCCGAACGGCCGAGCAGGCCGACGATCTGGCCCTCCTGCATGGTCAGGTTCACGCCTTCCAGCACCAGCAGTTCGCCGCCGTCGGGCTTGGGAAAGGACTTGCGGACCTGTTGCACGTCGAGCAGTTGCGCGTCTTCCATGGCTGCGATCTCAGGTGAGCCGGAACTTGCGTTCGGCGTAGTAGTACAGCGGCCGCCAGAACAGCCGGTTGATGGCCACCACGAACACACACATGGTGGCGATGCCGAGGATGATGCGATGGTAGTCGCCGGCGGTGGTCGCCTGCGCGATGTAGGCGCCGAGGCCGTGCGCGATCACGGTGGTTTTGCCCCAGGTGGCGATCTCCGCCACGATGGCCGCGTTCCACGAACCACCGGAGGCCGTGATCGCGCCCGTGACATAGAACGGCAGCACCGCCGGCAGCGCCACCTTGCGCCACCACAACCAGCCCCCGACGCGGAAATTCTGCGCGGCGTAGCGCAGCTCGCTGGGCATCTGGGAGGCGCCCGCGATCACGTTGAACAGGATGTACCACTGCGTGCCGAGGATCATGAGCGGACTGAGCCAGATGTCCGGATCCAGTTTCCATTCGACGATGGCGAGCACCGCGAGCGGGAACAGCAGGTTGGCCGGGAACGCGGCCAGGAACTGCGCGATCGGTTGCACGACCTGCGCGGCGCGCGGCCTGAGGCCCACCCAGATGCCCACCGGCACCCACAGCAGGCTGGCCAGCGCGATCAGCACCGCCACGCGCAGCAGCGTCAGGCAGGCGAGGCCGAGCACCTCGAGCAGTTCCGCCGAGGTAGTGCTGGCGATCAGCGTGCGCGCGATGTGCCACAGCGCGAGGCCGACCACGGCGGCGAGCAGCAGCAGCCACAACGGGTTGGCACGCCGTGCCGCGGCCGTGGGGTGCGTGGTGGCCGCGCGCGGACGCGGCAGCGCCCAGCTGGTCCAGCGCACCGTCGCGTAGAACGCCTGCGACAGCGCCGCGATCAGTTTCGAGCGCCGCATCATGGTCAGCGCCCAGGAGGGCGCTTCGAGGCCACCCGGATCCTGCTCGACGCGGAAGCGGTCCACCCAGCTGATCAGCGGCCGGAACAGCAGCTGGTCGTACAGCAGGATCACGATCAGCATGGTGAAGATGGCCCAGCCGATGGCGTGGAGGTTGCGCTGCTCGATGGCCAGCGCGATGTAGGAGCCCACGCCGGGCAACGTCACGGTGGTGTGACCGACGCTGATCGATTCCGACGCCACCACGAAGAACCAGCCGCCCGACATCGACATCATCATGTTCCACACCAGCGCCGGCAGCCCGAACGGCACTTCGAGCTGCCAGAAGCGCATCCACGGCGTGAGCAGGAACGAATCGGCCGCCTCGCCGAGCTCGGCCGGCACCGTGCGCAGCGACTGGTAGAAGCTGAACGCCATGTTCCATGCCTGGCTGGTGAAGATGGCGAAGATGGCCGCGAACTCCGCGCCCAGCACGCGACCCGGCGCCAGCGACATGAAAAACACCACCGTCACCGAAATGAAACCCAGGATCGGCACCGACTGCAGGATGTCGAGGATGGGCACCAGCAGCTTGCCGGCGCGTTCGTTCTTGGCGGCCCAGGTGGCGTATGTCAGGGTGAACAGCAGCGACAGCGCCAGCGCGGCGAGCATGCGCAGCGCGGTGCGGGCGGCGTAGAAGGGCAGGTTGGCGGGATCGAGCGACAGCGGCGTGGCGTCAAGCCTGGCGAGCGGCTCGAACAGGCCGCGGCTGGCTTCGCCCAGGAAGACGATCAGGCCGATCACCACGACGGCGGCGATCAGGTCCCAGCGTGTCGCGAAATCGCGCGCGAAGGCGAAAGGTTCGTTGCGGTTCATGCTTGCCAGCTGCACCGGGAATCAGCCGCGCGCCCGACTGGGTGCTGGTGGCCTGTGGGGCGCGATGATAGTGCATGTCGCGAGCCGCCCGCAGCTCCGTCTGCGCGGCCCGCCGCAGCCTTCACACAGTCGTAATGAACCCCCGCTGTCCGCCGCGTCTCAGGCGCCCGCGGCGGTGCGCCCGACGCCGGAGCTCGCCGGTCGCTGTGGCGCCCAGTCCATGCGCCGCGTCAGGATCGCAAACCATCCCAGCAGCGCGCCGGTGTGGCGCATGAGCTGGAAGCTGAAGGGTTCGATGAGCGCGGCCAGCGCGGCCATTGGCCACAGCCCCGCCGGCACCGGCCGCCCCAGCCAGCGCTGGTACAGGCGCAATGCCCAGAGCTGGTAACACAGGTCGATGATCACCTTGGTCAGGATCAGGATCAGTACCGGCCGCAGCACCGGACTGCCGCGCACGAGGAAGCTGACCAGCAGGGCGAACGCCGTGATTCCGTACACGGGCTGGAGGGTATCGACCAGCTTCAGTGGCAGCATGAAGCGTCCGACGCGACCGTAGCGCGGGTTGCCGGTCATGTCGCGGTTGCGGTATTGCGTTTGCAGGAAGCCGGCGAACCAGCGACGCCGCTGCCGCAGGAAACCGGCCAGGGTGCCCGGCGCGTGCGTGTCGGCGATCGCGTCCGCCACCACGCGCACCCGCCAGGTCAGACCATGGTCGCCCGCGTAGCGATGCAGGCGGTGCATGAGCTCGTAGTCCTCGACCAGGCTGGTGGCGTCGAAACCCCGCAGCTGCTCGAGCACCTCGCGCCGATAGCCCGCAAAGGCGCCCGACACGAGCAGCAGCGCATCCGCGCGCATCCACGCGGCGCGCGAGAGGAACGCACGCAGGTATTCGAAGCGCTGGAACCACTGGAAGCCGCGGGCCACCAGGCCGGGTCCGCAGTTCGGCCGGAGGATGCCGCACACGGCCGCCAGGCTGGGATCGCCGCCGAACGCAGCGCGCAGCGCCGCCAAAGCGCCGCTTTCGAGCACGGTATCGGCGTCCAGCGTGACCACGACGCTGCCGCGCGCCACGCGCAGCGCCTGGTTCAGCGAATCCGCCTTGCCGCTGTTCGGCTTGCGCAGCACCCGCAATCCGCGGCGCGTGAACGACGCGGCACACGGTCCCGAACCGCCCGCCGGAATTCCGTACGCTTCAGCCAGCAGTGCGCTGGTGCCGTCACTGGACCCATCGTCCACGACCAGGACTTCATCACCGGGCTGCAACTGCGGCAGCACCGCATCCAGGGTCGCAGGCAGCGCGGCCGCTTCGTTGCGCGCCGCCACCAGCACACTCAAGGTGACGGGCGTCGCAGGCGCGGGCGCGCGCCGCTGTGCGCGCGCCGCCGCGATGGCCCGCCGCGCCATCACCGCCACGTAGAAAATGAGCCAGGTGTCGTAGCCCGCGTACAGCAGCCCGGAACTCCACGACAGGACGCCGCGCCACACCCAGCTGCCAGCGATGCTGGCGATCCACAGGATCAGTATGGCGAAGAACAGCGTCGCGCCTGGCAGGCGGCGGGTGGGAGGATTTTGCGGCATGTTTGGTTTAGAGTAACGGTTGTCCGCTTCGGTTCAAAACTGTCGCCAGATGGGCGCAATCCACGCATGAAACTCCAGGATCCTTCGCTGCTGCGGCAGAAGTGCTACGTCGACGGCCAGTGGGTGGATGCGGACAGCGCGGTCACCGTGCAGGTGCGCAATCCCGCCACGCTGGAACTGCTGGCCACCGTGCCGAAGGCCGGCGCGGCGGAGACCCAGCGTGCGATCGCCGCCGCGCAGCGTGCCTTCCAGGACTGGAAACAACGCACGGGCGAGGCGCGCGGTCGCATCCTGCGGCGCTGGTTCGACCTGATGATGCAGCACCAGGAGGACCTCGCGGTGCTGATGACCAGCGAGCAGGGCAAGCCGCTGGCGGAGTCGCGCGGCGAGATCGCCTACGCGGCGTCCTACATCGAGTGGTTCGCCGAGGAGGCGCGCCGCGTGTACGGCGACGTCATTCCTTCCCCGTGGCCCGACAAGCGCATCGTGGTGACGCGCGAGCCCGTCGGCGTCTGCGCCGCGATCACGCCGTGGAATTTCCCGGCCGCCATGATCACGCGCAAGGTCGCGCCCGCGCTGGCCGCGGGCTGCACCATCATCGTCAAGCCCGCGATCCAGACACCGCTGTCGGCACTCGCGATGGCCGACCTCGCCGCGCGCGCGGGCGTGCCCGCGGGCGTGTTCAGCGTGCTCACGGGCGATGCGCGCGCGATCGGCGGCGAACTCACAGCCAGCCCGATCGTGCGCAAGCTCACGTTCACGGGCTCGACCGAGATCGGGCGCGTGCTGGCCGCGCAGTGCGCGCCAACGCTCAAGCGCATGTCGCTCGAACTGGGCGGCAACGCACCGTTCATCGTGTTCGAGGACGCCGACCTGGACGCCGCGGTGCAGGGCGCGATGCTGTCCAAATACCGCAACACGGGCCAGACCTGCGTGTGCGCCAATCGGCTGCTGGTGCAGGAGAGCGTGTACAAGGCGTTCGCGACGAAGCTCGCGGCCGCGGTCGCGGAGCTCAAGGTCGGCAACGGCCTGGACGCCGGCGTCACGCAGGGGCCGCTCATCGACCCGCCCGCGCTCGCGAAGGTGGATGAGCTGGTGGCGGACGCGAAGGCGAAGGGCGCGCGCGCGCTCGTGGGCGGCAAGCACCACGCGCTGGGCGGCCTGTACTACGAGCCCACCATCCTCGCCGACGTGAGCCCCGACGCGCGCATGGCAAAAGAGGAGATCTTCGGCCCCGTGGCGCCGCTGTTCCGCTTCAAGGACGAAACCGACGCCATCCGCATGGCCAACGACACCGAATTCGGCCTGGCCGCGTATTTCTACACGCGTGACGTCAGCCGCGTGTGGCGCGTGGCGGGCGCGCTCGAATACGGCATGCTGGGCATCAACTCCGGGCTCATCAGCACGGCCGTCGCGCCGTTCGGCGGCGTGAAGCAGTCGGGCATGGGGCGCGAGGGGTCGCGCTACGGCATCAACGAGTACGTCGATACCAAGTACCTGTGCATGGGCGTGGGCTGATCAGTCCCGTCCCGGCGTGGCTCGCGGCGCCGAGCTACCGGCTGTTGGCCGCCGGCTCCGACTCCCGCATCAGCCGCGCGAGATCCTCCTTCCACAGCGCCGCCACCGTGTGCGAGCCATGTCCGCGAGTCGCATCACTGATCGGGATCAGGATGAAGCGGCACTTCGGCATCTGCTTCGCGAGCTGCTCCGCAATGCCGAGCTCGGGCGGGTTGATGAAGTCGTCCGCGGTGTTGACGTACAGCACCGGCACCGTGATGCGATCCAGGTGTGCGCTGGGATCGTAGTTGCGACTCGCGTTCATGTAATAGATCAGGTCGTTGGCATCGGTGCTGGCGAGATGGCGCTGCACGTAATCGTCGGCGTACTGCTCCGCCACCACGCGCGGCGCTTGCTTCTGCAGTTGCAATGGACTCGATCCCATCACGAACAGCAGTTCGATGGCATTGCGCAGTCCGGGCAGTGGTTCGCTCTGGTATTCACCGCCCATCCACGCCGGATCCTGCTTCACGGCCTGGATCGCCAGGTAGCGCATCATGCGGTTGCGGCCCACGATGGCCGTGGGCAGGCAGGCGAACGGCGCCAGCGCATCGGCGAAACCGGGATACGTCTCGCCCCACACGAACGACTGCATGCACCCCATCGACGTGCCCAGGATCAGCCGCAGGTGATCGATGTGCAGGCCATCGACGAGCATCGAGTGCTGGCTCTGCACCATGTCGTCGTAGTCGTATTGCGGGAAGCGCGCGTGCAGTCCGTCCGAAGGCTTGGACGAGGACCCATGTCCGATGTCGTCGGGCAGGATGATGAAGTACTTCGTGATGTCCAGCGGCTGGCCGGGGCCGAACAGTTCGTTCGAGAACACCGGATTGAGCAGGGACTCCGCATCGCCGCCCGTGCCGTGCAACAGCAGCACGGCGTTGTCGGTGTGGCCGCTGCGACCGGTGTGCGGCTTGCCCAGCGTGAGGTAGTGCAGGCGCAATTGCGGCAACGTCTCGCCATCGCCGAACCTGAAGTTGTCGATCGTGAACGTGCCGTCGCGAACGGGCCAGGGTGAGCGCGCTGGCGCCTGCGCCAACGTCGGGCACACCAGCGCCGCACCCACAACGGCCAGCCCCATCACCGCCATCCGGACACACCTTCGCATGGCACGCCCCCGCTTCCAGGTAAATCGCCCGACCCGCTCAGCGCCGCTCGAGAGACCCCGCGCTGACAATCGCCACCGCGCCCGCCACCGCGCCCAGGATTCCCAGCCACGGCCACGGCGCACCCAATCCAAACCACAACGTCCCCGCGATCAGCAGCGAACCGCCGATGATCAGCCGCTCGTGCCGCCGGTGGTCGCGCTCCAGGCGCGCGCCGAGCGCGGCGATGGCCAGCGCGCTGTCCGCCGACGGCCCCATGCCCGCCGCCGCGCGCCCATCCTGCGCGCGCTCCACGAACTGCTTGGCCAGCGAGGGCAACGCCTTCATCACCTCGATCACGTCCGGCAACTGCCGCCGCAGATCCTTCAGCAGCGTGCGCGGACTGACGCGATCGCGCATCCAGCGGCGCAGCACCGGGCTCGCCGTCTTCCAGATGTCGAGATCGGGGTAGAGCTGGCGGCCCAGCCCTTCCACGTTCAGCAGCGTCTTCTGCAGCAGGATGAGCTGCGGTTGCACCTGGCCATCGAAGCGGCGCAACGCTTCCAGCAGCCGCAGCAGCACCGTGCCGAACGAAATCTCCTTCAGCGGCCGGTCGAAGATCGGTTCGCAGATGGTGCGGATCGCGGATTCCATCTCGTCCACGCGCGTACCGGGCGGCACCCAGCCCGATTCCACGTGCAGTTCGGCGATGCGCCGGTAGTCGCGGTCGAACACCGCGAGGAAGTTCTCGGCCAGGTAACGCTGGTCGCGCAGGTCCAGCGTGCCGACGATGCCGAAGTCGACCGCCGCGTAACGCGGCTGCTTCGGATCATCGATGATCACGAAGATGTTGCCGGGATGCATGTCGGCGTGGAAGAAATTGTGGCGGAACACCTGCGTGAAGAAGATCTGCACGCCGTTTTCGGCCAGCACCCTGAAATCCGTGCCCGCTGCGCGCAACCGCTCGAGCTCGCCGATCGGCACGCCACGGATGCGCTCCATGACCATCACGTCCTTGCGGCAGTAATCCCAGTACACCTCGGGCACGTACAGCAGCGCCGAACCCGCGAAGTTGCGCTTGAGCTGCGAGGCGTTGGCCGCCTCGCGCAGCAGGTCGAGTTCGTCGAGCACCGTCTTCTCGTACTCGCGCACGAT
>Ga0335083_10003616_pt1 | contig 19947 bp, 18 predicted proteins | sample Lox_Sample_42_FD_206716 | JGI IMG/M metagenome (GOLD analysis project Ga0335083, IMG submission 206716) | Soil microbial communities from Loxahatchee National Wildlife Refuge, Florida, United States - Lox_Sample_4.2 | ecosystem: Environmental > Terrestrial > Soil > Wetlands | place: USA...
GCGAACCTCGCGATGTCGTCGCGCAGGTCGGGCGGCAGCGCATTCTTGTCGGTCGCGGCCAGCGCAAAGATGTTCGACGAGGAGGCGACGAACGGTCCGACCGCGCGCCGCACCTCGCTCGATTCGAGCTTCTGGCCCGGGCGCGTCAGATGAAAGGCGGTCATGCAGAGCGTATAGATGCTCGAGAGTCTGCGGCCTGCGCGCTCGGCGCCGGCGTGCACGCTGTCCATCACGAAGTTGATGAGGCTGGGCCCGACCGCCCCGAAGAGGATCACGCCGTCGGCGATCTCGCCCGCCATCTCGAGGCTGCGGGTGCCGCTCGCGGCGACATAGATCGGCACCTTCTTGCGGATGTTGATATAGCCGCCCCCGGGATTGAGAAACTTGATCATCCGATGACGCTCGCCTTCGTGATAGGGGACGGTCTCGCCCTTGAGCAGGCCGCGGCAGATCTCGATGTGCTCGCGCATCTGGTCGACCCGCGCGGCGGGCATCCCGAGCGTGCGCCGGGCGGTGTTGCCGGTGCCGATGCCGAGCACGACGCGGCCGGGCGCGAAGGCGTTGATCGTCGCGATCGCGCAGGCGGTGACGGGCGCGATCCGCGAGAGCGGATTGGTCACGCCAGGTCCGATGATGAGCCGGCGCGTATTGACCGCGCAAAGCGCCAGCGCGGCGTAAACGTCGCTGCCGAGCATCTGCGAATCGTAAAGCCATCCGTGCGAGAAGCCGAGCCGCTCGGCCGCGGCGGCGTCTTTGTAGGCGTCAGGGCTCGCGAAGAAGACACATCCGAAATCCATTTTTAACCTCGCCGGTTTCCTTGGTCAGGGTTTGCGTCGGCGCCGTTCGCCGCGCGGCATAAGACGTCCGCTCAGAGTCCCGCCAGGTGCGGCCGGACGTCGCTCGCGAACAGCTCCAGCGAACGGCGGGCCTTGGCCGGATCGAGCCCGGGGAGCGGCGTCGCCATGATGAAATGCGTGCAGGCGTACTGGCGGCTGAAGGCCTTGAACTTCGCGATGCACTCATCCGGCGTGCCGACCATCATGTGCTCGGCATACGGCGACGTGCGCAGGTCTTCGGGGCGTTTCAATTCCCACACCGCCTTGTCGCCGGTGACGTCGTTGGCTTCGCCGAGCCACTGCGCATACTCGCCCATCATGTAGTGCAGATGGTCCTGGATGTCGCGCCAGGCGCGGTCGGCCGATTCGGCGACGTACACGACCCGCAACTGCGCGATCGAAAATTTCGCCGGGTCGCGCCCGAGCAGCTTCAATTCGTCGCGATACGGAATTGCGGGATCGGGCCCGATAGTGGCCAGCAGATGGTGCCCCAGGCGGGCGGCGCGCCGCGCGGCCTTGTCGGTCCGCGCGCCGATCCAGATCGGCGGATGGGGCTGCTGCACGGGCTTCGGATAGAGCGCCATCGCTTCGACCCGGTTGAACTTGCCCTCGAAGGTGACCTGCTCCTCGGTCCAGAGCCGCCGGATCAGCTCGACGCCCTCGGCCAGGCGCGCCGAGCGCTCCGGACGCGGCAGTTTGAAAGCCGCGAACTCTTCGGCGCGGTAGCCCTGGCCGATCCCGAGGTCGAAGCGCCCGTTGGAGAGGATATCAACGCAGACCGAGTCCTCGGCGACGCGCACCGGGTTATGGAACGGCAGCAGCAGCACGAACGTGCCGATGCGAATCTTCCTGGTGCGCGCGGCGATCGCCGCCGCGGTCGGCAGCACGGCCGGATTGTAGCCGTCATCGACGAAATGATGCTCGGTCAGCCACACGTTGTCGTAGCCGAGTTCGTCGAGCATCGCGGCCTGGTCGAGCATCGTGGTGTATAGCTCCGGGTATGGACGCCGCCATTGTTTCGGATTGCGAAAATCGTACATCACGCCGAACTTCATCGCGTTGCCCTCCTGCACGGTTCGGGTACCGCATCCTGTCTAGACTTTATTGCCGGATGAGGCAAAGGCTTTTCGCTTTTTAAGCCGGCGCCGCGGCGCATGGATCGAGTTTGCTGCGGTTGGCGGCGGATTCCGTCCGCGGCGCTTGCGCCACGGCGCGCAGTGGAGCATAAAACATCCTCAGGTACGAACGTGGCTATCGTCCTTCCGCTCCAGCGCCGCCGGCATGACGTCGAAGCCAATCCGCATTCGGCGGAGGCCTTCTGGCGCAAATCGATGGTGCCGACCTCGGTTGCGATGGGCGTCATCATCGTGACGGCCGTCGCGACGCTGACCATTGGCGTAAAGACGGGATGGCTCGGCCACGACTCGGAGAAGTGGGTGCTGGTGGGGGCGCTGGTCTCGGTCATCGGGCTGACCAAGATCGTGGTGGCCAACATGTTTTTCTTTCTTCTGATGCAGGACGAGGCGCGGGTGGATCCGCGAATAGCGCCTCCGCCGCCGACCCCCGGCACGCGCGTCGAACGGCAGTCGCGTCCGCTGCGGACGCCGCAGCGCGCGATTCATACAGCGCGGCCGCGGCGCCGCCCCGACCGCCGCAAGCGGAGCGCGACCCTGTCGGGTGGTTAGCCCGGCGGGCCGCGCAATCGCGCTCGTTGGATTGCCCGCGGATTTCTCTTAACTGCCTGCCGCCAACTGTTGCCGCGCCGCCGAACAATGACTACGGAACTGCGAGCCGACGAACTTGAGCTGGCGCGCTACGTCCGGCGCGGCGACACGGTGGTCTGGGCGCAAGGGGCGGCGGAGCCGCTGACGCTATCCGAGACGCTGGTCGCCGAGCGCCACGCGATCGGCCCGATCACGCTCTTTCTCGGCCCCGGATACTCCGAGACGCTGGCGCCGGAGCATGCCGATTGCCTGCGCTTTCTCGGCATGAGCGCGATCGGCACGCGGCGCCGGCTGATCGACGCGGGCGTGCTGCGGCTCATCCCCCTTCAGCTTTCCGACGTCGAAACGCTGTTCGACACAGGCATCTTAAAGGCCGACGTCGTGTTTCTTCATCTGGCGCCGCCCACCAGCGACAGCGGCGACGAGTACAGCATGGGCCTCGTCAACGACTATCTGAAGATCGCGATGCGCCGCGCGCGCACGGTGATCGCCCAGGTCAACGACCAACTGCCGTGGACCCATTCCGACGAGCCGCTCGAAATGTCGCGGGTGGACTACATCGTGCGCAGTTCGCGCCCGCCGATCGAGCATTCCACGCGCGAGCCGAGCGCGGTGGACAAGAAGATCGCGCGCCAGGTCGCCGAATTGGTGCCCGACGGCGCGGTGATCCAGATGGGGATCGGCGCGATGCCTTGCGCGATCCTTGACGCCCTTCATGGCCATCGCCGGCTCGGCCTCCACAGCGGGATGGTCAGCGACGCGGTGGTCGATCTGATCAAGTCGGGCGCGGTGACCAACGAGACCAAACCCTTTCATCGCGACGCGAGCGTCACCGGCACGCTGCTCGGCACGCGCAAGCTTTACGACTTCGCCCATCGCAACCCGGCGCTCCGCCTGGTGCCGCTCAGCGTGACGCATAACGTCGAGATGCTCGCGCGCATCGATGGCTTCGTGTCGCTCAATTCGGCGATCGAGGTTGACCTGAGCGGCCAGGTCAACGCCGAGGTCGCGGGCGGAACTTATATCGGCGCGGTCGGCGGACAGGTCGATTATGTGCGCGCGGCGCGGCGCTCGCGCGGGGGAAAATCGATCATCGCGCTGCCGGCGACGGCGCGCGGCGGCAAGGTCAGCCGGATCGTCGCCGCGCTGAACGATCCGATCGTGACCACAGCGCGCTCCGACGTCGATATCGTGGCGACCGAGTTCGGCGTGGCGCACCTGCGCGGCATCAGCCTCGAAGAGCGCGCGCGGCGCCTCATAGCGATCGCCCATCCGGACTTTCGCGAACCGCTCGAACGCCATGCGCGCGCGGCCTTCGGCCCGATTTACTGAGCCCTGTCACATGGCCAATCATCGATGACCGATTCCGGCATGACCGATTGCGGCATGACCGATTCCCGGCGAGGTAACGCGCCCATGAAATACGGCACCTTCATAACGAAGCAGCGCGGCGAGGCGATCGCCGCCGACGTGCGCGCGGCCGAGAACCTGGGCTTCGAGTCGGCGTGGATCGCAGAGCATCTGATCATGCCCGTGAACCAGACGTCGGCGTACCCCTACACGCCCGACGGCCGCTTCCTGGTGCCGCCCGACGCCCCGTTCCACGATCCGCTGCTCACGCTCGCCTACGTCGCGGCGCTGACCACGAAAATCCGGCTCGCCACCGGCATCTTCGTCCTGCCGCTGCGCAACGCCTTTACGACCGCCAAGGCGATCGCCACGCTCGACCAGCTAAGTCAGGGCCGCGTCATCTTCGGCGTCGGAATCGGGTGGCTCAGGGAAGAGTTCGAGGCGGTCGGGATGAAATTCGAGGATCGGGCGCTGCGCACGCGCGAGTATCTCGAGCTGATGATCGAGCTCTGGAGCAAGAGCGACCCGCTCTACAAGGGCAGGACGGTTTCGACCGAAGGGATGAAGTTCATGCCCAAGACCGTCCAGCAGCCGCATCCGCCGATCGTCTTCGGCGGCACCAGCGAGCCCGCGCTCAAGCGCACGGTGCGCCAGGGCGACGGATGGTACGGGATCGCGCACAGCCTGGACGAGGCGCGGACGCAGATCGCGAAGCTCCGCGAATTCGCGCGCGCCGCCGGGCGCACGCGGCCGATCGAGATCACGATGAGCCTGCGCACGGGCAAGCCGCTCAGCGCCGACGACGTCCGCCGGATGGCCGAGATGGGTGTCGATCGCACGCTCGCGGGTCTGCCGATCAGAGCGCTCGAAGGCGCCGACCTCGAACGCTTCCGCGCCCAAATCATGGACAAGGTATAGCGACGTTGGCCGACGCCAATCAGAAAATGTGGGAACCGCCGCCCGCGCGCATCGCCGAGGCGCGGATGACCGCATTCATGCGCGCGGTCGAGACGGAATACTCGGTGACACTTCCGGACTACGGCGCGCTCTGGCGATGGTCGGTCGAAAATCGCGAGCTCTTCTGGCGGATGGTGTGGAACTTCTGCGGTGCCGTCGGCGATCAGGGCGGTCCGATCGTCGAGGACGGCGAGCGGATGCCGGGGGCGCGATGGTTCCCCGAGGGGCGCCTCAACTTCGCCGAGAATTGCCTCAAGCTGCGCGGCCCGGATGACGCGCAAGACGCGATAGTCTTCTGGGGCGAGGACAAGGTGCGTCGGCGGCTAAGCCGCGACGAGCTTTATGCGCAGGTCTCGCGCACCGTGCAGGCGCTCCGCGCGGCCGGGGTCAAGGAGGGCGAGCGCGTCGGCGGCTATCTCCCCAACATGCCCGAAGCTGCAATTGGCGCGCTGGCCGCGGCGGCGATCGGCGCGATCTGGTCGTCGTGCTCGCCCGACTTCGGCGTCGAGGGCGTGGTCGATCGCTTCGGGCAAATCGAACCGAAGGTCGTGTTCGTCGCCGACGGCTATTTTTACGGCGGCAAGACCTTCGAGACGCTCGACAAGGTTGCCGAGTTGCGCACGCGGATAAAAGGCGTCGAGCGGATGGTGGTCGTGCCTTACGTCAGCGCACCCTCCGATCTTCGCGTGCCGGCCGCCGCCGTCAGCCTAGAGGATTTTCTCGCGCCCTTCGCGCCCGGCGAGATCGAGTTCGCCCGCGTGCCGTTCGGCCATCCGCTCTACATCCTCTATTCCTCGGGGACCACCGGCGTGCCGAAGTGTATCGTGCATGGGGCGGGCGGCGTCCTCCTGCAGCATCTGAAGGAGCATCAGCTTCACAGCGACGTGCGTCCGGGCGACCGGATTTTCTATTTCACCACCTGCGGCTGGATGATGTGGAACTGGCTGGTCTCGGCGCTCGCCTCGGGCGCGACGCTTCTGCTCTACGACGGCTCGCCCTTTCATCCGCATCCCGGGATTCTCTTCGACTATGCCGAGAGCGAGCGGATGACGATGTTCGGCACTTCGGCGAAATATATCGATGCGATCCGCAAGGCGGGATTGGAGCCGATGCGGACGCATCGCCTCGACGCGCTGCGCACGATGTGCTCGACCGGATCGCCGCTTGCGCCGGAGAGCTTCGATTACGTTTACGCCGCGGTCAAACAGGACCTCTGCCTGGCTTCGATTTCGGGCGGCACCGATCTCGTCTCGTGCTTTGCGCTGGGCAATCCGATCGCGCCGGTGTGGCGCGGCGAGCTGCAGAGCCGCGGATTGGGCATGCGCGTGGACGTATGGGACGAGGACGGCCATCCGGTGCGCGAAACCAAGGGCGAGCTGGTGTGCACCGCGCCGTTCGTCACGATGCCGCTCTTTTTCTGGAACGATCCCGACGGCGCCAAGTACCGCTCCGCCTACTTCGAGCGCTTTCCCGGCGTATGGTGCCACGGCGACTGGGCCGAGCTGACCGCGCACGACGGAATGATCATCTATGGCCGCTCCGACGCGACGCTTAATCCGGGCGGCGTGCGGATCGGGACGGCCGAGATCTATCGCCAGGTCGAGCAGCTCGACGAGCTGTCGGAGTGCATGGCGGTCAGCCAGGAGTGGGACAACGACGTCCGGATCGTGCTGTTCGTGAAGCTGCGCGACGGAATCGAACTCGACGACGCGCTGCGCGATAAAATCCGCGAGACGATCCGCCGCAATCTCACCCCGCGCCACGTCCCGGCCAGGGTGATCCAGGTTCCGGACATCCCGCGCACGCGCAACGGCAAGCTGATGGAGCTGGCGGTGCGCAACCTGATCCATGGCGTGCCGGTCACCAACCGCGAGGCGGCGGCCAATCCCGAAGCGCTCGATTTTTTCGCCGCTATCCCGGAGCTCAAGAAAAAACCGCCCCGGCGCACGGCCGCGCGCCCGCGCCGTCTGCAGCCCCGCGGCTGAGCGAGCCGCGCGGGGCGCGCATCGCAATTCGCCGCGCGCGAGCGCTGGTTGCCGGCGCGCTCCTGGACTATATTCGGAGCGCCCGCGCCGTGCGGAGCGGGAAATTTCGCGCAGGCGCAGAGCCAGACACCTAATGCTTCAAGACAAAAAATCAGTGTACCCATCGCGACGGCGATACGCATCGGCCGTGCCGAACCAAAAAGAGGCTTAGGTGCGAGGAATTCTAAAGTCTTCGTGCGGTCGAAGGACTCATGTTGTTGCGGCTTTGCATCAGGCGACGTTGAGCCGACCGCCAGCGTTTCCGGAAGAACCGAGCATAAAGCCGGAAGAGCTTGCTAGTGCGAAATTAACACGCGTCGGGTGAAAAAAAGTCACCTCAGCACTTTTCAAGCTCTTCGACTTATCTTAAACTACAGACGACCCAATCCACGTAAAGGTGACGGCGAGGATGACAGCAAAGGATTTCTTGCCCCCGGCCAGTGCCGAGCCGCGATACGCTTTGCAACCCGCACCGGAGGTTCGTGCGCCGCACAACGGACATGATCTTTTCGAGAAGCTGCAGCCGGCGATCACGCGAATAACGCCGCAGGCGCTGAGAGAAAGAGAGCTGTGGGACCTATTGCATGCCGCACCCGCGGTGGTCCTCGATCGAGACGATCGGGTCAAGATGCTGGTCGAATCAACCCTGGATTGGCTCGGACTCAGCGACAGCTCCCGATCGCGCGGAGATGTTCCGTTCGATAGCAGCCTCTTCGATCTGGCCCGCAACCACCATAATGGCAACATGCGTGTCGGCGACATGTTCCGCTTCACGCCGAATTCTTTCGGCCATATCGCCCGGAAACTATTGATCTATCGATCCCCTGGTGGTGGTGCCGTGCAGGTCTTTCCCAGTGTCTTCAATTCAGGTGGCAGGTGCGTCGCTGTGCCTCAGCCGATCCTGGAGACGGCGTGGGGCCTGATGTACGATGTGCTCGTTGGCACACTGCCGGAAGCGAGCGGTTTCTCCTTCGCTGTGGAACTTGACATACTGGTATATCCAACCTCCAACTCGATTGTGAGCGCGGTTCGGAATCTGTTAGCGGACAGCGCTCTGCTATCGGAGTTAGGAAGCTCCACCGGGTTCTGCTCACGGCTTGGTGGGCGGTTGGACGCGGTTAAGGCTCGCGCTGCGGCCGTATTGAAGCGCAGAGGAGCCCGCGGTCTTGTCGCGGAAGCCCTCGAAGAATTGAGAGCCTTCGAGTCGAAACGGAGCGAGAAAGTGTCTTCGGCGCGCGCAGATTCTATTCCGCAAGACTTTCATGTAATCGCGCCAGCGCACTTTGACCGGACGAGATACCTCACCGGCCTGATGGGTCGCCGAGAGAACCTCGATACCCAGGTGCTTTGGGACGATACCTGGGTCTCGCTTCCTGTCACCAACGATGCGCTCGCAATATTTCCATCATCGAAGATCACAATCGTCAGCGATATCGCGCCCACCCGACACAGAGTGCTGATACACGAGCCTCCGGGTTACGTAGCCACCGCGTCGCGCAACATAACGGTGAGCCTGGCGATCGTGGACCAGGATCGGATACCCGAATCCAATGGGCGAACAATGTCTTAGCCGCTCAATTCAATGCCGATCGTCAGCGGCATGCAGCATTTTATTTCGGTGATGGGAAGAGATTGGAAAAAGATCTAGTGGCGCAAAATCCCGGACTCGTAAAGCCCGCTCGTAAACGAATCGCATCCCGGTTCTGGTATGCCAGCTCCAATCAGTAACAGATCAAAGCCCCTGCTGGAGCTCCTATGATCAAAGTTCTGCACTTCACCTCGAGCTTTGGACTCTCAGGTGGGGCTGAGGCGAATCTGTTGCGGCTGGTCTCGCACATGGACCGAGACCGTTTTAGCAACATGATCGTCACAATGACGGAAGGCGTGAATTTCGATCTGGTGCGCGAGCGTCTGTCGGCGGAGTTCGGAGTCGCGGTCGATTCGGCTGAGAATGCGGCGCGGTGTCCCAAATCCACTCGCGGTTGTGCGTCTGTCTCAAATAGTCAGCCGGTTCCAGCCTTTTCACCCGGCCAACGTTGAATCCTCTAACGGAGCGAGGATATTCTACTAGCGGGCGCCCACCACAGAACCCGCTCGACGGCAGCCCGGCCCTTTAGTTATGCACATATTGATCGTTCTAGCCATGAAGGAATTCTCTTCCACCGTTCGATCGAATGCCGGTTTGCGGTGAGAAACTCCATTCGTTTCGCATCCGCGGCGGGATGAATCTGAGCACCGTGGATGGCGAGTTCTACAGCGGGACGGCCACGTGTTCTGTACCTGCCGTTGGACTGGATGACCCAGAAGCGAGCGGTCGGCCTCGAATAGACTGATTGCTCCAACCATAGGGCCGCCGGCTCATTTCCATGTCCGCGACATCGGCAACCAGGGCCTCTGCTGCGTTTAGCCGAAGCTATTGCGAAGCCGAACCAAGCTGTGGCCCGCGCGGAGAGAAACACTCGCACAGCGTCGAATGACCTCGATATTCGTCCCTCTCTGGTTCGGTTGGGGCGCCTGAGACGGCCCACAAAGGAGGTCATTTCGCGCTGTTCCCCGGAGATTGTCGCAACAGCCAGACTCGGTGGCGGAGCGCACTCAATTCGAACTGTCAGGCGACTTCCGGACCGAGACAGGCCCTAGCGAGGGCAATGCAGAAGAAAAAAGGGACCGAGCGTCTGAGCACCCGATCCCTCGTCGCACTTCTTGCCGCTACTTCTTGATCTTCGCCTTCTTTGCCCGTACTGCCGATCCATAGCGTTTGCTGAAACACTTACGGCACCGGCGGTCGCGTCGCTGGATGAAGCTCGGAGCGAGATCGTCACTGCCGCAGTAACGGCATACGAGCTTCTCGGTTGTCGGCCTACGCCCGGTCTTCTTCAGTGGCACTCGTGCAGACGTGACCGGGTCAGCCTTGTCACGATTTGTCAATTTCGAGCCTTCCATCCTCTTGGTCTCCTTTAGCCGTAACGGCCGGTCACGGATGCTTGCTCCGTTGCTCCCACAAAGCGAACGATGCGCGGCTTTTCCGAGCGACCCGCCTGACGATCGAAGGCGACTGGAAGGCGAATGTGGACGTAAAGACCTGGACTGGCTTCGGTGGCGAACCAGAGCAAATGTGTGTGATTGCCCGCGTGGGAGGGCGGGCAGCACATGAAGCATAAAGTCTCCTCAACTACCTCGGCACTGGCGCACGAAATCACGGCGCTGGTACAGGCGACTCCTGCCGATCTCAAGGAGCGCTGGCGGGTGCTCTATCACACCGAACCGCCGCGGCGCATCAGCCGGGATCTGCTGGTCCGTGCGCTCGCCTATCGCATCCAGGAAAAGGCGCTGGGTGGGCTCAAGCCCTCCACGCGCCGATTGCTGGCAAAGGTCGCAGGCGATGCTTCGAAACACCGGCCGATCCGGGTCGCACCTCGGCCAACTCTCAAACAAGGAACAGTACTGCTGCGCGAATGGCACGGCACCCAGCACCAGGTGGTTGTCCGCGAGGACGGCATCGTGTTTCAGGGCAAGCAGTACAAGTCCTTGTCGCAAGTAGCCTCCCGAATCACCGGCACCAAATGGTCGGGGCCGCGCTTCTTCGGCCTGACGACAAACCGTCGAGAATAGAGCGATGGAACAGTCCAAGCTCAAAGCCCGACGCTGCGCCGTCTATACGCGCAAGAGCTCTGAGGAAGGGCTCGAGCAGAACTTCAACTCCCTGCACGCCCAGCGCGAAGCCTGCGAGGCCTTCATCAAGAGCCAGGCGAGCGAGGGCTGGATGCTCATCAAGACCGCTTACGACGATGGCGGACTATCGGGCGGCACCATGGAGCGGCCAGCGCTCCAGTGCTTGCTCACTGATATCGGTGAAGGGCTCGTCGATGTGGTCGTGGTCTACAAGGTGGACCGCCTCACCCGGTCGCTGGCCGACTTCGCCAAGATGGTGGAACTGTTCGACGCCCACGGCGTGTCATTTGTCGCGGTCACGCAGCAATTTAATAACACCACCTCGATGGGCCGGTTGACACTCAATGTCCTGCTTTCCTTCGCCCAGTTCGAGCGTGAGGTCACGGGCGAGCGCATCCGGGACAAAATCGCGGCCTCCAAGCGCAAGGGCATGTGGATGGGAGGCGTGCCGCCACTCGGGTATGACGTTAGCGACGGGCGGTTGCTCATCAATCCCGCGGAAGCAGAGACGGTCAGACATATCTATGAGCGGTACCTGGAACTGGGGTGTGTCAGACAATTGAGCAAGGAGTTGGAGCAGCGAAGGATTGTTTCGAAAGTCCGGGTCTCCCGCAACGGCATCAAGTCGGGAGGGTGCCGGTTCTCGCGTGGCGCGCTATACGAACTGCTGGCCAACCCCATTTACATTGGCGAGATCCGCCACAAGCAGGAGCGCCATCCCGGCCAGCACGAGCCGATTCTGCCGAAGGAGCTCTGGGAGAGAGTGCAGCAGCGGTTGAGCGAGAATGCGGCACGTGGCCGGGGAAGCGCAAACCGGTCCATTGCCAGTCCCCTTGCGGGAAAGATCTTCGACGCCGATGGTGAGCCGCTCTACGTGCAGGGAGCAACCAAGGGCAGGCGGCGATACCGCTACTATGTCCCCAAATGCCTGGTCAGCGGCTCGGCGAGCGACAATGGAAAGGGCTGGCGACTTTCGGCGCCCGAGCTTGAGCGCGCGGTGTGGGTTGCCGCGCGGCACATCCTGAGCGATCGCACGGGCCTGCTGGAAGCGCTTGAGAAGTCCGGGCTCGAGTCGCCTGACGTAAGCGCAACCCTCGAATCGGCGTCGCATCTCGTATGGCGCCTGCAGGACGAAGCCGATGCCAGAGCATCCTTGGTCGAGATCGTAAGCAGGGTCGAACTGCGCGATGACGGCATAGCGGTGACGCTGGGAATCGAAGTCCGTTGCTCGCGGGCGGGCATCAGAACCAGTAGCACACTAAGCCTGACCCGTTTCGTGCCGCTCACAATGAAACGGCGCGGGGTGGAAACTCGTATCATCCTCGCCGCCGGAGATGATCTGCCGCGGAAGGTAGACCCGGCACTGCTCAAGGCCGTGGCGCGTTCGCGCGCGTGGTTTGAAGAGCTTGCCTCGGGGCAGGTGCGATCTCTCGCCGACATCGCGCGGCGTGAGAAGATCACGCGCCGCTACGTCGAGCGTCTCTCGCACCTGGCCTTCGCGGCACCCACAATCGTGGAAGCAATCTGCCAGGGACGACAGCCCGCCGAACTGAGTACGGAGACGTTGCTCAATCGGGTCGAACTGCCGTTGGAATGGCCGGCCCAGTCGAAACTGATCGGAATCGATTAGGTGTACCGCTTGCGGAATCTTGCAAAGGCGATGGATGAGCGAATTTCGCTCGAATCTGTGAAGCGAACCGGCTTTTCTGCGCTGGGAGAAAAACCCGAGGAATTTGCCCAATCGCGCGCACAGTTCGCACTCTCTGGTTCGCATCGAGCGCACAAGGGGCGCCTCGCGCGCAGATTTTTCCGCTATCTCCATATTGTATGCAAACATTACAGACTGTATGGCGGAGAGGGGTGAATTCGAACTGCCGGTGCCGTATCCTAAAACTTTCCTGTTAAGGATGCTGGGATTGCGTCTTTGCCGAATGCGGGGACCGATCCGGTCTGACTAGCATGTTGATGAACTGCCGTAATTTGACATGATGACTGCCCTATTTCTTGGCGCGCGCGATCAGCGACTCGTTAAGCTGCGGGAGGGTGCGCCGCAGGAGCTGCGCCTTGAAGCCGGGCGCGTGACTGTAGCGCGGCGCGCCCATGAGCAAGCCGGACGATTTGCCCGGACCGGCCGCTCCGCCGAAGAAGACTTCGCGATGCGGCGCCATGACGAACGCGCCCAGCTTGGCCGTGGGCTCCTCGGGGCAGAACTCACGCGGTGGAAGAAACCCCTCGAACGTAGCGGCCTCTAGTCAGGGCCCGACTAGCTCTGCTCGCGAAAGCTGCGGGTCGCGGTCGCCGCTGACGAGATAGCGGTTCGTTCGCGTGCCGGTTCTATCTCAGGTGGAGCAACGTAGGCAGGATAGCGGGGCTGTGCTACGAATAGCGGCACTCGCACGCGGGCGCGATCCGATCCCGCCACGCACAAATATCCGCTAAGATGAGGAAGTCCCTGGATCTCCGAGGGCAGTACCAGTGCGTCCAGAGAACGCGCTTCATGAAGCGAGAGGGTGGGGCGGAGATTGCCGGCATTGGCCCCGAGCTGGTCGCGCACGATTTCCCGCTCACCGATCTGCCTGCTCAGAAATGCCGCGGTTTCGGCCTCGTCGACTCTGAGCAGGAGCTTGGTCGAGGGCATCGAGGAGAGCACGCTCGCCTGCTCGCGGCCGTAGATCGCGCGCAACTGTGAAATGGTCTGGAAGCCGATCACCGCGGCGAGTTGCCGTTTGCGCCCGCGCACCAGTAGGTTCTCGAGCTGACTCTGACGCTTAAGGGCGGCGAGTTCGTCGACCACTATCCATACCCTGGTCCAGTCGCCGCGCCGAGCAGGTCGCGCGAGCAGTCGCCTTACGATGCAATCGAGCCAGAGGCTGAGCAACGGCATGATTGCCGCGGCGAGGTCATCGCGCGAGGTGAGAAACACCCAGCCACGTGCCCGCCGCGACCATGCGCGCGCGCTCCACCCCGGAGCGGATTTGCCGGGCACATAGCGGAGCGGATTGATCGCATTGGCGGCGGTTGCCACGATTCCGGCTCCCTGATCGTGCGCGCCCGGATCGATGAGCGGCTCGGCGGCAGTTCCGGCCAGGCGTTTCTTCAATTCCGAACGTGAGAGGCTGAGCAGGGCCGGCAGGCTCGCCGGAACGGTTGGATCGGCGACCTTGAGCAACGCGGTAATCAAGGTACGGCTCGATTGACGAAAGAAAAACGCGGACCCATCCTCGCCCTGCGCGCCCGCCGGATCGGGGATGAATGCCGCCGCCAGCATCTCGGCATCAACCTCGAAGCTTGCCGGGTCGAGTTCCTCCCAGGGAGTCCAGGCAGGGCAGCGTGCGTCGAGCGGATTAAGCAGCACGTCGCCGCGTGCGGGACGGTAGAATTCGGGGGTGAATTCGCACTCGGGATCAACCACGACCGCGGTCTCGCCGCGCTTCGCGATTTGACGCAACATCGAACGGATCGCGACCGACTTGCCGGTGCCCGTCGCACCGGCAATGAGAAAGTGCTCAGACTCACGTGCGCGCGGAATCGGTACGCCCGCCACCACGATTCCGTCCCTTAAGCTGGCGGCGAAGCCGGCGCGGCGAGATAAGCTTGAGTCCGCGGACGTGAGCGGCCCGCTCGATCGACTCATGCTCAGAAGCCAGTGACCAATGAAAGCGCTGCGCCGCCAACCCGAGCAGCACCAGTACTGCGGGAGTCAGCAGTGCAGCCATTCCCCACCCGGCGTAATGCGCGAACCAGGCGTCGGGTCCCGCGCGAAAGATGTGTTGGTTCAGGAATGGATACAAACTATCGACCGGATAGCGCGATCCCCGATAGGGGAGCGACACGAACGGCAGCGGCAGTGCTTCGGTAAAGAACCAGCTCACCGTCCACTGCACGAAATACTTATGGGCGAGCGGACCGCAGTAGTGTCCGGTCCAGTACCAGACCAGGGCCGCGGTCAAAGCGGCCCACGCTGCTGCAGCCAGGATCAGACCCCGCATCATGAAGCGCGCGAGCATCGCTGATGAGACGCGTCGTGCTTCGTGCCTGATGATGGAGGCCGAGAGATTCATGACTCGCCCCGCAGCCTGGCCACATAGCGCTGTGCATCGCGGGTCGCAGCCTCGCGAATTCCATCGGTCAGCTCCACGCTCTGAGTCTGGTCGATGAAGTGCTGCAGCGTAAGCCGAGTGCGCACCGCCTCGTACAAGAGCTGCTGGAGATGCCCAGCGCCGTTGCGCTGGAACTTGGCAAACAGCGCCTCACGGATGAGATCGCTGACGGTGACCGAACGTGCGGCGCATTCAGCCTCGACCGCGCGCTCGATTTCGGCGGGAATTCTGACGCTCACCACAGGATTCTTCATGGGCATTCCTCCTTGAATCTCGCGCGCGTCAGGTCTTCTGACACGTCACTCATCGTGAAGATGACAGCGATCGCGCAAGTGCCAGTAAACGTGAGGTAAATGCGTTTACCCCGGCCCAGGCGAAGATCCGAATTCCGCAACCGCCGGCCAGGAAATTGCGGTTTACCCTCGTGACAAGCGGCAGACCGACCCGCTCGCGCAATCGCAACGCGCAGCGCCCGGCCGCGAGCGCAGCCGTTTTCCTCCGTGGGCGCTTCTCCATCACGGGTCCACGCTCTTCTCGAAAGCGATCATCCAAACAGAAAATTCATGACGCTTGCCGCGTGGAGTGCGATGGTGAGCCCAATACCGACCCGGAACAGGTAGCGGACCCCCTCGCCACTCTTGCCCGTGGCCGCGTAACCGAGCGCGGCTGCGATCAGGATGAGCTTGGCGAGCGTGTGAATCGCGGGTCCGGTCAAGTAGTCGGCGATCGCCTCGAGGGGGTAGTCCTAGGGCAGGGTCACAGCTGGGCCGGACATCGCCCATGCCGGCCGCGAGATCACCAGGGTCAGCAGCAGCATGGCTGCCGGCGCAAGGGGCAGGACACGTTCAATGAAACATCGCATGAGGTTTTCTCTCAACTGATAAATTGTAAACTCATATGCATGTATGCGGATTTGATAGCAGACTCCAATCCGTTTACGCAAGCCAGCGGTTTGAGATGGAGGGCTACGATCTGAAGACAATCAGCTGCCAGGCTAAATGAAACTAGGCTAAGGCTTGCGCGAGGTTCAGATGTTTGCTATCAAAACTGCATATATGCAGACTCAATACACCGACGGCGACCGAAATGCTGCAACGAGCAGTGTCCCGTTGGCGCGTGCCATGATCGGCGTGCAGCTCGCGGCGATGGGCTGTGCGCGCTTTGATCTGGGCGTGCTTCGCGCCAGCACGATGGTATTGCTGGAAGCGGTCAGCGCGGATCGGATCACCGCGCGAGTTCGCTGGCTGCGGCGTGAGAACGTCCGTGGTGCACATGTTTTCATTCGCCCCCATGGGCTTTCGCATCTGACCCTGGTCGACGACCTCGACGCTCAAGCGATCGCTGCGATGAAGCACTGCGGCTTTGCGCCGGCGCTGGTGGTCGAAACCTCCCCGCGCAATTTTCAGGCGTGGCTCAAACACGCCCGCTTGCTCGCCGACCGGGAAGCCGCGACTATCGCCGCGCGCTGGCTCGCGTCGCGCTTCGGTGGCGATCTCTCAAGCGCCGACTGGCGACACTTCGGGCGACTCGCGGGATTTACCAATCAGAAGCCCAATCGTCGGCTGCCCAACGGATGCGCGCCGTTGGTTCGTCCGCGCGAGTGCTCCGGTCGGCCGTTTCCGGCGGCGCGTCGGTTTCGCGCGCAAGTCGAGCAGTTGGCCGCCGAAGCGCGGCGCGCCCGCAAGGCGCGGTGGATACGGCCACGCATGCCCGGCTCCGTTCGGCTCACGAGCGTGGCGGAGTTTCATCGCGCCTGGCGTTACGGAGGCGATCTGCATCGCGCTGACATGGCGTGGGCGCTATACGCGGCCGGGCACGGCCTCGGCGCGAGCGAAATCGCGGCGGCGATTCGCGCGGCGCGCGACCTCTCCAAGAAAGGGAGCGCGCGCCGGCAGTTCGCATATGCGGAGCGGACCGCCCGAAAGGCTCTCGAGCTAGTGTGCGGGTGTCCGTCCAACCCGATCCCATTTGGCGTAACACGTGAAGGAAGTTTTAGCCGATGAGGTGTGACATGTCGTTAAATCGAGTGATGGTGATCGGAAACCTGGGAGCGGAGCCGGAGCTCCGTTATCTCGAGAGCGGACGGGCGGTGGCGAACCTGTCGGTGGGCACCAGTGAGGCATACACCGATCGCGAGGGCGAGAAGCGCCGCGCTCAGGTCGAATGGCACCGGGTGGTGGTGTTCGGTCGACTGGCCGAAGTTTGTCACCAGCATCTGCACAAGGGACGCCAGGTGTATGTCGAAGGCAGGCTTCGCAGCCGCTCTTTTGAGATCGCGGGCACCGAGGGCCGCAAGGGCAGGCGCACGGAGATTCTCGCAACCCAGGTGCAGTTTCTCGGCCCCTCCAGTTCCGCGACCCACGAATCCGCAGGCGAGGCGAGCGAAACCACCGAACTTTGAGCTCTCCGGCCCTGCACCCAATTCCTGGTGCAGGGCCGGAAAAGGGGACTGCGGCTATGCTGGTAATGTCGCGCGGAGCGCTGAGCGCGGCGCAAGCCGAGCGCTACTACACCGAAAAATATTCGGCCGACGACTACTACACCGAGGAGCGGCGCGTGGAGGGCGAGTGGTTCGGGCGTGGCGCGGCCGCCCTGGGCCTGAGCGGGCGGGTGGCGGCGACGGATTTCCGCGCGGTGTTGCAGGGGCGCGATCCGCGCAGCGGCGAGACCCTGGTGCGGGCCAGTGCGCGAGACGGAGAGCGGCGCGCCGGGTGGGATGCGACCTTTAACGCTCCCAAATCAGTCAGCATTCAGGCGCTCGCCGGCGGCGATGTGCGCCTGGCCGCGGCTCACCAGGACGCTGTCAGCCGCGCGCTGGTCGAGTTGGAGGGCTTTGCGCTTTCGCGCCGGCGCGGCGGACGCGAGTGGGTCTTGACCGAGAACCTGGTCGCGGCACGTTTCGAACATAGCGCCGCGCGACCCGCGCGCGATGGGGACGACGCACTCGGACCCGACCCGCATCTGCATACTCACGTGGTCATCGCAAACATGACGCGGCGCCCGGACGCGCAATGGCGCGCGCTCGATCCTCTTGAGCTTTATCGTTCGCAGGGTTTCGCCACTGCCATCTATCGCTCGGAACTGGCGCTTGCGGTCCAGCGGCTCGGCTATCGCATCAGGGTGACGGCAGCGGACGGACGCTGGGAACTGGAAGGATACACGCTCGCGGAGTTGCAGGCTTTTTCGCGCCGACGCCAGGCGATTGAGCAGGAACTTTCGCGGCTGGGATTGAAGGGAGCCGCGGCGGCGCAAAACCTTGCCCATCAGACTCGCGCACCCAAGCAGCGCTGGAACTCTGGGGAATTGGTCGCGCTTTGGCGCGAGCGTGCCGCGCGTCACGGGATCCGGCCCGAGGTGATGCTGTGCGAGGCGCGCGGCCGGCAAATCGCACCGCCTGATCCAGCACGCGATGAAGAGGCGCTGCGCTTCAGCACCGCGCACCACACCGAACGCGAGGCGGTAGTGGATCGGCGCGCGCTCGAAGCGACCTCGCTCAGATTTGCGATGGGCAGGGTCGACCTCGCAGGTGTGCGACGCGCCCTCGCTGATTCGGAACAGCGTCGCGAGTTGCTCGCCGCGAGCGCCGAGATAACCTCGCCAGGCGGTGCCTACACCACCCGCGAAATGATCGAATTGGAGCGCGACAATCTCTCCCTGGCGCAGGCTCCCTCCAAGCGCGCGGCGCCGCTCGCGGATTCGGCCGCGCTCGCACGTTGGACGCTAAATCGCGGGCTGGGCGCGGATCAGCTGGCGGTCATACGAGCCACCGTGCTGGCTTCCGACTGGATCACCTGCATCGAGGGGCACGCCGGCACCGCCAAAACCACTACCGTTGGCGCGATTGGAGAGGTGGCGCGAGAGCAGGGCTACGCGGTGCGCGGCTTTGCGCCGACCACCCGCGCAGTTCAAGCGCTTGGTCAGGCCGGATTGGAGGCGCGCACGGTAGCGAGTCTGCTTGCTCATCCAGTTGGTGAGCGCGAACCGCGCGTGTTGTGGTTCATCGACGAGTCGAGTCTACTCGGGACCCGCCAGCTCAATCAGTTATTGCGCAGGGCGGAGGCCACGGGCGTGGAGCGGGTGGTACTGGTGGGCGATCAGCGCCAGCATCACGCGATCGAGGCAGGACGTCCCGTCCATCAACTGCAGCGCGCGGGGGTTCGGGTCGCACGGCTGGAAACCCTTCGCCGCCAGCGCCCGGCTCCACTGCGCGAAGCGGTTAGGCTGGCCGCCGCGGGCCGCATCGATCTGGCGCTCTCGCTGCTTGAGGAGCAAAACCGCATCCACGAGATTCCCGATTCCGCTGCGCGCCACCAGGCGATTGCGAGTGACTACTTGGCCGCGCATGAAGCAGGCGCAATGACCCTGGTGGTGAGTCCCGCGAATCCGGAACGAATGCAGCTCAACCGGATGATCCACGAGGCGCTCACCGCACGGGGCAAAGTCTCCGCGCGCGCCTATCTCCAGACCATTCTTATCAATCGCGACCTGACTCGCGCTCAGCGCAGCCACGCGAACGGCTACGAGATCGACGATGTGGTGTGGTTCACCCGTGGGAGCCGAAAGCTCGGCCTGGCGCGGGCGAGCTACGCACGGGTCGAAAGGATCGATCGCGAATGCGACCGCATCACGGTTCGCACCGAGCGCGGCGACTGCGTCGAATACGCACCCGCACGGTTGCTGGGCGTGCAGGTGTTCCACGAGGCGCGCCGCGCTTTCGCGGCAGGGGATCGCATCCAGTTCCGGGCGCCCGACCGCGTGCGTGGGGTGGCCAACGGCGAGCTTGCGACCATCATCGCGATCGACGAGCGGCTGGTGACTTTAAGGCTGGATCGGGGCGGCCAGCTAAATGGAGCACGCGAGTTGCTGTGGCACACCGACTACGGCTACGCCTCAACCTCGCATTCCAGCATCGGCACGACGGTCGAGCGGGTTATCGTGAACATCGATACGCTCGGTGCCGCCGAGCTGGTCAATCGCAAGCAGTTTTACGTCTCGATCAGCCGCAGCCGCAGCGACTTGACCGTTTATACCGATAACCGGGTGCGGCTGCCAAGCGCGGTCGGCCGCAGCCGCGAGAAGGCGATTGCGCTGGACCGAGTGCTCCAGCCGCCGACCGCTCGGATCATCCCCGATCCGGCCAGGACCGTACATCATACGTATTCTCTGCGGCGCTGAGGCTCGTGGCCCGTCGGGGACGTGTTCGTCATTAAAACGGAGGGCCGATCCTTGCGCGCTGGAATTGTAAAGTGGGTAACAGCCTCGGCGTTAGAATCGCGAGGGCCGC
>Ga0335083_10003617_pt1 | contig 19945 bp, 22 predicted proteins | sample Lox_Sample_42_FD_206716 | JGI IMG/M metagenome (GOLD analysis project Ga0335083, IMG submission 206716) | Soil microbial communities from Loxahatchee National Wildlife Refuge, Florida, United States - Lox_Sample_4.2 | ecosystem: Environmental > Terrestrial > Soil > Wetlands | place: USA...
CGCGCAGCCGAACTGCCGTATTGGATCCACCGCTACAACTGGCATCGACCTCATGGCAGTATCGGTTCCAAGCCGCCCATCAGCCGCCTCGGCCTGACCGGAAACAACCTATTGAGGCTCCACATCTAGGTCCTGCTTGCAAAGCGGTCGACGCATGACTCTGGCGTTGATTCAAGAGTGCCTCTTGGAGGGGGCGGGATTGAGTCGCAGCGACCTGAGCGAGGCGGAATCGTGTTTGCTCGAACCGTACGGCACGCTCGCGTGATCCTTCCTCGATGTCTTGCATCTGGCTAGGATCCGCACATGTCTGCGCTATGAAACTGTGCAAGCAAGGCATTAACTATCTGTCTCAAAACTTCAAATTGGAACGGGCGATGAAGTTCTTGATCTCTGCCTTTTGTGCCGTGATCGCGCTGGCAAGTGAGTGCGCGGCGGCGGCTCCTTGGCAGCCTCCACTACAAGCCCCGTGGCGACCCTCACCCGGGCATACGCAAATTCCCATATGGCCGGGAACACCGCCCGACGACAAGCCGATGCCGGGGCCGGAAACCAAAGGGCCGGAAACGCGGTCTGCGGTTGCAGGCAAACCATGGCTGTGGGTCAGTAACGTGACCCATCCCACGATGACGGTCTATGCGCCAAAGGGGAAGAACACCGGAGCCGCGGTCGCGGTGTTGCCCGGCGGAGGCTTCCAGGTGCTGGCCATCGACCTTGAAGGCACGGAAGTCTGCGACTGGCTGACATCCAAGGGCATCACATGCGTTCTCTTGAAGTATCGCGTCCCGAGCGAGCCTTACGACTGGCATTGCGATTGTGACCCCGCCGGAAACCTCGTGACATCGACGCGGTCGTTGGAGGACGTGCAAAGAACCATCGGGCTTGTGCGCCTGCACGCCAAGGAATGGCATATCGATCCGCGCAAGATTGGCGTCATGGGGTTTTCGGCGGGCGGATACCTCGCCGCGGAAATCAGCACGAAATTTAAGCGCCGCTTGTACGCACCCGTGGACGACGCCGACAAAGAGAGCGCCCGGCCGGATTTTGCCGTTCTTGTCTATCCCGGGCATCTCGCGACCGATAAAGACACTCTGAATCCGAATGTTCCGGTCTCCGGCGAAACACCACCCACATTCGTGGTGCAGGCAGAAAACGCCGATATAGACCCCGTGCATGAATCATTGGTCTACTACGCTGCACTGGCGAAAGCCGGCGTGCCGGCAGAGATGCATTTGTATGCACAAGGCGGCCATGCGTTCGGCCTGCGGCGGACTCGGCTTCCGATCGCCGACTGGCCTCGGCTGGTCGAGACGTGGTTGCACACGATTGGAATGATTTCGAAGTAGCGATGTCCGCAAATGTCTCCTCGGGAGGCCCCTCTCCGACACTTTGTGAACAGGACTCAGTTTTGGGCCCTGTATCGCGAAGGCGAAATACCGAAATGCGCCTTGAACACGCGGCAGAGATGGGAATGGCTCGCGAAGCCGCAGTCTAGCGCGACGTCCGTGATGGCGGACCTTGTGTGCCGCAGAAGATGCGCGGCGCGCTCGGCCCGCACCTTGCGCAGATATGCCCCGACGCTCATGCCGAAATGGCGGCGGAATTCGCGCGCCAAATGGATCTCGTGACGGCCCGCTGCGTGCGCGATTTCCTTCATGCTGAGCGAATTGCCGGCATGCGCGTGCAGAAAATCGCGCGCGCGTGCCAGCCATGCGGGCGGACTTGTGCCGGTGGCCGTCCTGCTCGCGCGCCCGAACGCGGCAACGATCTCCAGCATCACGCCTTCGGTAGCGACCGGAGAAAAATCGTCATCGTGGTTCAATTCGTCGAGTAGCTTTTGTCCGAGCCGGAGAAACAGCGGGGCGCGGACATAGGGCGAATCCGCCAGATTGATGCGGCTGTCGGAAAGATAGGCTAGCCACGACGCTTCCGGCCTGACGATGATCTGTCGCGCGCCCTGCGCGCCGAAGTGCTGCGAATGGGTTACGCCCGCCGGCGTGAAAGTCACATAACCGCCGCCGTAACGGCGCTCGGAATTCGCGACGCGCTCGACGAAATCGCCGGCCAGGATCACACCCAGGGACGCTTCGTCATGGCTGTGCGCCGCCATCGCGCCATGCGGCGCATAGCTGGCGACCCGCAGGTTTTCCATTGCAAACATGGCTCTCCCCGCCGTTCGGCGCGTGCAAGCGCGCTAGGAATGTGGAAGACAACGGCTCTTGATGGCGGCTTTATGTCCGCCATTCGTAACCAGGGTGCCTGTCGATGATTTCTTCCCCAAGCTTTGCGTTCCGGCTTTCTGTCGCAGTGCTGTTCACGATATTTTCAGGGACGGCCGCGCAATGCACCTTCACGCCGACGCAGGTGCTGGACTACACCCAGGCCGGCGATCTGCATTTCTCGCCCGACGGCAGGAAGCTCGCCTATATCGTGGTGAGCTATCCGCTGGACTGGAAGCCGCGCATCCGTGTCCTCGACATCGCGAGCGGCAGGACGGACGAGATCACGCCCAAGGGAAAAGTCGATCGCTCGCCGCGCTGGTCGCCGGACGGCACGGCGCTCGCCTTCCTCTCCAATCGCGGCGGCCATTCGCAGGTCTATCTGATGCCGGCAATAAGCGGCGGCGCGACGCCGTTGACGTCGGCGAAGAACGGCGTCTCCGACTTTCGCTGGTCGCCGGACGGCAAATCCATCGCCTATCTCGCCAAGGACGACGCGGCGCCGTCCGAAGACGACGGCCCGCAGATCGCCGACGACGAACGCCAACTCGAGCGGCTCTGGGTCATCGACATTGCAACGATGAAGACCGTTCGCATCGGCAAGACCGGCTATCGCATCGACGAATTCCAGTGGCAGGATCCGTCGCATCTGCTGCTGTCGGCCACCGACCAACCGGCCGTCGAGGAATACACCGACGCCGTCTATCGCATCTCGGTCCCGGACGGCGCGATCGCGAAAATCGCCCAGCCGCCGCAGCCCTTCGAAGGATTGACGGTCTCCCCGGACGGCAGACAATTCGCGGTGGCGTCGACGCGAGCCCAGGGACCGGAGCCGCGCGATCTTTTCACCGGCACGATCGGCGGCAGCGACCTGCGCGATATTTCGCAGCCGATCGACCTCGCCGTCGCGCAGGCGCATTGGCAGGGCCCGGACATATGGCTGAGTGTGCAGGACGGATTTCGGACCCGTCTCTACGAACTCCGTCAGGGCGCGAAGCCGGAAAGGATCGCGCTGCCGCTTTCCATCGGCTCGTTCGACGTCGCCAAGGACGGCGCCGTCGCCTATGTCGGCAAGAGCTTCGACCGTCCGGATGAACTTTATCTGCGGGCGCCGGACGGCAAGGTGCGGCAGCTAACGCACATGCAGAACGTTCCGGTCGCGGGCCACCTCGCACCGACGACGCTCTTTCACACCAAAAGTTTCGACGGCACCGATATCGAAGCCGCGCTCGTGAAGCCGGCGCAAGCGCACGGCAAGCTGCCGCTGGTGCTGCTCGTCCATGGCGGTCCATCGTCGCGGTTCACCGTGGGCTATTACTGGGAGACGGCCTGGGCGCAGCTGCTCGCTTCGCACGGCTATGAAGTGCTGATGGTCAATCCGCGCGGCTCCAACGGCTACAGCGAGGATTTCCTCAAAGCCAATCGTGGCGACTGGGGCGGCGGCGATTACAAAGACCTGATGGCGGCGCTCGATGCGGTCATCGCAAAGGGAGAAACCGATCCCGCCTGGCTCGGCATCGGCGGCTGGTCCTATGGCGGCGAGATGACGATGTGGGCGATCACGCAAACCGACCGCTTCAAGGCGGCGGTCGCCGGCGCCGGCGTCTACGATCAGCAGGCCGAATTCGAGACCGAAGACGATCCACAGGGCGACGAATGGTATTTCGGCACGCCCTGGGAGCATCCCGACGTCTATGCGCGCAACTCGCCTTCGACCGACATCGCCCGCGCGAAGACGCCGACGCTGATCTTCGACGGCGAGGACGACGAAGCCAATCCGGTCGGCCAATCGAAAGGCTTCTATCGCGCGCTGAAGCATCTGGGCGTGGAAACGCAAATGGTGCTCTATCCCGACGAAGGCCATTCGCCCCGCAAGGGCAGCTACAATGTGGACATGTTCCAGCGCCTGCTCGATTGGTACGATGGATATTTGCGCAAGGCACGCTAAGCAGGCCGCCCTGGCTTGACCCCTTGCGGAAAAAACCTAGGCTCCGGCTCGATTGACTGAGTTTCCGCAAGTCCGCCAACGGAGCCCCTTATGCCCATCTATCGTGCGCCGATCGACGAATACAAATTCGTGCTGAACGAGCTGCTGGAAGTCGACAAGCACCGCGACCTGCCGGGCTATGGCGAGCTCACCCCGGACCTGATCGACGACATCCTGACCAACGCGGGCAAATTCTGCGAAGAAGTGCTTCAGCCGATCAACCAGTCCGGCGACGAGGAAGGCGCGCATTTCGAGAACGGCGTGGTGCGCACGCCCAAGGGTTTCAAGGAAGCCTATAAAGCCTATTGCGAGGCGGGCTGGGGATCGCTCTCCGCGCCGGCGAAATTCGGCGGCGCCGACATGCCGATGCTCATCACCATGGCGGTGGCCGAGATGGCGCAGTCAGCGAACCAGTCCTTCGCGATGTATCCGGGATTGACCGGCGCCGCCGCCGGCGCGCTGGGCGCGACCGGCGCGGATTGGATGAAGGAGCACGTTCTGCCGAAGATGATCAGCGGCGAGTGGGCGGGCACGATGTGCCTGACCGAGCCGGGCTGCGGCACCGACCTGCGTCTGATGAAGACGCGCGCGGTGGAACAGCCCGACGGCACCTACAAGCTCAGCGGCACGAAGATCTTCATCTCCGGCGGCGACCAGGACCTGACCGACAACATCATCCACATGGTGATCGCCAAGATCCCCGACGAGAAAGGGCAGATCCAGGACGATCTCTCCACCGTCAATTTCTTCATGGTGCCGAAATTCCTTGTGTCCGAGGACGGCAAGATGGGTGCGCGCAACGGCGTCTCCACCGGCGGCATCGAGAAGAAGATGGGCATCAAGGCGCAGGCGACCTGCGTGCTCAATTTCGACGAGGCGACGGCGTGGCGTCTCGGGCCCAAGCCGACACCGCCGAAGCCCGGCGAGAAGCGTTCGGCTTCGGCCGGCATGGCCGGCATGTTCGGGATGATGAACAATGCGCGGCTGGGCGTGGGCATCCAGGGCATCTCCATCGGCGAAGTCGCCTGGCAGAACGGCATGGCCTATGCGCATGAGCGCCGCGTCGGCCACGCACTGACGGGTCCAAAGGAACCCGACAAGTCCGCCGATCTCGAATTCGTCCACCCCGACGTACGGCGCATGCTGCTGCACGCCAAGTCGTTCGTCGACGGCGCCCGCGCGGTTGCGATGTGGACCACGCTCAACATGGCGATCGCCGACAGCGCCAAACCCGAAGCGCAGACCGCGGGCCTGCTCGCCGATTTGATGACGCCGGTGATCAAGGCGTTTTTCACCGACATGGGGTTCGAGGCCGCGAACCTGGCGATGCAATGCTATGGCGGCCATGGCTATATCCGCGACAACGGCGTCGAACAATTCGTGCGCGACGGCCGCATCAACCAGGTCTACGAGGGCGCGAACGGCGTGCAGGCCATGGACCTCGTCGGCCGCAAGCTCGCGCGCAAGGGCGGTGCCGCGGCGATGGCGCTGTTCTCGACGATCTCGGGCTGGCTGAGCGAGAACCAAAGCGATGCCGCGCTGGCGCCGTTCGTCAAGCCGGTGCAGCGCGGACTTGGCGTGCTGCAACAGGCGACGATGTGGCTGGCGCAGCACGGCCTCGCCAATCCCAACGACGCGGGCGCCGGCGCGGTGGACTATCTGCGCCTGATGGGCATCGTCGTGGTGGGCTGGATGCATGCGCGCATCGCCAAGGTGGCGCAGGCGAAGCTCGCCGGTGCGCCGCCGAACGCGGAGTTCTACAAACAGAAACTGATCGCCGCGAAATACTGGATGGAGCGGCTGATCCCCGAATGTCCCATGCTGTTCGAACGCATCCAGGCCGGCAGCGAAACCATCATGGCGTTCGAGCAGGTGGGGTGAATGATTTGGTCTCGTTTTTCCCCCAACATCGTCATGGCCCGCTTCATGCGGGCCATCCAATTTGAGGGAACGAAATTGGGTCGCCCGGACGAGCCGGGCGATGACATTTTCTTTTCATGAGGAGACAATCATGAACCGTCCCGTCCATTTCGAGATCCACGCAACCGATCCCGCGAAGCTGTCGAAATTCTATGCCGATGTCTTCGGCTGGCAGATCACGCACATGCCGCAATTCGACTATTATCTGATCGATACCGGCGACAATGACGGGCCGGGCATCAATGGCGGCTTCGTCAAGCGCATGGGCGCGCATGCCGGAGCCGGCGCGCCGGTCAACGCCTTCGTCTGTTCGTTGGGCGTGAAGTCCGTCGACGAAGCGCTCGCGAAAGCGCTAGCTGCGGGCGCGCAAGTCGCGCTTCCCAAAATGGCGATCCCCGGCGTGGGCTGGCAGGCCTATATCCGCGACCCCGACGAAAACATCGTCGGCCTGCACCAAGCGGACGCGAACGCGAGGTAAGAATCCTCTGAGCTAAGGCCGCGCCGCATTGGCGCCGCGGGCGATGTCGTTCTCGGGCTCGGCGTTCAGGCCCGCCTGCGTCATCACCACGCGGTACTGCGCGCCGTCGGCCAGCGGCATATAAGCGGCGGAGCCGAAACGCCGCTGTTCGGTATAGGACTGCCCCACCAGCCACACCAGCCACGAGCGCGGCACCCACTGGTCGACCAGCGGCTCCGGCCCGCGCAGGTCGCAGGCGGTGATCGGCCTGCCGTTGCCGCGTTCGGCGGTGTAATACTTGTTTCCGACCTGATCGAGCGTGTAGGTCGTGTCGAGGCCGAGCACGTTCGCCCAGGGCTTCCATTTCTGCACCCGCGCGGACATCTCCCATTCGTCGCCCTGCAGGTCGCAGGTCAGCGTCTGGTCCGGGCCGTCGAGGCGATGGATGGTGACGCGATAGGTCTGCTGCGCGGGATCGAGCGCCTTCACCGACACATCGGCGACGTTGTTCTCATGCGTCAGCCGGGCGAAGCTTTGCGTGTTGAGCGCGACCAGCGCCACGCCCAGTCCCACCAAGGTCAGCGGCGTGCCGACGGCGAAATGGCCGACCGCGCGCCCGCCGCTGCCCTGGCCCAGATGGCGGAAACCACGCAGCAGCAGAATGACGCCCAACGCCGCCACCACGAACGGCACCACCACCCAGGCCCAACCCAAAGCCATGAACGAGAACATGAGGCGCCTCCCCGCGCTTCCGGCCGCGCTATCCTAGAGCAATCGTCCCGGAATGGGATGGTTCCGCGCTTTTGTGGTGAAAATGGGCCGTTTTGTCGCCTCTTGGCCAGACAGACTTGCACGCGGAGCCGCGGAGATCGTGGAGAACCCGCTCAACTCCGCGGCCTCCGCGTGAAACCATTTTTTGCTCCTGCGGCTGCGGCAGACTAACAATTCGCCGGCCAGAAAGGTGACCCATGGACCGCCCCGAACCCATCCTCGAGCCCGAGCTTCCCATCGTCGACCCGCACCACCATCTGTGGGACCGGCCGACCGCGATCCTGAAGAACCTGCCGCCCTCGGACCATGGCTTCATGGACATCATCCGCGACATCCCGCGCTATCTGCTCGATGAGCTGCTCACGGACCTGAACAGCGGCCACAACGTCGTCGCCACGGTCTACATGGAGTGCGGCGCGATGTACCGCGCCGGCGGGCCCGACGCGCTGCGCTGCGTCGGCGAGACCGAGTTCGTCAACGGCGTCGCCGCGATGAGCGCGAGCGGGATTTATGGGCCGGCGCGCGCCTGTGCCGGCATCGTGGGCCATGTCGACCTGCGCTACGACGGCGTGGAGGACGTGCTGCGTTCGCACATCGCCGCCGGCCACGGACGCTTTCGCGGCATCCGCCAGAGCTGCTCGTGGGACGCAGACCCCAACGTGCTCGGCCCGCTGCACGGCCGCGTGCCAGAAGGTCTGTATCGCGATGCCGCGTTTCGCCGCGGCTTTGTGTGCCTGGCGAAGCTCGGGCTCTCGTTCGACGCCTGGCTGCTCGAGCCGCAACTGCCGGACCTGATCGATCTCGCGCATGCCTTCCCCGATACAATCATCGTGCTCGATCACGTCGGTACGCCGCTCGGCATCGGCGCATATCAGGGCAGGCGCGAGGAACGCTTCGGCATCTGGCGCGACAACATCAAGACGCTGGCGAAGTGCTCGAATGTGCATGTTAAGCTCGGCGGCTTGCCGATGCCGTTCGCGGGCTGGAGGAAGCGCATGGCCGAGCCGCTGCCCTCCTCTGAGGCGCTGGCCGAGCAGTGGAACCCCTATATCGAGACCTGCATCGAAGCCTTCGGGCCAAAGCGCGGCATGTTCGAAAGCAACTTCCCCGTCGACCGCTTCGGCACGGACTACGCCTCGCTATGGAACGCGTTCAAGCGGCTGGCCGCCGGATATTCTTCCGCCGAAAAAACCGCGCTGTTCAGCGGCACGGCGAAGAGAGCCTATAGACTCAATCTATAGCAAACCTGCCCCCTAAGGTTCTCTTACCTCTTCAGCTTCGTCCGCAATTTTTTCGAACGAGCGGAGAAAGCGCTCGTATAGGTTGTTTGGTTCACTTGTCGGAACCAACTCCATCGCATAGCCGTCTTCCCGACCGAGACCAAATATCTTGGTATCAACCAGTATTCGGGCATTTGAAAGATTTTGATCAATTATGAAGCAAGACGCGTAAACCGCATTCTTATGCGATTTCAAAGAAAAACGTAGAGAGTATCGACTGGGGATTTGTCGCCTGAGTTCTCTAACATATCGCCAGGCTGAATCAATTCTACCGCGCAAGCCGTCGACATCAATTCCCAAATGCTTGGCGATAATTTCCGCTGTGCGGTCATCTATATCGGCGCTAAGCAAGACAAGCTCAATTGAACAATTTCTTTCCAGCAATTTCAAAAACGTATCCTGAATATTGGCCATCTCGATGCCTTTGGCATGCCAAAAACCAATGTAAATCAGCCTCTGATTAACATGACCAAGGTAGTTGGCAATCGTCTCTCCCCCGCGCAGCAAACGATAATCGGACCGAGACAGGATGATGTTATTCAGCCCGCCGCGTTGGAGACGCCACGCACTTGTAAGCAGATTAAAATACCCACCCCAATATCCAAGAAGCGGTGCCAAAAGCCGAGCAATCAAATAGACGATTAGAGCGGCTACAACACTCGACGCAACACCGAGAACAAAGTCGCTCATGATACACGTTCCAGTAGATAGTATTGGTATCGCCCCCAGTCAGCAGCAAAAAGCGAGATAAGGAAGTCGACCGATCGCAGCAACGGAAAGTCCCAATCGCCCTGCAGCGTTCCATGTCCCTTCGATGAGAAATTAGACCTAAATAGCTCGAGTACCTGCCTGGCGGAGAGCTCGTCTTGGTATCCAAACTTCCACGAGCGCAACGAGGACTTCAGTACGCGCTCAAGTCTAAATGCCGAATGCCGGCTGGAATAGAACAAAATCAGATAGCCACCAATTCGGCAGATGCGCCGCATCTCTTCCAACACGCGCCCCTTGTCCTCGACATGTTCCAAAACACATACCGCAAAAACCGCATCGAATATACCCGAAGGAAAAGGCGTTGCTCCAGCGTCGCATACGCTCAATGCGACATTCGGCACTTCTGATGTTGTTTGCCGAGCAAGCCGAATCGCTGACGCGGACTGGTCGCAACCATAAAATCGCGTTTGCGGAGGAAGGAAGTCCGAAACGGCCTTTAGAAAATGACCAGATCCACAACCGATCTCACAAACATGAGCTTGATTGGAAGTCAGTATACGCAAGATAGGGTCACGTATACATGCAGCTTTTTGACCTGCCCGTCGAGTTCGCAACGCATTTTTGCTGTACCAATGATCCCTCCAGACCGAGTCCCATAGGGCCACGTCCCCTTCGCCGTTCATATCTACCTCCTGCAACAGAAAGGAGTACCGGTACCATCTGGTACACTTTCAACGCCTCGTCTATAACCACTCGAATAGACTCTTACTTCGGAACGCAAATGCGCTTAACGCTCAACGGCTCGCTCGGTTCAGGGAAATCGTCCGTGGGAAAGCTGCTTTCAAGCAGGCATAGCGTACCATATATCAGTACGGGCATGATCTTCAGAGAAATAGGAAAAATTTCTAATTTGAATGCCCTGCAGACAAATCTTGCAGCAGAGAACAACTCTGAAATTGATTTTCAGGTAGACAAAAAGATTGTCGAATTGGATACGTCGCTTCCGGAATTTATTATAGATTCGCGAATGGCCTGGCACTTTGTGCACAATGCCATCAATGTCTTCTTGAGTGTCACCATCGACACTGCTGCAGAAAGAGTGATGCATGACCTCACGCGTACGGGCGAGCATTATTCGACACTTGGTGACGCAAAACGCGCCTTAGTTGAACGACGAGCAAGCGAGTCAAAAAGATATCAGAGGCTTTACGGGGTGGATATAGACAGCAATTCCAATTACGATTTGGTGCTTATTACTGATAATACCTCCGTTGAATCAGTAGCGACGTCAATTGAGAAATACATGGTGGATCGACGGCACAAGTATTGGATACCGAAATCCCGTATAGTTCCGATGGAAAGCATTCGATCGGCCAGCGGTCTCAGGTTTGCAACCAGATTTTCTACAGAGGAGATGAACCCAATTCCATTGATTGTCGCGGAAAATTTTGGATTTTACTTCGGCGCCGCGTCTGCTTTGATCAATGCACTTCATGCTGATGGCGACTTGATTCCATATCAAATTCAAAGACCAGAGCATTTAGCTGACGATCAAGATCCGTTCTCTCTGGCGATGTCCACGCTTCGCCCAAGCGACCTATACGACTGGGAAGATTGTGCTCATCATAGATTTGCGATTGTTGAGCATCTCGCGGCAAGAAAAACCACAAACAACACAAATTAGACGCTCGCTCTACTCCACATTCTGCGCCTGTTCGCGAAAGCGGTCGATCGAGGCTTTGAGCGCGAGGCCGACCTTGGTCAGTGCGATGTCCGCCGATTTGGAGCACAGCGTATTGGCTTCACGATTGAACTCCTGCGCCAGGAAGTCGAGCTTGCGACCCACGGCGTCGCCGGAGGCCAGCAGCGTGCGCGCTTCGCCGACATGCGCGCGCAGGCGGTCGAGCTCCTCGCGCACGTCGGCGCGCAGCGCAAGCAGCGCCGTCTCTTGCGCCACCCGTTCTTCCGGCACTTTGCCCGAGCCGACGAGGTCGGCGAGCTGCGCCTCCAGCCGCTCGCGCAGCTGCGGCAGCTGTGCCTCCGCCAGCCGCGAGGCTTCCGCCGTCAGCCGCGCGATCTCCTCCATCTCGCTTTCTAGAAGCGCGCCGAGCTTGGCGCCTTCGACCTTGCGCGCACGGATCAGCGCATCGAAAGCGGCGGCGAGACTCTCCACCAGACTGGCATCGCGCGCCGCGCGGGCGACATCGTCGATTGCGGCCGGATCGTCCTGCACGATCACGCCCTTGAGCGCCAGCAATCCGTCAACCCGCGCAGGCGCCAGACCCGTCTCGGCTGCGACTTCCTTGGCGATGCGCACCGCCGAAGCCAGCGCTGCGGCATCGACGCGCAGCGCGCGCGAACCCTCCGTCGTTTCCAGAATCAAGGTCGCCTGGATCGAGCCGCGCCGGAAGCGTTCCGACGCCAGCATGCGCGCCGCCGGCTCCATGCTGTCGAAGCCTATGGGCATGCGCAGCCGCAGGTCGAGGCTGCGGCCGTTGACGCTCTTGACCTCCCAGCGCCAGCGCATTCCCGCGCCCGCACCCTGCGCGTCGGCGAACCCCGTCATGCTGACAAGCGCCATGTTTTGCTCCGTTGGCGCGCGAGTTTACTTCCGCGAAGGGGTCGCGGAAAGCTGTTTGCCGGACTGTTCTATCTTGCGCCAAGCCGCGACGTTCTTGCTCTGCTCGGCTTCAGTGGCGGAAAAAACGTGGCCGCCCTGCCCGTTGGCGACGAAGTAGAGATCGTTGGTGGTCTGGGGATCGAGAACGGCGGTCAGTGCGTCCTTGCCGGGATTGCAGATCGGCGTCGGCGGCAGGCCCGCAATGACATAGGTGTTGTGGGGGCTGGCGCGCTGAAGCTCGCTTTCGCGGATGCCGCGCCCAAGCGGATAGCCGCCGGTGACGTCATAGATGATGGTGGGGTCGGACTGCAGCTTCATACCGAGCCTGAGCCGGTTCACGAACACGCCCGCGATATGGCGGCGCTCGTCCGGGATCGCGGTCTCCTTCTCGACGATGGAGGCCAGAATCACGGCTTCCTGCGGCGTCTTGTAGGGAAGTCCCGGCGGGCGCTCGCGCCAGAGATTTTCGAGCATCGAATCGTGCGCCTTCTCCATGCGTTCGAGCATCTGCGCCCGCGTCGTGCCGCGCGTGAAAAGATAGGTTTCCGGAAGCAGGCTGCCTTCGGTCGGCACCGGTCCCGCGTCGCCCGTCAGCACCGGATCGCTCTCGACCAGCATGTAGATCATCTTGCTGGTCAGGCCCTCGGCCGCGGTGAATTTGTGCTGGATGGAGCGGCCGCTCTCCAGGATGGCGGCGATGTCGGCCATGCTGGCGTGGGCAGGCAGCGCGTACTCGCCCGCTTTCAGCGAGGCCTGCAGCCCGCGTTTGCGTACGCCGATCCAGAACAGGGTGGCGTTGGAGACGGCGCCGGCGTCTTGCAGCTGGCGGCCGATGGCGGCCACCTTCTCGCCCGGCTTGATGAGGACCACCGTCTCGGCCTGCGACGGCCCGGAGGCATGGAAGTTCCAGTCCTCCCATAGCCATGCTCCGCCCGCCAAAGCGGCAAGCAAGATGACCAGGAGCAGAAAGCGCTTCACCGCGCGATCAGCCGGTAACAGGCGTGAGTTCGAAGACGCGGCCTAGCATCGAAGCTTTCTTCACGTCCCCATCCCGCAGAGCGCGGCGCACCTGGTCCAGTTTGCCCGCATCGGAAACCGACAGATAAGGGCTCCAGCCGCCCTGATCCTCGATCAACTCGACGGCGACCTCGGCGACAAAGCGCCCTTCATGGACAAGCTTGATCGAACTCCGGGTCACCCGCGTCGCTCCATGAGATCGGCCGACCACATCTTTGGGTCCGGCCTGTAGGCAGTTACGAGGACGGCGGGACCCCCACTGCCTTTCGGAATGCCCCATACGGCGTGAATCGGTCTCTTCTTCGAGTCGAACTGCAGCACCAAAATACTCGGTCCCTTGAACGCCGCCGGATAGTCTTCCACGAGCCGGCCGTCGAATACTCCGGCCATTACTTCATCGAAGAAGATACCATCTGCGGACAATTCGTCATAGCCATGCGCCGATACGAGCACATCGCGCCGGCCGACCAATTGCTTTATGCGATCGAAGGTGTCGCTCGCAGCCATGGATTGCCGCGGCTCTCACTGAACCTGCGCCAGGATCAGCGCCGCGTTGGTGCCGCCGAAACCGAAGGAGTTCGACATCGCGACCTTCACCGCGCGCCTGCGCGCGGTGTGCGGAACGAGATCGATCTGGGTCGCCACGTCGGGATCGTCGAGGTTGAGCGTCGGCGGAACGATCTGGTCGCGGATCGCGAGCAGGCAGAAGATCGCTTCCACCGCGCCGGCCGCGCCCAGAAGATGGCCGATCGACGACTTGGTCGAGGACATCGAAATCTTTGCCGCCGCATTGCCCAACACGCGCTCCACCGCGCCGAGCTCGATCCCGTCCGCCATGGTCGAAGTGCCATGGGCATTGACGTAGTCGATATCCGACGGCGTCACTCCGGCGCGCTTCAGCGCCGCCTTCATTGCGCGGAACGCGCCGTCGCCGTCTTCAGAGGGCGCCGTGATGTGAAATGCGTCGCCCGAGAGTCCGTAGCCGATCACCTCGCCATAGATCCTCGCGCCACGCCTCTTGGCGTGCTCATACTCCTCGAGGATCACCATGCCGGCGCCCTCGCCCATCACGAAGCCGTCGCGGCCCTTGTCATAGGGGCGTGAGGCCTTTTCCGGGGTGTCGTTGTAGGCTGTCGACAACGCCCGACAGGCATTGAAGCCGGCGATGCCGATTCGACTCACCGCCGCTTCGGTGCCGCCTGCAAGCATCACATCCGCGTCGTCGAGCGCGATCAGCCGCGCCGCATCGCCGATAGCGTGCGCTCCCGTCGCGCAGGCCGTGACGACCGAGTGGTTCGGACCCTTGTAGCCGAACTCGATCGAGGCATAGCCCGATGCGAGATTGATCAGCCGGCCGGGAATAAAAAACGGCGAGACCCTTCTGGGCCCCTTCTCCTGGAGCAAAATCGCGGTATCGGCGATCCCGTTCAGCCCGCCGATGCCGGACCCGATCAGCACGCCGCTGCGGCAGCGATCCTCTTCGTTCGCCGGGACCCACCCCGAATCGGCCACCGCCTGCTTCGCCGCCGCGAGCCCATAGAGGATGAAATCGTCGACGCGGCGCTGCTCCTTCGGATCCATCCACTGGTCCGGATTGAAGGTGCCGTCCGCGCCGTCGCCACGCGGGACCTGACAGGCGATCTTGGTCGCCAGATCGGCAGTCTCGAAAGTCGTGATGCGCCGCGCGCCGGAGCGCGAAGCAATCAGCCGCGACCACGTCTCATCGACGCCGCAAGCCAGCGGCGTGACGAGCCCCACTCCCGTAACGACGACACGACGCATAGACGCGATTCGGCGCAGGTCAGGCGGCGGCTTGTTGCTTGTCGATGTACTTGACCGCGTCGCCGACGGTCACGATGGACTCGGCTGCGTCGTCGGGGATTTCGATACCGAACTCTTCTTCGAACGCCATCACCAGCTCGACTGTGTCCAGGCTGTCGGCGCCCAAGTCCTCAATGAAGGAGGCGTTGTCGGTGACCTTGTCGGCATCGACGTTGAGATGATCGACCACGATCTTCTTCACGCGCTCGGCAGTATCGCTCATGGATTTCAGAGACCTCTCGTTGCTGTAGGCCGGGGCTTTTGAGCTTGTCCTTGGTCCCGCGGCCGGCCCCTCGGCCTTCAGAGGCCGGGGTTGATGAAGGGATGCTTGGTAACACAATGCTTCCAGCACCGCCATATAGGACGTAAGTTTCTGATTTCTCTATGAAATCATCGCCATACCGCCATTGACATGCACAGTCTGGCCGGTGACATAGCCCGCCTCCTCACTCGCCAGATAGACCACGGCGGCACCGATATCGGCGGGCTGGCCGAAGCGGCCGACCGGGATTCGGGCGGTCTGGAAGCTCTTTTGTTCCTCGGTCAGGGCGTCGGTCATCGGAGTAGCAATGAAGCCCGGCGCGACGCAATTCACCGTGACGTTGCGGGAGGCCACCTCCTGGGCGAGAGATTTGGTCATGCCGACCAACCCTGCCTTGGCGGCGGCGTAGTTCGCCTGGCCGGGATTGCCGACCGAGCCCACCAGCGAAGTGATCGAGACGATCCGTCCCCAGCGCTTCTTCAGCATGCCGCGCAGAACGCCGCGCGACAGCCGGAACGCCGCGCTCAGATTCACCGCGATGACCTGATCCCAATCCTCGTCCTTCATCCGCATGAAGAGATTGTCGCGCGTGATGCCGGCGTTGTTGACCAGAATATCGACCGGCGCGCCGAGCGCGGCCTCGGCCGATTTGGGCAACGATTCGATCGAAGCATTGTCGCCGAGATTGCACGTCACGATATGCACCCGGCTGCCGAGTTCGTTCTTCAGCGACTCGAGAGCTTCGGCACGCGTCCCGGACAGCACCACCGACGCCCCCTGTTTGTGCAGCGCCGCAGCGATTGCGCCACCGATGCCGCCCGAGGCGCCGGTGACGAGCGCAGTCTTGCCGGAGAGATCGAACATCACAGCGTCCTCGCAAAGGCTTCGATATCGGCGGGCGTATCGAGGGTCACCGTCGCCAGATCCTTGTCGATACGCTTGACCATGCCGGTGAGCACCTTGTTTCCGCCTGTTTCCACCGTGGATTCAACGCCGAGCGCACGAAAAGCGAGCACGCTCTCGCGCCAGCGCACGCGCGCCGTCACCTGTTCGACAAGAAGCTTGCGGATCGAATCGGGTTCGCGCACCTCATCGGCCGTGACGTTTGCGACGAGCGGCACGGCCGGCGGACGGATCGTGACCTTTGCGAGTTCCTCGGCCATCTTCTCGGCCGCCGGCTTCATCATCGGCGAGTGGAACGGCGCCGAGACGTTCAACGCCATGGCGCGCTTGATGCCCAGCGCCTTGGCAATTTCCGGAGCCTTGTCGATCGCAGCTTTGGTGCCGGAGATCACGACCTGACCCGGCGCATTGTCGTTGGCGACGACACAAACGCCGGCGGTGGCTTCGGCGCATTGTTTGGCAAGCTCTTCGGCCTGCGCGATTTCGGCGCCGAGCAGCGCGCTCATGCCGCCTTCGCCCACCGGCACGGCGTCCTGCATCGCGCGCCCGCGGGCTTTGAGCAGCCGCGCCGCATCGGCCAGCGCAAGAGCGCCGGCAGCGGCCAGCGCACTGTACTCGCCGAGCGAATGACCGGCGACAAGGCGTGCATGTTTGGCGAGATCGAACTTCGCCTCGCGCTCCAGAACGCGGATCACCGCGAGACTCGCCGCCATGATCGCCGGTTGCGCATTTTCCGTCAGGACGAGGTCGGCTTCGGGCCCCTCCCACATCAGGCGCGAGAGGTTCTGCCCGAGCGCGTCGTCGACTTCCTGGAACACCTCGCGCGCGGGCGCAAAGGCTTCCGCCAGCGCCTTGCCCATGCCGACCGCCTGGCTGCCCTGCCCCGGGAATATGAATGCTCTCGTCATGGCGGCGGGAGAGAGACCACGGCGCGTATCCTGTCAAGCGCGTGAAACGGGAGTGGACCTCCTCCTCCACTTGGCTTCTCGCAAAACCGACAACAAAACAGTCGTCGCCCGTCCGTCGGCTGGCGCTACGGACTGTCCGGGCGACCCTTTTTTCGCGCGCAAGGAAATTGGGTCACCCGGATCGCGCGAGATGCGCGACCGGTTATGACGATTATTTGAGAGCAAAGCGGCTTTGCGGTGCCCAACTGCGCTAACATGCGGCCGGGCCAGAGGGGCAGAGATCATGAAATGGCTGCTGCGGATCGCGGTTGCGATCGTCGGAATTCTAATTGTGGCCGCGGCCGCGATCTACTTCACCGGCAACACGCTCACCGTGATCGCCTGGCTGGGCCGGCCGCGGCATGGCTGGGACATGAAGTACAAGGCGCCGCCGCCGGACTACGCCGAAACGAAAAACTGGGCGGCGCTGCCCTCCGATCCCGGCCTGACCGCGCTGACCCCGCCGGGCGTCGCGCCGGCGAAGGACGCGCAGGTCGATGTTTTTTTCATCCATCCGACCGGCTATCTCAGCGGCGGCGACTGGAATTCGCCGATGGACCCGAACACGCGCACCGAACAGAACACCAAGTGGATGATGGCCAACCAGGCCAGCGTCTATAACGGTTGCTGCCGGGTCTATGCGCCGCGCTACCGCGAGGCCAGCATCTATCGCTATTTCGATGCGCCGGCCGATATCGCGGACAAGGCGCGCGATCTGGCCTATGGCGACGTGGTGCGCGCATTCGATTATTTCCTACAGCACTATTCCGATGGCCGGCCCTTCATCATCGCCAGCCACAGCCAGGGCACCGAACACGGCTTCCGGCTGTTGAAGGAGCGCATCGACGGCACGCCGTTGGCCCAGCGCCTGGTCGCGGCCTATCTCATCGGCTTCCAGATCACGGACAAGGACGCGGCAGCGTTGAAGACGGTGCATGTCTGCGCCTCGGCGACCGACACGCAGTGTTTCGTGCATTGGGCGACGTGGGGCGAAGGCGGCACGCCGCAATATCGCCAGTCCGACAAGCTCGTCTGCGTCAATCCGCTGTCGTGGCAACGCGACGGCGCAATGGCGGGCAAGGCGATGGACGCCGGAGCCGAGCCGATCGACGGACGCTTTCAGCTCAATTTCCTGGGCAGCGACAATGCCTCGGACATGACGTTCGGACCGCTGGCCGCGCCGCTGCCGCACTGGACCTGGGCCGCGTGCCGGGGCGGCGTTCTGACCGTCGCCGATCAGGCCGGCGGTCCATTCGCGAAGATGGATCTGGGCGGCAAGAACTATCACGGCCTCGACTACGCGCTGTTCGCGATGAACATCCGCGACAACGCCAAGCTGCGCGTGGCGGCGCTTCTCAAAGGCCATGAGACGCGATAATCTGATGGGATCGATCGCAGGTTGAGGGGGAATGGCATGCGCACGAAACTCGCATTGCTCTGTCTGGTCCCGTTGCTCGCCGGCTGCATCAGTCCCGAGGCGGAAAAAGCCAAGGCTCTCGACGAGGCGAAGACGCGTTGCGAAAGCCAGGGCAAGCAGCTCCACGTCGTCACGATGAAGCAGGAAGGGCTGGCGAACGTCACGCAGTATCACACGACGATCGACTTCGAATGTCTCGGTCCCGGCGATCCCGGTTATGTCGCACCGCCAGCGCATTAGAGCCAATGGGCCTCAGCGCACTTCTGGCCTTGGGGACCTTCGGGCTTGGTTGTAGGATGACTTCCGGCGGTCGCTTGAGCATTGGGGAGAAATCATGAGAGCGTCTTGGGTCCTCGGAACACTCGCGTGCGTCGCGTTGGCACTGAACGTCTCGGGCCAGGCGGCGGCGGGAAACAAAGCTGCCGGAAAGCCCGGTCACCATTCGCATCAAGTGGCGAACAGCAATCCTGGACACAATGGGAGCGCAACTACCGGGGGCAAGCCTTTGTGCAGGGACTGCGGAAAGATCCATCATAAGGGTAAGTAATCGAGACGGTGCCCAGGTCTCTTGCCCCGACCTGGGCCTTCCCCTATAAGCCCGCGCTTCAACGGCGGCTGCGGTCGCGAGGGGCCATCCCCTTACCAAAAGGGGCGGCTCTGCCGGATCTTCCGGCGTCTTCGCGAACCATGGTCCGGACGGGCATCCCGCCCGTCGGATTCCGCAGCCAAAACAGGGAGTTAAAGGGATGGCTCTTTACGAGCATCTCCTGATCGCGCGCCAGGACATCAGTGCGCAACAGGTGGACGCGCTCGCGACCCACCTCAAGACCATCGTCGAAGGCGAAGGCGGCAAGGTCGAGAAGCAGGAATATTGGGGCCTGCGCGGGCTTGCCTACCGCATCAAGAAGAACCGCAAAGGGCACTATGTGCTCCTCAACATCAATGCGCCCGCCAAGGCGATCGTCGAGCTCGAGCGCCAGAACAAGATCAACGAGGACGTGTTGCGCTACATCAGCGTGAAGGTCGACGCCTTCGAGCAATCCTCGAACAAGAACCGCCGCGAAGACCGTAGCGAGACCAAGCCCGAAGCCGAGACCGAGGAGGCCGCCTGATGAGCCATGCAGGATCGCGCGACGGTGGCGAGAAGCGCCGTCCCTTCTTCCGCCGCAAGAAGACCTGTCCGTTCTCGGGCGCCAATGCGCCGAAGATCGACTACAAGGACACCAAACTCTTGCAGCGATTCATTTCGGAGCGCGGCAAGATCGTGCCCAGCCGCATTACCGCAGTCTCCGCCCGCAAGCAGCGCGAGCTCGCCCGGGCCATCAAGCGCGCGCGCTTCATGGCGCTGCTGCCATACGTCGTCCGCTAGAGGGAAAACGTCATGCAAGTGATCCTGCTCGAACGGGTCGAGAAGCTCGGACAGATGGGCGACGAGGTGAAGGTCAAGGACGGCTTCGCCCGTAACTACCTGCTGCCGCAGAAGAAGGCGCTGCGCGCCAACAAGACCAATCGCGAGTACTTCCAGACGCAAAAAGCTCAGCTGGAGGCGCGCAATCTCGAGCGCCGCAGCGAGGCACAGAAGATCGCCGGCAAGCTGGAGGGGCAGACGTTCGTGC